>LXOW01415014.1_pt1 | contig 93729 bp, 71 predicted proteins | sample 1368591 | NCBI WGS metagenome assembly LXOW01 (sample SAMN04884650, study PRJNA319009) | bovine gut metagenome | isolation source: Cow rumen | host: Bos taurus | place: Italy: Legnaro (PD) | collected 2014-07-09
GTGCCTCAGGTGATTGAAGAGCTGGAGAAGCTCGGTCGTCCCGACATCATGGTCACCGTGGGTGGCGTGATTCCCGCACAGGACTATCAGTTCCTCTATGACCACGGTGCAGTGGCTATCTTCGGTCCCGGCACCCCTGTCAGCGAGTCAGCCATCAAGATGCTGGAACTGCTGATTGCAGCTAGAAAACAATAATTATTTATAAAATATGTGTTGTAGAGACATGGCTCACTATGTCATTTTCTCGTAAGTAACTAGTCATACAACCATAAAAAAAGCCTCGCCGCAACGTGTTCGCGGCGAGGAATTTTTTACCTTTGCACAAAAATCAGAACGAAATGCAAACATCTCCATTCTATCCCGTCATCCGTCTCAACCCCGGCAAAGAAGATGCCTTGCACCGCTTCCACCCTTGGGTGTTCTCGGGTGCCATCCATGACGCCGCCAAAGGCCTACAGGCTGGCGACACCGTCACCGTTACCGACTACGATGGCAACATCCTTGGTACAGGCTTCTGCGAGTCGGATAGCATCGCTGTCAAGATTCTCAGCTTCGACAACCGTAAAATCGACGAATGGTTTTTCCTCGAACGCCTCAAACAGGCCTACGAGGTCAGAAAAACCATGGGCTTGACCCATAACGAACACACCAACTGCTTCCGTCTTGTCCATTCCGAAGGCGACGGCTTGGCGGGCCTCATCGTTGACATCTACGGCCACACCGCTGTGGTGCAGGCCCAGACCGAGGGCATGGCGTTGCACCTCAAGGAGATTGTCCGTGCATTGAAGCTTATCCCCGAACTTGGTCTGCAAGCCATCTACAACAAAAGTGCCGACGCCATGCAACGCATGGGCAAGGAAGATGCCATCATCGAAGACGGTTACCTCTTTGGCGAGCGTCTCGACGAGGTGATTCTGGAGAACGACAGCCGCTTCCTGCCCAACTGGGAGGAAGGCCAAAAGACGGGCTTCTTCCTCGACCAACGCGAAAACCGTGAGCTGGTGCGCCACTTCGCCCAAGGCAAGACCGTACTGAACGCTTTCGGCTACACGGGCGGTTTCTCCGTCACGGCACTGAAAGGCGGTGCCCGCCGCGCCATCACCGTCGATGCCTCGAAGAAAGCCATCGCTATGGCTGAGGCCAACCTCGAATTGAACGGTTATTCAAAAGAGGAGAACCCCTGTTATGTGGCCGACATGAAGGAATACATCACTGAAATGCGCCAAGGTGCCTTCGACCTCATCATCCTCGACCCGCCAGCCTTTGCCAAGCGGCATCAGGACAGGCATCGTGGCTTGGGTGGCTACAAGTTCCTCAATGCCGAGGCCATCAAGCGCATCGCCAAGGGCGGACTGCTGTTCACCTTCAGTTGCTCACAGGCCGTTGACAAAGCCACCTTCCAAGGCATCGTTACCGCCGCATCAATAGAGGCCAAACGCAACGTGAGGATTGTCGACCAGCTGTCGCAGCCTGCCGACCATCCCATTAATATCTTCCATCCCGAAGGGGCCTATTTAAAAGGCCTGATGTTAGTGGTAGAATAAAAAAATGTAGAGACGCGGCGCGCCACGTCTCTACAAATTTTTAACGTTCCAATGTTTTTATCTACGGCCAAACATTGTGCCCAACTTCTTATGCGGGTGGCGCACTTCTTTGTCGCTGCGGCCAGCCGACTTGGTGGGCGTCTTACTGATACGTCTCATGTAGGCCTTTTCCACGATATCCGTGCCATACTCATTCTCGTAGATAAACGTTTCTTTGGTGAGTTCGGTAACGACAACCCTATACGGACGCGGATTGTCGGACATGTTCATGTAAAGCGTTTGGTCATTCTTGTCGTATGAACAAGTAAAAGTCGTCACAAGAGTGGTGTCGGGGCAGTAGATCGCGCTATCATAAGCTTGCGTTTCTTCATTATATACGTAGATAGTATCAATGGCGCTGTCACGCATTTCACCCGTCTTGTCATCCCTAAAAATCAGCTGGATGCCGTTGTCGGGATCATCATAATCAAACACGTAAGTGTCCCCAGAACCCGGAATCGGGTTTCCCCAATAGTCGATATTGTAATACTCGATTTTTTCAGTACCCCATGTGCCAACAAGTTGCGAGTATTCAGCCTTGCCGCAAGAGGTGAACAAAAGGGCTGCAATAGCCACCATTGTCATTAAAGTCAATTTTTTCATCTCGTTGTTATTTTGTTGTTAATCAATTCGTTTTAGGAAAAAGCGTTCAAAGAAAGGGTCTGGCTCGGAAAAATAATTAATCCACGAAGCCCTGATTGTGTTGGCCGTCACCTCTTCAATGTCCATGTCGGCACTCGTTGCGTCGGAAAACATGGAGATAATCCAAGAGGTGTTATAGATGGTAAGCACTTGGCCTATAGAGTCGTAGTCATAGTCGCAATTGAATTTCTTGATCAAGGCAGGGCTGTCGTTCAATATGAGCTTGCCCGAACCGTCAGTATAGAAAAACACCTCGTAGCCATGACCTTCACCCACCTCATACCGCAAGGTGTCCCACTTTTCGGAGCCATCGCTGTTGGTGCGGCAACTGATGTATTGCTCGCAGCCCCAATGCCCCACGAGTGGACATTGGACATATTCTTCCTTCTTGCAGCACGATGCCAACGTCAACAAAACCAAGGTCATTACGGCCAAAAACCCGAATCTAATCCTCTTTTTCATCGTTAATAAAACGTTGCAAAAATAAGATTATTTCAAATATCACGCCAAATTTTCTAATTTTGCTGCATAATTTGAATGTGGATGAAGCACAATGTCGTCTTTGTTTTCCTTTCGGTCTTGCTAGGGATGCCCTGCTTTTTGAAAGCCCAGGACACTCTCACGGTGTTGCAGTACAACCTTTTGTACTATGGCAACTACCAAAGCGGCTATGCCGACTGTTACGAGACCAACAACAACACCCAACAAAAGGACGAATACATCCGCACCATCTTGGATTATGTGAAACCCGACATCTTCACCGTCTGTGAGTTTGGCTCCACCGCTACATTGCACAGTGATTTCTTGCGCCACAACCTCAACATCGGCAACACCCATTACTGGCAAACGGACAACATCATCAACTATGCGGGCAGCAATATCATCAACCACATCTTTTTCGACTCTCGCAAGTTGGGAATGAAAAAACATGTGGCTTTACGCACCAGTCCAAGGGACACCGATGTCTATGAACTCTATTTGAAAACGCCTGGTCTGGCCGCTGGCGACACCATTAATCTGATTTGCATTGTGGCCCATCTCAAGGCTGGGAACACAACTTCCGACAGGAAAAAGCGGCTCAACCAGATACAGACCACCATGTATTATGTCAGCCAGCATTATTCTAAAGACAACGTGCTGATTATGGGCGATTTCAACCTATCTGGGGCCAGCGAGGATACGTACAAGCTGCTCACCCAGACTTATAGCAACCCCGACGCCCTTTTCAAAGACCCCTTGTACGAAGTGGGGGGCGTAGGTGAATGGGCCTTTAACAGCCAATATGCTGCATTCCACACCCAAGCGACGCGGCATTACTCCGAAGAATGTTTTTCGGGTGGTGGTTTGGATGACCGCTTCGACTTCATCATGATGTCCTACGAAGTCGCCTACGGCAATGACCACCTGCGCTATGTGCGCAACTCCTTCAAAGCCATTGGCAACGATGGCAGGCATTACAACCAAAGCGTCAACCAAGGCAGCAACTCGTCCGTGCCATCCGAGGTCGCTGATGCCTTGTACGGCTGCTCCGACCACCTCCCAGTAACGATGAAGATTTTCTCAGATGTTTCCGTGGGCGTGGATGAAACAACCGAACTGGATTTCCTGGCTTTCGTTGCCCCCAACCCCGTAAAGGATTACGCTCGAGTGAGCTTCTATAACCCCAAGCACGGAGAGGTGCAGTTTGACTTGTATTCCCTGCAAGGGCAGCTGTTGCAACACACCACGGCGGCCTTTGACGAAGGCTCGCAGCAGTTTGAACTCTCGCTGCAAAACCAACCGCAAGGGTTTTATATATTGCGCATAACCCATGAATCGGGCTTAAGGCAAATGGTAAAGGTGGTTGTAAAGTAAAGGCAGGCCTCAACAGGTATGTCATCCTCGCGCAGGCATGTGGGCAAAGGCATGGGATCTATAGCTGTTGAGGTCGTTCATTTAGGTTTTTGTCTATTGTACCGCTGCCCATAGATTCCCTCTCACGCTCATACCCATGCTGGAATGACATGTGCAGCGGGGCTTTGATATTGAAGGCTGGACTTTATTCTCCCACCTTTACCCTCATCCCATTAGAATAAGCGCTAAACTCTGGCGCATACTGGCATTGGATCAAGGCATAGCCGTTGTTGAGGTAGCCTTCCTTGGTAACGAACATGCTATACTCCAGCTGGTGCGTGCCCTTGGGCAGACGCTCGATGAAGAACTCCATATCGGTGTCGGTGTTGCTCTGGTAGTAGCTCATGCGGTCGTTGCGCTCGTAGTGTGAGATTTGCTCTATCGGCTCGAAGCCCGCAGCACGAAGGTCCTTGACGAAGACATAACTCATGTCCTGCTGGCTGGTGAAGGTGATTTTCACGGTAAGCTTGTCGCCTACCTTAAGCGGCGTTTCGACAGGCTCAACGTCCGCAGGTCCTTGAGTCTTCGGTCCTTGAGCCTTCGGTCCCTGAGTCTTCGGTCCCTGAGTCTTCGGTCCCTGAGCCTGTCGAAGGGCCGTCCCTACAGGCACCAACACCTTCCCTTTTTCCGTCACCGTCTCCACAAACAGCTCGCGCTTGATGGTGAAGCCCGCCTCGTTGCTCTTGACTTCGTCGATCGGGACGAAATACTGGCGGAACAAGCCGCCCCATACCAAGTGGTTGGTCGGGTTGTTGACGGTGAGCTGTTGCATCTCTTGTGTCACTTCGTTGGCGTTCCAGCGGCGTTGGATGAAGCCCGTGCCAGCCACGCCACCTTCAGTATTAATCGGTGTGTTGCCGAAGTGCAGCGTGACTTCCTTACCCTCTTCGAACCAGTCGCTACCCCGCATCAGCAGGGCGTAGATGGCATCGGCGGTAGAGGCTGAATTTTCCCATTTGTTGGTCTGCTTTTGGGTGAGCAACCACACGCGGAGTTGGTCAAGCATCTCCTGGTTTTGGTCGATTTCGGCGAAGGCCGCCATGATGTTGGCGTGTGTGGCGATGTGCGACTCGAAGCTGAAGTATTTCTTCGGCCAGTACATGCCGATTTGCTCGTTCTTCTGGGCACATTCCTTGAACGACTGGATCATCAGTTTGGCGGTCTTCTCGTTGCCGTTGCGGTAGAGCACCAAGGCACCTTTCGAGCGTTGGTTGAAGTTGAACGAGGTCCACTCCTTGTCGAGACTGGCGAGATAGTATTTCTTCGCAGTGGCAAAGTCCTTGTCGGAGTTCTGCTCCTTGAAGAAACTCAAAGCGTAGAGTTCAGACAAGGTGCCGGAACCGATGGGCCAGTCCTTGCCTTTGCTGAGGCGTTTCATCTCACGGTAGGTCTCGGCCACATCATATTCAAGGTAACGCACAGCTTTCTCACAGATTTTCTCAGCCGTGTTTTGGTCGGCCTTGCTCAACGCGCTCCACGCACCCATCTTCTGCAATTTGCCGAAACCGCTGAGGATGTAAGTGGTGATGTAGGCACTCTCAGGCATACCGTCCATCCACGACCAGCCGCCGTTGTACTTCTGCTTCTGCGAAATCAGCTGCAAGGCACGGGTCTGCTGGCCTCGCATTGTGTTCACCTCAAAGAGGGTGGCAATGCGGCTACGTTGCTCGGTCTCACTCTTGGCTTCAAGCACCCATGGCGTCTCCTGTAGCATAATGGCCTTCAAGTCTTGGTCTTTCTCGAGTTGCGAAAGCAGGGCATCGGGTGTTTCAATCTGCCATTTCTTGATGTAGTTCAAGAGGTTCGGGATGTTGTCGGCAATGTAAGACGAGAGCGTGTTGGCGTAGAACACATAGAAGGCGGTTTCGGCGCGGTCGGTGCTAATATTAGCCAGGTAAGGCAAGGCCTGCACGGCGTACCACACGGGGTTGGTGCTGAAGTTGAGTGTCAGGCTGTAGTCGCGCTCGTGGCTGTCGGGATTGGCGATGGTCTCAAAGTCAAAGGTCTGCTCGGTCTCGGCCTTCACCGTGATGGGTAAGGTCTGCGTCATGAAGATTTCACTACTCAGCACGGGCAAGAGGTGCTGTTCTGCATCACTGAACTCACCCGCGTATGCCGTGAAGCGGAAAGCCAACAGATCCAAACCGTATTGGGCCTTCACCTTCCAGCGCACTTCCTTGCTGCGGCCTGGCATAATCTGTTCCATCGGGATGGTGCAGGTCCCTGAGCCCTGAGCTTGTCGAAGGGTCGAAGGGCCGGTTACTATCATGTTAACAGGCTCCATCGTGCCTGCATCAAAAATTTCAAGTTTCGCCTTCGGGGTAACGGCCTCATCACCCGTGTTGATGACATTAGCCACAAACCAAAGCTCATCGTTGTCGTACATATAGCGCGGCATGTCGGCCATGATCATCACCGGCTTCGAGGAGGTGAAGGTGTAGTCCTTGGAGCCCGTCTTGCGGTCCTTGGTATAGGCCAGCAGCATCAGGCGCCAACGCGTGAGGGCATCGGGCATGGTGAAGCTGAAGGTGGCACTGCCGTCAGCATTGGTGCGCAGCTGCGGGAAGAAGAAAGCCGTCTCGTTAAAGTTCTCACGGAGCGTAGGCTCAGCGGGTTCCTTCGAAGTCTCGGAACCTTCCTCATCTAATAAAGCTTCTTCTTGCTTTGCGATTTCGACCATTTCCTCTGCACCATCTGTTGCGAGGACTGCACCTGAAACTTTGGCATTCGCCATCCTTGGCACCTCGTAATCCATCGTAGCCGATTCTTCCACACACATATAAACATCATTCACCCTACCGCTTCCTTTCCTAAAGCGACGCCCACCGTAAATATACCCATAGTCGAAGAAAGGCGCATCGGAAGGCAGGCTGAAATTGAACAATTCTGTAAAAATGAAATAATCGCCACGGGTAGCCGAAGAGGTAAAGCCATGTCCATCGGTACTGAAACTATGCCCAACCACACCCGAAGGCGACATGCTGAACCACCAGTGGTTCCTTGCAAATTCATCCAACGAGGCATCATACATGCCTGCGAGCAAAGCGGCCTCCAAGGGCTTGTCCTTGTAGTCGCTGACGGTCACTTCCCAAGTCTCCTCGGCACCAGGGTTGAGTTTGTCACGCATGGTGGCGAGTTTCACGTTCAGGTCGTAGTTGTCGAAAGGCACAGAAACATTCATGCGGCCAACATTAAAGCTGTTTTCCTTCACGAAAGCGTAACGCCAGTTGAGGCCGCCACGGTCTTGCTCGGTCACTTTGTATTTCAAGGTCTGCACCTCGTTATCCAAGGTCAACCATTTTTCCATGCGAATCTCGTCACCGTGGAGCAGTTGCACCCACACCCTCACATCCTCAGCCGAGCTGCCGAGGCTGAAGCGGATTTCATCGTCGGGCTTGGCACTGGGCTTGTCAATACGTTGCCATTCCATCGTGGTGAAAGGCAGGCGTTTGGCATCCTTTTCATAGATGGTGAACTCGCATGTCGTCACAGCCAACGGGTCGTCAAGGCTCCTCAGTTCCACGACATATTTGCCTGGCTCCAAAGCCTTGCCTTCGTAGAATTTGGCTTTGTCGTCCACCATGATTTCGTCTTGATAAACCAAGGTTTTTTGAGGTCCCTGAGCCTGTCTTTTTTGAGGTCCCTGAGCCCTGAGCTTGTCGAAGGGTCGAAGGGCCGGCGTTTCGACAGGCTCAACGACCGGCTTATCATAAAAGCTAAACTCAGGGAAGAGGCGAGCCAAATCCTCATCACTCAACACCTGCCTATCCAGCTTCTCGCTGTGTCCCATTGCCTCAAAATAGTTGATCTTTTCGGGGTTGTCGTAGCGATAAATCGTGCGCTTGACACGGCTCTTGGCGGGCTGCCAGCTCAGGTTCTGCACCGAGATTTCGTATTGTCCCATCTCCGACTTCTCAATCATCTCTGGCAGGTTGGTGCTGATGCTCACCTCATTGTAACCCGCACGGATGCTGTAGGTGTCAGCATGGGTCTCACCCTGCTTGCTCGTAGCCGTCACCTCGATTTCGTAAGTGAAGACGGGCTGCTTTTCTGGTTTAATGCTCAACGAAGGCTTTAGGTTAAAGGTAATGGCGAACTTGCCGCTCTCGTCGGTGCGGGCCTTGCCGTAGGTGATTTGCTCGTCCTCGACGGTCGGGTACCACCACCACCAGCAACGCCAAGGGAAGGAAGTCTTACGGACGACCCGGTAGCTGTATTCCACGTCATCCAAACCGAAGCCAGCGTATGCTTTCACATCGCCACGCACCGTCACTTCCTGGTTGAGCTTGTATTGTTCCTTCGGACGCTCAAAGTTGACCTCAAAGGTCGGGCGCTTATATTCCTCCACGCGGATGGTGGCGCTTCCGTGGCCAGAAATAAGATGGAACACACCGTTCAGCCTATCCGTGGGGATAACGAACGAGCCACTAAAAGAGCCGTATTCGTCGGTGGTGAAAGTAACTGCGTTGATTTCCTGCCAGTTGGCATCCTTGAAAGTGACTTTTTCGCTGTAGCCGTTCACCAAGGTTTGGTCCTTGTCTTGATAACGCTTCACGATGCCTTGGAAATAGACGGTCTGTCCGGGACGGTAGATGGCACGGTCAGTGAAAAGGTTGGTCGTATAATACACCCTGTCGTTCTTGTCAGGTGTTCCGATATAGTGGTGTATGGAAGACAGCAAGACATCATCGCCTTTGCGGAGATTGACGTAGAACGAGGATCTGTCGTCTTCTTTGCCATCCATGACGGCTTTGCCGTTCTTGTCAGACTTCACCGTTTTTAGGATGATGGTCTTATACTCACGAACCTTGTAGTCCCACTCACGCCTACAGAATTCCACCGTCACGCCTTCCATGGCTTTACCCGTTTTGCGGTCAAGAGTGAGCACGGTCATCTGATTGTTGTATTTGTCGGTGACATAACCCAATTTCGACACCTGGAAATTGAGTAACAATATCTTATCCTCGTTTTTGTTGTCCTTGCTGATGTTTCCCACAAGGTAATAGAAGCCATTCTCCAAGGCAGGAAGCGCAATCAAGGTACTGTGTTGGCGGTAGTCGGTCTCGGCAGGCAAGGTGAGTTCCTGCTCAGCGACAGAGGCTTTTTTGTTCAACTCTTTGAGCAAGTCTTCCTTTTGCATGTTGCGCAATTTCTCAAGCTCTTTCTCGCTGACTTTCACAATCCTATAGCAAGGATGCGTCACGTTCCTGTATTCCAGCACGGCGGGGATGGCCTCGTTGGGCAGTTGCACTTGGTTCAGCTCCATCTCGATTCTCGGCTCCTCGATGCGTTTGACGAGGCTCTGACAGTTTTTTGCACCCTTTGATTTCGGGAACTTGGCGATGGCTTCCTCGCACATTGCCTTGGCTTTCTTATAGTGGTCGAAATAGGCGCTGTCCTCGCTGTGGTTTTCGCATTGGTTAATCATGTTGCGGGCGATAAGCGAAGTGATTTCCGCCGAAATCGGGTTGTCGGGATACTGCGCCTTCAGCTGCTCCATCGCGGCTTGGTATTTCTCGTCCTTTTGCAAGATGGAGTTGACGAAGCCGAAGCGCTTGAAGTCGTTGTAAATCAGCACATCCTCGTTCTTCTGCTGTTGGTTGTAGGCCATCAGATCTTGGTAAATTTTCAAGCACTTGATGAGCGGGCTGTCATCTTCGCCCAAGTCGGCCTTCATGAAGTCGACGGCGGGCAGCCACCACGTCTCGGTGTCCCAGCCAGCTTCCACGTCGTCCATATTGGCTTTTTCCTGATAGTAGTTCGCCACGCGGTGGAACATGAACTCAAACAGCGAAGCCTCGTATTCGATGTATTCCGCATTGTTGTCCTTGTTCTCATACAAGGCCATGAAGTCCTCGGTCTTCGCCTTCTTCAAGGCCTCGACGGGCTTCAGCGCCTCGGCGTAATGGGCGTTGATGCGGGCCTCAAAAGTCGCCTTGTCCCAATACTTCATCTCCACCTTACTGATGTCGCCTTCAATGGCCAGGTTTTGGTTGATGGTCCATTCATGGTTATCCAGATACTCGGCATAGGCTTTGGCGAGTTCCTCGTGCAGCAGGGCGTCGCACACCACATCCAACTGGCCCAATTTCGACTCGGCGTATTGGATGAAATACTGCTCGGGGTCTTCCTCAATGGTAAACTGGAAAATCTTTTGCCGATAGAGGTAGGTCTTCAACAGTTGCACTTGATTTTTGTCCTTGGCGGCCTGTTGTTCGATGGCATCCAGCTCTTTTTCAGCCGATTCCGGCAAGTTCTTTTCAAGGTTTTCCTTTACTTTTTTCCACATGGTTTCGTAGTTGTTTTGCGGGGGTTGCGGGGTATCAGGGGTCTGGTTAGGCGTGGCAAATGCCAACAAACCGAGGGCCACTAAGGCTACTGTCACGATTATGATTCTGGTATGTTTCATAATATGAATTGTTTTATTGTTTGTCGTTTTTTTGGATTCCCTTCGGGAATGGAGTGACTATCACTTCTAAAGAGCGGCGGCTTGGACTGTTGATTGCTCGTGGTGTTTCTTGCCGCCGCATTTAATACATTGCGGTACTCCATTCCCCGAAGGGGAACCTCATCAGTTAATCTAAACGCAAAACTATCAAATTTCGTGCAAATCCCGTCAAGTATGTCTGCTTTCTGGTGCTTATTTCCTTGTTTTTACCTTTTTCCAAAAAAAGTTGTATCTTTGCCACCAAAACCACAAAACTAGTCAAAAATGGCAACATTAATATTACAAGTGCCCGACGAAAGCCTTGTTTCAAAGGTAAAACAAGCCTGCAAAATGCTGTTGGGGGTGACATCGGTGAAAGTGCAGAAAGAAGCGAAGCCCAAGGAGTATGACATCACCAAGACCGCTGGCTTCCGCGAGGCAATGGACGACATCGAGAACGGCAGGGTATCTACCTATGAATCTGTGGATGACCTGTTTAAGGAACTAGGCATCAATTTATGAAATACATTGTGATAACCCCGAAGCGTTTCAAGAAAGATTTGGTACGCTGTCAGAAAAGGGGACTTAATATGCAACTCATACATGATGCCATCCTTCTGTTACAAGAGACAGGCTCTCTGCCTATACAGTACCGCCCTCATAAACTCGTGAACCAAAAACGCGAGATTTGGGAATGCCATATCCAACCTGATTGGCTGATGACTTGGGAACAGAACGACACACAACTCACACTGTTGTTCCTGCAGACCGGCACTCATGCTGATTTATTCTGAATAGAGTAGCTACCGTGAAAACTTTGGAGCATATCACCGCCCCCATCTCCTCCGAATTAGCCCAATTCGAGGCTTTTTTCGAGCGCACTTTGCAGGCCGACACCCAGCCGATGGACACCATCATGCGCTATGTGTGCCAGGCCAAAGGCAAGCGCCTGCGTCCGTTGCTGGTGCTGCTTTCCGCCAAGCTCTTCGGCGAGGTCAACGGACAGACGCTGCGTGCCGCCACCTTTGTGGAGATGGTACACACCGCCACTCTCATCCACGACGACGTGGTGGACGACTCCGACCAGCGCCGCGGCCGTGCCTCGGTGAAGGCGCATTTCGGCAACCTCTCTGCCGTCCTTGCCGGCGACTACCTCCTTGCCAAGGCCATGCTGCTCCTTTCCAACATGAAGGACGCCAACATCCTCAACGAAATCCTTTCCACCACCGCCGCCATGAGCGAAGGGGAATTAATGCAAAACATTGTCGCCGACTGCGGGACGCAGTCGGAAAACACTGTCACTGACTGCGTCCCGCAGTCAGATAAAACGACCCGATACCTCGAAATCATAACGAGAAAAACCGCCTTATTAATGCGTTCCTGCTGCGCGGCAGGGGCCATGTCGGTGAAGGCCACACCCGAGCAGATCCAACACATTGCCGACTTCGGCCTGAATTTCGGCATCCTTTTCCAGCTCCGCGACGACCTGCTCGACGGCGAAAACACGGAGCAAGCCCAAGCCCTTTTGCCCGAATACCAGCAAAAAACCTTGGAGGCCTTGAAGCCTTTCCCCGTCTCGAAAACGCTAGATGCTTTGCGGGAATTGACGGTGTTCTGCGCCGAAAGAACAGAATAACCCTCCCCCCCTTTTCAACCGAAAAAATCACACTTTTTTCACCTTGATTTTCAAACTTATTGTTTTTTTCCGTATTTTTGCAGCCCTTTTAGAGGGTGTATTATGCCCGAAAACGAAAAAAAATAAAGACATGTGTAGCTACAACATAACTTTAAACGACACCCTGGTGGAAAAAGTGAGACCTTCCTTCGCCGACGACGAAGCCTTGACTCTTTGGCTCCAGCAGCAAATGGAAGAGGTCCTGCTCGACTATTATATTTCCCAGCTTGAAGCCAAGAGCACCACGCCACCGCCCTGCCAGTATACGGTTGAGGAAGCCGTGCAACGCGTCATTCAGGCCACCGCTGATGTTGACGCGGGCCGTGGCCTTATTTCCCATGAAGACTTTATAAAAGAAGTTCGGTCATGGTACAATTAAACTGGTCGGAGTGGGCGCGACGTGATATGGAGGAAACTTTCCGTTTCAATAACGCACTGTCTCCAAAGATGGCAATAGCTTGTTCGGAAGAACTCATTAAAGCTGGAGACAGATTGAGACAGATGCCTGAAATGGGATCCGTAGAACCTGCGCTTGAACATCTCAACAGAAACTACCGTTATGTGCCGGTGCTTCGCAGATACAAACTGGTGTACTTGTACGAAAACGGAGTCTGTTCCATCCTGATGATCTGGGACTGCCGCCAAAACCCCATACAATTGAAATACAGCGACCGTTTTAATCATTGAAACCCAAAAAACAAACAATAATCACTCAAACAATAAACAATTCACAAATTAACTAACCTAATTTTTAACAAAATGAAAAGAAAATCATTACTTTTCTTGCTGCTCGCGCTACTTTTCGCGCCTTGGGCAGCACAAGCACAGGAAACTGTGACTGTTGGCGATGTGAATAGTACAACTAAGTCGTACAACACGCCATTCAATTCACTCTATTGGTATTCCTTCACGGAGATTATCTATCCTGCCGATGAAATCACCATTGACAATGAAACCGTTGCAGGAACCATCACCTCGGTAAGCTATTACCTTGACCAATCGTACGCGGAAAATCAAACCAACGACATCGTGTTGTACATGAAGAATGTCACAAGAACGACTTTCACAAGTAATACGGATTACGAGCCCGTTACTGCCAACGATGTCGTATTCAATGGACAATGGACAATTCCCGCCAACTATACTGGTTGGCTTACCATCACATTGGATACGCCTTTTGAGTATGACGGCGAAAGCAACCTGATGATTGCTATGGATGAAAATACTGATCGGTACAGCACCCGTAACTTCAAATATACTAATGTATCAAACTCGGGTATCTCTTACTATGGCGACGAGAACAAAAATCCTGATCCATATAATCTGGATTCTTACACTTCTGGCAGCAAAGCTCTTCGTAGCCAACGCTGCGTTATCCAACTCGTCATCGAGCCTGCTTCCAGCGACTGCCCGAAGCCCTCAAGCCTCGTGGCTTCCAACGTGACCGCACATGGTGCCACTTTGACATGGGAAGGTGAATCTGATAACGGCTTCCGTTTAGAGTGGAAGAAAGCCTCTGAATCAGGGTGGACTTCGCTAGCTTTCGCGCCTAACGCTCACAGCTATAATGTAGCATACCTTGATGCTGACACCGAATACGAAGCCAGAGTACAAAGTACCTGCGGTTGGGATGAAGCATCAAGTGAGGAGATTGTAAGCGGTTATAGAGAGACCTCTTTCACCACCACCGTGGCCTGCCCCGCCCCGACCAACCTGGCCGTGACCGATGGCAGCATCACCGCCAACGAGGCCACCCTCACTTGGACCGGCACCAGCGAGAGCTATGTCGTGATGGTTGGCCAAGAAAACACGGCCGCCAAAGCCAATTTTGAAACCGGCGACCTCAGCCAAGCCGACTTCACTGCCACCACCAATTATCCCTTTACCGTGGTGGCCAACACCCACAGCGGTGCCTATTGCGCCAAGAGCAGTAATGGTAACCAGGATAGCACAACTTCCGACATGGTTCTCGAAGTGACGCTGACCACCGACATGACCCTGACCTTCTCGGCCAAGGTATCGTCGGAAGCCAACTGGGACAAGGCATACTTCTCCATCGATGGCACCGATAAAATCACTGGCATTTCTGGCGCTGGTAACTGGATTGACTATTCCTATCCTCTGACCGCCGGTACCCACACCCTCCGCTGGTACTACACCAAGGACAGCAGCCAGTACGGCAACGACGACTGCTTCTATGTCGACGATATCGTCATTACTGCCGGCGTGGCTTCCTGGACCGAATACACGACCAACAATACAACTTACACTTTTGAAAACCTCACGCCCAACAGATCTTATCAAGCTAAGGTGAAGGGCAACTGCGGCAGCGAAGGCTTTAGCGCCGAGACCGAACCTGTGAGCTTCACCACCCTGCCGTCTTGCTTCGCTCCCACTGGCCTTGCCATTGTTGAAGGCTATCCCACCGCCCACGGCGTAAGCTTCACTTGGGACTATGAGACTGGCGAAGTGTTCCAATTCTCGCTCCCGATTGGCAATGTGACCGACCCTGAAATGGTCACGTGGAACACCACCTGGTATGCAGGAGACGATTTCCCGATTTATGATAATCAGCCCGCCGACACCGACCGTACCTTCTGGCTCCGCAAGAAGTGCGACGACAACGACTTCAGCGATCCCGTCTCTGTGAGCTTCCACACCCTTGAGGCCTGCCCCACTCCCACGGGCTTTGCCGCAATGCCTAACAGCATCACCGCCCACACCGCCGATTTGACTTGGGAAGGTTCAAGCAATACCTACTATGTAACTTATGGTGCAATGAATACAACGGCAACTGTTCTTTCGACCGATTTTGAGAACAACGCCATTCCTGCCGCCATGACCAACTCAACCTCCTATGCTTGGACGGTGACCGCCGGCGGAGCTAACAACAGTGGCTATTGCGCCATCCCTGGAAACAATGGAGTGGATAGTTCCGACTCTGACTTGAGCTTCGTGGTGACTGGCCCTGGCACTGTCAGCTTCTATGCCAAGGTTTCTTCGGAAAACAATTACGACTATGGTCGCTTCCTCATCGACAATACACAAAAGGTGAACATTTCGGGCACCCAAGATTGGACTGCATACGAGTTTGAACTGACCGCCGGCACGCACACCCTCGTTTGGAGATATCATAAAGATAGCAGCTCCGCTTCCGGCAGCGACCTCTTCTATGTGGATGATATCACCGTTACAGGCCTTACGGTCGGTGAATGGCAAACGGTTGAAGCCACCGAGGTTCCCTTCACCTTGGAACGCCTCACGGCAGAAACGTCTTACCAAGTGACAATGTATGGCGACTGCGGCAGCATTGATGGCACCAGCACCGTGGTTGGCCCCATCACCTTCACCACCGACATCGCCTGCCACGCCCCCACCGCATTCCAAGTGGTTGAAAACAGCGTGAAGCACGACCAAGTCGGCCTCACCTGGACGAGCAACGCCACCGCATGGCAGCTCTGCCTCAACGGCAACGAAGACAACCTCATCGATATTGAAGAAGACGACGTCACTATTAATGAAGGTGTGGTCACCTACACCCTGACCGGCCTCACCGCCACCACCGAATACACCGCGAAACTGCGTGCCAACTGCGGCGGCGAAGACGGCGTGAGCGAATGGACCAGCAGCCAGGCCTTCACCACCAGTGAAGAATGCCCGACACCCACCAACCTCACCATCAGCAACATCGGCCACTTCACCGCCAATGCCACTTGGGCAGGTGAAAGCGAAAGCTTCAAAGTGACCATTGGCACCATTAGTGAAACCACGCCTTTCAATACCCAGAACTTTGAAAATGAAAGCCTTGAGGCATTCACCAATGACGAAACCAATGCTTGGGTTATCTGGAATGAGAACCCCAACAATGGTTCGTTCTGCATGGCCAGCGGCAACTACAACGTGAGCAACTCAACCGCTACCATTACGTTGACCGCGGAATTTGCTTCCGACGGCATCATCGAGTTCTACAGCCGCGTCTCTTCCGAAGGCGGCACTTATGACTACGGCTATTTCTCCATTGATGGCGAAGAGCAGTACAGAGAAGGCGGCGAAACGCCCAACGTTTGGACAAAGCGCAGCTACGAAGTGAGCGCCGGCACGCACACCTTCAGCTGGAGTTACAGAAAAGACAGCTCCGTCAACAAAGGCGAAGACCGCTATTTCATCGACGACATCGTGTTGAGCACCACCACCTACGCATGGACGACCTACACCACCCAAGACAATGCCTATAGCTTCGAAGGTTTGGAGGCTGGCACTATCTACAAAGTGAAAGTAAGCCCGAGCTGCGACGAAACCACTGCGAGCAACCTCGTCAGCTTCACCACCGTTTCCGAAAACGAGAAGTACTTCCTCGGCACCGAAAGCGACGAATGGCTTGAGGCCGGCAACTGGGAACCCGTTGGCGCTCCTACCATCGCGCAGAATGTCACCTTGTTTGCCAACGTCACCATCACTGGCGAAGCCACTGCCAACACTATCACAGGCACGGGCACGAGCGAAAACAACTTCACCCTCACCATCGAAGACGGCGGTAAGCTGAAGCACAGCAACGCTAACGTCTACGCCACGGTGAAGAAGCACATCAATGGCTATACGAACTACGAAGGCCAAGGCAACGGAGGCTACTACCTCATCGCCAACCCCATCACCAGCAACTACACTCCCACTGAGGCCAACGGCTTCCTCGCCGGCAACTACGACCTCTACAGCTGGGATTACACGAATGCCGATGAATGGAGAAACTATGAAGCCAACACTTTCAGCATCCTGAACAGTGGAAGCTACAATTCTTACGGTTACCTCTATGCCAACGAAAACGGCACTGACTTGACCTTCACCGGCACCATCAAGTCCGCCACTGCCAGCTTGTCCAGAAGCTGCTCGGCTACTACATCCACCTCTTATGACTTCCCGGGCTTGTTCCTCTTGGGTAATTCCTTCGTGTGCGATGCTTATCTCGCCGCTGGAAGTGCCACTGGCAATGCCCTGCCTTGCTACAAGATGAACGAAGCTGGCGACGGTTACACGGCTGTTGCTGCCGGCGAAGCCATCGCTCCGTTGGAAGGTGTCTTCTTCCAAGCTTCTTCTGAAGAAGGCGGCTTCTCTGGTTACGTTTATGTTACCACTACGGAGCCCACTGTTCAGAGCAAAGGCCAGCTCAACATGAACCTCCGCAGCAACAACAAGCAACTCGACAACGCCATCGTCGTCTTCGGCAAGAACCAGAGCCTCGGCAAGGTCAGCTTCCGCGCCAACAGCAGCAAGGTCTACATGCCTCAAGACGGTAAGGACTTCGCCATCGTCAGCACCGAAAGCAGCGTCGGCGAGATGCCCGTCAACTTCAAGGCTGAGAACAACGGCACCTACACCCTCAGCTTCAACGCTGATGAAGTGAGCTTCGCCTACTTACACCTTATTGATAATATGACCGGCAACGAGACCGACCTGCTCGCCAACCCGAGCTACACCTTCGAGGCCAGCTCCACCGACTACGAGAGCCGCTTCAAGCTCGTGTTCGCCACCGGCAACAACAGCAACGAAGACAACTTCGCCTACTACAGCAACGGCAACTGGGTCATCAACAATGAAGGCCTCGCCACGCTGCAAGTCGTCGACGTCAACGGCCGCATCCTCAAGAGCGAAAGCATCAACGGCTGCGCCAACATCAACGTCAACGCCGCTGCCGGCATCTACATGATCCGCCTCGTGAATGGTGACAACGTCAAGGTTCAAAAGGTGGTCGTCAGATGAAATTGAGCTATTAGCCATTAGCTGTTAGCTATTAGCTCGGCGACAACTAAGCTAATAGCTAACGGCTAAAAGCTAACAGCTTAAAAGATACGAAACTAAAAGTCGAACAAATATTAAAAACTACATACGATGAAAAAATTAGCACTGACAATAGCAATCGTCCTCGGACTGAGCATGACCACCTTCGCTGACGGCGGCGGCATCTTCCAACGCGGTTACAACGCCTCGAACGACGCATCGGGCTACAACTATTTCGGTTCCACCGAGATGGGCAACCGTGCCGATGGCACCCCCATGCTGCCCGCTCACGGCCTTGACTCCAACCAGAACGCCCCTGTGGGTAGCGGCATCGTCGTCCTCATGGGACTCGGAGCTGCCTACCTTGTCGGAAAACGCCGCAGGGAGGAATAAGATTCCCAAAAACATTTTTCTTTTCACATTTTGACACGTAGAGACGGTGCATGCACCGTCTCTACAATTTTTTTGTGTAATTTGCGCGTGATCTTGTATGTAATTTTGTGTGTATTTGCTTGTAAATTGTATTTTTCACCTTGAAGCCTTTCCCCGCCTCGGAAACACTATAAAACCGAATATGGTTCGAAAAGCTGTACGAAATTCCTCAAAGAAGCCTATCGAACGGAAAGGCTTCTTGCGAAAATCCATATTTGGGAGCTGTAGAGCCGTTTCTTGCTGATGCGCCAGTTCAATTATCCCGCAGGGAATCCCCCATCTCCACCTTATTAATTAATACCCTCAAAAAAAGCCTCCTTTGGCTTTCTTTTTTTTTGCATTTTTTTTTAAATTTTTCGCCCTATATCAAAAATAATCGTAACTTAGCCTCGCTAAATATTGTAAAAATATACATTAATACCAAATTAACAATTTAATAACCAACTAATTACAAAAAAACATGAAAAGAATTTTTACCCTTTTCCTGCTCGCGGCCTTGTTTGTGCCACTAGCAGCCAACGCACAAACGTGCGAGATTAGTTACGCACTGGTCGACAGCTTCGGCGACGGTTGGAACGGTGGTTCTCTCGTCATCACCGATGTTACCGCCTCATCCCAACTCGCCGATTTGACCATCGATGATGGTTCATCCCTCGAGGGCACCGTCCTCGTGACCGATGGACACCAAATTTCATTCGCGTACTCCACAGGCAGTTATGCCGGTGAAAACTCCTGGGTCATCAGAGACGTAACCGGAGCTACCATTTGGCAAGGCGGAGGAAGTGCTGGTGCCCAGTCTTACACTTGGACTGCGGTATGCCCCTCATGCCTACCTCCTACCAATGTTGCCGCCAGCAACCCCACGCCTCATGGCGCCACCATTAGCTGGACGGGTGAAAGCGACAGCTACATCGTGATGCTGCTTCAAGAAAACAATGTCGCTAACTACGACTTTGAAACGGGCGCCATCCCCGCCGACTTCACCAACGGCACTTATGCCTGGTCTGTGGTGGCTAACAACCACAGCGGCGCTTATTGCGCCAAGAGCGCCAGCGGCAACAATAGCCAGACCTCTGAATTGGTCCTCGAAGTGACCCTGTCCTCCGCCCAGACCCTCTCCTTCTCGGCCAAGGTTTCATCTGAAGCCAACTATGACAAGGCCTACTTCTCCATCGACGGCACTGAACAACTTGGTGGCATTTCCGGCGATGGCAACTGGATTAATTATTCCTATCCTCTCGCTGCAGGTACCCATACCCTCCGTTGGTACTACACCAAGGATAGCAGCGTGGCCGCCAACGACGACTGCTTCTATGTGGACGACATCGCCATCGGCACTCTTGGTGCATGGGACGAGAGCCACACCGCCACCACATCACCTTATACCTTCACCGACCTCGATCCCGAAACCTCTTATCAGGTTAAGGTGAAAGGTGTCTGCGACGGCGAACAAAGCGACCCGAGCGCAATCGTGAGGTTTACCACCGACGTTGCATGCCCCGTTCCGACCGACTTCCACTACACGGACCTTACAAGCAGCTCTGCGAGACTTGAATGGGAATCCGACGGCGATCGCTTCCAACTCCACATTGCTCCAGGCGAAAATCCAGACCCCAATGCATATCAACAGTTAGGCGCTACCGGTAATAAATACTGGATCATTCCCTCTGGCCTTACTGCGAACACCACATACACCGTGAAACTGGTCAGACATTGCACTGAAGAGACCCCGGCTGTATTCAGTTCCCCTGTCTATATGACTTTCACCACCTTGGAAAGCTGCCCCGTGCCTGTCAGCCTGGCAACCAACAATGTTACCGCCCACGGAGCCACGCTCACCTGGATGGCTGATAACGACAGCTATAACATCAGATACATAGTGGATAACAGCATCACCGAAGGTTTCGAAGGCGGCACCCTGCCTAATGGCTGGACAGTAACATCAACAGGTTCCAATAACTGGGCGGTTGCATCCAGCGTTATCAGCGGCGTTGCTCCTCATGGAGGGTCTTATGCGATTGGCACTCCTTCGGGAACAAGTAGTCGATCTGAAGAAATGTACCTCATCTCCCCATCCATGGATTTGAGCACTGCAACTTCGGCGACACTTCATTTCTATTATTACCAAAAAGCTTGGAGTAGTGATATCGACCCGTTTGGCGTTTACTACCGCGTCAATGGTGGCAGCTGGCAACAATTATTCTATTCTACAGAGGCAACATCAGAATGGACGGAAAAAACCATCGAACTTCAAGGTTTGGCTGCCAACTATCAGATAGGCTTCTATAGAAAGGACAATTATGCTTACGGTAATGCCATTGATGACATCCAGATTTCCATTGAAGATCCCACTGCCACTTGGCAGACTGCTACTTCCAACACCACTACCTACAACTTCACCGGCTTGAATCCTGAAAACACCTACATTGCCCAAGTGCAGGGCGTGTGCGGCGGCGAACCCACCGATTGGAGCGAAACTGTCAGCTTCACCACTGGCGTTGCCTGCCCGGCTCCCACGAACCTTGTGGCTGGCACTCCCGATGCTCATAGTGTTGTGCTGAACTGGACTGCCGGTGGCAGCGAAACCGAGTGGCAGATTTGCCTCAACGGTGACGAAGAAAACCTTGTCGATGTTACAGAAAGAGATGTCACCATCACTGGAGGCGTTGTTGCCTACACGCTGACTGGCCTTATAAGCGAAACCGACTACACCGTGAAGGTGCGCGCCAACTGCGGCAGCGAAGACGGTGTGAGCGGCTGGAGCAACAGCGTAAGTTTCACCACCGCCATTGGTTGCCCCGCTCCCACCAATCTGACGGTGAGCAACATCGAGCCTAACTCCGCCACAGTCAGCTGGGAGGGCACGGCCAACAGCCACAACTTGCGCTACAGAACACTTGAAGAAACAGATATGGTCACCGTCATCCTCACCACAGGTGACGTTTGGGGTGATGGCTCTGGCTACCAGATGCTGCTCGACGCCGATGCCACGGCCTATGGCACCATCATCCCTGAAAGTACCAATTTGACCGATAGCGGTGATGCTTCAGATGAAATCTATAGCCAATTCGAATACAAGATTCCCACGAACGCCGACGGTGCTTTGACAACTTCCAATATTGTGGTGAACAACAGCGTCGCCATCACAATTTTCCCCGGCACCTACGACTGGTGCATCACCAACCCGACCCCTGGCGACAAGTTGTATATAGCTTCAAGCAATGGCAACATTCCTGCTCGCTATGACGACTATGTATTTGAGCCTGGCAAGACCTATGAATTTGAAGTGGTAAAGATTGGCTCAGGTGACGGTGTCAACCTGACCATCACGGATAACAGGGCCACCAATGCTGGCGAATGGATTGTGCTGAACGATGTCACCAGCCCGCAAACCCTCACCCTGCTCGACGGTGCTTTCTATCAAGTCGAGGTTCAAGGCACATGTGACGACAATGAGGAAAGCAAATGGGTGACGAAGAACTTCGAAACGCCTTCCAACTGCACTGCTCCTGAAGCACTGCACGTTAACGACCTTGACTTCTCTTCAGCTACCCTCAGCTGGACGGGCCTCCATGACAGCTACAATCTGCAATACAGAACTGCCGCCCACAGACAGACCTTCTTCTTCGAAGACTTCGACGGCCAACCTGACACATGGACACTTTCCAATTGTAGTTGGTGGGTCCCGTCTTCCGCCAGTCCCGACTATTTCTGCGGTGTAGGTTATGATCAAACAGGAGTAACAGCATACATGATTTCACCCGAACTGCCCGCCTATGCCGCCGGTAGCGTGGTGGAATTCATCCAACGCCATAACGGAGAGGACATCAATTTCCAAGTGGGCTTCTCAAGCACCACCAATGATTATGATGCATTCACATGGGGCGATGAGGTTGCTGCCACAAGCAGCTTGGCTCCATACAGCGAAGTGATTCCTGATGGCACCAAGTACATCGCCATCCGTGTCATCCAAGGAGAAGAGTCTTCTGCTAACATCTTCGTCAACAACTTCGGCGTTTACAGTGCTACCGTGCCCGCTGGCGAGTGGACCATTGTTGAACGCGTCACCAGCCCTTATGAACTCACCGACATTGACGAAAGAACCGCCTACGAATGGCAAGTGCAAGGTATCTACGAAACTTGCGAAGGCGGCCACACCGAATGGAGCGAAATGTCCACCTTCACAACTCCTGCAGCCTGCGCAGATCCCACCGGCTTGGTCGTGAGCAACATCTCTGTACACTCGGCTGTCATCACTTGGGTACCTGGCGAAGCAACTCAAACCGCCTGGCAAATCTGCATCAATGACGATGAAGAACATCCGATTGACGTTACCGAAACCATCTACAACATGACCGAGTTGACTGAAGAGACCAACTACGTCGTGAAGGTGCGTGGCAACTGCGATGCCAACGGCTACAGCGAATGGATGAGCTATGAATTCACCACGCGTTCTAGCTGCGATTATGCTCCTTGGAATTTAACTGCCGACGATGTTACGGCCACCACTGCCACGCTGAGCTGGGAAGGCTATAAGGACTATTACGATGTGAAATACTATTCCATCAACACAACTGTCTTCGCCGCTGAAGACTTCGAGAATGGTGAGATTCCGTCCACCTTTACCAACGATGACACTTATCCTTGGACTATCGTCGAAGGCGAAGGCAACAACTACATCCAAAGCAGCAATGCCGGCAATAGCAGTACATCATCCACCATTTCGATAAGTGTGACTTTAACCGAGGATGGAACTATTGAATTCGATGCCGAATGCATGGGCGAAGGCTCAAGCTCCTACTATGACCACTGCGACTTCTACATTGACGACACGAGAATGCTTTACCACGGTGCCGACTTGGGCAGTGGCTGGAATCATTACAGCTACGAGCTTACCGCTGGCACTCACACCCTCACTTGGTCTTACACCAAGGATAGCAGTGTGAATCCTACTGGCGACTACTTCGCAATTGACAATATTGTTGTGTCTGCAAAGGATATAACACTTGCTCCTATCGCTGAAAATGTTGCTGGAAACACCTACACGCTCACCGGCCTGACTCCCGAAACTGAATACGAAGTTCAGGTGCGTGGCACTGGCTGCGGCGATGATGTATGGAGCGAAAGCGTAACCTTCACCACCGAGCCTGTCACCACCGAAACGCAGACGATTGCCTTGGAGCAAGGTTGGAACTGGATCTCCACCAATGTCGAGACCTCCTTGGACGACCTGAAGGCCGCCCTTACCAATGCTCTGCCTGGTGCAACCTCCCTCCAAATCAAATCAAGAACCCAAACCACCACTTACAACGGAACCCGCTGGAGAGGTGCGCTGTCTGCTTTGGATGTGACCCAGATGTACATGATTGAAGTACCTGAGGCTTGTGAAATCACCTTGGAAGGCATGCCTATCAATCCCGCCGAGCACCCCATCACCATTACCCCTGGTGCCAACTGGATTGCCTTCCCCTTCACTGAGAACATGACCGTGGCTAACGCCTTCGCTGGTTTCGCCGTCGCAAACGACGCCCTGTCCTCCAGAGCCCAGACCACTATATACAACGGGTCTCGTTGGAGAGGTGCCCTCTCCACCCTTGCACCTGGCCAAGGCTACATCTACAACTCTGCTGCTACGGAAACCAGAACTTTCACATACCCAACCGCAAAATAACCATAACTAACCTATTGATAAATAATTCAAATATTTAAATACAATGAAAAAATTAGTATTGACATTAGTTGCATTGCTCGCCTTTGGCGGATCTATCTTTGCACAAAATTATGAGTCTCATTGGAGTGGTGAATCTGTCGGAGCTTATCCATTCCACTCAACGATGGTCGCTTTCCTCCAAATCGATGGCAACTACATCGGTGCCGATGGCAATTGGGCCGATTGGGAAATGGCTGCTTTTGTTGACGGCATTTACAGAGGACACGGTTTCATGTATGACTGGACAGACGACGGCGACCCGTATCCGATTTTTGAGGACTACGAAATTTACTATACCAATTCCGGTGAAACACTTACATTCGTGTTGTATGACCATGCCAATGACATTGAATACACCCACTGTACAATCTTCACCGAGGCAGGTGGTCCCATTACAGCACTCACAACGGGAGTAGATCACGCCGAGCTTTATTCCGACTACGACGCAGCCATTGTGTTTAACTTCATCACTTCATCCCCCGCTTCGACCTTCACCTTGGACATCGCGGGCTATGGCACCGAATTCCCAGGCTATGGCTACTACGCCGACCCCGACGCTGGTGGCTACTACCTGATTGCCTCTCCCGTCGTGGAAGACATCGAACCTACTGCCAGCAACGGTTTCATCGCCGATCCTGAAGATTACTACGACCTCTACTGGTTCAACCAAGCTGTCTATGGTGCACAATGGCGGAACTACAAGGACGTCAACTTCACCCTGACCAACGGCAAGGGCTACCTCTATGCCAGCATGGAAGGCACCACCCTCAGCTTCACCGGCACGCCTTACGATGGCGACGGCGTGATTCCGTTGGAATATGAAAGTACTGTTCCCGAATTTGTCGGTTGGAACCTCGTGGGTAACCCCTTCCCTGTTGCTGCCACCATCGACCGTGAAGAATTCTACGTCATGAATGATGAGGGCAGTGAACTCACTGCAGGCAGTGGAGACATCCCGGCCATGCATGGTTTGTTCGTCCTCGCCGAGGGAGAAGGCGAGAACGTGACCTTCACTCCCGCTGACGACAGCAAGGCCACCCCGAGCCTCAACCTCAACCTCGTCCAAGGCCGTGGCCTCGTCGACCGCGCTGTCATCCGCTTCACCGAAGGCCGCATGTTGCCCAAGTTCCAGATGAACCCGAACCACACGAAGGTCTACATCCCGCAGGAAGGCAACGACTACGCTGTGGTGCGCGCCGGTGAGATGGGTGAGATGCCCGTCAACTTCAAGGCTGAGAAGAACGGCAGCTACACCCTCAGCTTCACCGCCGAGGAAGTGAGCTTCGGCTACCTCCACCTCATCGACAACATGACCGGCGTCGAGACCGACCTGCTCGCCAACCCGAGCTACACCTTCGACGCCCTGACAACCGACTATGAGAGCCGCTTCAAGCTCGTCTTCGCCACCGGCAACAGCAGCGACGAAGACAACTTCGCCTACTACAGCAACGGCAACTGGGTCATCAACAATGAAGGCCGCGCCATGCTGCAAGTCGTCGACGTCAACGGCCGCATCCTCAAGAGCGAGAGCATCAACGGATGCACCAGCGTCAACTTCAAGGCCGCTGCCGGCATCTACATGATCCGCCTCATGAATGGCGACAACGTCAAGGTTCAAAAAGTGGTGGTGAAATGAATTTGAGCCATTAGCCATTAGCTGTTAGCTATTAGCTCGGCGACAACTAAGCTAATAGCTAACGGCTAAAAGCTAACAGCTTAACAGATACGAAAACAAAAGTCGAACAAATATTAAAAACTACATACGATGAAAAAATTAGCATTGACAATAGCAATCGTCCTTGGACTGAGCATGACCACCTTCGCCGACGGCGGCCTCTTCCATCGCGGAGACAACGCCTCGAACGGCGCAACGGGATACAACTATTTCGGTTCCACCGAGATGGGCAACCGTGCCGATGGCACCCCCATGCTGCCCGCTCACGGCCTTGACTCCAACCAGAACGCCCCCGTGGGTAGCGGCATCGTCGTTCTCATGGGACTCGGTGCTGCCTACCTCGTCGGAAAACGCCGTAGGGAGGATTGATAGGTTCCCAAAAAGAACATTTTTTCTTTTCATATATTTTGACGCGTGGAGACGGTGCTTGCACCGTCTCTACATTTTTTGTGACGGTTGAAGAAATTTTCGTATTTTTGCACCTTAATTTAGGAGTCATAGTACGATGGAAAACAACTACAAGGAATATAAGCAGCTGAATCTTACTGAGACAGCCGACGCTATCCGCCGTTATTGGGAAGAGAATGATACCTTCCAGAAGAGTTTGGACAACCGCGACAAGGACAACGCCTTTGTGTTTTATGAAGGCCCGCCGAGCGCAAACGGCACCCCGGGCATCCACCATGTGATGGCCCGAAGCATCAAGGACGTGGTGTGCCGCTACCAGACCCTGAAAGGCAAGCATGTCGTCCGTAAGGCCGGCTGGGACACCCACGGCCTGCCCGTCGAACTCGGCGTGGAGAAGAAACTCGGCATCACCAAGGAAGACATCGGCAAGAAGATTTCGGTGGACGACTACAACCGCGCCTGCCGCGAAGAGGTGATGAAATACAAGGACATGTGGGACGACCTCACCCGCAAGATGGGCTATTGGGTCAACCTGAATGATCCTTACATCACCTTCACCAACGACTACATCGAGACCTTGTGGTTCCTGTTGAAAGACCTTTACAACAAAGGTTTGCTCTATAAGGGCTACACCATCCAGCCTTACTCGCCCGCTGCCGGCACTGGACTTAGCTCGCACGAACTGAATATGCCGGGATGCTATCGCGATGTTAAGGATTTGACCTGCGTGGCACTGTTCAAATTGAAAAACGATGTACGGCTGCCACAGTGTGACAACCCTACATACGCTATTGCGTGGACGACCACACCTTGGACCTTGCCTAGTAATACCGCCTTGTGTGTGGGTCCCAATATCGACTACGTGCTACTGAAGACCGTGCATCCTTATACCGAGGAACCTTGCTATATCTTGATGGCCAAAGCCTTGGTGGAGACGATGTTCAAGGAGGCCCCCGAGGTCGTGAAGGAATTCAAGGGCAAGGACCTCGTCGGCATCGAATACGAACAGCTGATTCCTTGGGTCAACCCAGGCGAAGGCGCCTTCCGCATCATCCCTGGCGACTATGTCACCACTGAAGACGGTACGGGTATCGTCCACATCGCACCCACCTTCGGCGCCGACGACAAGCGCGTAGCTGCAGCAGCTGGCATCCCGCCCTTGCAGATGATCGACAAGGACGGCAAGCCGCAGCCCATGGTGGACCGCACAGGCAAGTTCTTCCTCATCGAAGACCTCGACCCCGAGTTTGTCAAGAACTGTATGAACGTTGAAGCCTATCGCCCCTATGCAGGCCAGTTCGTGAAGAACGCCTACGACCCCACCAAGACCGAGAAGGACAAGAGCCTCGATGTCGACATCGTGATGCTCCTCAAGGAACAAGGCAAGCTCTTCAAGAGCGAGAAACATACGCACAACTACCCGCACTGCTGGCGCACCGACAAACCCGTGCTCTACTATCCCCTCGACAGCTGGTTCATCAAGACCACGGCCATGAAAGACCGCATGATCGAACTCAACAAGACCATCAACTGGAAACCCGAGGCCACCGGTAGCGGTCGTTTCGGCAACTGGCTGGAGAACCTCGTCGACTGGAACCTCTCGCGTTCGCGTTATTGGGGCACGCCGCTGCCCATCTGGCGCACCGAGGACGGCAAGGAAGAAATTTGCATCGGCAGCGTGGAAGAACTGCGCAACGAGATTGAGAAATCCATCAAGGCGGGCTTCATGAAGGAGAATCCTTACGCCTCCGACGACTACACCAAGTTTGACCTGCATAGACCTTATATCGACGGCGTCATCCTTTGTTCCGCAAGCGGCAAGAAGATGTTCCGTGAGCCTGACCTCATCGACGTGTGGTTCGACAGCGGCGCCATGCCTTACGCTCAATACCACTACATGGGGAGGTCAGAAGTAGGAAGTAAGAAGTCAGAATTGCCGTTCCCGGCAGATTTTATTGCAGAAGGAGTAGACCAGACCCGTGGCTGGTTCTTCACGCTTCATGCCATCGCCACGATGTGCTTCGACAGCGTTGCTTACAAGAACGTGATTTCCAATGGTTTGGTGCTCGATAAGAACGGCAACAAGATGTCTAAACGCTTGGGCAATGCCGTCGACCCATTTGGTGCCATCCAGAAATACGGTGCTGATGCCGTGCGTTGGTACATGATTACCAACTCGCAACCTTGGGACAACCTGAAGTTTGACGAGGCTGGCGTGGACGAGGTGCGCCGCAAGTTCTTCGGAACCTTATACAACACCTATGCCTTCTTCGCCTTGTATGCCAACATCGACAAGTTCGACTATTCGGCTGCCGACATCGACATCAAGGAGCGTCCCGAAATCGACCGTTGGATCCTTTCGGAGCTCAACTCCCTCATCCTCGAAGTCGACAACGCCTATCAAAGCTATGAGCCCACCCGTGCGGGTCGTGCCATCGCTGACTTCGTGGATGCCCACCTCAGCAACTGGTACGTGCGCCTCTCGCGCCGCCGTTTCTGGAAGAGCGAAGACAACACCGACAAGCTGTCGGCCTACCAGACCCTCTACACCTGCCTTGAGACCGTGGCACGCCTCAGCTCGCCCATCGCGCCGTTCTTCAGCGAACAGCTCTACCGCGACCTGAACAACGTCACGGGCCGCAACAAGGCCGAGTCCGTCCACCTGACCGACTTCCCCGTGGCCAACACCGCCTTCATCGACAAGGCCCTGGAGGAGCGCATGGAAGCCGCACAACTCATTTCTTCGCTGGTGCTCTCGCTGCGTAAGAAAGCCAACATCCGCGTGCGTCAGCCCCTGTCGAAGATCATGATCCCCGTCGCCAACGAGGAAATGAAGACCCAAATCGAGAAGGTGTCGCACCTCATCAAGAGCGAGGTCAACATCAAGGAAATCGAGTTCCTCTCGCCCGACAACAACATTCTGGTGAAGAACGTGAAGCCCAACTTCAAGACCTTGGGCAAGAAGTACGGCAAGCAGATGAAGCAAATCCAAGCCTACTTCACCAACATGAGCCAAGAGGAGATCCACCAGTTCGAGAAGAACAACGGCACCCACCTCAATGTGGACGGTGTCGATGTCGAGCTGACCCTCGAAGACGCCTTGATTTCAACGCAGGACATCCCCGGTTGGGCCGTCACCTCTCAAGACGACCTCACCGTGGCTCTCGACATGACCATCACCGACGAGTTGCTGCAGGAAGGTCTCGCCCGCGAAATCGTGAACCGTGTGCAGAACCTCCGTAAGACCGGTGGTTTCGAAGTCACCGACCGCATCGAGCTCCTCATCGAGATGAACGACAAGATCAAGGACGCCGTCGACAAGTTCGGCGACTACATCTGCACCGAAACGCTGGCCACCATCACCAAGGTGGACGCTCTGAACGATGTGGAGGCCGAAGAATTGGTGGAAGGCGTGAATGTGAAATTGATGATTAAAAAGAAATAAACAATGGCTGATAGCCTATGGCCTATGGCTCGCTTAGTACAAAGGCTCAAATTCGACCCTTTGGGTGAAGCAAGGCCATAGGCTATAGGCCATAAGCCATAGTAAACTGAACAACTGAATAACTGAACAACTACTCAACTATGGACAAGAAAGAACCCCAAGTACGCTATTCGGATGAAGACCTTGAGGAATTCAAGGCCTTGATTCTGGAGAAGCTCGAACAAGCCAAAGCCAGCCTGGAGACCTTGCAGGCCAACCTCTCCGGCGGCGAACATAGCACCGACGACACGGCCCCCACTTTCAAGGTATTGGAAGACGGCTACGCCGTGGCACAGAAAGAAGAAAACGCCAAACTCGTGGCCCGTCAGGAGAAGTACATCCATAACCTGGAGCTTGCCCTGATGCGCATCGAAAACAAGACCTACGGCATCTGCTGCGAGACGGGACGCCTCATCCCTAAGGAAAGACTCCGCTGCGTGCCCATCACCACCCGCTGCCTTGACGCCAAACTGAAGAAAAAGTGAAAAAAGGTGGCAACAACGGCCTGATGTGGTCGTTTTTGGTGATTTTTGTCATTTTGGTGCTCGACCAAGTCCTCAAGATTTGGGTCAAGACCAATATGTCCCTTGGGCAGGAAATCCCTGTCCTCGGGAACTGGTTCAGGCTGCTGTTCATCGAGAACAACGGCATGGCCTTTGGTTGGATGGGCGGTGGCGGCTTCCTGAAGCTCGGTTTGAGCCTCTTTAGGATTGTGGCCATCGTGGCTTTGTTCATCATCCTCGTCCGCCTCTCGAAACAAAACACCAAATTCGGCGTATTGTTCGGCCTTGCCCTCATCACCGCGGGTGCTATGGGCAACATCATCGACAGCGTGTTCTACGGCCGCATCTTCAGCGAGAGCACCTACACGCAAGTCGCCACCCTCTTCCCCGATGGCGGCGGCTATGCTGGCTGGCTGCACGGTCGTGTGGTCGACATGCTGTATTTCCCCATCATCGACGTTGCCAAAGAAAACGCCTCGTGGCTGCCGAATTTCTTCTTCGGCCCCGACAACCATTTCATCTTCTTCCGCCCCATCTTCAACCTCGCTGATGCCGCCATCACCATTGGCGTGTTCTATATGCTCATCTTCCAGTGGAAGTGGTTGAAGAGCATAAAATAAAACCCCTAACTTGCTCGTTATTATCCGTAAATCGAACCGACATGAACAGACTGAAACTCTTTCTCATAGCCATGTTGCTCATCCCGACGTTTGTCATAGCACAAAATGGCGTTTCCATCGGCCAATGGCGCACCCATCTCCCCTACGAAAAGGTGATTGGCGTGGAGCCTGTCGGCCATAAGATCTATGCCGCCACGGAATACGAGCTGTTTTATTACGATACTGAAGACAACTCCATCAACATCCTCAATAAAATCAACGGCTTATCGGACATCGGCATCAGCACCATAAGCTACAACAAGAGCCAGCGCAAGTTGTTTGTAGCCTACGCCAACGCCAACGTCGACCTCATTGACAGCGACGACGACGTGACTAACATGAGCGACATCAAGGACAAGAACATCGTGGGCAACAAGAGCATCAACCATGTCTATTTCGACGGTGACCTTGCCTACGTGGCCTGCGGTTTCGGCATCGTGGTCTTCGATTTGGACAAGGAAGAAGTGAAAGACACCTATTACATTGGCAACCAAGGTGATGCTGTGAACGTGACGGACATCGCCATCTTCAACGGCCGCATTTACGCCTGCACCGACGACGGCGTATACTACGCCTCGCAAAATGCCCAAAACCTGGCCAATTATACCTCATGGCATTTCGACAACACCTTGATACACCCGCATCTGGCCTACACCGAGATGGAGGTCTTCAACGGCAAGCTCTACCTGAACTACGACGGTGGCTACGAAGCCGATACGCTCTTCGTCAATGACGGCAGCCGCTGGGGTTACTACAACAGGGATGATGTCAGACAAAAGTACGAGTTGCGGGCCTACGACGACCAGTTCATTTTCGCCAACCGCTACAGCGTCAGTGTTTATGACCGTGACCTCAACGAAATCCACAACATCTATTCGCCTGGTGGCACCATCGAGCCTCTCTCGGCAGCCCGCGACAACAGCGGCAACTACTGGATTGGCGACAGCCACCGCGGCCTCATCAAGACCTCTGACGGCTGGAACAACATGGAGGTGAAGCCCAATGGTCCTGCCTCCAAAAACGTGTTTGAGCTCAAAGCCTGCGGTGACCAAGTATGGATTGCCACGGGAGGCCATGCCGCCAACTGGGGTAAGCGCTATATGAAAGAAGGCGTGGCACGCTTCGACGGCTTCTGGACCATCCTCAACAGCAGCACGCTCCCTGACTTCACCAGCTACTCCGATTTCATCTGTACCGCCACCGACCCCAACAACCCCTCCGTGACCTACGTCGGCACCTGGGGCAAGGGCGTGTTGAAGTTCGACGGCAACGAATTGGTGGAGGTGTATAACGCCAGCAACAGCACGCTGGAGCCCTGGGTGCAAGACCCCAGCCTCATCAACATCAGCGGCCTGGCCTTCGACAGCAAAGGCAACCTTTGGGTGGCTAATACTGGCGCCACCAAGCTCCTGTCGGTGATGGAACGCAACGGCACGTGGCGCTCCTACAACCTCGGCGGTAGTTTAAGCGGCATCGACATCAGCACGATGATCATCGACGACAACGACTACAAATGGATCATCCGCCGTGGCGGCGAAGTCATCGTCTTCAACGACAACGGCACTTTGGACATCACAGCCGACGACCGCAGCGCCACCTTGAACACAGCCCAAGGCAGCGGTCACCTCATCGGTGCCGTCAACTGCCTCACCGTCGACCAAAGCGGCAACGTGTGGGCGGGCACCGACAACGGCCCTTGCCTCTTCACCAACCCGCGCAACATCTTCAACGGCGGCAACTACGACGCCGTCCAAAAAGAGGTGCCCCGCGACGACGGCACACAACAATTTGACTACCTCTTTGCTGGCTCCAATGTGCTCTCCATGGCTGCCCTTCCTGGCACTGAACAAATGTGGTTTGGCCTTGAATCCGGCGCTTATCTGATGGATTTTGAGCAAAAAACCAAGGAAATCCATTGCTTCAATGTTGACAACAGCCCACTGCTCGACAATGCCGTCACCGCCATGGCCGTCGACAAGAACGGTGAGGTGTTCTTCGGCACCAGCAACGGCGTCATCTCCTATCGTGGCGAATCGTCCACGCCTGCGCCTGAAATTAACGACGTAGTAGTCTACCCCAACCCCGTCAGACCTGGCTACACGGGATTTGTCGGCATCAACGGCTTGGTGGCCAATTCATTGGTACGCATCACCACCGTTGACGGTGCCTTTGTCACTCAGCTGATTTCGGAAGGCGGACAAGCCGTTTGGGACTGCACCACCATCAACGGCGAGAAGGTGACTCCTGGCGTTTACCTCATCTACGTCAGCACCAAGGACGGCCAGAACAAGTTCGCCACCAAGATCCTCTTACAGAATTGATGGACGACAAAACAGAAGGCATCGTCCTGCAATCGCTGCGCTACGGCGACACCGGCCTCATCGTGAAGGTGTTCACCCGACAGCATGGCATGAAATCCTACATGCTGAAAGGCGCTTTCAACCATAGCTCGAAAAACCGCGCCGCCTTGTTTCAGAACTTGAACGTCATCAGCTACGTTGAGGTAAACGCGCCCAAAAGCCACAACCTGAACTATCTGAAAGACGCACAGATTGCCATGGCGTACCATAGCCTACCTTTTGTGATGAACAAAAGCGCCATCATGATGTACGTCAGCGAACTGCTATCAAAAACCATCACGGAACAAGAACAAAACGAGGCCTTGTACGACTTCATCCTCAGCTCCTTGCAATGGCTCGACTTGAAGGACGAGGACTATGCCATCTTTCCTTTATTTTTCACTCTTGAACTCACCCGACACCTAGGTTTCTATCCCAAAGCCAACCATCAGGAAGGCTTTTGTTTCGACATGATGGAAGGAGCCTTCGCGCATGACTATCCGTTGCATCCCTATTACCTCGATGCCGAGGCTGCGGCCTTGCTGTCAAGCCTTCTCAACGTGGGCATTGACGAAGCAAGCCGTCGGCCGCTCCGCTTGAGTCTGCGTCGCGAATTGCTCGACGGCCTAATTATCTTCATGCGGCTACATGCTCCCGTAATGCGGGACTTCCACTCGCATGAAGTGTTGAAAAGTGTATTAGAATAAGAAATTGCCCGACGGGCAATTTCTTATTCTAATCACTTTAAATCAATGGCAGTCTGTCCAATCAGCTTGCCACCCTGTTCGTAAACATCAATGAAATAGGTGCCAGGCATGAACTCCCTGTCAGCAGGCTTGGTGTAGTAAGCCCTGACAGGCGTTTCCTTGCCTTCGTAGTTCACCCTAACCTTCTCTGTGTATTGTAAGGTCTCGCCATTGGACTGGAAGGCGTATTCGTCGCCCGTGCCCTTGCAAATAATGGCTTTCTTCGGGTCGGCGATGCGGATGTAGAAAACCTTTGAACCTGGTTGAATCAGGTCGTTGGCGGCCACAGTGAAGTCGATTCTGATGCGTTCGGCGCGGTTGGCACGGTCGGTATCGCCTTCTTTGCTGCCGCTCTTGAAACGCACGGCCTGAGCTGAATAATTGTAGAGCTTCAACACCGCCGCCTGGTTGACCTTGTTGGTCAACTCTTCCTTCTGACGGCTAAGATTGGAGTTCTCGCGACGCTCAGCCAGCACTTGTTCACGAATGCGCTCATTCTCAGCCACCAACTCACGGTTGACAGTATACAACGAGTCCATCTGGCGGACATACTTCTGCGAGATAGTCTGCAATGAGGCGAGTTTCTTCTTGATGCGGTTGTAGTCCCACTGTGAATCAAGGAGTTTCTTGATCTCGACGGCATCGGCTTGGATGATGCTGTCTTTCTCGGCCAATTCGAGGCTCAACTCGCCATAGCTTTCTTTCAGCTCGTTGTGGACCTTCATCAGGCTATCCACTTCGGCTTGGAAGTCGGCACGTTGCAGCTCCTTCTCAGCCTCAAGTTGTTCCAAGTCACTTTTCATCGAGTCGTTACGAACCAACAACACGACCAAAGCTATCGCCAATACGCCGAGGATGGCAAACAGCCATATCGGAATGTTTACTTTTTTCCTGTTTTCTGAATTCATATCTTTGGTATTTTATTCTGCAAAATTATGAAAATTTCCTCGTACACGGCTCTTTAGGTTCAACTTTCAATGACAGGTTCCACTTTTGCCCTCGAAAGGTGTACAGGGATATATTGCCCAACCACTTCGATGTATACGATGAGATGCCGTCTGTTGCAGATGGTTTCGAGCCTTCCCACCAGATCTTTCATCGGGCCGTTAATGATTCTCACCTTCTGCCCCACTTTCAAGTCCTCGTAGTTCTGCATCTTGTATTCTTCGCCATGCTCATAGTTTTCCACAAACTTCTTGATAGCCGCAATCTGGTTGTCGGGCACCACGACAGCCTCCTTTTCAAACGTCACGAAGCGCATCACGCCATACACATTCAAAATGGGAAGGTATTCCTTGGCATTGGAACGAACAAACACATACGACTTGAACAGCGGTTCTTCGATCTTTTTGCGCCTGTCGCTCCACTTCTTGATTGTGGTCACCAAGGGAAGGTAAGCCTCTATGCCCATCTCTTCGAGTTGAGACAATACCTTTTTCTCAGACCTTGACCTGACGTACAAGGCATGCCAATGCCGTTCATGAAGTTCAAGCTCGTTCATTCCTTATGTTTCTTGCTTCTGTGCTTTTTCTTGTCGTTAGAATTACCCTCTTCGTAATAGTCGGAACCGTAATAGCTATCATCTTTGCTGCCATACTTGCCATAGCCGTAACCGTAGGCATAACCATAGCCATATCTGTAGTTGCCGTACTGCTTGCCATAGTAACCCTTATTGGTCTCAATGCCGTTGATAATGATGGAAACATTGATACCACGGTCTTCCAAGTCCTTGATGATGCTGCCGAAGATGTTTTTGTTGGTCACGCCTTGGCGAACGATGAACAAATTGACATCGGCAAAGCGCATCAGCAGGAAGGCGTCGGTCACCAAGCCCAAAGGTGGCGTGTCGATAATGATGTAGTCGTATTTCTCTTTCAGCAAGTTGAAGAACTCTTCGCACTTTTCAGAAGCAATCAACTCAGCGGGGTTGGGCGGGATGGGGCCACTGGTGATAATGTCGAGGTTGGGCACCATGGAAGTGGTTTGGATGATGTCCTCAAACGCTTCCTTGTTGGAAAGGAAGGAACTGATGCCTATGTTGTTACTCAGTCCAAACTCCTGGAATAGCTTAGGTTTGCGCAGGTCGAAGCCCAGCAGCACTGTTTTCTTGCCATAGAAGGCATAAATAGACGCGATGTTGATGCTGTTGAAAGTCTTGCCGATGCTCTGCATATCGCCAGTGACAAGGATGGTGCTCTTTTCCTTGCCTCGTGTGAGGAACTCTATGTTGGTGCGTATCGAGCGGAACGACTCGGCGATGGGCGACTTTGGCGAGTTGATGACCACCAAGGGGTTGGTGTCGCTGGTCTGGGCCACCTGTCCAATGATGGGGAAGCGCGTTAACTTCTCCACATCCTTGCGATCACCGATGGTCATGTTGAAGTAATTCTTAAGGAAGAGGTACAAAGCCGGAACCAGCAACCCAAGAATCAAGGCAACGAGGTAATTTATCGAAGTACGTGGCGAAATCTTAAAGGTTCTCTCCGCACGAGCGATATCGAGGATTTCGTTATCAGGTGTGTTGGAAGCCTTCAGGATTTGAGCCTCGGCACGGCGTTGCATCAAGTACTTGTAAGTGTCTTCGTTGAAAAGGAAGTTACGCTGGTAATTAAGCAATTGTTGCTGTTTACCTGGAAGTTGACGCGACTCGGTCTCAAGCATGGCGATACGATGATTAATCTCGTTGAGGCTCATCTGGGCGTTCTCTACAAGATTGTTGACATTCTCCAGCAAGGCCCTCTTAGTGGTGACAATCTGTTCGTTAATCTTTATGATCTCGGGGTGTTGCTCGGTTTGGGTGAGCATTTTGGTGGCCTTGGCCTGTGCCAAGGTGACGAGGTCATGGGCCAATTGGTTCAACAAAGGATCATTGATGCCCATGGTGCTGGGTGCTGCGAGATTCTCTGGGTCGTTGATTTGCACTTTAATATAATCCTGCAAACGCTTGTAAATCTTTACATTGACAGCCAACTCCGATTTTTCCTTCTCCAAAGCGCGCAAATTGGTATACACTTGGTTTGCCTGCAAATCTAAGTTCATGGCATCGTTCTTCTGACGGAAATCTTTCAAATCGCTTTCAGCATTACTCAACGATTCTTGAATACCCTCCAACTCATTGTCGATGAACTCAATGGTGTTCTCAGACACTATGTTCTTCTTTTCCAAACCCCTATTCACATATTCTGTCAACAAGGTGTTGGTGAAGTCTACAATCTTTGCACTATTGTAACCGCTCGTGGTCACCGCAATCACCGAAGACTGCTTGCTGGTGGGATTCACCGAGAACGAGCTGTTTTGTCTTACCAGACCAGCATAGCTGTTGAGCCAAAATGAAAAATTTCTGTTGTTGTCAACTTCGGGATCATACCAATTGTTCAACACGATGCGAAAACGGTTGTATCCGTTATCCACTGTCTCACCAGGCTTACATTTTGTGGTCACGTCTACATTATCCAGAGAGATTGACACTGTCTGGCTTAAGAGATAGTCGTACATACTGTAACCATTATTTGAAGACGCATGCAAGGTGATAGCTTCCGGACTCAAACTCACGATTGTATACTCTAATCCCACCGCCTGTGGAACAGTGCGGTCAAACTCAACAACAAATGGTGAAGTTTTATACAATTCCAAAGTAGTTATCCGTCCTTTTTCCACATAGGTCACTTCTATGTCCATTTTCCTCACCGCACGTTCGGTCAGGGTGTACGATTTCAAAATGGCTATTTCGTTATCCACATTTTGATAACCATTAAAACTACTATTGGTCATGATAGCCGTAGCGTCATATCCAAAATTGGCATCTTTGACAAGAACGGTACCAGATGTCTGGTAAACATTGGGCTTGTATCGGTTAATGACAAAGCCTATCGCCAAAGCTATCACAACACCTATCAGGAATAAGTACCAATGGCTCAAAAAAATGAAAATCAACTGCTTAATGTCAACAGTCTGCTCCTCATTGTTTTGTTGAGGTCTATAGTTCATTTCGTTTTGCATAATTCCTATTTTGGATTAAATAAGGTTATGTATGATTTTTAATATCATTTCTTAAAACTCAAATACATCATAATCGCCGTAAAGGCCAGAGAAATCACAGAGAACACCGTCGAATAGGGGAAGGAGGTGAAGCCCCATTGCTTAATCTTGAGGGGTTCCACATAGACGATGTCGTTGGGTTTCAAATAATAATACGGCGAAGAAAGAATATCGGCTGAACCCATGTCGACCGTGACAATTTCAGAGCCATTGTCCGTTTGACGAATGATTTTCACCTCATCGTTCTTGGCAAAGTTAGTCATGTTGCCCGCCAAAGAAACGGCCTCAAACAAGTTGATTTGGGATTGATAGATCTTATACATACCGGGATGGTTCACCTCGCCCAAAACCGTCAAATTGAAGTTCGACATCTTCACAATGATGGTGGTTTGGTTGATATACTTGTCCAGTTCTGTCTGCAAAACATTTTTCGCTTCATCAACTGTCAAATTTTGGAGTTCAATTTTTCCCATCAAAGGCAATTCTATGCAACCGTCCTCATCCAAAGTATAAGATTGGAGATAGATCGAAGCATCAGATGTGAGTTGTGTCCTATTTGTGAGTTCTCCGCTTAACGAAGCGGCACTTTGAGCGTCGACGATGTTGACAAAGCGAATGTACAGGTTGTCACCTGGTTGCAATTTGTAATTGACAGACCGGTTATTGACGTAGTTGATGGATTGGTTTTCGGCCACCATCTGGGCATCCTTCAGGTAAAGCATTTTTTTCTGAGGCACACATGAGGCAAAGAGCATCGCCAACAGCAATGCAGCCAGTCCCAGTTTCGTGATTTTGCTAATATTTTTCATGATGTTATCGTTTTTCTCAATGGTTCAATAAAGTCAGTTCCTTCACCCCCACCAAGGGCGTGATGGGCATGCGGTTCTCGATTTGGAAGTTGTAGGTGCCCACCTCCGAAATGCGTAGGCTCTTGTTGATGGGTAAGACAAAAGTATGGCAACCATCGACTTTCTTCACATTCCAATTCCCCTCATCGTCTTTCAGATTGAACTTGTATGTTTTGGAACGGTAAGGCTCGCCGTCGCTGGAAAACACCGTGAAGACCATCGAGAAATCCTCGTAGGGATAGTCGTCAGTGAAAGCAATCTTGAGGCTCAAATCGTATGTAGTCTCAGTCTTCACCTCGATGTTATTCTGCACATAGTCAAAGCGTTCCCAAAGTGTCTCGAAGAACTCCCGATGCAACACGACCTTGTTCTCTTCCTCCCGTGCACAGCCGAGAAGACACAAAAGACAACTGGCTATTAAAACAATCTTTTTCATCGGTTAACCTAAAAAATCGTGCAAATATACGAAAAAACGGATAGTTCACACATTATTCCACCGTTTTTCAACGATAAAGAAAAAAGCCACAAATTTTTTCGCTTTTTCATACCTTCGAAATCAAGAAAAACTTATACTTTTGCTATTCACGATTTCACTATGAGAACTAAAAACAACAATCTGTCTTCCAGAAGGTTATTGATTATGGGCATCTTCATTGCCGTGGGGATGGTCTATATCATGAAGTTGTTTTTTCTCCAAGTCGTCGACGACAAGTACAAGACCATGGCCGACAACAACGCCCTCCGCTTCGTGACGCAATATCCCGCCCGAGGCAAGGTGTTCGACCGCAACGGCCAACTTTTGGTGTTCAATGAAGCCGTCTACGACCTCATGGTAATTCCCCGTCAAGCCATGAAACGTGACTCCCTCGACCCCTTCGACACTGCCACCTTCTGCCATCTCTTGGACATCGACAAGACTAGTTTCATTGAGCGAATGAACAAGGCCAAGAAAGAGTCGTACCTAAAGCCCTCGCCTTTCATGACGCAAGTCTCGAAAGAAAACTACGCCCACATCGCCGAAGTGCTTTGGCGCTATCCTGGCTTTTATTTCCAAACGCGAACGGTACGCCACTATCCACAGTCCATCGCCGCCCACACCTTGGGCGACATCGGTGAAATCAGCCAAGCCGAGTTGGACAAAGACGAGGAGAACTACTACAAGCAGGGCGACTACATCGGCAAATCGGGCATTGAAAAGTCGTACGAAAAGGAACTGCGCGGCGTGAAAGGCCTAAAAGTGATGATGGTGGACGTGCACAATCGTATCATGGGCAGCTATGGCGAAGGCGAACTCGACAAGGAACCTATCGCCGGCAAGGACATCTACCTTGGCTTGGATGCCGAACTGCAAGCCTACGGCGAGCAATTGATGGTGGGCAAGATTGGCTCCATCGTGGCCGTTGAGCCATCCACCGGACAGATCCTAGCCTTCGTCACCAGTCCAACCTACGACCCCAATCTCCTCGTGGGTCGCGAGCGCGGCAAGCACTACCAAGAGCTGCAAGACGACCCGATGAAGCCCCTCATCAACAGGGCCATCAGCGGCACCTATCCGCCTGGCTCCACCTTCAAGACCGTGGTGGGGCTTATCGCCATGCAAAGCGGCAGCATCACCCCCGCCACCTGCTTCCATTGTTCAGGCCCCGCCTCGCTGCCCATCAAATGCACCCACAGCCACGGCAGCAGCCCCGACTTCGCCAATGCTATCATGAACTCATGCAACCCCTACTTCTACGAGTCGTTCAAGGCCACCATCAACAACCCCAAGTTCGGCAACATCAAGAGCGGCTACCAATATTGGAAAGACATGACTTCCAACATGGGTCTCGGACATAAGTTCAACACCGACATCCCCTACGAACGCTCTGGCAACATTCCCTCACGCGAATACTACGACCGCATGTACAACGGACAATGGAACTCCGTGACCATCCGCTCTTTGGGCATCGGACAAGGTGAAGTGTTGGTGACGCCCTTGCAACTCTGCAACATCGCCGCTATGATTGCCAACGAAGGCTATTACTATCCCCCGCACCTCATCAAGTGCTTCGGCGACTCCACCGCCATCCCCGAGGTGATGACAACCAAAGTCGATCCTGGCATCAATCCCAAGTATGTCAGAGTGATGAAAGCGGGACTGCGCACCGTATTCAGCGGTCCGGCAGGCACGGCCCGACGCTACGAGATGAGCGACATTGCCCAATGCGGCAAGACTGGCACGGCCCAAAACCCGCATGGCAACTACCACTCCAACTTTATCGCTTTCGCCCCCGCCGAACACCCGAAAATTGCCCTCGCCGTCATTATCGAGAACGGTGGCTATGGCGCCACCTGGGCCGCCCCCATCGCCAGCCTGATGATAGAGAAATACATCCGTGGCTACTCGAAACGCGAGGAGCTGGAGAAACGCATAATGGAAGGCCGAATCACGTATAAAAACGAACGATGAACGAAAGGAATAATATCATAGGAAAAATCGACTGGGTGACGGTGCTCATCTATTTGGCCTTGGTCCTGATAGGATGGTTTAGCATCTTTTCAGCCCGTTACAACGAAGCGCATCCCAGCATCTTCGACCTGTCGCAAGTGTATGGTAAACAGCTGCTTTGGATTGGCGGTGCTTTGCTGATTGGATTTATCGTCCTCCTTATTGATGCCAAGTTTTTCAATGCTTTCTCGCTATGGATCTATATCGCCGTGCTCGCTTCATTGTTCATGGTGCTGGTATACGGCAAAGCCACCAAAGGCGCCACCTCGTGGATTGATTTGGGTGCAGGCATTAAGTTCCAACCTTCGGAATTTGCCAAAATGGCGACAGCCTTGGCGGTAGCGGGTTATCTTGACCGCCTAGATGTCGACCTGCAAAAACGCAAAGACCAGATTGTCACGGCAGCACTCATCCTGATTCCCATGGCTTTGGTGCTGCTGCAAAACGACACTGGCTCCGCCATCGTCTTTGTCTCTTTCATTCTTGTACTCTACCGCGAAGGATTTCCGGGTACTGGATGGGCCATGGTGGCAGGCGTGGTTGCTGTCCTTTTGTTCATTTTCACCCTGATATGGTCACAACAAGTAATGTATATCATCCTCGGCAGCTTGCTCGTCCTCACGTTGACCTATTACATCATTAACAAAAAGAGAGACATCGTCAAGATGCTGGGGGTGTTTGCCATTGCTTTCATGTTCGTTTTCTCCGTCGACTATGCCTTTAACCATGTGCTACAGACGCACCAACGCAACCGTATCCTCGTCATGCTCGGCATGCTCAACGACACCAAGGATGTGGGCTACAATGTCCACCAATCCAAGATTGCCATCGGTTCGGGTGGCTTTACGGGGAAAGGCTTCCTCGAAGGCACACAGACCAAATACGACTTCGTCCCCGAACAACATACCGATTTCATTTTCTGCACCATAGGTGAAGAAGGTGGCTTCTTGGGCACTTGTGTGGTGGTGCTACTTTATGTGGCCTTACTTGTGCGGATCATCATCTTGGCCGAACGACAACGATCTACTTTCAGCCGCGTGTATGGTTATTGCATCGCAGGCATTATCTTCGTGCATTTTGCCATCAACATCGGCATGACGATAGGTTTGGTGCCCGTCATCGGCATCCCCTTGCCCTTCCTAAGTTACGGTGGGTCGAGTATGCTCGCTTTCACGATGATGTTGGCTATCTTCGTGAAACAGGATGCCAATAGATTAAATGTGCTTTAATACAATAATAGCAGCCCATGTCATTCCCTTGGGAATCTATGGGCTGCTATTAACCTCATTCATATACCGAAGTAATCTCAAACTTCTTGATGTCAAACAACCCCTTATCCCCGATTTTCAGCTCAGGGATGACCAGCAACGCCATGAACGCCAAGGTCATAAACGGTGCATATAGCGTCGACCCGAGGCGTTTGGCCAGCGCGTCGGCATTTTGGTAGGCTTGCGCCACCTCGTAGCCGTCTTCGTTGCTCATCAGCCCCGCCACGGGCAACGGCACCGCCACCATCTCTGTGTTGCAATAGGCCGTCACGCCACCTTTATGCTCAATGAGCAGGTTGACGGCATGGAGGATGTCCTTGTCGGTGACGCCCACCGCCACGATGTTGTGGCTGTCGTGTGCCACGCTCGAAGCCAAGGCGCCGCGTTTCAGCCCAAAGCCCCTGATGAAAGCCACGGCGGGCTTGGCAGGTTGGTAGCGGTTGACGACCACGATTTTCAGGATGTCGCGCTCCACGTCACTCACGATGCCACCGTTTTCCACCTTGGGCTCGGCAACAAAACTCTTGGTAATCAGTTGTCCGTCTTGACATTGGATGACCTTGATCTTCTTGCCCACATCGGGCAGGAAGATGTCGTCGGCATGGATGAACTCGGCTTTGAAGATGTTCGGGCACAGGGTCTCCTTGTAATGGATGTTCGACACGCCGTTTTCCGCCACCAGCACCCCTCTGATATAGGTTTGCTTGGCGACAGGATGACGTAGGTCGTCGACCACGATGAAATCGGCATCGTCGCCCAGTTGCAACAAGCCCACGTTGAGTTTGTAATGCTTGATAGCGTTGAGCGAAGCCGCTTTCAGCACATCCATCACATCGTAGCCCAAGGCGATGGCCTTACGCACCAGCACGTCGATATGAACGTCGTCCAGCTCGTCGGGATGCTTGTCGTCGGAGCAGAACATCAGCTTGTCGGGATAGGTGGCCATCAGCGGTATCAAAGCCTCAAAGTTACGAGCTGCGCTGCCCTCACGGATGAGGATCTTCATGCCAAGGCCGATTTTCTCCAAGGCACCCGCTTGGCGGAAACACTCATGGTCTGTGGTGATGCCTGCAGCTACATACTTTTGTAAGTCGTCGCCCGTTATCGCTGGGGCATGGCCGTCGATAGGCTTATTGTAACGCTTGGCAGCGGCAATTTTCCGCATCATCTCGGGGTCCTCGTTGACGACGCCAGGGTAGTTCATCACCTCAGAGAGGTAATAGATGTCGTCGCGGGACATCAGCTCCTCAATGTCGTCGGCGTTGAGGCAGGCTCCTGCCGTCTCAAAGGTGGTGGATGGCACACAACTCGGTGCACCGAAGAAGAACTTGAACGGCACCTTTTTGCCGTTTTCGATCATGTATCTGATACCGTTCTTACCGAGCACGTTGGCGATTTCGTGCGGGTCGCTGACGGTGGCCACCGTGCCGTGACAAGTCGCCAAGCGGGCAAACTCCGAAGGCACCAGCATAGAGCTTTCGATGTGGACATGCGCATCGACGAAGCCTGGCATGATGTACTGCGTGTTGCCGACAGGCTGTTCCTCAATCTTGGTGATTTTGCCGTCTTCGACGACAATGACACCCGAGAAAATCCTGGAATTGACGAGGTCGACGATCTGGCCGCCTATGGTGAAGCTGTGGTCCATGGATTATTTTCCAAAGATCTTTCCGAGACCGCCGAGGATGCTACCGAGACCGTTGCCGTTGTTGTTTTGGTTGCTGCTCGAAACGCCGCCAAGGATCATGCCCAACATGCCTGCCAGACCTGCCGCGTTGACGCCGCTGCCTTGCTGTCCCTTACCCAACAAGGCAAGGAGGCTGGGGGCAATAGCGGAAAGGATGCTGCTCACCGAGTTGGAGGCCACGCCCGTCTGCTGCGAGATTTTGCCAATCACCGACGACAGGCTTCCGCCAAAGATATGACTCAAAATCTTGGAGCCATCGGTCAGATCGGCAGCTTTCAAGTTGCTGAGGATATTGCCAGCGTTGACAGCATGGTCGCCAAGAGCTTGTGCCAAGGCTTCGGCACCGCCAGCGGTGGAAGCATTCTTCTGCATCGCGCCGATCAGCGACGGCAGAGCGCTGTTAATAACTAAAGACACTTGCTTCGAATCGAGTTTGAGGTTTTCTGCGATGGCACCAATGGCATCATTGCCGGTCAGTGCACCTAAAATGTTGTTTAAGTCCATGTTTTTTGTTTTTAAGTTGATTGCTGTGTTGAAGTGCAAAGTTAGGAAAGTATTTGATATGGTGGCTCAGAAAATAAAACTTTTGCTGTCATGATTTCAAAAGGAGGTTCCCGCCTGCGGCGGGAATGGAGTGTCGGGTATTAATAAAACAGCAGCGGCTGATGAAGTCCATATTATTTTGAACCTCATTTAGCCGCTGCTCTTTATTATAAATACTATTCCATTCCCGCGAAGCGGGAACCTCTCACCTCTCTGCTCTCATTGGGTTATGCAAAAAATCCTCATACGCCAACCTGATGCCATCTTCCAGCTCGGTCTTGTAGGTCCAGCCCAAGGCCGTTGCCTTGCTGACATCCAACAATTTGCGCGGTGTGCCGTTCGGGCGCGTGGTGTCCCACTTGATTTCGCCTTGATAACCGACTACTTTAGCGACCAATTCCGTCAAGGCTTTAATAGTCAATTCTTTGCCCGTGCCCGCATTAACAGTCTCATTACCACTATAGTTGTTCATCAGGAACACGCAGAGGTTGGCCAAGTCATCCACATAAAGGAACTCGCGCAGCGGCGAGCCGTCACCCCAGCAGGTTACTTCCTTCAGTCCATCGACCTTGGCCTCATGGAAACGACGTATCAAAGCGGGCAGTACATGGCTATGCTCGGGGTGGTAGTTGTCGTTGGGACCATACAGATTAGTCGGCATTACACTAATGTAGTCGGTGCCGTACTGACGGTTGAGGTATTCGCAGTATTTCAAGCCACTAATCTTCGCCAAGGCGTAGGCCTCATTAGTTTTCTCCAACTCACTGGTAAGCAGGCAACTCTCAGGCATGGGTTGTGGTGCCATCCTCGGATAAATGCAACTGCTGCCGAGGAACTCCAGCTTTTTGCAGCCGTTCTTCCATGCAGCATGGATGACGTTCATTTCAAGGATCATGTTATCGTACATGAAGTCGGCCAAAGCGCTTTGGTTGGCGACGATGCCGCCGACTTTGGCCGCAGCCAAGAAGACGTATTCAGGCCTCTCAGCTTCAAAGAAGGCCTCCACTTGGTCTTGACGACAAAGGTCCAGCTCTTTGTGGGTTCTGGTGATGATATTGTTGTAGCCTTGTCTTTGCAACTCGCGCACGATGGCGGAGCCCACCATTCCGCGGTGGCCGGCGACATAGATTTTACTATTCTTTTCCATTATTTTACAATGCCTTTTTCCAAGTATTCAGCTAAGTTGATACGCACCTTGGCAGCAGCGCCTTCTGCGGCCACTTTGGCCATGTCGCTATCTACCATCAATTTCACCAGTTGCTCGAAGCTGGTCTTGTTCGGGTTCCAGCCCAGCTTGGCTTTGGCCTTGGTCGGATCACCCCAAAGATTGACGACATCCGTCGGACGATAGAAATCCTTGCTCACCGCGACGAGCGTCTTGCCAATGAGTTTCTCTGGACCCTTCACACAGATGCCTTTCTCGTCTATGCCCTTGCCTTCAAACTTGAGTTCGATACCTGCATGTCGGAAAGCCAATTCGGTAAACTCACGCACGCTATGCTGTACACCTGTGGCGATAACAAAGTCTTCTGGCTTGTCGTTTTGAAGGATAAGCCACATGCACTCCACGTAATCCTTGGCATAACCCCAGTCGCGGAGGCTGTCAAGGTTACCGAGATAAAGACAGTCCTGCACACCTTGCGAAATCCTCGCAGCGGCCAAAGTAATCTTTCTGGTCACAAAGGTCTCGCCACGGCGTTCGCTCTCATGATTGAAAAGAATGCCTGAGCAACAGAACATGTCGTATGCCTCACGATACTCCTTCACAATCCAATAGCCGTACAACTTAGCCACGGCGTAGGGTGAATAGGGATGGAAGGGGGTGTTTTCGTTTTGGGGCACCTCCTCCACCTTGCCATAAAGCTCGCTGGTAGAAGCCTGATAGATGCGGCATGTCTTTTCCAGACCCGCGGCGCGCACGGCCTCCAATACACGGAGCACGCCTGTGGCATCTACATCGGCCGTAAATTCTGGGCTATCAAAACTCACCTGAACGTGACTCTGCGCCGCCAGATTGTAGATCTCATCGGGGCGCACTTTGCTGATCACCTTTATGAGGCTCATGGAATCGCCCATGTGGCCATAATGCAGGTGAAAATGGGGTTTACCCTCAAGGTGAGCGATGCGTTCGCGAAAGTCGACAGACGAGCGGCGGATGATGCCGTGCACCTCATAGCCCTTCTCCAGAAGAAATTCTGACAAGTAAGAGCCGTCTTGGCCCGTCACCCCAGTAATTAATGCTATTTTTGACATGATTTATCTTTTTTGTTATTGAATTGCTGATTTGATGGTATCCACGATATATCGCACGTCCTCGTCGGAAACATACGGCCCACTCGGCAGACACATGCCTACCTTGAACAAACCTTCTGACACACCATTAATGTATGCGGGGGCGTCCTTGTAAACAGGCTGCTTATGCATTGGCTTCCACAAAGGCCTTGCTTCAACCCCAGCCTGATCGAGGATGACGCGAAGGGCTTCTACATTGGCGTTGGGTTGGCAATCCGTAACCGCCGATGAAGCGGCATGGATAACTCCCGCAGCACCGCCAACGGCACCTGTCACAATGGTCTTATAGGCGTTTTCTTGGCCTTTAATCTTCACATTTTCATCAATTGTTATCGTGCAAAGCCAATAATTACTGTCGTACTCGCCGGTATTGGGTTGTCCATGAACGTGAAGACCCGGGACATCCGCCAGCAGCTCCTCGTACATCTTCTGCACATGTTTATGATGCGCAATATGGTCATTCACGATGGTCATTTGTCCACGACCAATGCCCGCGCAGATATTACTCATACGGTAATTGAAGCCTATCTTCTCATGTTGGTAGTACGGATAGCTTTCTCTGTATTGTGTAGCATACATCATGATTTCGCGCCACTCATCCTCGTTGGCCGTTACCAATGCACCGCCACCAGATGTCGTTATCATCTTGTTGCCGTTGAAGCTCAGCACGCCGTATTTTCCGAACGTTCCAAGCACTTGTCCTTTCCAGCGACTTCCAAAGCCTTCGGCTGCGTCTTCGATTACGGGAATGTCATACTTCTCAGCAATGGCCATAATTTTGTCCACCTGATAGGGCATACCATACAAAGCTACCGGCACAATAGCCTTGGGTTTGCGTCCCGTCTTAGCGATGCGGTCCTTGATAGCTTCTTCAAGCAATTCGGGATCCATGTTCCAGGTGTCCTTTTCACTGTCTATAAAAATAGGGGTTGCTCCCAAGTATGTGATGGGGTGAGAAGAGGCACAGAAGGTGAAACTTTGCACACACACCTCATCGCCTGGTTTCACGCCGCAGGCAATCAGCGCCAGATGCACAGCTGCAGTACCGGCAGAAAGGGCTACTACTCTTTTGTTTTGACCACAAAATTCTTCAAGGTCTTTCTCAAATCCATTGACATTTGGCCCCAACGGCACCACCCAGTTGGTGTCGAAGGCTTCTTGGATGTATTTCTGTTCGATGCCAGCCTCACTCATGTGAGCCAAGCATAAATAGATTCTTTTGCTCATTTTTGTCGTAATTTATATTCTTTCGCCAGCGTATTCCATATTCTTGCCCAACACCGTGGCAAATATCATTTTTATATCCATCCAAAATGAATAATTCTTGTAATAATAACAATTCAACCTAACTTTGTCAGGATAAATCACTGTATCATTATACTCCACTGCTATAGTTTGCGCGTCACGCAAGTCGCCTTCTTTTTGTTTGTGGGCGATGTAATCAGCAATCATCTCGTCTTCGAGCCTGTATTTCAAGGTGGCAGGACCTGTGATACCAGGACGCAGTTTCAGCACATCGCGGTCGTCGCCTTCCAACTTGTCGGCGTAGCCAGGCACATCGGGGCGCGGACCAACAAAACTCATGTTGCCGATAAGGACATCCCATAGCTCGGGCAATTCATCCAGTTTATAGTGGCGTAATTTGGCGCCAAGGGGCGTGATACGGCTGTCGCCCGCCACACTGACGGAGCTGCCGTTGTGGTTCACTGTCATCGTACGAAACTTATGGCATTTGAACAGCTTGCCGTCTTTGCCAACCCTGTCCTGAACAAAGAATGCCGGACCGCCTGGCATCTTGACTTTCACCAAAATGGCCACGATGAGCAAGACAGGCCATAAGAAAAGAAGACCGAGGAACGAGACGATTCGGTCAAATAGCCACTTTAGTATCATTTCAATGTCTTTTCTTTCCAGTCAATCATTTGATCGGCTTCCCGAATGTTCACGAACTCAAACTCGTCCAAAAACGATTTGAATTTTTCAAAAGCGCCTTTGATACCATAGTAAGTCTTGAACCTTCTGACAAGCGGCAAATCCTTTGAAACATTGGGCTGCCCTGTGTCAAAATCTTGCGTATGAAAATAGCACATGCTATAATCCTGCTGTTTAGTCCATCTTATAATGCTTCTCAGAGGGAAGAATCGAAAATACCCACCTCCACTAAAAACAAAATGATTGCCTAGCATCACCTTCGTACTCACAGGAAACTCTTTGATAAATGAACCATTGTCAAATCTAATAATTGCGGGTTCTGCCTTGCCATAATTGGGAAATCCCCCAAAAGAATGCTTAGCCGGAAAAATGGAACAATCATAAACAAAACCCATCTCTGCCAGTTTTTCAAGCACCCATGCATTATCGTATCCTATTGTCCATGCTGGTGCTCGATAAGCATCAACGACATCCCCAATCACAGATTCCAAGGCTGACTTTGCCTTCCTTGTATCCTCCAAAAACTGTTTCTCATCAAAACCTGTCAAAAGTTGATGCTGATAGGAATGGCAGCCGATATGATGTCCGGCATCATAAATCTTCTTTATAATGGATGGATGGTAGTCCGCTATCCAACCCAGACAAAAACAAGTGGCTTTGATATTTCGCTTGTCCAGCTCATCCAAAATCATGTCCACACCTTCATACAAGCGGCATTCATACTTCTCCCAGTCCAAATCGGTGTAAACACAATTACAATACCAATCTTCAATATCAAAAGTTAGGATATTCATGGTATCTCTCTTTTCGGTATTTCCTTAACCACTCTCGCAGGTCTTCCAGAAGCCACGGTCCATGCAGGAATGTCCTTGGTGACCAACGATCCGGCTCCAACAATGGCTCCTTCGCCAACGGTTACACCTGGTAGCACCATTGATTCCATGCCTATCAGGCAACCTTTCTTCAATACAATAGGTTTTACTGTGTAACCCAAATCCATGTAATCGTCACCAACACAATAATTGCTGAAATCACGCTGATGACAAAGAAGCCTTGAACCACTAGCTATAGAAACATGGTCTTCAATAGTAATCATATCAGCATGGCTGGTATCTATTCTCACATAATCCCCGATAAAACATTCTTTTCCCACCTTGCAACCCATTTTGCGCAATAATTTTGGACGCAGCTTTCTCGGTGCAAAGGGTTCCAGAATGGCCCAATCCATCTTCTTCTCAAGGTGTTTCAGCCTTATATTTCCAAAAAACTTACCGATAACTTTCCAAACCGTCACATCACCGTATTCTTCTTCAGAATAGTTGTAGCCCAGTTTACGAAGCATCTTATAAGTAAAACTCAACTTCTTCTTTTCCATTAGGCTGTGATTTTTGCTTTGTATTCTTGAAACCATTGCCATGCATGTTTGGGACTTGAAAAGAAACATTTGAATGCCTCTATTCCCGCCCTACCATATTTCTGCATTTTGAAATATACAAAAAACAACACGCCATGGTGACGGCATATCACCTGCTTTTGTTCGCTTCGAGTTAGCAGGCTGAAATACTTCTTTTTATTATCAAAAAGTAGTTGCTGACCTTTAAGTTTCTTGGGGCCAGTAGAAAGCTGGTCTCCTTGGTGCATGAAATTCTTGATATGAATCTCTGGGATATAACCAAACTTTGGATTCGCATCCAACGCTTTCTGCATCAAGATATACTCTTGACACGAAGGCACGTCATCAAAACCGCCAATATTTTTGATAAAAGAAGTCCTGAACATGAAAGAGTTTGTACCTGAGATATGATACAAAAGGTGCGCTTTGTTTAACTCATCTTTTGTCATCCCATTCCGTATCTGTTGGTGCCTTTCGGCAAGTTTTTCTCCAGTTTCAAAACTATACGTGGCACCATCCATTACCGACACATCCCAGTCATTCTCAACCATTTTCTTGTATTGCACCTCCAACCTATCTGGAAGGTACATGTCATCGTCATCAAGAAAAGCTACAAACTCTCCTTTTGCCTGAAAAACCCCAACATTACGAGCTGCTGCACCTCCCAAGTTTTTCTCATTTTGGATATAGTGAATTCGTGGGTCATGGTAATGTGACATCACTTCTGCTGTAGCCTTTCGGGCTTCCGAATCCGGTTTGTTGTCGTCAACAACGAGAAGTTCCCAATCGGTATAGGTCTGCGCCATAACCGAATCAACAGCGTTCCTTAAGTATTGGTCACGATTGTATGTCGGAGTTATTATTGTAATCATAAGAAAACTACTGTTTTAAATCTAATTCTAATTCTACTGTGCTTAATGTTTTGACATCATTACTAAAAACTACCAATTCTAATGACTCATCATTTGTTGATAAATCTTTTATCACAACTTTTGAAACATGAGAAAAATAGCCTTCATAGTTTTTTACTGTTTTTGTATTAAACACATAACATCTATCAACTCCCTCAGATGCATTTATACAACAACTTATCATTGTAACATTGGGCAAGCTCTTTTCTTTAAGCTCTAATCTGGGGTTTTTTTCTCTAACAAATCCACTAAGAGAAACAATACTATAATGTTTTTTGTCAAAATTGAATTTACACTTTTCAAAACTGATATCAAATGCCGTATATGCATTGTAAGAAGAATCCATAAGAATGGGCGTAAAATTCGAGAAAACGCAGTTTTTAAAAGAAATCAAGCCATAAACCGAAGAAAACTGATTGTATAAATCTACAAAATTACAGTTTTCAAACATAATATCCTTTCCGTAACAATGTATATCAAATCGATTAATATCACAATTAGTAAGATGTGCCTTATTAACATTATTATTTCCAAACACGCCCCAGTTTGCTCTTGCATACAACTTTGTCACAGACAAGTCATAAACATTATTCAGGGATATACCATATCCAAAATAATTGGGTAAAGAATATGTACCATTAATTGAAACATCAGAAATTCTAATATTTAGACAATTCAAAAAACATATAGCCTTATCTCCAACTAACCCAGAATCTTCTGGGGTGTTTATTACAACATTTGATAATTCAACATTATACTGATTTTCAACTTTGAAGAGATTGGTTTTTTCCGTTGATGTGTTTGTTCTGTTGAACTTAATATTCTTAATCACAATTTTCATCGACTCATCCACATCGCGATAACATCCATTTGGACTTGATATTGACGTACAATAACTTTGGACGGGGTTGCTTTCACTCTTTCCATCCTTCACAAACATTATGTCTTTTCGTGTTGCACCATAGTCATGTCCTTTCCTTTTTTCCACCCATGGAGTATCGTCTGTTACCACCAATATCTTACTTCCAGATTTCAAAACAGGATTTTTGGAAAAATCTCGGCTGTCTATTTCTTTTCCAGTGATCGCTACAGGCTTCAACACCGAAGATAAAGAAAACAAGTATATGTTTTTTTTCTTGTTCTCTACTTGCAGGGTTACCCCTGCAAAATCAGTGAATTGAGTAATTGGTATGGACTTTGCTTTGTCGGGAATCACAATGTCTATCTCCTTAATACCCTCGTATGTCACTCCAACCCCTAATCTTTGTGCCTCTTTATGTGTGCGATACAACACATAATAACGTTCTTCTCCCGTTTTTGCTTCATTCAGTCCAAATTGTAGTGGATTAATTGTTTTATTTGAGGAGTAATGTGTTTGTGCGCTTTTGTAACTTGTTAAAACAAAACAAATGCCAATTATTATTAGACTTGCTTTTGCATTCAATCTCATGAAATCTTTCAAAACATTATAGCAATTCACGACAGGGCACACCTACTACCCTTTTACCTGAAGAAACAGACTTATTTACCAACGTCATAGCGTTCATGTCGAAACCGACGGTCTCGAACTTCGTCTAGAATAGGCAGGCTAGGGGTAAGTCCACATAGCCCAAACCGATTACACAGTTTTTTGTGTCATTATTTATTAATGGTTATTTCGTCAAGAACTTTTTTGGCTTCATTTGGTTTTAGTTCCCAATAATGGGATTCATTTATCTTGTTTATTGTATCTTGATCAAACCTATATTTATACAATTTTGCGGGCGAGCCAAACACTATTGCATAAGGAGGAACATCCTTGTTCACAAAAGAACAAGCACCTATTACCGCCCCATCGCCAATCGTAACCCCTTGACGAATAATACAATTGGCAGCTATCCAAACATCATGTCCTATTATTGTTATTTGGTCTGACACACATTCGTCACTTAGTTTTGGGGAAATGGAAGCTTTCCAAAACGAATGTTCCATTCCTCCAATTTGACATGAAGGTGCAATGCAGGTATAATTTCCAATATGAACGTTGTTAAAGTTTCCTCTTGGTCCAATGAAGCACCATTTCCCTATCTTACAACCTCTAAAAAAGCTACCTTTACCAATTTGTGAAGTAATGCTAACCTCATTCTTTCTTAATGCAAGATATGGTTTTCTAATTAACGTATTAATCTGCTTAATTATGGTTTTTACATAACTCAACATTTTTCAAATAATCAAATAATTCAGGATTCTTGTTTGTCGCAAATACTTGAGGTATTTTTTCTAATGCATCGAGTTTTTTATTGATATCAGCGGCCGTGAGTTCATTAACAAATGAGATAATCTCTTGTTTGTTTAAAGCGTTGATATGATACCCTACTCCTAGTTTGATCACTTTTTTAGCCAAAAAAGTGTTAGAACTCACAATAATTGGCGTGCGGAAGAAAATTGCCTCATACATCTTATTTGGTTCGGCATACTGAGCGTTGATGTAAGTGGCATCATAAGTTGACAATACCAAATCTATTTTTTCATATATGGATGGCAAATCGTCGGGATTGCGGAATTTTCCGTGAAAATGAATGTTACCGTATTTCTCATAAAGTGCTTTGATCTCTTCTTCATACTCTAAAACAATGCCATAAACATGAAAATCATGCTGAGGAAAACGCTCTGCTATCACTGTCGCAAAATTAATGACCGATTTGTACCTGAAACCGCCAACAAACGCTATCGATAAATGATTAATATCAAAATCCCTTCTTTGATAAGGCATCTCCAATAGCGCCGGATTGACTCTGTTGGGTATTACCACAATATTGCGGGGGCGTTCGTCTCCGAAATGATAATCGATAAATCCTTCTGATGTCATTACCGTTAACAGTGACTTCGTTATGATTCTTTTATCAATGTTACTAAGCCATTTTCGAACCGTTTTATTTTGGATCCTTGTGTAAGGCATATCCGATTCCTCGTAGATGTATGCTCTGTTGTTTAATAATCGGGCAGCAAACGCAATATTGAAGAAGAAATAATAAAAGATTACGTCTTGATGTTTGTATTTCTTAAACAATTGTTTCAATGATTTATAATAAACCATTAAACGTTCAAAATAGGATTGTTTTTGCGAAAAAACACCTATTACCGAAATACTGAAATTAGAAGGGGTTGCATATCCTTCTTCTTCTTCTTTTTTAAAACCATAAACTTCTACTTTATATCCATTTTCAATAAATTCACTTACTCTTTTGATACAACGCGTAAGTGTAATATTATTGAGAACGAATACTATCCTCTTCTTGTCCATGATAATCAAATCACATAAGTGCTTTAACAATTCTTCCACAAGCCAAGCCATCACCGTATGGATTCACGGCTTTACTCATCTTCTCATACGCTTTTTTATCATCAAGGAGCGTACTCACTTCTCTCACAATGAGGTCGTGGTTCGTGCCTACCAGATGCACTGTTCCGCTCTCCAATGCTTCCGGTCGCTCTGTGGTGTCACGCATTACCAACACAGGTTTACCCAATCCTGGAGCTTCTTCTTGGATACCGCCACTGTCGGTAAGAACAATGGTAGATTTTTCCATCAGATAGACAAACTCCAAATATTGGAGAGGCTCGATGAAGAAGAAATTCTTGTAGATTGTTAAATCTTCACCAAAAACCTCGTGAATAGGCTTGCGCACATTTGGATTGAGATGCATGGGGTAGACAAAATCCACTTCAGGATATTTTTCAGAGAGATTCTTCATTGCCGTTACCATACTGATAAACCCATCACCAAAGTTCTCGCGACGATGGCCTGTAATCAGAACAAGTTTTTTCCCGTTAGTAAGACGAGTAACATCATATCCCGCCTCAGCAAGTACTTGTATCTGCTCTTCAGCCAAAGCCTTGTCACTCTTCAATTTATCAACAACCATATGAAGGGCATCTATCACCGTATTGCCTGTGACAAAAATCCGTCCTTGGGCTTTTTCTTCTTTCAAATTTTTTTCAGACAAGGGGGTGGGAGCAAAGTTGTAAGCAGCGATACGTCCTGTGATCTGCCTATTCATTTCCTCTGGCCACGGGCTGTAGATATTATGGGTACGTAGTCCTGCCTCCACGTGACCTACTGGTATCTGCTGATAGAATGCCGCAAGAGCAGCGGCTGTGCTAGTTGTTGTATCACCATGGACAAGCACCACGTCTGGCTGCACTTCTTTCAAAACATCGCGCATACCCGTGAGCACACGAGCTGTCACATCATACAAGTCTTGACCCTGTTTCATGATATTGAGGTCGTAATCGGGCGTAACCTCAAAAATCTTCAACACTTGATCCAGCATCTCGCGGTGCTGGCCTGTGACACAGACTATAGTTTCAAACTCTTCGGGATACTTCTGAAACTCTTTTACCAATGGGCACATTTTAATAGCCTCCGGACGAGTGCCGAAGACAAGCATTACTTTTTTCATATCAGAAACGTTTAGATGTGGTATACGCCCTCCAACGGGCAAATATTATGGCAATCCAAAATCACCTTGCCTTTCAGCTTGTCCCAGTTCTGCTTGATATGGTCGTGCTTCACCATGATGACCACCATATCCACCTCATTGAGGAATTGGTCGAAGTCAAGAATCTGGTTAGGAACAAGTTCCTTATTCGTAAAGAAGGGGTCAAAGCTTTTCAACGGACGGGCAAGGTGACGCTCTTGAATGTCAAGCATCTGTAAAGTCGGACTTTCACGAATGTCATCCACATTTTCCTTGTATGTGATACCATAAAGACCCACGCGGCGGTTATCAGTAATGCCGTTCTCCTTCATAATCTCATAAATGCGCTCCAACACAAACACGGGTTGCGTGTCGTTGGTCTTCATTGACTCATCAATCACTTTGGCCAACTGGGGATAGTCACCAACAAGGAACCAAGGATCCACAGAAATGCAGTGGCCGCCTACACCAGGACCAGGTTGAAGAATGTTGACACGCGGGTGCATATTGCAAATACGGATAATTTCATATACGTCCATGTTATCGTGACGGCAAATACGAGACAGCTCATTGGCAAAGGCGATATTGACGGCACGATAGGTGTTTTCCACTACCTTGGTCATCTCAGCTGTACGAATATCTGTGACAACGATTTCACCTTGGCAAAATGAAGCATAGTATTTCTTTACCTTCTCACCAATTTCGCGGTTGTCGGCACCGATGGTGCGGTTGTTGTGGAGCAACTCATATACCATATTGCCAGGAATGATTCTCTCGGGGGCATGGACAAGATTAATATCCTCCCCAATCTTGAAACCATTAGCTTCTACTACGGGACGCACAAATTTGTCCATCGTACCTGGGGAAACAGTAGATTCCACCACTACAGTAGCACCCTTCGGGCACACTTTCATAACCTCTTTGACGGCAGCCACCACGTAGCAGGCATCCACCTTCTTCGAAAACTTGTCGTATGGTGTAGGCACTGACACGATGTACATATCTGTTTTCTGGTATTCAGTGGTGAACTTGATGCCCGCTTTCAAAGCAGCATTAAACAGCTCATCCAAGCCGTCTTCTTTGAAGGTGGTGTGTCCGGCATTCAGTGTAGCCACCAATTCTTTGTTATAGTCTGTACCAATGACTTCCACACCGTGTGAGGCCATCATAAGTGCTGTCGGCAGTCCAATATAGCCGAGTCCAATTACGTTAATCATTGTTGTTATGATTTTTAATTAAACAATTTATTTATTATTTCTTTTATTATTTCATCCTGATTATCCCACACAAGGAGATGGCGATATGTTAATACATTCTGACGATATACCTCATAGTTCTCCATTACATCTGCAATTCCTGCTTCAATTTTTTCAACATCACGGCCATCGTCATCTATTGAGACACCAAACTTATATTTTTGAACCAATTCTCGCATGGAAGGATTGTTACCAACCACCACTGGAAGTCCCATGATGACTGCTTGATAAAAACGGTTTGCTTCACAATACCAATTATTTGGTCTTATATTTTTATAGAACACCAACGTCATAAAACATTGTTCCACATAATAAGGAATTTGCAACTGGGGTATTTTACCGATAAAGCGTATTCGATCATTCAAGTTTTGACCATAATCATTTTGCAATCTCTCTTTAATGTCGTTATTGAACCCTCCAATAACAATGGCAATCAATTCTTTATAACGCATAACAGCCGATATGGATTCGTATGCCGCTCTTCCATCACCACTCAATCCCTGAAGATAAACACATTTTCGATTTCCCTTCCATATCATAAATTGACCAAAGGTTTCATCATTTCTAAAGTCACTATCTGTAAAATCAGGATAATTACGAAGCGCAAAATGCTTTGTTGCATCATCAATCAAATTAATACTCTTCATATATTCTGCACGCTGTGAATTAGCATGGAGGACTACATTACAGCGGCGAAGTGTATATTTCAAAAGCATTCGTTTCCAAGCCGACCCGAATAACTCATAGGGCAATTCGTGCAAATCCCATAATAAATGCTTCGTCTTAACAAAAGTGGTTACAAAAAAGGCATCCACATTGGCAACCCATACTGCATCAAATGCTTTCAAATCTTTTTTGATGGCTTTGTAAAACTGCCAACCTTTCAAATACACCTTAGTAGCTGATGGATATTTTTCTCTGGCAGGAATAAAAAGCGATTTATAGGGAACTCCATAACCGGTCAGACCTTCAGCTTCTTTGTTGTCGGGCAACATTGCAAATATCTTAAACTTGATGTTCGGGAACAATCTCTGTACTGAAAGTATCTCTTTTCTCACCCGATCATCAAACTCAAGACCTTCAGTCTTAATGACCAAAGCTATTTTCTTTTCTTCCATATCGAAAAAACATGTCAAACTTGAATTTTTAATCCTTTAATAATTGAAATACAAACTTTACGCTGACGCTATCTGTATTTGTTTTGCATGTTACCTTTTTTGTCGGGACAATTACACCATAAGAAGGAGATATAGTATCCTCTTCGACAGATACGAATAACTTCTGATCTCCAATACAACTAAACATTACATGATCGCCTTCTTTTCCCTTCATAATCATATCCCCCGCCTTATTCTCAACATCCACACTTGGGTCAAGGAAAAAACTCCACTCATATTCATGAATCTTATGAGCTGTCACAAAGTCTTCAACAAATAGTTTGTCTTTGTACAAAATCAACTTTCTTTCATGTCTGACTATTTCTGAATCAGATAGTTGCCAATTGAAAGAAGAAGAAACCATTTCCACACCGCCATCCGAAACATAGTCGATGGGGTCTGGCTCCTTGTATTTCCCTGTAATACTAAAATAATCTCTTTGTCCAAAAGCATATTGGGATTTTCCATCTATAGACAGCGTATTGTGTTTAGAGGTGGACCGAAACTCGTCTCTCAATGCTTTAGACGCGGTATAAACCGCAGTGCCGGCATCAATAACAAAGTCACTATTACCCACAGCCAATTCAAATGTCAACGCATCCTGATGGGTATGTGTACCTATCTTTTCTGCACCCCAAAAAACATCCGAATACCTACTTACTCCAGTATTTGAGAACATAGAATAAAATTCTTTGTTTTTTAGAATGGCAAAACCCGCATCGGCAAACAAACGCGAAGTTGGAATAGTTTGAATTGACTTATTGAAATGCAAGTTGAATATACGTATTATATCAGTATGTTCTCTGTAGTCTCCTGGCACCAAAGGCAAAAGACGACCATTGTCATTATCGCCAAATAAAGGAGCCCTACCGCTAGGTTTTGTATAATGCGCCACAAATTCTACCATGGATTGCATGCGGCATTTGATGTCGTTTGGAAAATTTATATCTGGTTCCTTTTTCCGAATAGCCAATAATGAATAAACAAAGATTTCGCAAGTAAGCCTATGGTATGATATCGACCTCTCGAAATGAACTCCAGAAGGGAGTATCTGTGTTCGCATCTCATCATAACATGCAAGCTGAGCAAAACCATACCATTTTCGACCCTCTACCGTATTTCTGAACAAAGAGCCCAACCATAACAAACCCACTAAATCGGATGCATAATGGTTAGCGTTGAATCGGGTGCCTTTTTCCAAATTATTGTATATGTAACACCCATGTTGAAACAAGCTTTTCATCATTTTTTTGAGAAAAGGTTGATCAACAAAATCAGAATCCAGAATACAACACACTGCACACATCCAGTTTATAGCCCTAATGGCCACTTCCATAGCACATGTCCAGTTGATACTTCTGCAATACGGATTCTTGTTGATCCAGTCGCATATCAGTTCAACTACTTTTTGGGCATATTTTTCCTCACCAGTCAATTGATACGCCTCTGACATCCACAAAAGAAAATGGCCGCGACTTAGATCCCATACAGTTTTAACATCCTCATCCGTACCAAATCGGGTGGTTTTGTATTGGGTGTAGTATTTATTCTCCCAATGATAACCGCATTTATAATCCGTTGTCCAATCTACATGGCATAAATTGACTTTACCTCCCAATATCTCAATTTCTGAGTTCATCGCACATTTTGCAGCATCCAGAACCAAAGCTTTGTCTTCTTCGCTAAATTCCAAGGCATTCACCTGAATGACCGCATCCGATAACATCAACTTTAAATCTTCTACTGAGAGGTCATTGAACAATTTGTTTGTTCTTAAATTCAGTTTCCGCTCCATAGGCAAAAACCGACACATTTTGTTCCTAAACCGCTGAAAATGATTTAGAACCCTTCGAGTAAGCGAAGGGTCTTGAAGAATATCGGACAAGGTATATTTCATAGAAATTGATTATACAAATATCCTAACGTCAAGGTAAAATCTTATTCTTGCTCTTCATTAAAAGGAATTCCACCTTGTTTAATCACCCTTTGATGCCATTCCTCGATTTCTTCTTGAGTTCTAATCCTTAGTACTCTTGCTGGAATACCAGCAACAATTGCTCCATCTGGAACATCCTTGTTAACAAATGTCAAGACACCAACATATAAATTTTTACCCAATTTTACTCCCCCTAGTACAACATTATTAGCACCCAAATAGCACCAATCTCCAATCAAAGGAGCTTTGCCGTCTCTACCTGCAACCATTACATTTTGTGCTATAATAACATTTCGACCGATAACTGATTTAGAATTAATCACAACACCTATCCCTCTATGTCCCAGCCTTGATCCTCTTCCTATTTTAATAACTAGAGGCAAGTCACAATTATATCTAAAAATATATATCTGGATTAGACCCGATATGAATGGTATATGTGCGTTATATAACCGATGATTGAATTTTTGAAGTTTAAGAGCATCTATTATAAAAAAATGAAATTTGAGAATTTGTTAAATACAAACTAAACATTGGAAATAACAATCATAATAAACTTATTCTATCTTTTATAAAGTCCAAAATATTGGAAGCGCGCTGGTCGATGGAAAGCGACATCGCCTTACTCAAAGCTCCCTTGGCGAGATTGCTTCTTTTGTTTTCATCTTCATATAACGACTTGATAGCCAACGCTATTTGATTAACATCTTCTGGGTTAACCATGATAGAATTGGATTTGTCTAATATATCATAATTAAAACTCCTATCAGACGAAATCACAGGAAGTCCACAGGCCAAGGCCTCCACAATCGCATTGCAACAGCCTTCGCGAAGCGTAGGAAGCACAAACACATCGGCAGCATTGAGATATACAGGTAATTCATGATGGCTTACCGTACCCTTGTAAAACATATAGTCTCTGTCGGCTATGGGTTCGCCTCTTCCTATAAAACATGTTTTGATTTTGGGATCCGAGAGGCTGTCAACGGCTTTGATGATTCTGTTTTGTCCTTTCCTATCAGAAAACTCACCTACAGTAGCCAAAAGAAAATCATCGTCTTTCAATCCAAGCTGACGACGACACGTCAATTTATCCATCGGTTTGAACAACTGCAAATTCGCACCATTAGGGAACACTTTGCATTTTTCCCTTTCAGCATACCCCAGACTAACACATTCCTCTAAATTCTTAGACGAAACGCAAACAACCCCGCTTGTATATTGTCTGAATTTTCTTAAAGAAAAATCGAAACATGGTTTTTGCGAAAAAACTCTAATCTTACTTTCGCCCGTTGCAACAAATAGCGGAATCTTATTGTTATAAGCATAATGCCACGCAAGAACACCTGAAGCGAAAAAGTGACAATACATCATATCAAATTGCAACTTATGCTTCTTGATAGTCTTCTCTATAGCTCTTTGAGCCAAATACTTATTAGTTGAAATGGGAATAACAGGAATATTACGATTCCATATCCTCGGTCTATATATCTCCACCGTTTGACTATCATCAAGGTGTTTAACCTCGTGTTCTTTATAATTCGAAATCATGTCTCGGCCAAAAGTATTTAGCGGTGAGATCACCACACAACGATGTCCTTGCCTTGTCATGGCGTTTACCAATTGTTCGACAAAGGTGTTGCCTATACCATTTTCATTAGGATAAGAAGAAGATATAACGCAGATATTCATAAGTGTTTTATTGTGGTTTAGAGGGAAGTTGCAGCCAACTTCCAAATACGGAATCCCAACTTTCTGGAATGAAAGGTTTTACTCCTCCTGCAGGAAAGAAGGTCATTTCGCCAAAAAAGATTTGATTGTTCACAAGATAAAAATCAACTCTTACAAAAGGAATGTTATTTGCCAGTTTTTTCGCCAATTCCAACATCTCCAACAATTTTTCAGGCTTTGGAATGGGTTTTTCTGAGTTTCGATGTCCTGGTCGGTTGCATTTCATCAAATTCCAATTAGTGTCAAAAAAATCATCGGTCATTGTCGACTTGTTCTCTCGACCTTTACACACCAAAACAAACTTCGGTATCCCATTGAATACATGAACTTTATAATCAATCAATGAATCATTGTTTGGATCTACCAATAACTCTTCGGCGATGATTCTTCGTTTGACATTTTTGTATGGCCATTCCCTATGTTTTTCATAACCACTTATCTTCAAGGAATGCTCAAGCTTATTTCGTGCTGCTTCTTTGTCTAAGGTTTCTTTATCAGAACACACAACAACACCAACGTTTCCTCCTCCGTGCGTTGTTTTTAATACAAAACTTTTTGGTAATGAGTCAAAATCAATATCGTCAAATCTTTCCCAAACGCCTATGGTTGGTATAATATATTGTTCACCGATTCGTTCAGCTACCCAAGGTTTAACTGCATATTTGTCCACCAATGTAGTATAAAGCGGGTTGTGATCATACAATTTAAGCCAATTTAACTTTTCATTGAAAGTTTGAGGATTTTCCAAGTCAAGTTTCTTGCCCATACTGTATTCGTAGTATAGCTCGATGTGTTTCTTATCGGATAATAGTTTGCTATAATAAGGCAAAAACAATAATCCTAATTTGCCTCGATCATGCAATAATACATATATAGCTTTCTTGATGGTACTCATTTTATAAAAATCATATTTCTGACTCTATACAATTATCATATACAGCCAGACAATAGCCGAAAACGGATGTGGCCACAATAGACATGCCCATGATAGACATAGAGAATAATGTCTTACCAAAATAGATGATACTGAACATACCCATCGCCATGACAATGTCTGAGTTAATTCGGCTACGGCTTTTTATCCATAACTTGAAAATATTTACCCAGTAGGCAAGTAGCGCAAAAAAGCCTATCAATCCCATATTAATTGACATCTCTAGCCAATCATTATGGGCCATAAGACCAAGATAATGGCAGGTTCCATCCGCCCCGTGGCCAAAAATGAGCTGAAACACATTGGAATTGAGGAAAAAAGAAAAATACACAGGAAACAAGTTCTCCCTACCACTACCCGATCCTTCGGCAAGTGCCATTACTCGTTTGTTGAAATGATCGTTAGTTTGCAGCATGTTGTTAATATAATTCCATGCTATATATATTACAGCAGCAAAAAATACAAATATTATTATTTTTTGCCAATTCTTGACCCCTTGAGTTACTCTTATCAAAGAATACACCAAGCATATACCTCCCAATAATATAGCCCCTCTCTTACCTCCTGAAATGATTAACAGGGAGGCTAATAAAATCAACGTGTAAAACACCAATGGCTTCTTTTTATAAAAGGCCAACACTGGGAAAAGTGACAACACCATATAACTAGCATTGTTTGTAATCTCTTCAGCATCATCGTGTAAAGCCATTGTCATATTACGCTTATCAATAAAATAATAAACAACAAAGACGATAAATAAAAATACGATCCTTTTAAACCAAGTTTCATCTATCCAACCTTTTCTGCCAAAATAATAAAAAGCATAGATGGGTAGTATAGATCCCAAGTAGGATTCAAAGAAAAAGAAAGGCGTCGTTTGCCTAAGCCAAGTATAATCGGTACCAATGATAGCAAACAAGAACCCATAAACCAAAACCAACCCAACCAGTACATTCAGGTATCGACAAACCTTGTTTTTGCCATTAAATTGGTTGGCTTTGACAAAATAATACAAAGACAAGGCGAAGAATAATGCAAAAAGACCCCTGCTTATTAAATTGCCCATCATACCGCCAAACAAACTATCCCTCATGGTGTATAATAGGGCGGTGACAATATATATAAAGGGTTGGTATACCTTATTCTGTTTTATTGATTCCATTGTTTTTTCTCAAGATAATGTATGTAAGCATCATAATGACTTTCACACCGGGTTACATTGTACAATCCAATGATTCGTTCCTTCGACAAGAATGAAGGTAATATACCTTTCATCCAAAGGCCGCGAAAAAACTTGTTGGTGTACGGCACTAATACGCTTTCACAAGATTTATGTTTCCCAAAACACCATTTGTCAAAATTATTTTTTAAAGCCTTATCATCTCCGATGATAGCATTCAACATTGTTATTTTCTCATAAAAAGCTTTTTCTGCCTCTCCGGGAAGAGGAAAAAGAGTTGGGTCGTTATCACATTGGTTATAAGGGATAATGCTAAACTCCAATCCGCCTTTGCTTAAATCCAATTGAACGACATAGCCTTCGTTCCAAATATCATTTCTTTTTATGGGTTTGTCAAAACAAAAGTTGCCCAATCCATAGAAAATCGGCTTCCCTTTGTAAACTTCGTATCCACTGAAACAATGCTGATGATGATTTACCACGGCATCGGCACCTGCATCAATAAAAAAGCGGTATGTTTCCACCATTCGAGGTGAAGGCAATTGATAATGCTCAGGTCCTCCGTGAACTATTACCATAACATAATCCGCATTTTTTCGGGCTTCTTGAATGGCATAATATTGTTGGACAGGGTTGAGAGGATTACTACCCGCAGTAGTGTTAGATGCAATTGAAAATTCGTGCTCACAACAATTGAGAACTGCCAAACGCTCTCCTGCAATCTCAACATACAAGATACGCGCGGCATCTTCTAAATTCATACCACCTCCCACATGGTCGATGTTGTTCTCGTCAAGCTCCTTCAATGTGTTTTGGCATCCATCATCTCCAAAATCCCGAAAATGGTTGTTTGCTAAAGTGACACATTTAAAGCCTGCAAATAGTATTGCTCCTATGACCGAATTGGAACACTTATGGCTTGGTCCTAACTTCTCGATAGCCTTTTCACTACCCTTACAAATAGGACATTCGAAATTTACAATTGAGTAGTCTGCGCTTGTAATAGTTTGCTTAATTTGACCAAAAACCTTATCGTATTGCCTTTGGTCAAATAGCTTCACAACCCTATCAAACGGCAGCAAATCGCCTGCAATCAGTATTTTCATTTATTCTTGATCATTTTGGGTAGATTCATAAATGTCTTGCGCTCTTCGGGGAAAAGCATGATAACCCCAACATAAATAAGAACCGCAATAACAGCATAAACAATGTTGATCAGCAGCTTGTCGGTTGCTGGAAACAATAATACAAGCAGCATACAAGCCGCAGCCATACAAGCTGGCAATACATTTGTAAACATCTTTCCGACAGGCATTTTTACAATCCAACCCATAATACATAGATTGACGGCTATCAATTCCAGTCGAACAAGAGAACGCGCTACATAGAGTGTATGAAATCCGTATTTCACGGCAATTAAGACAGTTGGCCATAGAACCACAATGTGAAGCACTTGCGCCAATACTGACAATTTCGGTTTTCCTTTGGCACGATATACTTCACTGCTATAATGACTCAATACAATAGTAAAGGCACTGGTCAATCCCCACAGTCCGATGAATCCACTGGCCTCCATCCATTTATTGCCAAGAATTATCTCCGTTGCCAAGTCGCTGAAAAGGAAAATACCCATGCCAATAGGCAAAACCAACAAGCCAACAAGCTTCTGAAATCGGAAGAAAAGACGCTGGAATTCATTCTCGTCATTTTGTAATCGCGAGAGAGCAGAGAAAAGGATGGGAGTAGTTATTGCGGTAATAAGCCCCATAATCTGTCCCACCAAGGTGGATGACGTCTTATAAAGCCCAAGATAATACTGACTCAACATAGTGCCAACTATGAAAACATCAAAATAATGGGTTAGCCAAATGCTAATGGCTTCAATCATGCTCCACACCGTAAAAGATAACATTTCTTTCAATTTGGCGAAACTATAAAACCAACGTGGCTTCCATTTAGAGTAAGCCGTTAACAATATGGCATTTACCAAATTAACGGTTATCGTTCCAAAAATCAGCGCCCAATAACTACGGAGCCAAAATGCCAACGGCACGGTGACAATAAGCGGGACAAGCGTTGAAACAATACGCACTTTGAAAAGTGTCTTAAAGTCAAGGTCTCGCTTGTATAGTGCCATTTGTATGCTACTGAAAGCCGCAATGGGAATATTGACACAGGCCACAATAAGAACATATCCCAACCCCGGGTTGCCTACAAGGGCAGCAAGTGGATCGGCAAAAATAGCAATGATACCCCAAAGGACAAACGACATCACCAAGTTACTCCAAAAAGCGACATTGGTGCTTTCGTCTCGGTCTTGTGCATCTTTGAATTCATGTTGTATGAGGTATTTCTGAAATCCAGCATCTGTGAAAATCTCAGCAAAAGTGATAATCATGGTCAGCGTAGTCACTACACCAAAAGCATCGGGCGTAAGCAACCGCGCCAACACCATACTTGATATAGGAGTAACCAGTTTGGCGGCAATCTCGCCAACGGTCGACCATTTAGTGGCTGTCTTTACTTTTTTGTTTAAAGAATCAGACATAAACAGATTATCCTATTAAAAAGCGACCTAAACGGGTCTTCAAACTTAATTTTGTCAAAAGAAGAGAGAACGATAGAGTTACAATAAACCCCACCCATGGAACCACTGCATTTGGACATGAAGACACCAATGGGGTAAAGAAATAGAGCCACACTAAAATAAATTGATGGAATACATATACCCCATAACAGTCTCCGCTGGCAGCAATCACCCATGGTTTCGGACAGAACCCTTCTTTTTCCGTGAAATGACAAACGGTTAAATACAGGGCTAGAATTCCAACACAAGACAATAATAACCCTACAAAGCCTTGAAGTAAAGCAATGCAGGCTTTCAATGTAATTGCCATTGTTGAATCCATGGTAGGCAAAAGCGTGTTTTTTACTATAACTAATACTAAATATGCTGCCCACATCAGTACAATTGCAACCACACTATCTTTATAATCCAAAACATACTTGCGTTTTGTCCAAAGGAAATAACCTGCGTAAACAAAGAAAAGAAAATGCGGCAAACGACCGAATCCAAACGGAATTCTTGGTGTCGGTACTATTGACAATGCTGCAAGTGCCACTAACAGAATCCAAGAATTAAGCTTAAAGCGGTCAATAGTCCAAACAGCAATAAAACACCAAAACAGCATGGGCAAAAACCAAAGATGCCCACAACCAGAAAGCAATTTCACGACAAAATCTCCAACATGGAATTTAGAAGCTTTAAAGTAGAAACAAAAGTAATAGATGACCCCAAAAAAGAGCATCGGAACAATCAATCGAAAAAATTTCTTTTTTACAAACGGCCAAAAAAGATACTTGCGTCCAAGGTCAAGGCTTTGGTAAGCAAACACATATCCAGCTACAAGCGCAATGGTTTCAATTCTGAATCCTTTTATAATCCATATCAGCCATTGGTAAGCCGTAATCAGTTCATAATCTTGGCGATATCCTCCTCCCTCTGCTATCTTCTCGAACGAATGGAGCAGCACAAGTAAAAAAATCACCAAAGGTCTGATGATGGAGACTTCATAAAGTAGTTTTTGATTAGTGTTATTCATGAGATCTCTGCTCTATATTTATTTTCAAAATAGATGGCAAAGGCATGGTAAAAGACGAGGAGGACGATCAGGATGTTGCGAATAATGACAACATCTGCAAGACGCTTATTTTATGAGGAGGTAAGGGAAATCTGATGTAACGTTAAGACCCGAAGGCTTTGTTTAGTTGTACTTGGCGGAAATCAGCCAATACAAGCCTAAGATGAAAGAGAAAATGAGCTAGTACATTATCAAGCAAATAAAGATACTTGGCTTTTTTATCATCAAAAAACCTACTCAAGTATTCCTTCTCTACTCCTATATGATTTTAAAAGTTTCAGAAGATTAAGCCCATACCTCGAAGGATGCACAGTGTATGTACCATGCATCCTCCGTTGATATAGCGTGTATGTTCCGTGTATCTCGAGCCTAAATACGCTCCTCCACTCCACGGAAATGAACGTTAAGCTCGTGGAGATGCTCCAAAAGCGTTCCGAGAGGTGTGCCCTCGGTCATCTTGGCGAAGGCATTCACATCCTTGGGGAAGCACTTGCCACCATAGCCGTACTTGCCATCTGGTCCTGGCACATAGGTATGCGTGTCATTGATATAGCCCGAAAGCAACATGCCTGTATGCACCTTGCGCCAGTCGGCACCCATCTGCTCGCAGTACTCACGGCAGGCATTGAAATAGGTAACCTTATAGGCACCAAACACGTTGTGCATGTATTTGGTAAGCTCAGCCTCCAAAGGCGTCATGACGGTGAACTTCTTACCGACAAAAATCTTGGTAAGCAACTCATGTGCACCTGTAAACACCATGGTCTGCTTCTTGAAGTCCTCGATATGAGTACGCTCGGTAAGGAACTCGGGCATATAATGAACCTTGTGTCCAGTTTCACGAGAAAGGCGTTCGCTTGTACCAGGAAGAATGGTAGTACGAACAAACACTGGCACATCGGGCAGGTTCTTGATCAATTCTGTCATAAGGCGCAAATCCTGTGTACCATCTTCTTCGGTAGGAACATGTATCTGCAAGAAAGCAATATCGATATTGCTCAAATCATCATTATATCCCTTAGGAGGGTCGCTGATGAAAAGTTTGCACTCTGGGTTGTTGTGTTCCAACCAATCTTTAAGGGCTCCACCCACGAAGCCACATCCGATAATTCCAACGTTAATCATGTCTTTAATGTTTAATTGTTTATTGTATTGTTTATTGTTTAGTCATTTGATTGTTTAATACTCGGTTTCACATCAGCAATAAAAATCCTTATACCACTCAGCAAATTTCCGTAATCCTTCACGTAGCGTAATCTTCGGCACAAACCCAAAATCGCGCTCCAAAGCTGTGGCATCGGCGTAAGTCACGGGTACATCACCCGCCTGCATCGGAACGAGCTGCTTGTGCGCTTCAAAGTCGTAATCTTGGGGCAAAACTCCGGCTTTTACCAATTCCTCCTGGAGAATCTGCACGAAATCCAACAAGTTTTCTGGTTGGCCACCACCGATATTGTATATGGCGTATGGGGCACTTGATAATGTTGTCGTCGACCCTTCGTGTCCTTCGACAAGCTCAGAAATCTGCTCCGAAACCTTGGCTATTGGGGCCTTTTTCATCACTCTCACTATGCCTTCTACAATGTCATCCACATAAGTGAAGTCACGGCGGCAGTTGCCATAGTTGAAGATTTGGATGGTTTCGCCCTTCAAGAGCTTGTTGGTGAAACCGAAGTAGGCCATATCAGGACGACCTGCGGGGCCATAAACGGTGAAGAAACGTAAGCCTGTGGTCGGGATGTTATATAACTTGCTGTAGCAATGTGCGAAAAGTTCATTGCTCTTCTTAGTCGCAGCATAAAGACTAACAGGGTGATCTACATTATCTTCTGTGCTGAAAGGCACTTTCTTGTTGCCACCATACACACTGCTGCTGCTCGCATAGATCAGATGCTGCACGGGATGGTGACGGCAGGCTTCAAGGATGTTATAGAAACCAACAATGTTGCTCTCAATATATGCATCGGGGTTCTCAATACTATATCGGACTCCAGCCTGAGCAGCGAGATTCACAACGATGTCAAAATGGTATTGCTCAAAAAGTCTATCTATGAGAACTTTGTCGGCGAGATTACCTTGAACGAAGCTCCAACGAGAAGTGGTTGTCCCTTCAACAAGCTCTTGGAGCTTAGCTATTTCTTCTATTTGCTTTAGACGGTATTCTTTTAAAGACACATCATAATAGTCGTTCAAGCTATCGAGACCGACAATATTGATATCTTTTTCGGTCTTCAACAGCCTCATAACGAGATTGGCGCCGATGAAGCCGGCCGAGCCTGTGATTAAAATGCAATGCATTTTGAAAGTTATAGTATAAAGCTTATTACAACTTCCTAAACGTGTCTGAACTTACATCCTCTTTCAGCTCATCTATCACCTTCAACAGATACTGCCCATACTGGTTCTTCAGCATCGGTTTGGCCAACTCGCGCATCTTTTCTTCGGTAATCCAACCGTTGCGGTAGGCAATGCCCTCCAAGCAAGCAACCTTCAAGCCTTGGCGCTTTTCGATCACCTCAACGAAAGTAGAGGCTTCGGAGAGGCTGTCATGAGTGCCTGTATCCAACCAAGCGAAGCCACGACCAAAGACTTGTACTTTCAGTTCATGGTCCTTCAAAAACTCTTGGTTTACAGTTGTGATTTCCAATTCGCCACGAGCTGAGGGTTTGATGTGCTTGGCCACGTCAACAACCTTGTTGGGATAGAAATACAATCCCACCACGGCGTAGTTGCTCTTGGGCTCCTTGGGTTTTTCCTCAATACTGAGGCAGTTGCCTTGCTTGTCGAACTCGGCAACGCCATAGCGTTCAGGGTCGCTCACCCAATAGCCGAAGACGGTGGCTTTCTTGTTTTCTTCAGCATCTTTCACGGCATTACGCAACAAAGAGGTAAAGCCCGCACCATAGAAGATGTTATCACCCAGCACAAGGCAGGCACAATCATCACCAATGAACTTTTCGCCGATGATGAAAGCCTGGGCAAGACCATCAGGAGAGGGCTGCTCGGCATACTCGAAATGAACACCATAGTCAGATCCATCGCCCAATAGACGTTGGAAGCCGGGCAGGTCATACGGAGTAGAAATTATCAGAATATCTCTGATTCCTGCCAACATCAAAGCCGAGATGGGATAATAAACCATCGGCTTGTCATAAATAGGTAATAATTGTTTGCTAACACCCTTAGTGATGGGGTATAATCTGGTGCCGGAGCCTCCGGCGAGGACGATGCCTTTCATATTGTTGAGAATTTATAATTTATAATTGAGGATTTATGATTGAGCAAGCTCTTGCTCAAGTTGTGTCATGATCACTAGTAGTTTTTATTTACTTTTCCCTTCATTTCTTCCGCAAAGGTGAGGAAATCCTTGACGCGCATTTCTTTTAAAAATAGCAGGCCATGCGTAGCACGAATGAGAGGATGGGCGTTTTCGTAGAAGTAGTTCTTCCCCAAGACGAGTTGAATATCCTTATATTGCTTCACCCAAATCTGTTCCGCCAACTCGCTGAAGGGGCCGTCGAAGTCAGGGTTGGGAAACTCGGCCTTAAACTGTGTCAGGTAGCTGTCTTTGAAGGCCTTCTCGAACACGGCAAAGGCGTTGAGCGAGACGGGCACATACATATTGGCTTCTGCTGGATGGAAGGTCGACCACACATTGCGATAGCCTATGATTCTCAATTGTGCAAGATTTTCTTCTTCGTTCCACAACTTGATGGCTTCTGCAATGCTCTGCATCACCTTGTAATGCGTGTTGGGACCCTGACCCTCTGAATCTATGGCCACAGTGATGGTGGTAGGCTTCAGCTCACGCAGCTGGAGGAGGATAGGAAATACGTCGCGCTCATAATTCGGGCCCAGCCATTGACCTTGAGCTCCTCCATCGTTATACAAACCCAGCCGCAGATGATGAATATGCGTTAATGAAGTGCCAGCGTATGCCCAGACAAGCTCTTCCTCAAACTCACGTATTTGTCCTTTGAGTTTCTGTATCTCGGGGCTGTTGGCATCGCCTGCTTGAAGGTGTGCTATCTCCGTCTGCAAACGAGTCTCTATGTCGCCAACGCTCTTCAGTCCCCATAGCCCCACGGCATCACGGAGGATGCGATGACAGAAGCCGCGCCGCATCTCGTCAGGGTTCCTGCGGGCCACGTTGTCAAGGTAATGGTGGATGTCCTTTTCTTGCTTGAAGCGGTAGCCTTGGTCGAAGAAGTCGGGGTAGCGCACCATTTGGATGCGACCTTGATGCAAATAGTCCAACGTGTCTTGCAGCGCAGACAACAAGAAAGCATCCGTGACACTATGGTAGCCCGAAGTCATGATGGCGAAATGCACCTGATTTAAAGGCGTACGTAGCTGTCTGTTTATAAAGGGCATAAGGCCCAGCATGATGTCGTCGTGGTGCGGGCCTGTGTGGTAGATGATTTCGTTCTCAAATGGCTTTATGCCGCGTAACAACTTGGCTTCAACGTCTTTGATAACCTCTTGCACCCTGTCCAGACTTAAGTTTGGGATCCTGGAGCAACGTAAATCGTTTTGCAAATCCTCCAAGGTCAGCTTGTGGGCATAACGGTCTAAAACTTTGCAAAGCCCTATAACAGCGCGCTCGGTCTTGTCGAAGGTCCACTCGCCGTCGAAATACGATGGGTCTGTCTTGTTGAACATTTGTCGAATCAAGCGTTTTCGTCCCAGCTGTCAGTGAAGTTCAACGACGGGTCGCTGCATGTGACTCTCACCTCACTGCGATGCAGGTTTTTCTTTGCCATGGGGCCGCTGCGTTTCGAACTGTATTCTATCAGGATCCAGTCGCCGTTGTCAAAATTGATTTTGTAGTTGCGGCGATAACGGAAAAGACCTAAAGGGTTCATCAGGATTTCTTTAACATTGACACCAGGGCCATTCAAATTCGGTGCACCCATCATTTCGCCCCTCGACTTGCATTGTTCAATACCTTGTCGGATATGTGTCATTTCACTTTGCATAACTTTGATTTTTAGAGGTTTATATTTTTATTCAATAACTTTTTCAATGATTTCGTTTTCCATCATCTGCTTCCACTTGAGGTAGCCGAAGATGGCGATGATGACATACAAGGCATAAAGACTGGCCTTGAAGGGAATGTCCTTGTAGAAATACAGCCCGCAGGTGACGATATCCACCACAATCCACACAAACCACTGCTCCAGATATTTCCTTGCCAAGGCCCATATGCCTACGATGCTCAAAGCGGTAGTGAAAGCGTCAAGCACAGGGACAGTGCTGTTAGTGAAACGTGACAACATGAAATAAATGGCTACCCAAATCAAGGCGGCGAGACCTAACCAAATGAATGCCATCTTCTTGGGCATGTGGCGTATGGGCAAGTCGGCGGTTTTTTGCTTGTGGCGCATCCAAGCGATGAAGCCGTAGACGGTCATGGCGAGGTAGTAAAACTCCATGCCGCAGTCAGCGTAGAGACCTTTTTGGTAGTATAGGATGATGCCCAAGGCCTGCATCACGAAACCCACGACCCACATCCAGACACTGGCTTTGTACTCCAAGAGGATGTAGGCCAAGCCCAGTGCTGTGGTGGTGATGTCGAGCCAATGAGCCTCTAGAAAGTCCATACTATAGTAATATCAACGAAGCTAGTACCCATTTAGTTGGCTCAAAATCAAAGTAATACACCGCCTTTCCCCAACGGTCCTTTTGTTTCAAGACATTGCCGTCGAGGTAATAAAGCGCCGTACCCCAACGATCCTTTTGACGGATGGTCTGCCCGTCGAAATACAACAAAGCATCACCCCAGCGGTCTTTCATCCTTACGGTATTCTCTTCGATATAGAGCAACTTGGCACCCCAACGGTCCTTTTGGTGGATGGTCTGCTTCTCGGCATCATACCACACCAGCTTGTCACCCCATCTATCCTTTTGGTACATAGTGTTATCTTGAATGTAAAAAAGCTTTGTTCCCCAGCGGTCTTTTTGGTAGACGGTTTGGGCGGACATCGGCATTGCAGTCAAAACAACAAGTGAAGCCATAAGGATGAACTTTTTGCCCATAATCAGTCTCTCTTGAATATATCGCGGGTATATACCTTTTCTTTCACATCGTCCAAGATGCTATCATACCGGTTAGCGATGATGGCCTGGCTCATGGCCTTGAATTTGGCCATGTCATTGACGACAAGACTACCGAAGAAGGTCGTGCCATCGGGCAGTGTTGGCTCGTAGATGATGACCTCGGCACCCTTGGCCTTGATACGTTTCATCACGCCTTGGATGCTGCTTTGGCGGAAGTTGTCGCTGTTCGACTTCATCGTCAGTCGGTACACGCCGACGACGAGATGCGTTTCCTTGCTGCTGTCGTATTGTGACGACTCAGAATAATAACCTGCCTTCTTCAACACTTGGTCAGCAATGAAGTCCTTGCGGGTGCGGTTGCTCTCCACGATAGCACGGATGAGATCCTCGGGCACGTCCTCGTAGTTGGCGAGAAGCTGCTTGGTGTCCTTGGGCAGGCAGTAGCCACCATAGCCAAACGAAGGATTGTTGTAATGACTGCCTATGCGCGGGTCGAGGCAGATGCCATCAATGATAGCTTGGGTGTTGAGACCTTTTACCTCGGCATAAGTATCCAGTTCGTTGAAGTAGCTCACACGCAAGGCAAGGTAGGTATTGGCGAAGAGCTTCACAGCCTCGGCTTCTTTCATTCCCATAAAGAGGACCGGCACATCTTCCTTGATGGCACCTTGTTTGAGCAACGCCGCGAATTGACGAGCTTTTTCTTCAATATCGGGACGCACCAATGCTTGGATAGCGGCATTTTCTGTGTCGTAGCCCTCAATGAGTTTCGGCGTGCCCACGATGATACGGCTGGGATAAAGATTGTCGTAGAGTGCCTTACTCTCGCGCAAAAATTCAGGCGAAAATAGCAGGTTGAATTTCTTCACGCCCTTAGCAGCGTATTTCACATAGAGGCTACGGGTGTAGCCTACGGGAATGGTACTTTTGATGACCATCACCGCATCGGGATTGACACTGAGGACAAGGTCGATAACCTCTTCCACGTGACTAGTGTCAAAGAAGTTTTTTTGGGGGTCGTAGTTGGTGGGGGCTGCGATAACGACAAACTCGGCATCTTTGTATGCCGCAGTGCCATCAAGGGTTGCCGTCAGGTCGAGGTTTTTCTCGGCAAGGTATTTTTCGATGTATTCGTCCTGGATGGGTGACCTGCGATTGTTAATAAGGTCAACCTTCTCGGGGATGACATCCACGGCTGTAACGTGATTATGTTGCGCCAACAAAGTGGCGATGCTTAGGCCGACATAGCCTGTGCCTGCTACTGCGATGTTCATGTTTGTTGGTTTTTATGGTTTATTTCCACCCAAAGGGATGCCCACTCAGCGGTAATTTCGCCATGGGGTGATAGTCGCCAGTAAGACCAATAGGTGTAGCGTTGCGAATCTCATAAACAATCTCTATGCAACGGCGTGCCTCGTTGATGCCGAAGCCACGACCCGCCAGAATTTCTTCATAGCTCTTGGTGTGCAGCTCGGTGAAGCCTTGGCTGAATTCAAACTCCTCTCCGTCAATGGTAATGGTACGGTAAGTGCGTTTCTCGCCTTCCACAGCATTAGGTGGCAGAGTGTCCGCGTTGATACTTAGGAAATAGCGTACACGAGCGCGTTCCATCTCCAGATATCCAGCCACACGATCGTGCGAAGCCACATGGACGACATTCTTTGTCACGCCACCGAAAATCCAGCTCAGCATGTCGTAGAAGTGCACACCGATGTTAGTGGCTATGCCGCCGCTCTTGTTGATGTCACCCTTCCAAGAGGCATAATACCAATTGCCGCGTGAAGTGATGTAGGTTAAGTCTATGTCATATATTTTATCCTTCGGGCCTTCGTCGATTTTCTTTTTTAACTCCCTGATTTTGTCGTGTAGACGAAGTTGCAAAATGGTGTAAGCCTTATGGCCTTGACGTTCCTCTACTTTTTCCAAGGCATCAATATTCCACGGATTGAGCACAAGAGGTTTTTCACAGATGACATCGGCACCGAGACGTAGGCCATAGCGCGTGTGGGCATCGTGCAAGTAATTTGGGGTACAAATGCTCACATAATCGATATTGGTGCCGCTATCACGGAGTTTGGTGTTGTGACGGTCAAAAAGTTCCTGCTCAGTAAAAAAGGCCGCTTTAGGAAAGTAGCTGTCCATAATACCGACGCTATCGTTCTTGTCATAAGCTGAAACAAGGGTGTTACCAGTGTCTTTTATGGCTTTCAGGTGGCGCGGGGCGATGTAGCCGCCAACGCCGATGATTGCAAAATTCTTCCTCATTTATTTTATTTTTATTCTATGGTTGTAGGGCTGTCATGACAGCCCTACTGCGTTTAATATTACAAATTATTCTTTTCTATATCCTTGAAATACTTCACAGTACCATACTTCAATTCATCGCATGCCGCATCGTCGCAGACGATGATGCCTTTCGGATGCATCTGCAATACGCTAACAGTCCACATTTGGCTGACAGCACCTTCAATGGCGTGTGCCAAAGCGCGAGCTTTGCCATGACCGTTGGCTAGAATCATCACTTCGCGACTGTCCATAACAGTGCCCACGCCAACAGTCAAGGCTGTCTTCGGCACTTTGTTGATGTCATTCTCAAAGAAACGTGAGTTGGCAATGATGGTGTCGGAGGTAAGGGTCTTTACACGGGTACGTGAGGTCAGGCTGCTGCCTGGCTCATTGAAGGCGATGTGGCCATCGGGACCGATGCCTCCCATGAAGAGATCGATTCCGCCGTAACTTTTGATTTTCTCTTCGTAGCGAGCGCATTCGGCTTCAAGGTCTTCAGCATTACCATTCAGAATGTTGACGTTTTCTTTCTTGATATCAATATGACTGAAGAAGTTGTTCCACATGAAGCTGTGATAGCTCTCGGGGTGGTCTTCAGGGATACGGACGTATTCGTCCATATTAAAGGTGACGACGTTCTTAAAAGACACTTGGCCTTTCTTGTAAAGCTTCACCAACTCTTTATATGTGCCGATAGGAGTTGAACCCGTGGGTAGACCCAAGATGAAAGGTTTTTTTGCTGTCGGTTTAAAGGCATTGATGCGTTCGACGATGTGGTTAGCGGCCCAACGCGACATGACGTCGTAGTTTTTTTCGATAATGACTCTCATAGTATGTTGAATTGTTGATTGTATAACTGTTTAATTGTTGTATTTGTAGAGACTGTCTCTACAGAATTAATGTGTGTTTCTGTATTTTTGGATTAATGCCACGAAATCTTCTGTTTCTTGGCGGATTTGTTTGACAAACGACACATCGTCGATCTTGCCGATAACGGCGATTTTTTCGTTTTCGTTACGGAAGGTGGCATTGCGAAACTCGTTGTCGTAGTCTTTCTTGCGGCTTTCGTACACTTGGTCGCAGATGAAATGCTGAATACGAATGGCCTTGTCAAGGTTTTCGTGCCACATTTCTTCAGTGAGTATGTCGGCATCGTCTTTGTAAAGGAACATCAGCGAGAAATAAGCGTGATGCAGTTTCTCGACTTGATAGTTGTCCCACAGCTCGTCGTAACGGTGGTGGATTTCGTCCCAAGTGTTAAGCACGCCTTCGCGGATGTCGGCACGCAGCTGATCGACATATTCCTCGGGCATGGTCTGACCACCGAGATTGATCCATTTACGGAGGCGCTTACCACGCATCTCGTTTACAATATGCTCCATATCAATGTCGGGGTGAGCCTCAAGATAATGCATCAGCGTAGTGACAGCATAATAAACAATCATGTCGCCATAGGCGTGATAGGCTTGCAGAGGTTTGAGGATACGTACCTTACGCTTGCCTTTTTCCATGTGCTCGCCGAAAACCTCCAAAGATTTCACCGTTTCGGGCTCATTGTCAAGGAGATTCTTGCCACATTCGCGCAGGTCGTAGTATTCGTATTTCTCGGGGTCTTCACCTTTCTTGCGAAGATAGGCTTTGGCTACCCACACCTCCAACAGCTTGCGGCCTTCAATGATTTCCTCCACGGTGTCGGGAGCTAAGGTCTCAAACTCAATGTTCTGAATCTTGCGTTTGCGTTTATCGCGCTTAAGGTATTTCGAAGTGTTACGTGCGATGGCGTACATATTGTACATCCACCAATAAGCGGGCATGACTTCCAACACGTTTTTGGCCGCGTTGTTGTTCACCAAACAGAACGGCAGCATGATGTTGAGTTCGCTGGGGTAGTCGGCCTTCGAAAGCAAGGTGAAGGAAGCAAACCTCGACGAGTGCTTCACGCTGGAGCAAAGTCCCGGCCAGAAGCCACGTGAAGCCACGATTTCACCGTCAGTGGCGCGACTGTTGTGGTTTGAACCCATCGTGGCACCAGCGGCCATATTGCTTTGACCCATGACGCAGGCTGAGATGAGGAACGAGTTGTTGTGGTGTTGTTCGTGCGAGGGGAAAATGAGATTGTTCAAGACCTCGCAGCATGAGATGGTGGAGTTGTCACCCAATACCGAATGGATGAGACGTGCACCATATTTCAAGTTGCAGTTGTCGCCCAAAACAAAACGCGTGGCCACCACAGAATAGAAGATGCGACAGCCGTAACCCGTCACGCCATTCACCAGGATGACACCCTCACCGATTTGTGAAGGCTCATCCTCCGATGAGTTGATGGTAACGTTCTTCAGTTTGCTGGCACCTTTGATGTAGCAATGAGGCCCGACTTTGGCATCTTTCAAAATCCAGCAGTTCTTGATAACACACGATTCGCCGATGGTGCCATAATAGCCACGGTGGAAGTCGACGCTGGCTTGAGTGATTTCCTTGAGACGTTCCTGTAACTTGGTGTCGTCGGTATATTTGGCCCAAAGGTAGGCATCGGCAGTAATCATGCCGTCGAAAGGCAGTATCTTGCGGCTTCCGATTTCGTTCATCACTTCGAGCCACACACGCACATCCTCCGACTCGCCTTCCTTGATGGTGCCGTTGCCGAATTTCGAGTGGTCGGTGGTCGAGATTTCCTGAATGTTGAAAAGGATGCTCTTGTCGCCGATGATGTAGTTGGCCATATAATGCACGTCGTGGATAGCCACGTCATCACCGATGTCGCACGACATGATGCTGCTATCAGTAATGCCGATAGGCACGCGCAAGTCATGGTATTGCAGTACCTTACGAGTGACGCGACCAATGCGCACCATACCAAAGAAATGATTGTTGCGAATCATGTTGGTATCGAACTCATCGGTGACCCAGATGTCGTCCCAGTTGGTGGCGGAATTGCTGTTTTTTACCAAACGCTCAATCTCGTCAGAGTGCAGGTGACGCCAGCCACCAGCAGGTTTCTTGACCTGTAGGTTGCGGTAGTAGTATTCGTCGTTACCATCGTGCAAGTACTTTTCGTCGATGAAGTTCTTGTAAATCCGGTCGTAATCTATAATCGTTACTTGATCCATGTATGCTTTTTGTTTAGTTATCAATAAGTTAAATATCCTTTTATGTTTTATCTAGGTTTAATATGCCCATGGTCTCCGTATAATTTTACGGAAACGGCTTCACAACTCCAGCATAGCGGATACCGCTTATCTTAACTACTATGGGAAGTATCACACGCATCGTGAAATCATCTTCCTTTATACATGTCTTCGTAATACTTCTGATAATCACCCGAAGTCACATTATCCATCCATTCTTGATTGTCCAAGTACCAGCGAACGGTTTTTTCTATGCCTTCCTCAAACTGCAACGACGGTTCCCAACCCAGTTCCTTTTGGAGCTTGGTGGAATCTATGGCATAGCGGAGGTCGTGTCCAGCGCGGTCAGTGACGTAGGTGATGAGGTCCATGTCCTCACCCTCCTTGCGGCCCAACAGCCTGTCAACAGTATTAATCAAAACCTTGATAAGGTCAATGTTCTTCCATTCGTTGAAGCCACCGATGTTATAAGTCTCAGCCTCTTTGCCCTCATGGAAAATGAGGTCGATAGCCCTTGCATGGTCTTCCACAAAAAGCCAGTCGCGCACGTTCTCACCCTTGCCGTAGACGGGCAATGGCTTGCGGTGACGGATGTTGTTGATGAACAAGGGTATCAATTTCTCGGGGAATTGGTACGGTCCATAGTTGTTCGAACAATTGGTCACCACGGTAGGCATACCGTATGTGTCATGGAAGGCACGAACGAAATGGTCGCTGCTGGCCTTGGCGGCACTGTAAGGACTGTGGGGTTGGTATTTCAAATCCTCGGTGAAGAACTTGTCACCGTAGGCGAGATGGTGCTCGCCCGAGGATGCCTTTGTGGTGAAAGGTGGCATGATGCCTTCAGGGTGAGTCAGTTGAAGGGCACCGTAGACCTCGTCAGTGGAAATGTGGTAAAAACGTTTACCTTCCCATTTCTCAGGCAAAGTCTCCCAATACAATTTCGCGGCCTGCAACAGACTCAGCGTTCCCATCACATTGGTCTGCGCGAAGGTGAACGGGTCTTTGATACTGCGATCTACATGGCTCTCAGCAGCAAGATGAATGATGCCGTCAACATGTTCTTCCTGCATCAACTTATAGACACCATCGAAGTCGCAGATGTCCATCTTGACGAAGCGGTAGTTAGGCTTGTTTTCGATGTCCTTGAGATTGGCGAGATTACCAGCGTATGTCAGCTTGTCGAGGTTAATGATTCTGTAGTCAGGGTATTTGTTCACAAATAGACGAACGACATGGCTGCCAATGAAGCCTGCGCCGCCAGTAATGATAATGCTTCTTTTGTAGTTCATAATTGTTATATTTTACTCGATTTTTAATATCCATTTGGATTATTCCATTGCCAGTTCCATGAGTCGCGACACATGTCATCAAGACCATATTGTGCTTTCCAGCCAAGCTCTTTTTCCGCCTTGGCAGGGTCAGAGTAGCAGGTGGCGATGTCACCGGCACGTCGCGGTTTGATGCTGTACGGAATCTTTATGCCGTTGACACTCTCGAAGGCCTTCACCACATCCAACACCGAGTAGCCTTGTCCCGTGCCGAGGTTGTAGATGGCACAACCACATTTCTTTTCGATGGCTTGCAGGGCCGCCACATGGCCACGCGCCAGGTCGACGACATGGATGTAGTCGCGGACGCCTGTGCCGTCGTGGGTGGGATAGTCGTTGCCGAAGACACCCAACTCGGGACGTTTGCCCACAGCTACCTGTGTGACGTATGGCATCAAGTTGTTCGGGATGCCGTTGGGGTTCTCCCCTATCCTGCCGCTCGGATGGGCACCGATAGGGTTGAAATAACGCAACAGCACCACGTTCCATTCTTTGTCGGCCTTCTGCATGTCCATCATGATTTCTTCAAGCATGCTCTTGGTCTGACCGTAAGGATTGGTGCAATGTCCCTTGGGGCACTCTTCCGTGATGGGGATAATGGCGGGGTCGCCATACACCGTGGCTGACGATGAGAAAATGATGTTCTTGCAACCATGTTGACGCATCACGTCAAGCAGTGTCAATGTACCACTGATGTTGTTTTCATAGTATTCCCAAGGCTTTTCAACGCTCTCACCCACAGCCTTCAATCCGGCAAAGTGGATACAAGCATCAAAATGATGGGCTTCCATGACACGGTTAAGGTCTTCACGGTCACGGATATCGACTTCATAAAAGGGTATCTCCTTGCCCGTCAATTCGGCCACGCGTTCCAATGATTTACGGTTACTGTTGCTAAGGTTGTCGATGACAACAGTATCGTGTCCTGCCGTGGCAAGTTCCACTAAAGTATGGCTGCCGATGAAGCCGGCGCCACCTGTGACTAATATGTTCATGCTTCTTGGATTATTCTAATTTCTTCTTGGTCAAACTCATACAATGCAAAGATGAGTTTGTCCATCTCTGTGATAGCATTCACGTTGCCTTTCAAAGCATCGTCCACCAAGGCGGTCAACTGCTTGTTTGTCTCGGGCGTTACTTTCGGGAAAGGCAAAGTCGAAAGGTTGCCTCTCAAGATTTTAAGGTCGTTGAAGCGTTTGACATATAAGAAATTAAACAGTGACGAATTGAGGAATGCTAATACCGTCTTCACGCTCATGCCTTCGATGTCGGGAATGAGAATGTTGGCGCTGTTGAGGAACAAGCGTTGCTTGTCATCGTAAGTAAAGCAGAGGTGACCCGACACGAATTTATACACCAGCTTTTCCTTCGCCCTAAAGAACTCATCCTTCGCACATTGCTGGAAGTCGGCGCGGTCATACTTGACATATCGGCTGGCTTTTTTCAGGTGGTATTTGCTGATATCCTTGCCCGTGAAGATAGGCTCCAGCCCTTGTCTGGGTCTCTCCTTCAGCACCTTGGCGTTGTTGCCCGTGATGATGCCCAAAGCCCATTGACTGTGCGACAGGTCGTCATTACGCATTCGCTCTGCCTTACTGAGGATAGCTTCGTCGCGGTCGTTGAGCATGGGGATGGCGCAGTAATCATCGTTCGTCGGCACAAATTCCTTTCTTGATACTTCATTGTTAGCGCCATACACCACATAATTCTGGCTTTCAAACATCGGCTTGTTGCTGACTTTCAAACTAACAAAATCAGTGAATACTCCTTTGAAACGCTCGCGATAACATTTGATGCTCTCCATGCGTGTCTCATGCGTCACAAAATGGCGTAAGTCAGCGTGAACCTTGATTTTCATTACTGACGAAGGCAACAGGAAATGCTGTATGCCGTTCTTGTTCAAGAACTTGTATGACTCAGTGAAGAACAACGAAGCCTTTTCTTTCGATTGGATGATGTCGGAGTTGTGCAGCTTGCCTTTCTCTGTGCCCCATGGCGGGTTGGTGACGATGTAGTCGAACTTAAGGTCACCCAAAGCGGTGGCCGCATGAAGCAGGAAGTCCATCTGGTAAATCTGGGGATACACCGACGATTCGTTGAATCTCACGATAAGGTTGGCTTTGGCAATCATCACAGCGAGCGGGTCGTTATCGATGCCATAAAGCTGCTCCATCTCTGCGTGTTGCACCTTCATCAGGAAGATACCACTACCACAGCAAGGATCGAGGAATCTTTCCCCGTGCAGCACACGAATGTCTGACAACATCTCGTTGACAATCACAGGCTTGGTGTAATACAGACCTTTCAATATGCGGCTACCTTCTGTCGTCAGCGACTGATAAATGAAACCAATCCAGTCGTCCTGACGGTTTTTCAGGATTTGGCGCGGCACCTCAATGCCAAGACGCTGATAATGTGTGTATTCCTCTAAGAAGCGACGCTTGTTTTCTTCGTTTACCTTGTTGTGCTCCAAATAACTGGCACAAAGGCTAAAAACCAAGTCATCGATGGGATAGGTTGTATCCCTCAACTCCTCAACAAAACGGGGTAAACTCGCTGCCATCACATAACCCTCGGGCATGATGATTTTTTGCGAGCGACTTTTGTTGGCCCTACGAGTTAAGCGATTGGAACCACTGCTTTTCAGCTTGTCCCAATTGCGTTGAGTGGCTTTTGATATGAAAATGTTTGCCTCCGCCATTATACAGCTTCGCCTCCTAAGTCCCATTAATTACACTTAACGAACTCTATTTCAAACACATACGAAAACGCCCAAAACGGCATATTAATTTGCAAATATACGTATTTCTACAATTACACAACTTATTTAATTAAAAAAATAATAAAAAGCAAAAAAGCACTGTTTTACATGGGTTTTTTCTATTTTTGCCCCATAAAAATAGCACAAATATGATACTATGTTTGGAAACGGCCACACCTGTTTGTTCGGTGGCACTCAACGACGGCTGCTGCACCTTGGCTTTGCGCAAAACGGAAGGACAAAATGCGCATTCTGAAAAGATTACGAATTTCATCCGCGAGGCGATGGAAACGGCAAATATCGACTACCACCAACTCGATGCCGTAGCGGTGAGCAAAGGCCCTGGCTCTTATACAGGATTGCGCATCGGCGTGAGTACGGCCAAGGGCATCTGCTATGCTGCCGACCTGCCGCTGATGGCTATCGACACGCTGGAAGCCATGGCCTACGGCATGAAAGAGAAACTCGGCAGCCAAATCGCCGACAATGACCTGCTCATCCCCATGATTGACGCAAGAAGGATGGAGGTTTATGCCGCCATTTTCGACGCCAATTTGAACAAAATCCAAGATACTGCCGCCCTCATTATCGACGAAAATTCATTTGAGAAATTGCGGAAAGACCACCATCTTTGGCTCTTTGGCGATGGTGCCCCAAAGTTCGGTAAACTCTTTGAGAACCAACAGAATATAAGCGTTATTGATGGCTTCAAGCCTTCGGCGGCCTTTATGCGTCCCCTGACGGAAAAAGCCTTGCTTAACAAGGATTTCGTTGATGTGGCGTATTTCGAGCCGTTTTATCTGAAGGATTTTGTGGCGGGTAAGCCGCACGTAAAAGGATTAGTTGAAAGTTAGAAGTTTGTAGAGGCTGACCTATGTGTCTGCCCTGCCTAGTTTAAAATTGGGGGCTGACCCACATGTCCACATGTCTGCCCCACCTAATTTAAAGATTTGTTCTATGAAGAAGACCATTATTATTGCCTTGATTTTGGTAGGCAGCCTTACCGCCTTCGCACAAGCACCGCATATCTATGAACACGACTATCCGATAATTACGGCAGAGGACCCACAAATCCGCACTTTGATGGATTCTGTATCCCTCGACAGCATCCAAGCCAATATTGAACACCTCAGTTCGTATCACACGCGCCGGTATGATAGCCGTTTTATCTATGACGTACAAGATTGGTTAGTAAGCCGTTACAAAAGCTTCGGTGCCGACACGGTGATGCTCCACGACTTTGAAGTGCCCTACTTCGAACAAGGCACCGCTGACAACGTAATCGCCGTGAAATGGGGCGCGACAACACCCCAAGAGTATGTGATTTGTGGCGCGCATTACGACTCTTGGAATGCCGACGGCTACAACCCCGATACCATCCGCTCCCCTGGTGCCGACGACAACGCCTCGGGCGTGGCAGGCATCCTTGAAACCGCCAGATTATTAAGTCCTTATACCTTCGACCGCACTGTCATCTTCGCCAACTGGTGTGCCGAAGAAGTCGGCCTGGTGGGTAGCGCCGCCTACGCCCACGACTGCGCTGAGCAAAGGATGGACATCGTGGCCTATTTCAACCTTGACATGACGGGCTATCTCACTGAAGGCTCTGACATCCATGTCAACCTGATGTACACCACACAAGACTCGTTGTTAGGTGATTACACCAAAAACTTTAGCCACGTTTATTTCCCCAAGATGCACATCTGGCAGGACTGGCTCGCCTGGGGCGACAGCGACTATTCTTCCTTCAACCGCAATGGATACCCCGCCATACACCCCTTCGAGGATGTGCGTGAAAGCTCACCTTTTATTCACACTAGAGAAGATATTTTAGGCTTGAGTGTCAACAACTTGGAACAATCCAAGCGCTTCACTGAACTCAACCTAGGCCTCGTGGCAACGCTGGCGGGAATCAACGGCTATAATGTGTTTGAAAACGAGGTTGTCAAAGTGACTGTCTATCCTAACCCAGCGAAAGAAAACGTTACCGTTTTGGCTGAAGATGGCATAAAACAAATTATGGTTTACAACCTACTCGGACAAGTTGTCGAAACCCATCATTTGAGCAATGAAACTAAGGTCGTCTTGAACACAAGCACATACGCACCAGGCTTGTATATAATGAACGTGGTGACCCTAAAAGGAGTCACCACAAAACGGTTCAATGTGATACCCTAAATTTTTACCCTAAAACTTTCACGCCGGCGTCGATGCGCTTGAGAGTCTCTTCCTTGCCCAAAAGTTCAAGGATTTCGCCAATGTGCGGGCCTTTGCCGGCACCGACCACCATCAAGCGGAGACCATTCATCACAAGACCCATATTGAGTTCATTGCTAGTAATCCAGTTGTTTAAGGTCTCGTCGATGTTGGCCAAAGTGAAAGGCTCGATGCCGTTGATGACTTCCTTGACCTTGAGCATGGTCTCGGCGGAGTTTTCTTTCCAGCGTTTCTTCACCGTCACGGGGTCGTATTCCGTCGGGGCCTCGAAGAAGAAGAAGCTCTGGTCCCAGATTTCCTTCACGAAGTTGACTCTATCTTTCACCAAACCAGCGACTTTCACAGCGAAATCAAGCGGCACATCGAGGTTCTTCTCTGCCTTCAGCCAATCCTGGTAATCCTTGCCGACTTCCTCGTTCGACTTGCGCATGAGCCATTCGTGGTTGAACCACTTGGTCTTTTCCACGTTGAACTTGGCACCACTCTTGCTGCAACGCTCCAGCGAGAAGGCTTGGATGAGTTCGTCCATAGTGAAGATTTCCTGCTCGGTGCCAGGATTCCAGCCCAGCAGTGCCAGCATATTAATGAAAGCCTCGGGATAGTAGCCCGACTGCTTGTAGCCCATGGCCGTGTCGCCAGTTTTCGGGTCGACCCAAAACAGCGGGAAAACGGGGAAACCGAGGCGGTCGCCATCGCGCTTGCTGAGTTTGCCGTTGCCGTCAGGTTTGAGCAGCAGAGGCAGGTGTGCAAACTGCGGTGCTTCCCAGCCAAAAGCTTCGTACAGCATGACGTGGAGCGGCATAGAAGGCAACCATTCCTCACCACGGATGACGTGACTGATTTGCATCAGATGGTCGTCAACGATGTTGGCCAAGTGGTAGGTAGGCATGCCGTCGCTTTTGAATAGCACCTTGTCATCGAGGGTATTGGTCTGCACTTTCACCTCGCCACGGATGAGATCGTGCATAACGATTTCGCGGTCCTCAGGAATCATGAAACGCACCGTGTAAGGTGTGCCATCAGCAATTAGTTTGTCGACTTCTTCCTTGTTCATCGTCAGGCTGTTACGCAGGTGCTTGCGGCTTTGGCAATTGTAGATAAAGGTTTGTTTGTTGGCTTCAGCTTCCTTGCGGTATTTGTCAAGTTCTTCGGCGGTGTCGAAGGCGATGTAGGCAAAACCTTTGGCCAGCAGTTCGTCGCTGTATTGCTTGTAGAGGTGCTTGCGGTTGCTCTGCTTGTAGGGGCCGAATGGACCACACACGTAGTCGCTCTCATCGAACTTGATGCCACACCAGTCCAAAGACTCCACAATATATTGCTCGGCACCCGGCACGAAACGCGTTTGGTCGGTATCCTCGATGCGAAGGATCATCTTGCCGCCGTTCTTCTTGGCAAACAAGTAGTTATATAAGGCTGTTCTCACGCCCCCGATGTGCAAAGGTCCCGTCGGGCTGGGGGCAAATCTTACTCTTACTTCTTTCATTGTGATTTGAATTTGAAACTGCAAAAATACGGATTCCAAATGATTTTAGGGCAATAAAATGAAAAAAGCCTGCCGAAATTCAGCAGGCTTTGAGGTACCTGGCGGACTCGAACCGCCGTCCCCGGTTTTGCAGACCGATCCCTAACCGCTCGGGCAAGGTACCTTGTTGCGGCTGCAAAGATACAACTATTTGATGAATTGCAAAGGTTTTTGCGTGAAAAAATTTACACCAGCCCTCTCGCCGACAGCTTCAGCCAGTTCCAAACGACCAAGGCCACAAAGAGCACGCCACAGTATACATAGAAGATTTTCAAGTCTTTACGGCGCAGATGTGTCATGGCATAGGCCGACATTAATACGATTAATGGCACGGCTGGTTCATGGAAACGTTCAGAATTGGCGGTAAACGAAAACATGATGATGGCCAGATATGACAACTCGTATGCCCCAATTAGACTAAAATCACGCCATTTCTTTTGCCGGAAAGCGATGACAATGGACAGCATCGCAAAAAACGCCAAGAAATTCTTGACATACGTGCTACCGTGAATCATCTTGTTGTGGTCGGGCGCCTCTTCCACCATAGGCGCCAAAGGCAACACAAAAGCTCCTGGAGCCAAAATCCAACTCTGAGCCAACTCGCCATGCTTGAAGCCTTCGGCGGCATATTTCTCTTTTTGATAGTTCAAGTCTGTGAATTTCAAACGATAGATAATCTTCATTTCGCGCCCAACGGGGGAGAAAAGGAAGACGAAAAACACCACCACGGTCGCTGCCAAGGTGATGATTTTCCCTTTCTTGGGTACAAGATCTTCCGACGATAGCACCACAAATACCAAAAAAGCAAAAATCATGCACATGCCTATGATAGTACGGAAGCCAAAGGTCATGCCCGTGAGCAGTATGGGGCAAAGGATGTTCCACACAGTGTATTTCTTGCTTCTTATGAGGTAGTCCATGCGCTCAAGGGCGAGAATGGATAAGAAAATCATCTCCATTTCCTTGGTGTGTATGCCACAAATCTGGACCAAGATAGGTGTGAAAACCAGCATCACAGCGGCCAAACGACCTGTGCGCTCACCAAAAGTGCGAGTTCCCAACTTGTAAACCACGACACAAAGATAGGCACTCATCAGGGCCTTGAATAGCCTCGGTGTCAACAGGCTGCGACCAAAAATGGTGTATATCAAGGTCAACCACAGCGGGTAGCCTTGGTCGGACCAGCCCATTGTGTAGGCATTCAGATACTGGAAGATATAGGAGATATACCCATGACGCACGCAGCGCGACAGATAAACCGCTGTGGGGTGATACCAGATGCTATCAGCGGCACCATATTCAAAGGCTTTGCCCGTTTCATAATAATAGTAATAAGCCACCAAGAAAGCATATAGCCCTCGGATGACGAAAGCCACCAAAAACACCTTCCATTTGAAGCGTTTCGTGTCGTCGCCTTTCCTTCGGGGATAAAATAGGGTGGTCAGCAGAAAGAAAAACAATACCTCTCCAAGGCCCCATAGCATCCATTTCCAGTGCAGGGCATATTCCCGAAACGCCAAACTGATGACGATAAGAGCTAACAAATACAGCCCTATGCCGATAAAATTAATGTGTTTTAACAGCTTGGTGCTCATAAGATAGGTTTGGTAGAGACGCGGCGCGCCCCGTCTTACAATGAATCATCGGATTTGGAATATTCCTTCGTTTCCTTTGCGTTTTTTGGCTACACGCATCAGCAACGATTTTTCTGCTGGTTCAATGGTGCCAATTTTCCGCATGTCGGCGCGTTCCCACCAGTTGGGTTTGTATTCGTGGAAGAAACGAAACAGCTCCTCTGAGGCAGTCAGCACCGAGACATCATAGCTTTCCAACGAATCCGTAACCGTCTCGAAATCAATGTGAAGATTGTGGATCTCGGCATCATAGATATAGTTAAACGCATAATAGACCACAGAATCCTTATGATGGTCCCTTTGCACACCTGATCCATCCTCAAAGAAATACATCATATAGCCTTGTGTAGTGTCATAAGGATTAAACTCATAATGGAGGTATGAATTTTCAATCATCTGGCCGAAATAGTCGGTGTTCCAATGCTCTATCTCCGACACACCAAAAATCATATTGAATATTTCATCAAATTCGAGTTTGTTTTGCGAAAGGTACACCTTTGCCTTCTTCAAGCCATGTTCAGAAGTCAAAGTAAACGAAGAGCTACGGTAATCCGCACCTTCGTAAGGCTGCACCGAAATAATAAGATTGCCACCTTGTTCACCTGATATCGGTGAAACCGTGTACCAGTCAGCGGCGTCATCAATGCTAACTGTCCACTTGCAATTGGCTTCAATAGCGATGGTCTTAGTCTCGGCTTCTTTTGGGAACCACAATTCATATTCTGAAAGTTCTATGGTTTCCTTTATCTGCGTTACATTCACCTTGACCGAGGTCTTCCCCCTGCCCGAAACAATGGTAAACGAAGATTTTCTGTATTCTTGGTTTTCCATCGGTTGCGTTATAACTGTCAACAAACCTTGGTTGTCGTCGGCACTCGTCCTTGGCAAAACAATATACCAATCGGCGTTGTCGTCAATGCTCAAGGTCCAATCGCAATCGGCGGTAATATCAATCGTGACGGTGTCACCTTCTATCGGAAGCCAAAGCTCGTACGATGAAAGGGTGATGTTTTCTTTTTTGCAGCTAGCAAGCATTAATACTGCCGATACAATTAATGTAAAAATTAAAGTGTGTTTTTTCATTAGATTATCAATTAAAATAGAGACGCGGCTCGCCGCGTCTCTACAATGGATCATTAAAACTGGAAAATCGGCCCGCTTTCCTTGCGCTTGGTGGCGGCATGTTTCAAGAAGGTTTTTGCGTTAGGATCAACCTCGCCCACCTTACGCATGTCAGCACGTTCCCACCAATTGGGTTTGTATTCATGCATGAAACGATAGAGCGAGTCGCTGGCGGTCAGCACCTGCGGGTCGTAGCTCTCAGGCGCATCGGTAACGGTCTCAAATTCAATGTGAAGAATCTGTTCAATGGGATTGTAGTTATAAGTGAACGCATAATACACCACCGTATTTTTATGATGGTCGCGCTGCACACCTTGGCCATCTTCGAAGAAATACATGAGATACCCCCTAGTGGTATCGTAGGGATCGAATACATATTGCTTATACGAGTCTTCGACCATTTGCCCAAAATAGTCGGTGTTCCAATGCTCCACGTTCGTCACGCCATATATCTTATTCACTATTTTATAGACTTCCACCTTGTTTTGTGTAACAAAAATCGTACGGCGGACGTGGCCGTTGGGCGAAATGATAGTGAACGAAGACCCACGATAATCGGCATCGCCCATAGCTTGAACGGTAATTGTAACGATGGCGTCGTTTTTTCCACTCATCTGATCAATCGAGTACCAGTCGGCATCATCCGTTTTTTGGACAGTCCATTGGCAGTTGGCCGTAATATCCAATGTTTTTGATCCAGCCTCCATGTCAAACCAAAGGTCATTTGTAGACACTAAAAGAGTGGGTTCTTGTACGCAACCCGTAAGACCTGCCATTGCAATAAGGAACAAGGCAGCCAATGTCAGAAAATTAATGTTCTTTTTCATATCGTTTACTATTAATTCAAGGCGCAAAGGTACACATTAATTCAATATAGGCGCTTTTTCTGCCTTGACTTCTTTGTGGAAACGGGTGTGTCGGCCAGCATTTCGAAGTCCATCTTGTGCTTGAAGAGGTCGACGGCCTTGACGACCACGCGCACCTCGTCGCCCAGTTGGATGATACGACCCGTCTCCTGCCCGATGACGCGGAAATTGTCGTCGTCGAGGTAGTAATAGTCGCCAGGAAGGCTTTCGTAACGCACCAAGCCCTCGCATTTGTTGCCTTTCAGTTCCACAAAGAGGCCCCATTTGCTCACGCCCGAAACCAAGCCTTCAAACACCTGTCCAATCTTATCCTGCAGATATTCAGCTTGTTTGTATTTGATGGATTGGCGTTCCATCTCTTCGGCTTGTTTTTCCATCTCGCTGGCGTGGACGCACATCTCCTCGTATTCTTTCTTGTTGACAGAACCTTGGTTTTCGATGAGATACCTTTCTATTAATCGATGTACCATTAGGTCGGGATAACGGCGAATGGGTGAGGTAAAATGCGTGTAATAGTCAAAGGCGAGGCCATAGTGCCCAATGTTGTAAGTGCTATAAACGGCCTTGGCCATGGTGCGCAGTGCAACCGTCTGGATGAGGTTCTTCTCGCCCTTGCCTTCCACGTCCTCAAACAATTTATTATAGGAATTCACCAAGGTGGTGCGGTTGCTGAGGTTCATGGTATAGCCGAGGCGCGAGATGAGCAGCATGAACTTGTTGAGTTTCTCGGGGTTAGGCTCGTCGTGGACGCGGTAAACGAAGGTGTAGTTACTCCATTTGCTGCCAGTCATGCCGAAAGTCTCGGCCACGGTACGGTTGGCGAGCAGCATGAAGTCTTCGATTAATTCATGCGACTCGTTTTGCACCCGCACGTAAGTGTCGATGGGTTTCTTGTTCTCGTCCAAGATGAATTTCACCTCTTCCGAGTGGAAATTAATGCTACCCGCCTCCATGCGTTTCTCACGTAGTTTGGTTGCCAAACTATTGAAAGTCAATATTTCATCCTTGTAGTCACCTTCCCCGCCTTCAATCATGCTCTGCACTTCTTCGTAGGTATAACGGCGGCACGACTTGATGATGGTCTTGCCAATCCATTTGTCGTAAATGTTGGCATCGTCGTCCATTTCGAAGACCACACTGAAGGTCAGCTTCTCCTCGTTGGGACGCAGCGAGCAGACATTGTTGCAAAGCTTCTCGGGCAGCATGGGGATGGTGCGGTCGACGAGGTAGACCGAGGTGCCACGGTCCAAGGCCTCACGGTCGATGGCGGAGCCTTTTTGCACATAGTGCGACACATCGGCAATATGCACACCCACTTCCCAATGGCCGTTTTTCAGCTTCTGGAGGCTGATGGCGTCGTCGAAGTCCTTGGCGTCGGCCGGGTCGATGGTGATGGTGAACACCTTGCGGAAATCGCGGCGCTTATTCATCTCCTCCTTATTAATCTTAATAGGTATACGCTCTGCTTCCTTCTCCACTTCCTCGGGAAACTCAATCGGGTATTCGTGGGCTGCCAAAATCGATTCCATCTCCACGTCGTTCTCGCCAGGCTTGCCCAGCACGCGGACAATTTCGCCGAAGGGGTTGCCCGAGCCATCGGGCCAGTCGGTGAGATGCACGATGACCTTCATGCCGTCTTTGGCACCGTTGAGGTCGCCACGCGGAATGAAGATATCCACGGGCATCCATTCCACGTCGGGACGGACGAAAACATAGCCATGCGAGATGCTCAACAGGCCGACAAATTCGGTGTGGCGGCGTTCGAGCACCTCCACAATCTTGCCTTCGGGTTTGCTGTTGTTTCGCTTGGGAAACATGGCCACGCGCACGTGGTCACCATGCAATGCTTTATAGGTGTCGTTGGCAGCAATGAAGATGTCCTCGCCTTCGCCGTCATCGCGCACCACGTAGGCCTTGCCTGTCGACTTCATCTCCACGGTGCCTTCCACGTATTTGGTCTTTGGCCCGAACTGCGCCATACCTGCGTTGCTCATCACATAACTAAAAGGACGCGCCTCTTGCAGCAAGCCTTTCTCTTTCAGATCGATAAGCAAATTATACACTACATCCTTCCCTGCTTGGTCCTTGATTCCCATGATTTTACAGACCTGCTTGTAGTTCTTTGGACGGAAAGGCTGGTCGGCAAAAATGCCAAGGATGACACTCGTGAAGGTGCTCAGTTTATTCTCGATTTTTTTCTTTTTTGCCATGATAATTTAAACTCAAAATAAATTTCGGCTGCAAAGATAATCAAATCATATAATTAGCTTGTTGATAATTTTGTTGACAAAAAAAAGAAGATTAATTTGCCCGTATTGTATGAAAATGATATACCTTTGCAGAACGAGTTAGCCAAGAAACAGGCAACCAGAAACCCCTTGAAAATCAGAGACTAATTTGAAAACGAGCACATTCTATGAGCAACGGAGGACTATACATTACCAAAAGGGATGGCAAGCAGGAAGCCTTCTCCCTTGACAAGATCAAAATCGCCATCAGCAAGGCCTTTCTCGCTTCGGGATTCTACGCCACGGACGAGGACCTCAACGCCATCATGAGCCGTGTCCGTGTGACCAACGGCATCACCGTGGAAGAGATCCAAAACCAGGTGGAGACCGCATTAATGGCGGAGCAGTATTACACTGTGGCCAAAAACTACATCCTGTACCGCCAAAAGCATACCGAAGACCGCGAGATTCGCGAGAAGATCGACTTCTTGAGCAACTACGTCAACGCCTCGAATGCCGCCACCGGCTCGAAGTACGACGCCAACGCCAATGTGGAGAAAAAGAACATCGCCACATTAATCGGCGAGCTGCCCAAGTCGAGCTTCATCCGCATCAACAGACGCCTGCTCACCGACCGCATCAAGTCATTGTATGGTAAGGAACTTGCCGACCGTTACCTCTATCTGCTCAACAACCACTTCATATACAAGAACGACGAGACCAGCCTGGCCAACTATTGCGCCTCCATCACCATGTACCCCTGGCTCAACGAAGGCACGGCTTCCATCGGCGGCAACTCCACCGCCCCCACCAAGCTGCGTTCCTTCTGTGGCGGCTTTATTAATATGGTGTTCATGGTCTCATCACAGCTGTCGGGTGCCTGCGCCACGCCAGAGTTCCTGATGTATATGAACTATTTCATCGGGAAAGACTA
>LXOW01119303.1_pt1 | contig 92745 bp, 86 predicted proteins | sample 1368591 | NCBI WGS metagenome assembly LXOW01 (sample SAMN04884650, study PRJNA319009) | bovine gut metagenome | isolation source: Cow rumen | host: Bos taurus | place: Italy: Legnaro (PD) | collected 2014-07-09
TGCGCACCGTGGTGCTGACCCAGGATACCAACCTCACGGCCCGCATACTTATCAATATGTATGACGTGACCTATATCTCCAACGACACGGTGATGGGTACGGTGAGCAGCAGCTATGCCAACCCCTACCGCTGCAACTACCTCTACACCACCTACTTCAAGGCTACGGCCAAGGAAGGCTACAGCTTCGTGGGCTGGAACAACGGCGCGACCGACGACAGCATCAGCATGCGTATCATCCAGGATACCAACCTGGTGGCTTACTTCGTGCCCGACACCTTCGGCGTCACCGTGCTGACCGCCGACAGCGTGATGGGTAAAGTGAAGGGCAGCGGCCGCTATCCCTTCGGCACCGACGCCACCCTGACCGCCACGGCCAACTACGGCTACCACTTCACCCAGTGGAGCGACGGCGACACCAACGCCGAGCGCACCCTGGCGATAGACTTCACCCGCGACACCACCATCACGGCCCTCTTCGCCTTGAACCAGTACACCGTGAGCGTGTTCAGCGCCGACAGCGTGATGGGTAGCGCCAGTGGCGACACCACGGTGGACTACCTGACCGAGGTGCAGGTGGTGGCCGAGGCCAACTACGGCTACAAGTTCGCCCGTTGGAACAACGACGACACCCACGACACCCTCACCGTCAAGGTGACCGAGGACGTGAAGCTGACGGCCTACTTCGTGAAAGACCAGTTCAACGTGGTGGGCGTCGCCGACCAGGGCCGTGGCTCTGTGACCGGCAGCGGCCGCTATGACTACCTGAGCGAGGTGACCCTCACCGCCGTGCCGGCCTGCGGATTCCTCTTCGACCACTGGAACAACGGCGACACGCTGGGTACGCAGATCGTCCCCGTGCTGGGCGACATCACCCTGACGGCCTACTTCCGTGCCGCGGCCGTCGACACCATCGAGGTGCATGACACCACCGTGGTGGAGATCCACGACACCACCATCATCGCCCTCGACAGCATCTACATCCCCGTGCCCGACACCAACCTGGTGCCCGTGACGGTGTACGACACCACCGTGGTGGACGTCGACATCTACGACACCACCATCGTGGACGTCGACATCTACGACACCACCATCGTGGACGTGGTGATCAACGACACCACCATCGTGCCGATAGACATCTACGACACCACCATCGTGGACGTGGTGATTAACGACACCACCATCGTGCCGATAGACATCTACGACACCACCATCGTGGACGTGGTGATTAACGACACCACCATCGTGCCGATAGATATCTACGACACCACCATAGTGGACGTGACCGTGTACGACACCACCACGGTGCCCGTGACCTGGTATGACACCACCACGGTGCCTGTGACCTGGTACGACACCACCACGGTGCCTGTGACCTGGTACGACACCACCACGGTGCCCGTGACCGTGTACGACACCACCACGGTGCCTGTGACGGTGATGGATACCACCATCGTGCCGGTGAACATCTACGACACCACCATCGTGGACGTGGTGGTGGTCGACAGCACCCTGGTGCCCATCCACGACACCATCATCGAGTATGTGGAGGTGCACGACACCATCTGGCTGACCGAATACATCTATGACACCGTGTATATCCACGACACCATCGTGGTGGGAATCGGCGATGTGGAGGCCCTGGACGCCAAGATCTATGCCCACAACGGCCAGATCGTGGTGGAGGGCGCCGACGGCAACCAGGTGGTCCTGTACGACGTCACGGGCCGCGTGCTGGCCACCAAGCGCGACGAGTACAGCCCGCTGCGTTTCGACATCCCTGCCAGCGGCACCTACCTGGTGAAGATAGGTAACCACGCCGCCCGCCGCATCGTGATGATACGGTAGCCGGTAACGGTACAAAATAGTAAGGGCGCCCTTACGGGCGCCCTTACTATTTTATTTATACTATTTAGAATTCCCACATGCCGCTGTCCTGGAGGAACTGCAGCAGGTCGCGGCTGACGGAGAGGTTGAGGTCGCGGGGGTAGCGCTTGGTGGTGAAGATCTCGCAGTAGTTGCGGGTGCCGTTCTCGGCGACCATCTGCTTGTTGAAGGGGTCGTCGTCGCGCACCTTGTGGAGCTGTATGAGCTCGTCATCGGAGGGCACATGGTAGGTCTCGCGGTGCAGGACGGCCTCCTGGCCGAGGCGTTCGCTGCGGCGGGGCTCCTCGTCGGGATAGCCCATGGCGAGGGCGATGACGGGCACCACTCCCTTGGGGCACTGCAGCAGTTCGGCGATGGCGCGTGTGTTGTAGTTCACGGTGCCGAGGTAGCAGAAGCCCAGCCCCCGGCTCTCGGCGGCGACACAGATATTCTGGGCGCAGAGCGAGGCGTCGACGAGGGCGGAGACGAACCACAGCAGGTTGCCGTAAGGCTCGTCGCACTGATTCACGCGGCAGTACTGATGGTAGCGGGCCACGTCGGTGCAAATGGTGAGCCACAGGGGTGCCGTGGCGCACTGGCCGAAGTGGAGCTTGCAGAGGTCGCCGCGCAGCGGCTCCTGGGTGGTGGCGATGACGCTATAAAGCTGCATATTGCCGGTGTTGGAGGCACGCAGGCCGCACTCCACGATCTCGGAGAGCAGCTGCGGGTCGACCGGCCGGTCGGCGAACCGGCGCACCGAACGGTGCAACATAAGGGTATTGATGACACTATTTTCCATATAACTTAAAAACTACTTTACTACTCTACAACTCTACCTCTCTACTACTTTACTCCCTTTACTACCATTTCTCCCTTACTACATTCCACCACGACGCGACTGCTGGGGCTGGCGGCCGGCGGGGAATAGCGCCCACCGCCGATGGCGAGGCAGCTGACATAGGAGCGGGATTCGAGACCCGCGGGGAGCTTGAAGAGCGGCTCCACGACCGTGGTGGTGTGGGCCCGGAGGGTGTCGGTGAGCAGCGCAGAGGCCGTAGAGGCGTGCCGCTCGTCGTACTGGAAGCTGATGCGCAGGTAGATGGGTGCCGCGGTGTCGGGCACGATATCGTAGGGATAGGGGTTGGTGACCCGTACGGCATAGCGGAAGGGCGGGATGCTGTCGACCAGCCGGCCGGCGGTATCCACATGATGCAGTATTGGCAGATGTATATCCAGGGGACTTATGGCCTCCATGGTCAACTCCCGCATCGGCCGATAGTTCTCGACCACGAGATAGCGGATATCCCGTTTGGCCTCGACCTCCAGCCGCTCGCCATGCAGGTCGCCCAGGGCGGCCACCAGCACCTCGCGTCCTGCGAAGGTGCGGTCGGTGGTGTCGTACTGCCACTGGCTGTCGCGGTCGTAGAAGTAGGAGGTGCAGTGGGTGGGGTTGCCGGTATAGTAGGCGTATTTGGAGGCGAAAGAATAATGCCGGATAAACTGCACAGGACGCCCGTCGGCCAGAGTGGCCAGCTTGCGGTAGGGCTCATCGCCCTCCCAGAGCTGCCCTTTGAGGTGCATGGGGTTGGTGACCGCCAGCAGACGGACGGCGCAGAAAAGGACGGCGCAGACGACCGTCACGGTGCGCACATATTTGGACCGGCGCGAAGCGCGGAACACAAAGGCCACCACGGGGAAGACCACAGGCAGCAGCCACTGCGGCTGCACACGGCCCCGCAACGTAGCCGCCAGGAAGAAGAGCACGAAGCCTCCCAGCACCACAATCCCAGCTACACTCTCCACTCTCCGCTCTCCACTCTCCACTCTCCGCTCTCCACTCTCCACTCTCCGCTCTCCGTTCTCCACTCTCCACTCTCCCTTTACTCCCTTAAAGAGATGCCAGAGCAGCAGCGGGTTGAAGAGCACCAGGACGGTGGCGAGGTACTCGGTGGTGAAGCTAAACTTATAGCCCCAGGCGTTGCGACCCGAGAGGTGGTAGCGGATGGAGGCCCAGTCGTGGGAATACTGCCACCAGAGGTGAGGCAGGAAGAGCAGCAGAGCCGCCACACCGGCCAGGTAGAGGCGTGGGCGGAGGAAGAGCTTGGGGTTGGAGAGCAGCACCAGCGCCACCAACAGGGCGCCGTGGTACTTGCTGTAGCCCAGCAGGGCCACCGTAACACCCAGCAGGAGGGCGTTCGGCAGGCTGTCCTTGTCGCAGAAGCGCCGGTAGGCCCAGAAGAAAAGGACGGTACCCATCATCAGGGGTGCGTCGGGCAGGGCCAGGAAGCCATAGAGTTGCAGCAGCGGCTGGGCGAAGCATATCAGCACATACAGCAGCGCGTCGCGCCGTGTGGCGTCGGCGGGCTTTATGAGATGCCAGAAGAGCAGCAGATAGAGCGGCTGCAAGAGGGTGGGGACGAAGCGGATGCCCAGCAGGCCCGGCAGCCAGGAGGAGAGCCACACCAGCAGCGCCACCATAGGCGGATGGTCGTAGTAGCCCCAGTCGAGGTGCTGCGAGAAATACCAGTAGTAGGACTCGTCGTCCGAGAGACCGGTAAAGGCGGCCTGCAGCAGGTTGAGCACCCACCAGGCCGCCAGTAGAAGCATAACAAGGGTATTGGGACAGAGCTTTTCTATCTGTCCACACAGCCCTCTCTTCCCAGGAGAGGGGCTGGAGGTGAGGCGTTTAGAGCGACACACCGCCGTCGACGCAGATGACCTGACCGGTGATATACTCGCTGAGGTCCGAAGCCAGGAAGAGCGAGGTGCGGGCGATGTCGAGGTCGGTACCGCCGCGGCGCAGCGGGATCTCGGCGAGCCACTTGTCGTGGGCTTCCTTGGGCATGGCCTGGGTCATAGCCGACTCGATGAGGCCGGGGGCGATGGCGTTGCAACGGATGCCGCGGGAGCCGAGTTCCTTAGCGAGGCTTTTGGTGAAGCCCAGGATACCGGCCTTGGAGGCGGAGTAGTTGCACTGGCCGGCGTTGCCGTTGACACCCACCACCGACGAGGTGTTGATGATGGAGCCGCTACGCTGCTTGAGCATCATGGGGGCGAAGGCCTTGCAGTAGTTGAACACCGAGCGGAGGTTGACTTCCAGCACGAGGTCCCAGTCCTGGGGGCTCATGCGGAGCAGCAGCCCGTCGCGGGTGATGCCGGCGTTGTTGACGAGGGCGTCGAGGCGTCCGAACTCTTTCTGCACCTGCTCGGCGACGGCCATGGTCTGGTCGTAGTCGGCGGCGTTGCTGGCGATGAAGGTGCTCTTGGGGCTTACCTTCTGCAGCTCGGCGAGGAGCTCACGGCTGGCGTCGTTCTCCTGCAAATCGGTGAAAATCACGGTGGCGCCCTCTTCGGCGAAGAGCAGGGCNNACCGCCGGTCACCAAGGTTATTTTGTCTTTTAGAAGCATGTTTTTTTCTATTTATTATCTATCAATGCAAATGTCAGTTCTCCTTGGCAGCAGGCTTTGCCGTTGACATAGGCTTTGGCCTCGACGAAGAAGATCATGCCGCGACGGCTGGTGATGTGGGCGCGCAGCTCCATGGTGTCGCCGGGACGTACCGGCTGACGGAAGCGCACGTTGTTGATGCCGCTATAGAGCGGGGTGCGACCCACGAGTTCGTTGCGCACCAGGATGCAAGAAGCCTGTGCCATGATCTCGCACTGGATGACGCCGGGCACCACGGGGTTGCCGGGGAAATGGCCTTGCAGGAAGAACTCGTCGCCACGCACATGGTAGTGGGCGATGGCTTCCTCGCCTTCCATCACCACGTCGTCGATGAGCAGCATCGGCTCACGGTGCGGCAGGAAGGTCTTGATTTCGTCTCTGTTCATATTCTTGAAAATTAAGAATTAAGAATGAAGAATGAAGAATCAGCTTGCGCAATTCCCCTAATCTGCATTATCATTCTGTGTTTTTTTGTGGTTATTTTTTTTAGCTGTTTTTATTGAAGTGTGTAATGCTGAACCCTCGCGTTTATAGTTTATCATGAGTTGGCCCTAATGAATTCTTCACTCTTCACTCTTCATTTACACTCGGCGCAGTGCCACGGTGGCGTTGTTGCCGCCGAAGCCGAAGGTGTTGCTGATGGCGATGTCGGCCTGCCACTGACGGGCGGTGTGGGGGGTGTAGTCGAGGTCGCACTCGGGGTCGGGCTCGTCGAGGTGGATGGTCGGCGGGATGACACCGTTCTTCAGAGCCAGAGCGCTGATGATGAGCTCCACGGCACCCGTGGCACCGAGCATGTGGCCATGCATCGACTTGGTGCTGCTGATCATAGCCTTGCGGGCACCCTCCTCGCCGAGGGCCACCTTGATACCCTTGGTCTCGCCCTTGTCGTTGAGGGGCGTGCCAGTACCGTGGGCGTTGATATAGAGGCGTTCGTCGCTCTTGAAACCCGACTCCTCCAGGGCCAGGCGCATCGACTCGGCACCTCCGCGGCATTCGGGATGCGGGGCGGTGTAGTGGTGGGCGTCGCAGGTGTTGCCGTAGCCAGAGACCTCGGCATAGATCTTGGCGCCGCGACGCTTGGCCAGCGTCTCGCTCTCGAGGATAAGGATACCGCATCCTTCGCCAAGCACGAAGCCGTGGCGGCGGGCGTCGAAGGGCAGCGAGGCGGCCATGGGGTCTTCGGCGGTGGTGAGGGCCTTCATGTTGTTGAAACCGCCGACGGCCATCTCGCAGATGGCGGCCTCGGTGCCGCCGGTGATGACGGCGTCGGCACGACCCTCGTGGATGAGGCGGTAGGCCTCGCCCACGCTGTGGGTACCTGTGGCACAGGCCGTCACCATGGGGATATTGGGACCCTGTGCGTTATAGGTGATGGCGACGTTGCCGCCAGCGATATTGCTGATCATCTCGGGGATGAAGAGCGGCGAGATGCGGCGCAGGCCGTACTGCAGCTTGTTGGCATGCTCGCGCTCGAAGGTCTTGATGCCGCCGATGCCGCTGCCGATGGCGGTGCCGAAACGGCGCGGGTCGACATCCTCGCCCACACGCAGGCCACTGTCGGCCATAGCCTGGGCGGCAGCAGCCAGGGCAAAGAGGGCGAAGCGGTCGTTGTGACGGATCATGGTCTTGTCGATGCCGAAATCCTCGGGGTTGAAGTCCTTGACCTCGGCGGCAATCTTCACCGGCAGGTTCTCGCGGTCGATCTGCTGGATAAAGTCGATACCGCAAACCCCGTTGACGAGGTTCTGCCAGAGGGTCTCAATATTGTTTCCAAGTGGGGTGATACAGCCCACGCCTGTGATGACTACTTTATTCATAATATAAATATTGTTTTCATTAATTAATATCTTACCACGGCGGCGCTGGTGACGAAACCGGCACCGAAGCCATTGAATACCATGAGGTCGCCACGCTTGATCTTGCCTTCGCGTACCAACTCGTCGAGCAGCACGGGGATGCTGGCCGACGACGTGTTGCCGCGACGTTCGATATTGTGGTGGAAACGTTCCTTGGGCAAGTCGAAATCCTGCTTGATGGCGTCGACGATACGCATATTGGCCTGATGCAGAAGGTAATGGTCGATATCTTCGAGCTGCAGACCTGCCTTAGCCACCACGTCGCGGATGTCGCGCTGGGCCGAGGTGACAGCCATGCGGAACACCTCGCGGCCTTTGAGCTGCATAGCTTTATGGGTGTCGATACCCTCGCCCGCCTCGAAGGGGGTCGGCTCGCAGGGCAGACGGTAGAAGATGACGTCGGGCATAGGTGTCGAGGTGAGCTTGCTGGCGATATAGTTGTCGCCTTTACCGAGCACCATGGCACCGGCACCGTCGCCGAACAGGACGCAGGTCTCGCGCTGGGTCCAGTCGACCATACGGGTCACCTCCTCGGCACAGATGTAGAGGATATGTTTGGCACGACCCGTCTCGAGGAACGAATCGCAGATGTCGAGACCATAGACGAATCCGGCGCAGGCCGAGTTGATATCCATCGTGGGACAGTTGGGGCCCTTGATACCCAGGGCACCCTGCACGAGGCTGGCCAGCGACGGGGTCACATAAACGTTGCAGACATTGTGGCAGATGATGAAGTCGATGTCCTCGGGCACCAGACCGGCGGCGTCGATGGCACGCTGACCCGCCAGGGCGGCGATATCCTCGAAGCGTTCATCGGTGATAATTTGTCGTGATTTGATTCCAGTGCGCGTAGTAATCCATTCGTCACTTGTGTCCACATACTCCGAGAGCATGTCGTTGGTGACAGTATGACGGGGCACAGCGCTTCCGGTTCCTAAAATTTTCATACTTTAATTTTTGTGGGGAAAAATGTGCTTGTTTTTCTCGCCCGTGTTATTCGTTTAGTTATCTTAATTTTTCAAAAAGCGGTGCAAAGAAACGACAAAGTTAAATACCGAAAAAGTTAAATTCGGCAAAAAAGACAATATCATTTGTGAAAAGACGTTATTTTGGGTGAAAATTGATTATTTTGGGTGAATAATGAGTAAGAAATACACTGACCAAGCAATAAATATTGACTCTTTGAGGCATTTTTTGACCCGACCAGAGTCCATTTTTCTCTTTTTGGCACTTACCTGTGCCTTCACAATTTTACTAGTAGTATTCGGTCAGCCGACCTCGCTGACCGAGTTTACCTCCCAGAACACACCCCTCTCGCCGCTGGGGCAGATTGCCATTGGCCTTACGTCGGGCTTTGTCACCTTGATATTCAGCCGGCTACTGATGTTCTTAATTAACCGCATTTCCGAACTGCAGACCGTAGCCTGCGGCATCTGGCTTATCGCCGAGATGCTCCTGTGTGTATCTGTCATATCATTGGTACTGTGGTCCGTAGGCGGCGGCGGAAGCGTACAGCTCGCCCCTTTGGTGGCCGACGTGGTGCTGGGCTTCATCGCCGTATTGCTGATCCCCTATGTCATCACATTCCTCGTACACCGCCTTTATGAGTCGAGGCAGGAGATCTACCGTCTGAGGGGAATCATTGAAAAACAAGGCCCCACGCAGGGAAACAACGGCGACCTGATTGTCAACTTTTACGACAAAGGAGGACGACTGGCGTTCTCGACCAAGAATAGTAATGTGCTTTATATCGAGGCCGCTGACAACTATTCTAACATCCACTACCTCAACGACGAAAAGGAGGACACCTTTATCCTGCACAACTCACTGAAGGAGGTAGAACGACGTTTCACCGACAGCAGCCTGATACGTTGCCACCGCGGCTATATGGTCAACGTGGAAAACGTGAAGGTGATGAAGAAAGACAGCTCCGGCCTGCTCCTCGAACTGAACCACACCTCCAAGACCGTACCGGTGTCGAAAAGCTTCGCCGAACCTGTCACCCAGTACTTTGCCTATAACACCAACATGGTGTTACCCAACGAATAGTCTCCTCCCCCCGAGGGAAATAGGACCAATGCTTTTAGCACCATGGAGTTAAGATTAACCTATCAGGAAATCAGCGAACTGATTGAGAAGAAAGCAGGCAAGAGCCTGCCCATCATGTACGGTGGTCCCCACACTGTACGTGTCAGTTACGATGTCAACGTGCTGTTCAAGACGGCCAGCGTGGGCCTCGACCTCACCGTCGACCAGATTGTCGACAGCGACATCTACATCTCCTATGACGGCGGTGCCGGAATCGACTTCATGGTACGTCAAGCTATCGGCATGGCCAAAAGCCGCCCCGGCGGCGATCTTATAGAAAGCCTTGACGGAAACCGTATTAAACTCTGTCTTGGTAAAAACGCTCAGGTGGGCAGTATTTTCGACCAAGTCACCCTGCGCGACATTCGCTTTGACGAGCAATACGTCATCGTGGAGTTCCAACCGAAGGGTGTTTAATCAGGCGTTGTGGTACTTCTCGTGGCGTAGGATGGTGTGGGCACGGTAGAGCTGCTCGACAAAGAAGAGGCGCACCATCTGGTGGTTGAAGGTCATCTGCGACAGCGAGATACGCTGTGAGACAGCATTGTATACCGCCTGAGAGAAGCCGAAAGCGCCGCCGATAACAAAGGCCAGAGTGCGGGTACCGGCGTTCATCTGACGTTGCAACAACTCGGAGAAACCAACCGACGTGTATTCTTTGCCATGCTCGTCGAGCAGGACAGCCTGGTCAACCTTTGCCAATTGCTTCAATATCAACTCCCCCTCCCGCTCTTTCACCTCGTCGGGAGTGGCCTTGCCTATGTTTTTCAACGCCGGGATAACGATTATCTCGAAGTCGCAGTAATGTTTCAGACGGCCGACATACTCGTCGATACCCGTCTGAACGTAAGGAATATCCGTTCTAGAAACTACTATCAGCTTGATATTCATAGATGCAGCAACCTATCGAGGAACGGAAGACGGGTGCGGTAGATACAATGGAATGGCGTCTGGAGGGTGCCGAAAGTGCTGTAGAAGAAGGCCAGCTTCTCATCCATACCCCCCTCAAAATCAAACGACTGAGTGCACGAAGACAAATGGCGGAGCACTTGCCACATAAGGTAACTCATGGCCCCCTTGGGCGCGTCGGACGCTATAGCCAGCAGGAGCGACCAGGAACAGCGCTCGTCATAAGCTACAAACCAAGCGGCCATAAGGGCGTTGTCGCCACGGCGACGGAGACCCCACAAGAGACCTTGGTTGCGCAGGCAGGCGGCAGACACCACCCTACGCAGGAGATCTTCAACGATGAGGTCTTTCTCCCCGCGGCGGCGGTAATAGTCGATATGGAAAGGTACAAACTCGTCGAGCGAGAGATGCTCGTCGACGATGCATTCCGCCTCTACATCCTTATCATAACGGCGTCGAATCCGCGAAGCCTGATGATAGAGGGCGTCGGGGTCGGCCAGCGACGGGAAGCGATAGGTGTAGCGGGTGGTCTGGCGGAATCCCTGCCAATGAAAAGGCTGCCAGTCGGTCACCTCAGGCGGGAAGCACTGCATGCAGAGTACAGCCTTTTGCTCACGCAAAGCATCGGCAAGGCTTTCGAGCACTTCCTGACGGCTCGGGAAATCAAGCGAAGGATGCAGCCAGGGGCCACTCCAAGGGGTGAGTTGCGGCTGCAGGATATATTTCATCCCCAGCTTTTTACCATAGAGGAACGGCAGCGCCCCTTGTATGACGCCGTCCTTCTCCACAAGCATCACATCCCAGCATTTCCCCTCGCACACCGTCTCCATCCACCAATATTGCTGAAACAGAGGGACGTAAAGACCCTCTGTCTCACATAGGTGGCGATATTTCTCTTTATTTCCGGGGGTTACGCCCCCGTCTAATCTCTTCTGCTCTGGGGAAACGCACATGCCCGCTGCTATTGAATCTTGATACTCACACGGTTGTTGAGGATACGGCCCTCGCGGGTCTCGTTGTCGCCGATGGGGTCGGCATCGCCTTTGGCTTCCAGTTCAATACGGTTTTCCTCAATACCACGCAATAGCAGGGCTTTCTTCACCTCCATGGCACGCTGACGCGAAAGGCCCATGCAGTAGGCCTCGGTACCGTTGTTGTCGGAATAGCCGGTGAGGAGCACGCCCTTGCGCTCGTTATCCTTGAGGTAGGCCGCCACGGTGTCGATATGGCTCAGCCACGATTCCACGATAGTAGCGTCGTTGGGGAAAAAGCGTATGTCGTCGAAAATGCGGCTGACGGTATCGGGGGCAAACATAGGTTTCTTCTTGGTGCCGAAATAGAGCAACAGGCCCACATGCACGACAGGCTCAGAGACATGTTCATCATAGTAGTAGGCGCCTTTAAAGTAGCGATAGTCCACCTCAGCCACCTTGTACTGCACCTTGTTACGCATTTCCTTTTTCACCTTCCATTCCTCGAAGGCATCGAGACATTCCTTGGCCTCATCGCGCCCTTGTTTCGAGAGTTTCTCGCGCTGGGCGGGATTGTCAATTTCGGGGTTTACGGCATAGATGGCGCACATGGTCATTGTAGCGCGCGACACCTTCTCAAGATAGTTGATAGCCGGCCTGAGGCTGCCCCAGTTGGGATTGGAAACTTTCACCAAGCCCATCATATTCCCATAGTCAAAGGGGCAATAATAGATGTTCAAGTCCTTGGTATTGAAATTAGTAAACTGCCAGATGGTATCGTAGTCAGACTGACGAACCTTCTGACGACCCTCGATGAAAGGAGAGGCGTCCTTCTTGCCGCCTTTGGGCTTGGCCTGAGCCATAAGGTCGACACAGGAGAGCACCAACAGGGCTATCATCACGAGGCTGAATATCTTTTTCATCTTTTCTATCTTTTTTCTTTGGATTTTACTTTTTTAGTCTTCGAATAACGTATTTTCTTGCAAATTATTGCGCTTCGGTGTCTTTAAGGGTACCGTCTTCACAAAGCACCACCCGCGATGGGAAGCGGTCGATCATCATAAAGTCGTGCGTAGAAACCAACATGGTGGTACCGGTCTTCTTCCCTACATCGACCAACAGCTGCATGATTTCAGCCGAGGTGACGGGGTCGAGGTTGCCGGTAGGTTCGTCGGCCAGAATAAGTTGGGGGTTGTTAATCAAGGCGCGAGCGATACCCACACGCTGTTGCTCGCCTTCTGAGAGGCGAGAAGGCAGCATATCGGCCTTATGGGCGATACCTACCGCGGACAGAGCCTGTTCTATCTTCTCGCGTCGTTCGGCGGCATGTTTCCAGCCGGTGGCGCGGAGCACAAAGTCGAGGTTGGCATAGACGCTGCGGTCGTCGAGCAGACGGAAGTTCTGGAACACAATGCCGATACGGCGACGCAACTGAGGTATCTGACGACGGCGCAGATGACCAAGATCCATTCCGCACACCATAGCAGTGCCCTCCGCCAGCGGATGGTCGGCATAAAGGCAACGGAGCAACGAAGTCTTTCCTGCACCGCTTTTTCCGATAAGATAGACAATTTCGCCTGGCATCAAGGTGAGGTTAACCCCAGAAAGCAACGGTTCTCCATCATGTCCAACCGTCACATTTTCAAGCCTCAAAACAGGTTCTTGAGAGATAAGAGTATCAATATTTTCCATATGGATTACAATACAAAAAGTGCTGCAAAAATACGAAATATTGTTTAATATTTAACGATTAAAGTTTAATGTTGGGAAAAAATGTGTATTTTTGCATTTCAAAATTAATTGGAAACAATGAATATTATCATCGCTGGCGACGGAGAAGTTGGCGTGCACTTGGCCAAGTCGCTTTCGGAACTGGACTACAATATCACTGTGGTGGACCCGCACTCGGAACTGCTGAAACGATTAGAGAGCGAGACCGATTTGATGACCATCGTAGGCGACGCCACCTCACCACAAGTGCTGCGCGACGCCGGCGTGGGCGACTGCGACCTTTTCCTTGCTGTGTTGCACGACGAGAGTCCCAACCTGATGAGTTGCATCCTAGCCAAAAAACTGAAGGCCAAGCGTACCGTAGCCCGTATCACCAACGCCGAACTACTGAGCCCCAAGATGCGCGATATGATGCGCGAACTAGGGGTAGACGAGATGGTATGTCCCGAGCGTATCGCTGCCAAAGAGATTACCAACTTATTGAACAACAGCGCCGCCACCGAGTTCTTCAACTTCAGTGGCGGACTGCTCACCATGTACGTCATACGCCTCGACGCCGACTCACCGGTGGTAGGCCATGCCGTCAACGACTTAGTTCAGACCTACAAAGAGATGCAAGTCAAGGTGGTAGCCCTGCTGCGACACGGCGACACCATCATCCCTCACAGCGACACGGTGTTCCAAGCCGGCGACCTAGCTTATATCATCAGCCGTCCCAACCAGGTGGAAAGCATCAACCGCGTAGCAGGCAAGCAGGCCGTGAGCATCAAACGCGTGATGATTGCCGGCGGGGGCCGCATCGGACGCTATGCCGCCAGCACACTGCAGGAACGCCTGCGCGTTACCCTTATCGACGAAGACCGCAGCCGCGCCGAAGAGCTGAGCACCATGCTCGACAACACGCTGGTCATCCATGGCGATGCCACCAACATAGAACTGCTGAAAGAGGAAGGACTACAGGATGCCGATGCCTTTATCGGTGTCACCAACTCGAGCGAAACCAACGTACTCACCTGCCTACACGCCAAGCGGCTGGGGGTAAAACGTACCATCGCCTTGGTAGAGAACACCGGATTTATCAACATCTCGCAGGATATCGGCATCGACACCATCATCAACAAGAAGCTCATCACCGCCAGCTATATCGCCCGATTCATCGTCAAAGGCGATGCCGTGAGCAGCAAGTGGCTCAGCGGCACCAATGCCGAAGTATTGGAGTTGGTAGTCAGCAAATGGGCTCCCGCCACCCGCCGTCCCATCGGCCAGCTTGACATACCTGAAGGGGCCACCATAGGCGGCATCGTACGTGGCCGCGAGACCCTCTTGCCCAGCCGCGAACTGCAACTGAAACAAGGCGACAAGGTTGTGGTATTCACCCTGCCCGAAGCCATGAGCCGGATGGCACGATTGTTCGATTAGAGAATGGCTGAAGGTTAAAGAAATGAATCTTAACAAATTCATCTCGCGAGGCAGTTACCACATCACGGCGGCACTATGGATTCTAGTACCGCTACTCGGCACCGTGCCTTACCTTCTTGCCCCTCTCGCCTCTCACCTTTCTCCTCTTACCTTTACAGATGCCCTCTTCGAGTCGGTAAGCGGATTTACCACCACCGGAAGTTCGGTTATTGACCATCCCGAGACACTGCCGACATGGTTGCGTATCTGGCGGGCCGCCACCCAATGGATTGGAGGACTGGGCTTGGTACTCTTTATCGTAGCCATACTGCCCTCGCTGCGTGCTAACTCACTGCAGCTCTACGCAGCCGAATTCTCGGGTACCCAACAGCGCAAGCTGCACCCACACATCTCCACTTCCGTAAGCCGCATGTGGTATATCTACAGTTTTATGACCCTTCTGCTGGCCGGGTTATTGATAATGGGCGGCAACGAAGTGGAAGATGCAGTATGCCTGGCGCTGAGCACTGTATCGACAGGTGGCTTCCTACCCTCGGCCGAAGGGTTGCAGGGATGCAGCGACATGACCATGGGAGTCCTCACCCTCTTCATGTTCCTCAGCGGAGTCAATGTGGCGCTGCTCTATAATTTCTTCACCCTCCGCTGGCGACAGTTGCGCCGCACCGACGAATTCATTGTTTACATCGTCCTTTTCCTTGTAGCCACCCTCACCTGCTCCGCCGCCTTCTGTATAGCCAACAACAACTTCTCATTTTTCAATTTTCAGTTCTCACTTTTCCATATTGCTTCCACTATCAGCACATGCGGATTCTACATTCCCTCACCCGCCCATTGGACCTTCGTGGCATCGGTTATCACCTTCCTGCTTATCATCTGCGGTGCCATGGCTGGCTCCACCGGCGGTGGACTGAAGTTACGGCGACTGATGACCCTCTGGATTTATCTGCGCAACTATTTCACCCGCATGATACACCCTAACGTAGTGTTCTCCGTCAAGATAAACAAGCAGGTGGTACCCACGGACTACGTATACAAAATCTTCGGATTCGTATTCCTCTACATCCTCTTTATCATCGGCGGCGCCTTTGTGCTCACCCTAACAGGCAGCGGCATCGCCGATGCATTCTGCCTGGCCGCCGCCAATATTTCGAACCTCGGCCCCTCACCTATCATCAACTCGCTGGGGGCCAACTTCAACTATGCCTTGCTGCCCACCGCCGCCAAATACACCCTGATGGTTCTCATGCTCGCCGGCCGACTGGAGATCTTCGCCCTGCTAGCCATCATCTCCCCAGCATATTGGAAGAAAAGATGAAAAAGAAGTCCGACATAAAAGCCATTTTCCGGTTTTTGGGCATCATGTTGGTGGCCGAGGGAGGGCTGATGGCCCTATGCGTCATCCCCGCCATCCATTTTGCCGACGGCACCGAGATTCCCGTGTCGGCCTCGGCTGCCCTCACACTGACCCTCGGCATCCTTCTTTGGGTCAGCTTCGGCCGCTACCGCCGCATCGAAGACCGCCGGATGTCCTATCTGCTGGTCACCGCCATGTGGCTCACCCTCACCCTCTTCGCCACACTGCCTTTCCTCACTACCGGTGCGTTCTACACTCAACCATTTGAGCAATCAAACACTCAAACCTTCACCAAGGCTTGGTTTGAGGCCATGAGCGGTATTACCTCCACCGGCGCCACCATTTTCCCCCAAGTAGCCTCGCTCCCCTCGTCGGTACTCTTGTGGCGCTCCATGACCCAATGGTTCGGCGGTTTCGGCATCATCCTGTTGGTGCTGGCCCTCACACCCCGTTTGGGTATCAACAAGTACTCCCTTTACACCGCCGAGGCTTCGGGAGCCGACAACAACGGACGCAAAGCTGCGAGTACTGCCACCACCGTACGCCGTACCTTGGCCGTCTACCTCGTCCTCACCATCCTCTTCATCGTCCTACTCAAAATCAGTGGATTGCAAATATGGGATGCCGTCAATCTCACCTTCACCAACATCTCCTCGGGCGGTTTCTCTATCTATAACGACAGCATAGCCTCATTGGACTCCACCCAGCAACTCATCCTCGCAGCAGCCATGCTGCTCAGCGGTGTCAGTTTTACTCTTCTCTACCTTTTCTTCACACTACAATGGAAACAGCTGCGCCATAAGCTGGACCAGTTTGGATTTTATCTATTGCTCTGCGGCCTCTCGGCGCTCTTTGTCAGTGCCGGTCTGCACCTGCACGACGACGTTCAGGCTCTAGACGCCTTACGTATGGGTAGCGTGCAGACTGTCAGCGCTATAACTACCACCGGCTCGGTGGTAGCCGACACCTCGCTTTGGTGGACCCCTCTTTGCTTCCTGCTACTCATGCTCTCGGTGGGCGGAGGTATGGCCGGTTCCACGGCCGGCGGCCTCAAGGTGATGCGCGTGCTCATCCTGCTACGCAACGCCCGCAGCATCCTTCGCGAGCGGCTCCATCCACGTGCCGTGTCACCCCTCAGACTCAACGGGCAACCCGTCAGCAGCCATATCCGCAGCAACGTCATGGTAATGTTCATGGTTTATGTCTTCACCCTGCTGGGGGGGACCATGGTACTGATGCTCTGCGGCGTAGGTGCCACCGAGTCCATCGGCGCCGCCGTGGGCTGTCTCACAGGCTACGGCCCTGGTCTCGGCGACTCGGGCGGTTTCGGCTCCTATGCCGTCTTCCCCATGCCCGCCCTCTGGTTCTGCTCATTCCTCATGCTCCTCGGCCGACTTGAGTGCATGACCGTGCTCATCCTCTTCCTGCCCCGCTTCTGGCACCGGTAATGCTACGGGACATATCCTGATGTTCTTTTATTAAAAGAAATGTAGGTATTGGTACATTTTTTTTACCGTTTTAAAAAAAAGATGTACTTTTGCAATTTGTAATTAAGTAAAATTTAAGAAAAATCATGTCTGAAATCACACGTACTTTCGACCTGCTAGACCATCTAGTGGAGAACTTCCCAAAAGACGATATACTGGCTGGCAAGGTCAACGGAGAATGGGTGAAATACTCTTCGCACGACTACTACAAATACGCTCATTATCTGGCTTATGGACTCTGCGAGATGGGGCTCAAAGAGGGTGACCGCGTAGTCACCATGAGTGCCAACTGCCCCGAGTGGAATTTCATCGACATGGCCCTGGCCATGAGCGGCATCATCCATGTACCCATCTACCCCACTCTCTCGGCCGACAACTATGAATATATTCTTCGTCATAGCGAAGCAACAGCCATTTTTGTCAGCACAAAGGTGCTGCTGGGTCGACTAAAACCAGCCATCGACAGACTGGAGCAGAAGCCTCAGTTGTTTACCCTTGCCAACATTGAAGGCGAACACCGTATGCTGGAGATTCTGAAAGCTGGTATCGCCAACCGCGACAAATGGATGGAGGAGATAGAACGCCGCAAGCGCGAAATCAAGCCCGACGATTGGATGTCGATGATTTATACCAGTGGTACCACCGGCATGCCCAAGGGGGTCATGCTCAGCCACCGCAACCTCTGCTCCAACTTCCTGGCTCACGCCCAAGTTAATCCTTGCGACGACAAATGCCGATTCCTTTCCTTCCTGCCGCTCAACCACATCTATGAGCGCTCGATGAACTACCACTACCAAGTGAAAGGTATCAGTATCTACTATGCCGAGAGCCTGGGCACCATTCAGCAGAACATGCAGGAGATACAGGCCGACGGCTTCTGCGCCGTGCCCCGTGTGCTGGAGATGGTCTACGACAAGCTCTATGCCGCCGGCAAAGACTTCCGCGGCATCAAGAAGAGCATCTACGACTGGGCCTTCAGCCACGGCAAACGCTACGACTACACGCTGGTCAAGAAGGTGAGCCTCTTCTACCAGCTGGCGCAGTGGTTCCTCGACAAAGCCGTTTACAGCAAATGGCGCGAGAAATTCGGTGGCAAACACCTCACCGTCATTACTGGCGGTAGCAGTATTCAACCCAAGATGGTGCGTCTCTTCGCCGCCGCCGGCATCAATATCTATGAGGGCTACGGCCTCAGCGAGACCAGCCCGGTCATTGCTGTCAACGACCCCGCCCACCATCAGGTAAAAATAGGCACCGTAGGCCCTATCCTCAGCGGAGTTGAGGTGAAGTTCGACGAAGACGGCGAGATTCTTACCCGCGGACCACATGTCATGCTCGGCTATTACAAAGACCCCGAGTACACCGCCCAGGTTATCGACCCCGACGGATGGTTCCACACCGGTGACATTGGAGAGTTGGTGAGCGGCAAATACCTTAAGATTACCGACCGCAAGAAAGACATCTTCAAACTCTCGGCTGGCAAATATGTCGCCCCGCAGCTCATCGAGAACATGCTCCGCGGCTCGGAGTATATCGATCAGGTGATGGTCATCGGCGAGAACGAGAAGCAAGCCGCCGCCATCATCAGCCCCAACTTCAACACCCTCCACTACTGGGCCCTGAAGTACCACCTGCACTACCGTGACAACGTGGAACTCATCTCCCTGTCCCAGACACAGGAGAAGATGCGCAAGGTGCTGGACGAATACAACAAATCATTGGCCGCCCACGAGCAGGTGAAGCAATTCCGCTTGGTGCCGGAAGAGTGGACCGCAGCCAACGGTCTCCTCTCGCCCACCCTCAAGTTGCGCCGCGCTCCGCTGATGGAGAAATACAAAGACCTTGTGGCCGACATATATGGGAAGGACAAGAGTTCTTCAGGCGGACTTTTCTCTGCCTTCAAGAGCGTCGAGCTCCCCACCATGCCCTGGGTTAAGAAGCAATAAACAAACAGTTTATACGAATAAAGGCCTGCTGTACAGCAGGCCTTTATTTTTCTCTTGTTGTCCCACAAGGATTCGAACCTTGGCAAGCAGAACCAAAATCTGATGTGCTACCATTACACCATGGGACAATCGTTTTTTTTCTCAAAAAACGGGTGCAAAAGTACTAACTTTTCTCCGTTTGGCCAAATTTATTTTCTTGCAAACTCAGTATCAGCACCATAATAGTGTAGATATAACCGATAAAAAGAAGTCCCATCTGACGTTCGAGCATAGATTCGAACAATAAGTTGGCTAACACGATGGCCGTAAGTACTGCCACCTCGATAAGGCATCTGTGACGCCGACGCCAGGCAATACAGAGAGGCATCAAGAGGTAGACCATCATTATTACAAGTCCCACGAGGCCGACCGACAAGAGAGTCTCAAAGTACTGATTATGTGCATTGAGATTATGCGTGACACCATCGAGGAATTCATCCTCGCAGTACACCTGCCGGAGGTCATCGCGGTAGTCTCCCACCCCATTGCCGAAGAACAGATGCCGTTGGGCGGCATGAGTGGAAGAGACGTAAATCTGGATGCGGGTGTCGGCATCGACGCGAGTAACGTCGACGACAGTGCTGTCGAAACGATTGGTATGGCCCGGCAGGAAAGAGGCACCCACTATTTCGGCTGCCACAAGTACAGCTGCTATCAGAGCAGCCTTTACACGACGATGGTGCAGTGCCAGATGCAGTAGACAACACACTGCTGCAAAGCAGAGCGTGAGGATTCCGGCACGAGAATTAACCAACATCATGTAGAGAATAATCATTGCCGTAGAGGCTATCATCCACCCTCGCAATCCTCCTCTCAGTTCACCCCAATGCAGACGCAACTCGTTATAGACAAACAGCAATGCCGTCACCGCATAAAGCGAGGTATAGGCATGGTGACGGGGGTCGAACCCCATGTTGGTGACCTGATCCCAAGTAGCACCGTTCGATATGTTTATTAGGGCCTTGCCGACAAAAAAGAGGAAGACTCCTACCATTGAAAACAGCAATGCGTAGCCGAGGTTGCGCATGCGGGTGGCAGTTAGGTAGCGAGTGTCGGTGAGCAGGAAGCATAGAGGGAAAATCATCAGCACCACCTTGCGGCTCATCACATTCCACGCCATCTGTGTGTCGCTACTATAGAAGACACTGACAAAACAAGCCAGTAGATATACAAGTACCAGAACCATGGCCCAACACAGAGGTCTATCGAGGGCGGAATTGGGCACACGGCGTTCTGCAACCAGTTTGACAAATGAGGCACCAGCCAGCAACAGGGCCGCCAATAAACCCAGTCGCCATGCGATAGGCATGGATGCCGCCATAAGCAACATGGCAGCATATTGCATCCAATCGTACCATTTCATCGTATTCATCTTGCTGTTTCCAATAATGTTTGCAATTCTTTTATCTCGTCGCGGTAGTTGGCCGCAGCCATAAAGTCGAGTTCTTTGGCCGCCAGCTGCATCTTGCGCTGCCGCTCACGAATCTCCTTGCGGAGCTGGTCCTTGGTCATGGCCAAGAATGCCTGATTGTTTGATTGTTTGATTATTTGATGAGTGGGTGCGCCATAGGGAACCTCGTCTTCAGCGGCCATCAGCATACCGCTCTCCGCTCTCCGTTCTCCACTCTCCACTCTCCGCTCTCCGCTCTCCGCTCTCCCGCTCTCTTCCGCAGCACGCTCAATAACGGAAGTGGTGCCGAGAATAGCCTCGGTGGTCTTTATTATCTGACGGGGCACAATGCCGTGCTCCATGTTGTACTTTATCTGCTTGTCGCGATGACGGTTGGTGAGGTCGATAGCACGCTGCATACTGCCCGTGATAGTGTCACCATAGAGGATGGCCTTGCTGTGCACATTGCGGGCTGCACGGCCGATAGTCTGGATAAGTGCGCGGTCGGAGCGCAGAAAGCCCTCCTTGTCGGCATCCAGAATTGCCACGAGGCTTACCTCGGGGAGATCCAATCCTTCGCGCAGCAGGTTGACACCCACCAGCACATCGAAGACCCCCATGCGCAGGTCGCGCATAATCTCCACACGTTCCAACGTATCCACATCGCTATGGATATACTTGCTCTTTATGCCCAAATTGATAAGGTAGGTAGTCAGTTCCTCAGCCATGCGCTTGGTGAGGGTAGTGACCAGCACGCGCTCGCCTTTATCGACGGTATTCTCTATCTCGTCGAGCAGGTCGTCGACCTGACTCACGGCGGGCCGCACCTCCACCACAGGGTCGAGCAGGCCCGTGGGGCGTATCACCTGCTCCACCACTACACCCTCGGCCTCGTTCAGTTCGTAGTCGGCCGGGGTGGCAGAGATATAGATGGTCTGACCGGTAAGGTTGTAGAATTCATCGTAGGTCAGTGGACGGTTGTCAAGGGCCGACGGCAGACGGAAGCCGTACTCCACCAGGCTGGTCTTGCGACTGCGGTCGCCGCCGTACATGGCACCTATCTGTGGCACCGTAACATGACTCTCGTCAACCACCAACAGAAAGTCGTCGGGGAAATAATCAATGAGGCAGAAGGGTCTGGAGCCCGGTGCACGATGGTCGAAGTAGCGGCTGTAATTCTCGATACCGGAGCAGTAGCCCAACTCCTGTATCATCTCCACGTCATAGTTTACACGCTCTTCCAGTCGTTTGGCTTCAAGATGCTTGCCTATCTCGTTGAGGTAGTCGCGCCGCTCGTACATGTCGCGTTGTATCTGCAGCAGGGCGTCAGCCATCCCTTCCTTGGAGGTAAGGAAATTGGAGGCAGGGTAGATAACCACCTCGTCGAAGCGCTCGAGGTGCTGGCCGCTGACAGGGTCAAAGCTTTCCAGGCGTTCAACCTCGTCATCCCAGAACGAGATGCGGTAACAGAAGTCGGCAAACGAGGGATACACATCCACCGTGTCACCCTTCACGCGAAAACGGCCGTTAACGAATTCTATCTCGTTGCGTACATACTGTCCTTCGAGCAGTTGCATGAGCAATTGGTCGCGCTGCAATCGGTCGCCCACCTTCAGGGTGACGGTGCCGCGCTTAAACTCCTCAGGGTTTCCGATGCCATAGATGCAACTGACACTACTGACCACAATCACGTCGCGGCGCCCGCTGAGTAGGGCACTGCTGGCACGCAGGCGCAACTTGTCCAGTTCGTCGTTGATCTGTAGGTCTTTCTCGATATAGGTGTTGGTAGCGGGGATGTATGCCTCAGGCTGATAGTAGTCGTAGTAACTCACAAAATACTCCACCGCGTTATTGGGAAAGAACTGCTTGAACTCACCGTAGAGCTGTGCCGCAAGAGTTTTGTTATGACTCAGCACCAGCGTGGGACGCCCCAACTGCTGTATCACATTGGCCACAGTAAATGTCTTGCCCGAACCCGTCACACCCTGCAGCACCTGCGCCCGCTGACCACTACGCACGCCCTCCACCAACTGGCGGATAGCCTCCGGCTGGTCGCCCATAGGCGCAAAGTCCGATTTGAGTTCAAAGTTCATTCAAAGAAAAACGGCATTTATTACAACATATTGTGCTACAAGATAAAATAAAAAGAGACGTATGCCGTTTTACTTTTCGTGACAAAGACCATCAACATAGACCTGACACCGGAGGAGTACCATGTGCCGGAACTGATGCGTAAAGCTGTAGCACGCCACCTAGGCGTGAACGTCGAGACTATGGAACCGTTTCATGTGGTGCGCCGCACGCTCGACTGCCGACGGCGAAACGTCATATATCATACCGAGATAGCCATAGGCTCTTCCATTGACACTAGTTTAACCAGTTCTTCTAGTTTAACTAGTTTAGCCAGCGACGCCCATCGGGTCATCGTCGTTGGCGCCGGTCCCGCGGGCCTCTTTGCGGCGCTGACGCTTTTGGAACATGGCATCAAGCCCATCATCGTGGAACGCGGCAAGCCGGTAGAGGATCGCAAATACGATATCGCACGCCTCACACGCGAGAAACAGGTCAACCCTGACAGTAATTGGTGCTTCGGCGAAGGCGGTGCAGGTACCTATAGCGATGGAAAACTTTACACCCGCTCTACCAAACGGGGCGACGTGGGAGCCGTGCTGCGCACCTTTGTGGCCCACGGCGCCGATCCCGACATCATGCTCGACGCACACGCCCATATCGGTACCGACCGTCTCAGCGGCATCATCGCCAACATGCGTCACTCTATCGAGGAGCACGGCGGCGAATATCACTTCAACACCCGCGTTACTGACCTCATCGTCGAGGACGGCTCCGTTGTAGGTGTCATCGACCAACACGAAAATCGTATCGAGGGGGCGGCGGTCATCCTTGCCACCGGCCACTCGGCACGCGACATATACTATATGTTCCACCGCCACGGTTGGCTGCTCGAGGCCAAGCCCTTCGCCCTCGGCGTACGTGTGGAGCACCCGCAGGAACTTATCAACGAGATACAATACCACGGCAAAGGTTACTCCAAGTATCTGCCGGCGGCAGCCTATAGCCTCACCACCCAAGTGGGTAGCCATGGCGTCTTCTCCTTCTGCATGTGCCCCGGCGGTGTCATCGTGCCTGCCGCCACGGCTGATGGACAGCAGGTAGTCAACGGCATGAGCAACTCGCGTCGCAACTCGCCCTACGCCAACAGCGGTATTGCCGTCACAGTCAATCTAAATAACGAATTAAGATTAACGAGTGAAGAATTGGCCTCGCCGTTGGCACTATTAGAGTTTCAGAAATCTGTGGAGCAGCGTATGTTCCATGCTGGCGGAGATGCCATCAACGCCCCTGCCCAGCGGCTGGTCGACTTTCTACAACGCCGCCCCTCGTCACGTCTCAACAAAACGGGCTACATGGGAGACATGGTCAGCGCACCGTTGCATGAGTTACTTCCTTCATTCGTGGTGAACAGCCTGATACAGGGTTTCAAGGATTTCGACCGCAAGATGCACGGTTTCATCACCGAGGAGGCCTCGCTGCTGGCCGTGGAGAGCCGCACCTCGTCGCCCGTACGCATCCCGCGCGACAAAGAAACCCTGCAACATCCACAGTTGCAGGGGTTATATCCATGTGGAGAAGGCGCCGGTTACGCCGGTGGCATCGTCTCCTCCGCCCTCGACGGCATCCGTTGCGCCAACACCATTGGCGAGGCTGCTAGCCTTCGAAAGTAAAGCTAAGCATAAAAGTGCGGGAGTGCAGGTAGTCGAAGGTGCGGATGTAGATATCGGGGTCGGGCACCTTAAGGTCGAGCACGCCAAAGGCCATCTTCAAGTCGATGGCGAACTTGACATATTTCAGAAACACGTCGAATCCCACACCCATCGTGTAGCGCAGGTCGCTGGCCTGCAGGCGTACAATACTCTGGTTGGTCTGGTTTCGGTTCTTACGGAGTGAGGCAAAGTCGAAACCATAGCTCACGCCCGCGGTGACATAAGGGCGGAAGTCACCATAGCGTATCGAGCGGAACTTAAACTCCAACGGTATATCACCATATACCGACTCCACATTGCGGCTACGTTCGGCCAGCCTGTGGGTGGCGATATAACCCGGTTCCCATGAATAGTCGATGGTACGAGTGACGAGCGTCACACCTGGCAGCAGACGCAGGTTGATCCAGTTGCCGAGGCGCATATCGCCGATGACGGCAATATGGAAACCTGGAGCATAATAGGATGTGGTACCTTGCATAGAGTCGCGCATGGCCACATTCTCGCTGAAAAGCAGGTCAAACTTCGATTGGGTGTAACCCACCTGAATACCATAGTGCAGCAAACGACGGTCAAAATTTCCAAGGTTACCTATCTGACCTTGGCCATACGCAGAAATAAAGATTATAGAATTAAAAATGAAGAATAGGATAGGAAAAAGAAAAGGCTTACGCAAGTGTATTGCGGTAGCCGAATTCTTCATTCTTAATTCTTCATTCTTCATTTATTCTGTAATTTCTCCCCGCAGCGACTGACTGAGGCGCATCTTGACATGCTCTTTGTCATTGGGATATTCACCCAGCAGACACATCATCTTGGCGATGGCGGCCTCGATGGTGATGTCGCCGGCACCGATGACACCGATACGATCCATGTCGCAACTGGCGGCATACTGGCGCATCTTGACAGAACCGGCCTTGCACTGTGTGACATTCAAGATGATGACACCACGGCGAATAGCGTCGTCGAGGGCCGAGATAAACCACTCGTCAGTGGGGGCATTGCCCGAACCATAGGTTTCTATGACCACACCCTGCAATCCCGGTGTGTGCAACACGGCATTGACCACCTCGGGACCAATTCCAGGGAAAAGCTTCAAGATAGCCACGCGGGTATCGAACTTCTTGCGCACCTGCAGCGGTTCGGTGGGCATGGGCAGGAATAGGTGTTCCTTGAAACTGAAGTTGATGCCGGCCTTGGCAAGCGACGGATAGTTATACGACTCGAAAGCGTCGAAGTTCTCGGCGTTAATCTTGGTACTGCGATTACCACGGTAAAGATGGCTGTCGAAAAAGATACACACCTCGGGGATCGTCACCTGACGTGTAGAGGCAATCTCCAGCGCACAGATGATGTTCTCACGGCCGTCGCTGCGCAACATACCCAACGGCAGCTGACTGCCGGTGAGAACGATAGGCTTGGCCAGATTCTTGAACATAAAGCTCAACGCCGAAGCGGTGTAGGCCATAGTATCGGTACCGTGAAGTACCACAAAGCCATCATAACGGTCATACTCGCGCTCGATAATTTCAGCTATATTGACCCACAACGAGGGGGTCATGTTGCTCGAGTCGATGATATTGTCGAGCGTCACCGAATCGATGCCGTAGCAGCAACCCCGCAGCTGGGGTACTGCGTCATAGATGCGGTCGAGTGCAAACGGATGCAACGACCCGTTCTCATCTTGCACCATACCGATGGTACCACCGGTATAGACAATCAAAACACGATTGTGCATTATTTAGTCGAGATCACCAGATAGTCGGTGTATTTCCAGAACTGGACGGGGTTAAGAATACGCAGATATGCGGTCACCGAAGCATCCGTCTCGTCGGCCACCAGCTCGTAGCTGTTGTCAGGATGCTGCGAGATAACCACGGCTTTCTTCTTGTCGATAGCGATGGTGGTCACCTTGGTACGGTCAATCTCATTGAAGAGGTCGGTCTTCATATCGGCCACTGTACCTTGCTTACGGCCGATGCCAATAAATCCGCCGGTCTTGTTGACGATACCGGCAGCCTTCAATTCGCTATAATCACCCACGATGAAGTAGGCGCGGTTAGCGTCGGCAATCTGACGGGCGATATGAGCCTCTTTCTCCTGATTGGCGGCGGTGAGGTCTTCAACATTCTTGTTCAGATCCTTGATGATAACCTTGCTGTTTTCAAGTTCGGCCATGAGCTGGGTAATTTGCTGCTCCTGTTCCACGGAGCGCTCCTCGAGACGGGTGATGAACTCCTGTAGCTCGGTGTTCTTGTTGTTCAGGTTGCCGATTTGAGAGTTGAGCTGGGCAATCTTCTTCTTGTTGGCAGCCATCATGGTCTCGATGCTCTGCATCTGGGTGGCGATCTGCTGCTTCTGATTCACGGTACCCTCGGTGCTGTTGCGACGAATCTCCTGCACAGTGGTGTACTTGGAATTAATCATAGCCAGATTGTCCTCAATCTCGTTGAGCATTTCGAAAAGGCCGTCGATTTCAGCGTCCTTCGAGTCCACGATGGTCTGCAGCGAGTCGATACGAGCCTGACGGTTGTCGAGCTCCTTCTGGTTGCAGGCGGTGAAGGCCAGGGCCACCACGGCCATACTCAATGTCAAAATAACTTTCTTCATATTCATTCTTTTTTGTTTATTTCTAATCAAACATTCTTCGCCTAATCGAAGCAACAAAATAACGGCATTTTAGATGCGAAAGTATTTTAACATTTCGTAAAAAACGTTAAAGGGGGCACACCAATGCCCCCCTTTAAAAGATGATAGATTTTCTACTGTTAGCGTTTGCTGGCACGCAGCACGGCCACCCCTGTAAGGTCAAAACCGCCGCTGGCCCACTGGGAAGATTCATTGGTGGGATAGGGATCGTTGACAATCCGACCCTTGCGGTCGCGGGTGCCATACTGCGGGTCGATGGTGCCGACAACGTCTACCACACGCACATACCTGATGTTATTGACATCGACACCGGTACTGTCACGCAGTTCATCAAGGTCAAACGGAGTTCCGTAGCCTACGCGGTATTTGCCGGCGAGGTTGTTGATCTTGGTGGGATCGGTCTTGCCGGTGGGACCCGTCTGCACATCGGTGGAAGTGAGCGAGGTGGCGGGGAAACGCACATAACGCACCCCGTCGGTACTCACCTCGACGAATGCCAGTTCAAGGAATCCATCGTCGAACGAATTCTCAAACACAGCAAAGTCGGGACCCGAGATATTGCGGATAGGTTCGGCAAAAGTCAGCGTGGCGGTACCGCCGTCGCCGAGGCTCACAGCCTTGGTAGTGACGGTACTGGCAGGGCCGCGACCAACGCTGTCCACACCATAGCGCACGCGGGGACCGTCGGGATCAATAATATCCACAGGACCACGTTCCACGACGCAACCCGTGGCCCATGTGGCGATGATACTGCTATCGTATCGGATAGCGGTACAACCTGGGGTGCCTACTGCTCCGCAGAAGGAGGTAGGTTCGGGGTCGTCCGGCACAACGTTATTTTCTGGGTCGGTACAGGCTCCGACAAGAGCCAGCAACATCGTCACAAGGGTTAGGTCACGGAATTTCATCTTGAAATATTTTTTTTATTTTACTATCACTTTGGTGACGGCATTGCCCACACGGAGCATATAGACGCCGCTGACAACTGCACTGAGGTCAAGACGAGCTTCGACGCCATTGACACGGTAGGAAGCCACCTTGCTGCCACGCATGTCGTAGAGGACAGCCTCGTTGTTACCCTCAAAGCCGCTGATGGTCACAAAGCTGCTAGCGGGGTTAGGATAGACGCTCATGCTGATGCTTTCGACACCGGCGATACCGAGAGGTTGGCTCACGGGATAGATGGTCATGGGGAAAACCATGGCGTAGGTCACTGTGTCGACAGTGACACCCACGGTATAGTCGCCCCATTTGAAGAAGTCGTTGTTACCGAGTTTGGTGGCAATGCCAGCGGAGGCGTTGCTATTGCCGTTGAGAGTGCTCATCCACCAGCCGGCCATGACAGCGCCCAGCGTGTCACCTTCGGCCACAACGTAGTTAATGTCATCAAGCCCCCAGGTATTGGGAACCCAACTGAAGCGGGGGTCGGCCGACTGGATGTCGTTCATCATGGTTTCCACAGTCACGCTGTCGGTGCTGAACTTGTAGCCCCAGGCCAAAGCGGTGTCGGCCCAGTTAACGGCGAAAATCACTTTATTGTTGCCGTTGCCAACCCAATAGAGGATGTCGCTGGCAGCAATGGTTGCATCCTCCGGCGTCGGTTCGGCGTTGGGGTCGGTGGCCATAATCATAGTGTCGGCAAGAATTGCCATAAAATTCTCATCCGCGAGCGTCCAGTCCACGAAATCGCCATTAACAATAGTATCGCCCATGATACCACCCGATTGTTTTACGGTCTCGTCGGCAGCCTTCCATCCATACATAAACATTGCCATACCCCAGTCTGGATCAATTTCGCCAGCAAGATTTAAATCGCCATCATTGTAAGCGAGATTTAGAATATAGTTATGGCTATTATTCCAGGTGATAGTCATGCGGCTATCATAGGTAGCAATAGTATCCATGATGTCATGAATCAACACTGCGTCGCCATCCCACTGCACACCCCAAGCAATGCCAAGAGTACCGGCGGTGCCGTTCTGCCAGGTGATAGCGACAACGGCGCGGTTACTACCGGTGCCAGTCCAGAACTGAATGTCACTCTGAGGGACGGTGGGATTGAAAAGTTGTTCCCACTGAGCCATGGCGCCAAAAGAAAGCACCAGGCCAAAAGCTAAAGCTAATACTTTTTTTACCATATTGATATTGTTTTTAGTTGGTTAATACTTTCCAATGTCAATATCGGCAACGAACATTTTCGAGGGAAAAGACCTGCGGCAAAGGCACATCTTCTGTCACCGGAGTGCTTTTTCCTCGAAAGCGGTACCGATTTATCAGATTTGGCAGGTCTTCTGGCTTGCTCCCTCGGCTCTGTCTTCCCATACAACTATGGCGTTGCACAGTGACATATTGCATTGAGCCTCAGCTATTGAGCTTACAGCAGCGGGACTGCGCCGGACTCTCACCGGCTTCCCTTTTCACTCCCTTTCGGGCGACCAAATCGGCGGCAAAAGTACTAAATAAAATCCATGTAGCAAAATATTTTTATTATTAAAGCGTTATAGAATGTACTATGAATGAGAACTTAGCCAAGCAAATACTTAAGATTTTTGCCAACAATCCCTTCGACGCTTTCAACCACAAACAGATTGCCTCGCGCATTGGAGCAGGCAGCAAAGCCGAACGGCAGGAGGTCATACGCACCATGCAGCAACTCGCCCAAGAGAAGCACTTGGTGGAAGACGACCACAAAGGCAAATACCGCATCAATCCCAAGAGTATCGACGACGAGCTACTGCCGCAGAACTACGTCACCGGCACCATCGACATGAAGCAGGGCGGCAAGGCTTACGTGATTCCCGAGGAAGAGGGTCGCGAAGACATCCAGATTGCCCCCAACAATACCCATCACGCGCTCCACGGCGACACCGTGCGAGTGCTGATGTTCCCTCAGCGCAAAATGCACAAGCCCGAGGGTCAGGTGGTGGAAATCATCAAGCGGGCCAAGACGCGCTTCGTGGGCGTCATCCAGAAGCAGGAACGTTTCGCTTTCATGGTCAGCGACTCACGCACCATGCCCGTGGACATCTTCATCCATATCGACGACCTCGGCGGTGCCGAGAACGGCGAGAAGGTGCTGGTGGAGATGACCGACTGGCCCGAGCGCATGAACAACCCCGTGGGCAAGGTCATCAAACGCCTCGGCAAACCCGGCGACAACAACGTCGAGATGCAGTCCATCCTCGCCGAATACGACTTCCCACTCGACTTCCCCAAGGAGGTCGAAGAGGAGGCCAAGAAAATCAAGAAGCCCACCAAGAAAGAGATGGCCTCGCGGCGTGATTTCCGCGACGTCACCACCTTCACCATCGACCCTGCCGACGCCAAGGACTTCGACGACGCCCTCTCCTATCGTGAACTTCCCAACGGCCACATGGAGGTAGGCGTGCATATCGCCGACGTGAGTTATTATGTGAAGCCCGGTAGCGCCATCGACCGCGAAGCCTACGAGCGCGGCACCTCCGTCTACCTCGTCGACCGCACCATCCCCATGCTTCCCGAAAAACTCTGCAACGAAGTCTGCTCCCTCCGTCAGGACGAGGAGAAACTCTGCTTCTCTGTTGTCATGGAGATGGATAACAAAGGCAAAGTTTATGATACATGGATGGGCAAGAGCGTGATTAAGAGCAACCGCCGTATGGCCTACGAAGAGGCGCAAGAGATAATTGAAAATAAAGAATTAAGAATGAAGAATGAAGAATCGGCCGACGCGGTTGCAGAGGCCATTCTGAGTCTTCACAAAATCGCTTCCAAACTCCGTGCTGCACGCTATAAAAACGGCGCTATCAACTTCGAGACCCAGGAGGTGAAATTCCAACTCGACGAGAACGCCAAGCCCATAGGTGTCTACATCAAGGAAAGCAAGGAAGCCAACTGGCTTATCGAAGAGTTCATGCTGCTAGCCAACCGAACCGTCGCAGAATATATAGGAAAGCCCAGTAAGACTAGTAGAACTAGTACCACTAGCAAAACCAGAAATGCTCGCACCTTCGTCTATCGCGTTCACGACGAGCCCAACCCTGAGAAACTCAACACCTTCGTAGAGTTTGTTTCCAAGCTGGGATTCTCCATGAAGACCTCCAGCCGCAAAGCGCTCGCCGAGAGCTACAACCGCCTCTTCGAGAATATCGCCGGCCGCGGCGAGGAGCACATGGTCGACACCATCGCCATCCGCACCATGTCCAAAGCCTACTACAGCACCGAGAACATCGGCCACTACGGCCTCGCCTTCCCCTACTACACCCACTTCACCTCCCCCATCCGCCGCTATCCCGACCTGATGGTACACCGCCTGCTGGAGCGCTACCTGCAAGGCGGCACCTCCGTCAAGGCCGCTGAATACGAGGACTATTGCAAGCACTGCTCCATCATGGAGAAAAAAGCCGCCGATGCCGAGCGCACCAGCGTGAAATATAAGCAGGCCGAGTTCTTGGCCGACAAACTGGGGCAGGTCTTCCCCGCCCTTATCAGTGGCGTCAGCAAGTGGGGAATCTACGCTGAGATTGAAGGCAACAAGTGCGAAGGCATGATACCCATCGGCAGCCTCAAGGACGACTACTACATGCTCGACGAGGACAACTATCAGGTCATCGGCCGCCGTCACGGCCGCTGCTACAAACTCGGCTATCCCGTCCACATCCGCGTCCGCCGCGTCGACCTCCTCAAGAAGCAGATAGACTTCGACTTGGTGGAAGAAGATGAGTTGAATCGACCCCAGCGCTCCACACCTTCCAAAGGCAAAAACTCACGCAGCAAGAAAGAATCCCCTTCTGCCAAAGACAGGAAGAAGAGCCACTCACGCCGAAGAAAATAAATATAGAGCCCTGCATATGCGGGGCTCTATTCTTATCATGTCATTTTCTATTTAAACAGCGCGTCAATCTGCTCTTGGTAGGCGGCAGCGACGTTGCGGCGGATGAGCTTCTGCGTCGGGGTGAGCATCTTGTTGGCTTCGGTCCATGCGTCGGCCACTAGGGCGAAGCGATGCACTTTCTCCGTGTCGCCCAATTCGGCGTTGTATTTGTCGACCACCTTCTGGTAACGGGCGATGACGGTCTTGTCGGCAATCATCTCCTCCTTGGTCTGGGCGGTGACTCCATGGCGTCCGCACCAGTCTTTGAGCATGTCGAAGTCAGGCGCGATGAGGGCGGCGGCGAACTTCTGGTCGGCACCCACCACCATCATATCGAGCACAAAGGGCGACTGCTTCATCTTTTCCTCGATGACTTCGGGGTTGATATATTTGCCCATCGAGGTCTTAAACATGCTCTTGGTACGGCCGGTGATGAAGAGGTAGCCGTCGGCGTCGAAATAGCCGGTGTCGCCGGTATGGAACCAGCCCTTGCTGTCGATGGCCTGGGCAGTGAGTTCGGGCTGGTTGTAATAGCCCTTCATCACGTTGCCACCACGGCACTGTATCTCATTGGTCTGCGGATCAATACGCACCTCGATGGCACGCATGGCGAAGCCCACGGAGCCAATCTTGCGGCCCTTCTTGTTCGAGTTGGTCACGGCAATTAGCGGAGAGCACTCGGTGAGGCCATAGCCTTCATAGAGATCCAGACCCACGCAGGAGAAGAACCTGGTCAGGCGCGGCTGGATGGTAGCACCGCCGCTGACGAGCATGTAAAGTTCGCCACCCATACTCTCACGTATCTCCTTATACACCAGCTTATCGGCAATCTTCTTCTGGCACTTGTACCAGCAACTGAGTTTCGACTCGTCAAGGTCGTAGTCGAAAGCCAGATCGAGAGCCCAGTTGAAGATCTTCTTCTTGATGCCAGACAACTTCTCGCCCTTGCGGAAGATCTTGTCGTAGACCTTCTCAATAAATCGCGGCACGCAGGCCATCATATTGGGGCTGATCTCCTTGCAGTTGTCACCCACCTTGGCGATGCTTTCGGCATAGGCAATCTCAAAGCAGAGCCACTGGTAGAGGTAACCCATCATGCGCTCATAGATGTGGCACATGGGCAGCCAGCTGAGGGCCTTGGTCCAGGTCTTTCCGGGGCTCTCCTTGATTTCCTGTACGTTCATGATCAACCCGCGGTGGGTAAGCATAGCCCCCTTGGGCACGCCGGTGGTGCCGCTGGTGTAGATCATGGTGCAGATATCGTCGGTGGTAAGAGCATCTTTTATCTCTTGCAACTTGGCCGGGGCCTCGGGATGCTCGGCCACATAGCGGCGACCTATCTCGTAGATGTCATCCATCGACTTCACACCCTCCATCGGGACGATAGTACAGAGATTCTCCAAGTGCGGAAGTTTCTCACGTATATTGCTGATCTTCTTATACAGTGTAGCATTTTCCACAACAAGCAGGCGCACCTGGGCGTCGTTGAGGATATACTGGTAGTCCTCCTCGCTGATGGTAGGATAGATGGGCAGCAGGACGGCACCGGTCTGCTGCACGCCGAAGTCAACATAGTTCCATTCCGGACGGCCGGCAGAGATCAAGCCGATATTCTCGCCTTTCTTCACCCCGAGGTGCATCAAGGCGTAGCTGATGAGATTGGCTTTCTCAATATATTCGTCGATAAAATGGGATTTCCATTCGCCATTTTCCTTGAATTTGAATACGGGACGCTCGGGATGGAGCTGCTTTCTCCATTCGAGCAGGTCGAATAATCGGGTAGGCTCGTTCATAGTGTCTATGGATTGATTTATTTTGCAAAAGTACAACTTTTTTTCCATACCAAGCAAATATTTTCATAAATTTTTGTTAACAAGCATTTGTACAAAACCGGTTTTATACACTTTTTCTCCTGTCAATCGCCTACCCAACGCCTGCATTTCGCCTGCTGTTCTTTCATTGTTCTTTCATTGTTCATTCATTGTTCTTTCATTTGAATGAAGAAACAATGAAAGAACAGATAAACATCAATCCTCGAACAGACCGTCTTGGCAGGAAGGGATAAAACATTCTTTGCGCACATATTTGGTTTTTTTCGTATTTTTGTCTTCTAAAAAACGAGACGGTAAAGATGGCACTTACTGACAAACAGCTGATTGACGAACTGAAGAAGGGTATTTTCAAACCTGTATATCTGCTTACGGGTGAGGAAAACTATTATATCGATGTGGTATCCGACTATTTCGAGAACGAAATCATCGACGCCTCAATGCGCGACTTCGACCAGACGGTGGTCTACGGACGCGACGTGGATATGGGCACGGTGGTGAGCACCGTGAAGCGATACCCCATGATGTCGCCCATCCACCTGGTCATCGTCAAGGAAGCGCAGGATATCGACATCAAGCAGTGGGAGCAGCTGGCCAACTACCTAAAACAGCCATCCGACCGCAGCGTGCTGGTGCTCTGTTATCGCCACAAGAAACTCGACAAACGCACTACCGTCTACAAAGCCATCAACGAAGTGGGTGTGGTATACGAAAGTCCCAAGATCTATGACAACCAGGTGCCCGCATGGATACAGCGCGAGGTGATGGCTCACGGCTACACCATCGGCGACAAAGCCGCGGCCATACTGGCCGAATATCTCGGCACTGACCTGGGCAAGGTGGCCAACGAACTCTCGAAACTTTATCCCCTGTTGCCCGAACACGGCGCCATCAACGAACAGTTGATCGAGGACCAGATAGGCATCAGCAAGGACTACAACGTCTTCGAGCTGCAGAAAGCCATCGGGCGGCGCGACCCGGTGATGTGCAACCGCATCGTCAACTACTTCGCCGCCAACCCCAAGAAGAACCCCATCCAGCAGGTGCTTCCGATACTCTATGGTTACTTCCTCAAGATTATGATCTACCACCAGTTGGAGAACAAAAGCGATGCCCCTAAGGCGTTGGGTTGCGCACCCAATTTTGTGCGCGACTATGAGGTGGCGGCCGGCAACTATTCGCTGGGCAAACTGGCTACCTGCATCGGCTACCTTTACGAGACCGACCTGCGAAGCAAAGGTGTCCGCAACAGCGGCAACGTCACCGACGGCGAATTGCTAAAAGAGTTGATATTCAAGGTTATTCATTAACCATAGGGATTTAAAAGAAGAAAGAAGTTAAAGACAAATGATAAAGTATCTGAAAATAATCTTCTGCGCAAGTTTATTCTTCATTCTTCATTCTTCATTCTTCATTTCTGCATGTGCTCAAGGAACTGTGAAGGGGGCGCTGTTCGATGAGGGCAACGGTGAGGCCATCCCGTTTGCCAATGTCATCCTAGAAGGTACCTCCTATGGTTGCGCCACCGACCTCAACGGATTCTTCCTCATCAACAAGGTACCCGCCGGCGAGTATACCCTCCGCGCCCGCTTTATGGGCTATGAAGAATATACTCAACAGATTACCATCGCCGACCGCCGCACCGTGACCCTCACCATCCACCTGAAACCTTCGGCACAGATGCTCAAGGCAGTTGAGATTACTGACAGCAAAGCCGAGGAACGCCGTATCAAGACACAGGTGAGCGTGGAGAAGCTCACCGCCAGCCAGATACAGCAGATGCCTTCCATCGGCGGCACCGCCGATATCGCGCAGTATATGCAGGTGTTGCCGGGCGTGAACTCCACCGGCGACCAAGGAGGCCAACTCTATATCCGAGGCGGCTCGATGATACAGAATCTATGCCTGCTCGACGGCATGATTGTCTACAACCCCTTCCATTCCATAGGTTTATATTCTATCTTCGAGACCGACGTCATCCTCAACGCCGACATCTATACCGGCGGCTTTGGCGCCGAATACGGCGGCCGTCTGTCGTCGGTGATGGACATCACCACACGCGACGGAAACAAACGTCACCATACCGGCAAGATAGGCCTCAACACCTTCGGCGCCAGCCTTATCCTCGAAGGACCGCTGAAGAAAGAAACCACCAAGTCGAAGACCACCATTACCTATCTGCTTACGGCCAAGAACAGCTACCTCTCAAAGACCTCGCCACTGCTGTACGATAAAATACCCCATTCCCTCGGCCTCGACAAAATTGCCGTCGATGGCGGCCTGCCGTTCGACTTTATGGACCTCTACGGAAAGATATGCATCAACTCGGGAACTGGAAGCAAGGCCAGTTTCTTCGGTTTCTACTTCGACGACTCGGTAAGCAACTACCTCTCGCTGGCCGACTACCACTGGCGCAATTACGGCGCAGGCACCAACTTCACCCTTGTCACCGGTTCGTCGGCCATCCTCGAAGGTACGTTGGCCTACTCCGACTACCGCATCACCCTCGACGACGGCTCTCTCCACAAAAAGTACAGTTCCATCAACGGATTCAACATGACGATGCAGTCGACCAACTTCATCGGCAAGAACCGCCTGAAGACAGGCCTCAGCATCGAAAGCTACAACACTGACTACCACTACACCAACCAATATGGCCAGCAAGTGTCGCAACGCGAGCCTTCACCGACACTCTCCTTCTTCACCACTTTCAAGGTCAATAGCGGCAAGTGGCTGCTCGACCCGGGCTTCCGTCTGGTCTATTATGCATCACAGACGATCAACACCATCTCTCCCGAACCGCGTTTGGCAGCCAAATGGAACGCCACCGACAAACTGCGCTTTAAATTCGCCGGCGGCTTCTATAGCCAGATACTCCTCGACGCCCGCTCCGACAACGATATCGTAAACCTCTTCACCGGTTTCCTCACCGGTTCGGCCGAACTTAACCTGCCCTCCACCTACCGCAACCACGAGGTCAACTCCTATGTGCAACGGGCAAAGCACCTCATCATAGGTGCCGAATACGACCTTACAGACCTTATCACCTTCAACGCCGAGGTATACCTCAAGTATTTCGACCAGCTGCTCAACGCCAACCGAGACAAGATGTACGACGAGAGCGACCACGCCTATCAGCAGGGCGGCATCTACGAGAAACCGCAATACCTGATGAAAGACTATATCATCGAAGAAGGTTATGCTACCGGATTGGATGTCAGCGCCACCTTCGACCTCGACAGGCTGTACGTATGGGCCACCTATTCGCTGGGCTATGTGGTACGTACCAAAGAAAGTCAGGAGGCTTCCAACGGACTATTCTCTTACCATCCCCACTACGACCGCCGTCATACTGTCAACCTGCTGGCCACCTATAAGTTCGGTAGCAAGAACGACTGGGAACTGAGCGGCCGCTGGAGTTTCGGTTCGGGATTTCCTTTCACCCAGACACAAGGTGTATACCAGCAGCTGACGTTCGGCGACGGCATCGTGAGCGACTACACCCGGGAAAACGGCGAATACAGCATCCACTACGCCGAACTCTACAAAGGGCGTCTGCCGAGCTACCACCGTCTCGACCTGGGTATCAAAAAACGTTTCTCTATAGGAAGGCGCTCAATCCTCGACCTGAGCCTCAGCGCCACCAACGTGTATAGCCGTCAGAATATCTTCTACTTCAACCGCATTACCTTCGACCGCATCAATCAACTGCCCCTGCTGGTCAGTGCCGGCATCAACTTCTCGTTCTAGGCATTCGAAGCGTTGGCCTTGCGGGCGAAGTCGAAAAGGGCCTGCGGCAGATGACAGTAGCCGTCGGGATGCTTGGTGAGGTAGTCCTGGTGGCTCTCGTCGGCCGGGAAGAAATTTTTGATGGGTTCCAACTCCACCGCCAAGTCGTTGATATAGTTGCGCTGCACTTCGTCGTAGACCTCCTTGATGACCAGGTAGTCCTCTGGCTCGATGTAGTAGATGCCGGTGCGGTAGCGGGTGCCGCGGTCCTCGCCTTGCTGGTTGATGCTGGTGGGTTCGATGCAGTCGAAATAAAGGTTGATAAGCTTACGCAACGGAAGTATCTCGGGGTCGAAGACCACGCGGACGGCCTCGGCGTAGCCGGTCTTGTCGGTATATACTTCCTGATATGTGGGGTTCTCAGTGTTACCATTGGCGAAACCCGTCTCGGTCTCCATCACGCCACGTATCTGTTTCAAATAATGCTGCGCGCCCCAGAAACAGCCGGCAGCCAGAAATATCGTCTTCATCGTATACTAGGTTTAGGTACTTTTATCGGGAACCACGAACGCACGGGTTGGTCGAGGCCAAGGCCGTTCATGTAATTATAGGTTGCGAGCCGCAAGGCCGCCCCCACGGCCTCTATATCATAGTCAAATTGAGCGTTGGAGTATGCGTCAGCCAATTCTTCATTCTTCATTCTTAATTCTTCATTTTTTAAAGGCAACCAGTCAACCTCGTTGTTACAGAAGGGATTTGACTCGAGAGTGACGCGGCGAGCGCCATAGGCCTCGGGGTTGAGGCCGCTGGGGGAATGGCAGGTCATGGCGTAGCGGTGCCAGAAGGCACTCTGGACGATGCCCTCGTCGAACATGCGGCGCACGGTCTCGAGGGCGTCGACGCTCTCCTGCAGCGTCTCGGTGGGGAATCCGTACATGAGGTAGGTGTGCACCATGATGCCGGCGTCGCGCAGGTGGCGACAAGCCTCGACGGTCTGGGCAATGGTGACACCCTTGTCGATGAGTTTTAACAGACGGTCGCTGGCCACTTCTAGACCACCACTGACGGCCACCATGCCGGCCTCGGCCAGTAAGTCGCAGAGTTCGACAGTGTAGGCCTTCTCGAAGCGTATGTTGCCCCAGAAACTGACGGCCAGGCCGCGGCGCAGTATCTCCTCGGCGACCTCACGCAGCAGCTTAGGCGGCAGGGCCTCGTCGACGAAATGGAAACCCGTGCGGCCGGTCTGCTCCATGATGCGCTCCATGTGGTCGACTACCGTGGCGGCCTTGGGGGCGCGGTAGTTGCCGATGTAGTCGAGCGAGGTGTCGCAGAAGGCGCAGCGGTGCCAGTAGCAGCCGTGGGCCATCACCATCTTGTTCCATCGCCCTTGGCTCCACAAGCGGTGCATGGGGTTGGTCATCTCGGTGAGCGAAAGGTATTTGTCCAGCGGCAGGTCGCTGAAGTCGGGACAGATGGTAAGTGAAGAGTGAAGAGTGAAGAGTGAAGAATTCGGCTGCCGCGATTCGCTTGCGCAAGCAGTTTCTTCATTCTTAATTCTTAATTCTTCATTATCTATTATAATTTCATCGCAGAACTCGTAGATGCGCTGGTCGGAGAGTTGTCGCCATTCGGTGTTGGGGAAGCCACCACCGATCTCGACGGTGGCGTTGGTGTTCGCCTTGAGCCACTGGCCGCAACGCAGTGCCCCATACAAGCACCCCGGAAAAGGTACCGTGAGGCAGACCTTGTCAATTGAAAATTGAAAATTGAAAATTGAAATTTTCTCTTCCAATATTTCGAGCATCATGCGGTCGATGACCGACGGTTCCTGCTGCAGCTCGGTGTAGAGGGGGTCAAAGGTAGGGGCGTCGTTGCTGAGGTACTCGGCGTAGCGCACGAGGTCGAAGTGGGGGTCGACATGCTCACGGATATAATCCGCTATGTCCTCGATAAAGAGGGTGGCGAGGTGCATGGCCTTGTCGGTGGTGCCGCTCACGCCGAAGCTCCACTCGAGGTTGTCTTCGTCAAGCTGCTCGAAGCGTTTACCTTCGGGCAATAGACTCCTGTTGGCAATGCGTGGGCCGAGCGTGTCATCCTGACCGCGGAGGAAGCGCTTGACGGGTTCTATCAGCCGCGCCTGCTCTCCCAAACCTATGCTCATCAGGAAGTCGCGCGACAGCACGCGGTCGGCCACCTCTATGCCGAGGTCTACCTGCCGCACCTCTGCGCCCTGCGCTTTGTAGTACCCTTTGAGGTAGGCCGTGGCGGGATAGGGCGTGTTGAGCTGCGTGAGCGGCGGTGTGATGAGCAGAATACGCATAATATCAAAAAAGCCCTCCGAGCCAACGGAGGGCTTTTTAATCAGTGGGGATAATTATTTCTTTTTGCCTTTCTTGGTGTCAGCCTTGCTGTCGGTCATGCCGAGTTTGGCCTTGATGTGGGCGGGGATGGCATCCTTGTGGACCACAATATTCATGGTTTTGTAGCGGACGAAGGCCTTGCTGCAGAAGAAGTTGCCGCCGAACTCGCCGTTGTACTGACCCCAGCTGTTCTTCACCATGTAGTACTCGTTGCCCATCTGGTCCTTGGCGGTGCCGAAGATAAGCATACCGTGGTCGTCGGTAGTCTCCCAGTTGTCGTAGGCCTGCTGGCGCTCCTCCTGAGTCACCCAACGCTGAGGGGTGGGGTGCTTGGCGGCCTCGTCGGCGATGTCGGCGGCCTTCATGCCGCTCCACTTGGCCTGATCGCTACCCACGCCGGCCTTGGGGGCCTCGGTGGCGGGCAGGACGGCAAAGCCCTTGCGGCTGTAGCGGAAGCCGGGCTCGCTGACATCGGCGCCCCACGCCACGGTGTAACCGTTCTCGATGGCGTAGTCAAAAACCTCCATCATCTCGTCGAGCGGCAGGTTCCAGCTCAGGCCCCAACGCCAGTTGTCCTGGATTTCGATGACGAACTGCTCGTAGAAGGGGTGATGGGTATAGGAGGTGATGCTCACGTAGTCGTCGGGGTTCAGACCAAGGCTCTCACCGAAACTCTTCGGGGTATACTCCTTGCCGTTGTATTTGAATTTCTCGGGGATGGGGCCGAGGTAGGTTTCGTGGACGGCGGCGATGGCTTTCTGCCACAGGGGCTGGCCGTCGGGGCTCATCTGGAGCTTCTTCAGCTTGCCTTTGGCAATAGCTTCAACCATCACATCAGTGAGGGCGCTGAGCTCGGTGTGATTGGAGAGAGTGTCGCCATACATCTTGCCGGCAGGCATCACCTCGTCGGGCACCATGCCGTAGTTGCGGAGGCAATAGATGACATCGTTGAAGGCGCCGCCCTGGGAGAAGCTCACGTCGCCATGGGTACGCACGGCGGCATAGGCGCGGTCGTTGTAGGTCTTCTCGACCACGTACATCTCGCTCAGGTCGTATTCGCCCTTGCCCATGCGGAGCAGCTCGCTCTCGAGGAAGGCGATGCCACTGTAGCTCCAGCAGGTACCGGCGTTGTTCTGGTTCTTGACGGAGGTGATGGGCAGCACCTTGATGGTGTCGAACTTGTAGCCCTCGTCCTCTTTTTTCTCTTCCTGTGCGAACACAGCGCTGGCGCAGATAGCTATAGCGCCAAGGAATAAAAATGCTTTCTTCATGTGTATGTTACGTTTATTTATTGATGCAAAATGCGGTGCAAAAATACAAAAAATATCCGATGTATTGGAAATAATTATTCCTCCGGTGCGAACATCGGGTCCCAGGCGGGGAGCATGATGGGCTTCTGGTCCATCATGGCGCGGATGTTGGCGGGGATGTATTTCTCCTCGAGGACCACGCGGAACATGTACTCGTTGAACCAGTCGTTGGTCATGATGAGGTTGCCCTGCCAGCCGTAGTTGGGGCCCCAGCTGTTCTCCACCATCCACTTCACGGGCTTGCCGTCCTTGTCGAGGTCGACGGCGCAGAGGGTCATGGCGTGCGAGGAGCCGCTGGCGAAGGTGGCCACGCGCTGCTTCTTGTCCATGCCGAAGGTGGTGCCCATCAGGCTCTCATAGTCGTAGTTGTTCATGTCCATCAGGCCGTTGTCGCGGTTGAGGAATTTTCCCACGTCGCAGCTGAAGTACATCATGGTGCTGTCCTTGATGGAGGCGATGCACATGGGGGCGATGTCCTCCATGGGCAGGTTGAGGTAGCGCCAGTTCTGGCCGTCGTAGACGTGGCGGTCGTACTGTATCTCATACACCTTGTAGTACTCGCGGGTGGGGTCGTTCATCACCATGTAGTACTTCGAGAAGTCGGTCTTGGCGAACTTCTCGTAGAACTCCATGGGGGTGTACTCCTTGGTCTCCACAATCTCGCCTTTGGCGTCCTTCTGCTGCCAGGTGAACTGTGCGGGAGGCTCGCCCATGGTGAGGGCCAGCATGCGGTAGATGGTGCCGAGCATCTCGGTCTTCTTGGCCTGCAGTTTCTGCGGGGTCATGCCCTTCTGGGCGGCCATCTCGCGCAGGGCGAGGCCGTCCTCGCGGAGCTTGAGGGCGATGAGGTTGCTGATGCTGGAGGTGTTGTTGGTGTTGTAGGTCTCGGGCATCACGTCGCTGGGCACAAGGCCGTACTTGGCGATGAGGTTGGCCACGCCGGTGAACTGGCCGCCGTCGCCGATGGGGTTCTTGAAGAGCCACTCCACCTCTTGGTCGTCCATGGGCTTCTTGTAGGTGTCGATCATGGCCTGCAGGAAGAGGTTGCTCTTCTCCAGCTGGTCGTAGAAGAAGAGGTAGGCCTGCGAGAACTGGAAGTCGGCGGGCAGGTTGTGCTTGCGGATGGCCTGGTTGCGCAGCACGTTCATGCCGGTGAACATCCAGCAGCGGCCGCTGCTCTTCTGGTCGGTGACGGCCTTGCTGACCACGCGGTTCGAGAAGTGCGAGTCGAACTTGGTGGCGTTCTCGTAGTTCATGGCCAGCTTGTTGGGGGCGTTGTTGACCATGATGTTGCGCAGGGCTTTGTCGCTGGCGCTGCCGCCAAAGCCTTGCTTCATCTGTTGCATCATCTCAGGAGTGATGCCACCATTGTCCTGCTGTGCAGGCTGTTTCTTCTGAGCCATCGCGCCACCGCATACCAGCAGGGCACCAAGGGCTAATGCTAAAAATTTCTTTGACATATTACTTTGTTTTATTGATTATCATCCATTACAGGTCTTACGGAAGCTCCGGTGTATCTTGCCACCCAGCCTACCGACAGCATGTCGGCGCTAAAAACCACTGCAACGCTTGAATAGCTGTCGTGCTTGCTTGCCGTCCAATAGTCACCACCATGGGGATTCCCCTGAAGGTAGATAACTCCTTCTCTACTTCTCGCTGCAGGTAAAAATATTGCTCCGGCAAGCTCCATTTTCCCCCACTCTTGCAGTGTATACCGGTTTGTTTCCCATCCGTTGTCCCGTCCGCTTGTAAACGTTAAACCTTCGGGAAGTACCCATTCGTCGGGGAGTATGATTTTGCCATACACATCTCCGACAGTAGCCACCCCCCTTTTCTCGGCAGCGTCGGGGCGGCCACCGAGCAAATAGTGCCATTCCTCCTCTGTCATCATACGCCACAGATGTGCCTGTCTGCCGCCGTTTTCTATGGTGTTGTGCCACGCCCAGTCGGCTTCGGCATAATCGTCCTTAAGGTTGTTGTTCATCGAGCCGCCGGGATAATAGTCGGTATGTTCAACAGAGGTGCTCCATGGCTGGTATGCGTTGGCACCGCTCTCCCAGCCGCTGGTGCCCCAGCCGAAGAGGTCTATCCAGCCGTCGTAGGTTTCGGAAATGTTTGTGTTTGCTTCACCGATATAGCTGTACTGCTGCTCGGCAAAGCGCCATGAGCCACTCGAGGCTTGGTATTGCAGGTTTCCTCGCGAGAAGCGCACCTGCTTGTTTTCTCCCACCGAGAAGAGAGCCTTGCTTGCCCCGTTCCCGTCAAAGAAATTTATCGTGGGCTCTTGGCTCTGATTAGTCTCCTCTGGGTTATCCTTGTCACAGGCTACAAACAAAAAGCCTGTCATTATTGCGCCGAGGGCTAATGCTAAATACTTCTTTGTCATATTTGTACTATTTAATAATTTGCTATGTAATTCAGGGCAGCATCAAGCTGCGGCTTGAAGCTGTGGTTGGGATCGTCAATGCGCAGCACCACCTCGTCGGGTAACACACCCTCTCTCTCACGTACACGCCCGCCTATTTGGGTCTCGAAAGTGGGCGTATAGATGAAATGGTTGTCTCGGTCTAAATTACCGATGATGCCACCCTGGGTGAGGTCAAAGGCATCCATCTGCAGGAATCCCACGCCACCCCATGTACGCTCACCAACAGTGTGGGCGGTAGGTAAAAGCTGCTTAGCACAGAGGGGTTCTACCTCTCCCATGCTTATGGAGTTAACATCACAGATGATGACATAGGGGATGTTTTCGGCGGTGATGTCACGGTGGTAGACGGGGTTGGGGTCTAAGTAGTAGGGGCTCCAGACAGAGTGTTCCAAGCGGCCGGGGCCTTCCTTGTAACGAGTCTTGAGGATTTCTTTCCGCTGGTTGATGAAGGGGGCGATAAGGTAGTCGAGGTCGTCCTGATAGCCGCCACTGTTGGCACGGTTGTCGAGGATGATTCCGGCGATTTGGCTGCGGGGAGTGTTGCAGATGGCCTCAAGCCAGTGCACAATCACGGCTTTTCCAGCGGCGTCTCCTTCGTTGTACATTAAGGGGGTCAGATTGGCGCTTGATTGCCAGAGGTAGGGGACAACACGACCATCGCTGAGCGTGAAGAGACAATAGTGCAAGGCCACATTTCCATTACCATGGCTGAAAACGCCATATTCATGAGTCGCTACCGTATAGTCAGTTTCAATATTGTTAAGGAATGTGTTGAGCGCAACCTGTGCGTCACCACTTGATTCAAAGTAATAGCCACGGCTCTCCACTTCGAGGTCGCCGGGATAGAAATATATATAGTTTCGGGTATCGGTAGGAGCGGGATGCATGTTTACGACATATACCAGCATGTGATGGTCGATCATGGCCCCCATCATGCCGAGGTAGAGGTTTTTCAATTCATCGTTGCGTACGTAGCCGCTGTCCTGATATTTGCGATCGAGAGCTTCGAAACGCGGCAGGTAACGGTCATAGGCGGCATCCCAATTGACAGTGTCCACATCCCAGAAGACGTATCCGGTGTTGACGGTCTTCCAAATATATTGGAACTGCTCAGTATAGGTGCTGTAGGCGAACTTGCTGTTCTCTCCCAAATAGGGGATATAGTCGGCTTCTTTGCGGCAGGCCGAGAAGAGAAGCAGGAGGGAGAAGCTGAAAACTAACAGGGGAGAACAAGGAGCTAAGAATTTCTTTTTCATATTTACAGTTGTTTTTATAGTTTATAGTTTACGTTGAGGTTGACTGAGAGGGTGTTGAGGTAGCGCGGGTCGGCCAAGTGGTCAGAGCCTTTGTGGTGCGAGGTGAGATCATAGTAGTAGAGGGCGTCGAGTCCCACCTCCCATTTGTCGCCAATGGAATAGGATAAGCCTGCTCCGAAAGCTACGCCAGCGTTGAGGCGCACATCCTCGTCGGTGAATTTCCGTATTTCGTCGAAGTCTTCATAGTGTACATAATAGTCTGTCATCCAGAAGGTTGTACCTTTGCGTCGTTCGCTGAGCCAGTAGCCAGCATAGGCACCCGTCAGCAGGTGCCCGCGCAGCCGCTCGCCTCCGAAGGAGAAGTCGGCCACAAGGGGCAGCATCAGGTAGCTGTTCTGATGCTCCGTGTAGACGGGGTCAACGTAGTTGAGGTTGCGGTCCATGCGGTGCGAGCGCTGCATGTAGCTAAAGTTGGCGCGCACGGCGAGCCATGAGTTGAAGGTGTATTTGCCCTGCAAGCCGGCTTCGAATCCGTCAAGGGCGGAGTAGGCTTCATCTATGCGGCCGCCATCATAGCGACTGATGGTGGTGCTATTCCATCCGCCGCGCGGTCCTATGGACCACTGCGCTTTGGCACTACTGCAGATGAGTATGACGACGAGGGCTAATGCTAAATACTTCTTTGTCATAATTATAGGGTATATTATTTTTTTCGCGGTGCAAAGATACAAATTATTTCTAATATATCGAAAAATATGTGTACTTTTGCAGTCTCTTTTTTAGCCAGCTATGGCAACTTATTCGTATGCATTAGATGAAAAAGGAACACTTGTTCATATTAACGACGTTATAAAAAATGAACGTCACATGCATACGTACACATGTTTGGGATGCAAGAAAGAGTTGATCCCCAGACTTGGAAATACAAATATATGGCATTTTGCTCACAAATCAGAAGAGGCTTGTAATGGAGAAACTTATCTTCATAGGTTAGCGAAATATGCACTAAAAAAGAAATTCTATACGAAAGAGAAGTTCGATCTGGTAATGGTACAAACAACCAGATGTTCTTTTTTCAACAATTGTAAATTTAAAGACGATTCAGAGTGTAAAACCGAAAAACCAAATACCTATGATTTAAAAAAAGGGAACAAATACGACATCTGTGATGTGGAAGTGCCTATATGCAATGGGGATTTCCAACCAGACGTGCTGATTTCAGATTCAACAAGGACGAATAAAGACGTGTTGATTGAAATCTGGGTTACACACAAATCATCTGAAGAAAAACGTAATCTGGGATTGCCAATAATTGAAATAAGATTAAAGAACGAGACCCAAATCACCGAATTGCAGGAAAAGCCAATAGGCTATTCTGGAGCAACATATACGGTTGAATATATAAACTTCGATAAGGAATCAAAAAAAACGATTGAACCACCTCTTGTACGTAGAATTATAGATTATTTCCACATTGACCATACAGGGAGAGCCCATATTGAGGAAGGTCGCTGTGAAAGTCAATATAGGAATGTTGAATCTGAAGTATTCAAACTTGCTATTGATTATAGTTGGGGAACAAGGAACAATTATCTTGTTGCATTATTATATTGTCTAAAAAACAATAAAAAAACATGTTTCTGCCCGCTCTGTTTTTTTTCGGGAACATCACAACTCGGACCTATTTGTAAACTATATAGAACCAAGGGAACACCCCATTTCCCAATGAAACTACCAGTAGTTGATTGCCCATATTTTAAGATTGACAAGGGATTAGCTAATAAATTGGAATTGGATATCAAAGATGCAATTATATATGAAATAAACTAAAATAATTAGACAGATGAAACTCATCAGAATCCTTGCCATTGCTGCGGCAATGGTCATGTTCTTTGCCTGTGGCAAACCCGACGAACAAGCGCCAAACGACACCACACCCGCCGCACCGGAGCCCGTGGCCGATAACATCTACCAGTTCAAAGTCCTGGACGGCCAAGGCGACAGTGTGTCGCTCTCCATATACGAAGGTCAGGTACTGCTGGTGGTGAACACCGCCACACAATGCGGCTACACGCCACAATACACCGACTTGGAACGCATCTATGAGGCCTACCGCGACCAGGGCTTCACCATCCTCGACTTCCCCTGCAACCAGTTCGGCGGCCAGGCCCCCGGCACCTACGACGACATTCACGACTTCTGCACCGGCACCTATAACATCACCTTCCCGCAGTTTGCCAAAATCAATGTCAACGGAGCCAACGCCTCGCCCCTCTACGTGTGGCTCAAAGAGAAGAAACCAGGCGACATCCAATGGAACTTCACCAAGTTCCTCATCGACCGCGAAGGCAATGTGGTGCGTCGCTTCGAGCCCAATGCCAGCATGACCGCCATGGAGAACGCCATCAATGCACAGCTATAATATCTAATAAATAGAAAACCCCGTCCGATTGGACGGGGTCTCTAGATCTAAAAATCTAAAACAAATTACCTTTTCTTTCTAATCTTCTTCGGCCTTCTTGGCGTTGACGTACTTCGCTCCTTTTAGTCGCGGTGTACATCAATGCACTTCAAGCAGTCCGCTTACTCGGCCTTCTTGGCCATGCGGCACTTCAAGCAGTCCGCTTACTCGGCCTTCTTGGCGTACTTTTTGTACTTGTTCATGAACTTATCGACGCGACCAGCGGTGTCAACGAGTTTCAGTTTGCCGGTGAAGAAGGGGTGCGAAGTGTTCGAGATTTCGAGCTTCACGACGGGATACTCCTTACCATCGGTATAGACAACGGTCTCTTTGGTGTTGGCACAGCTCTTGGTGAGGATCATGTTGTCGTTCGACATGTCTTTGAACACCACGAGGCGGTAGTTTTCGGGATGAATTCCTTTTTTCATTTTTTTACTTTTTGCCGTCTAACCCGTTAATTGTTAGACGATTGTTTATATTCCGTTTACTAATTTCGTGCTGCAAAAATACAACTATTTTTTATTCTGGCAAAATATTTTTTCTATTGAAAGGGCAGGCGAGCTGGCAGAGGTCGCAGCCAAGAGTGTAGCCGCGGGTATCCACACTGGGCGGAATCTCCCGCTGGTGATGGGTGGTGTAGTAGGCGGTGCAGCGGGCGACATTAAGCATCGATGGCCCATCGGGCGCAATAGCTCCATTGGGGCAGGCGGCGAGGCAACGTCCGCAGCGAGAACAAAAGTCGGAGTGCTCTGAGTTTTCTGAACATTCTGAGTATTCTGAACACTCTTCCTCCGTAACGATTTCGCCGAGGTTGACCCAAGTACCCCACTTGGGGGTAATGAGAAGCGTATGGCGGCCTATCCATCCGAGGCCGGCACGGGCGGCCCAATGCTTATCGCTGATGGGTACGGTGTCACAACAGCATTTTCCTTCGATACCAAGCCGCTCGCGCAGGGCGAAGAGCATCTGCTTGATATCCTTGTGATAATCGCGGTGTTGAGCATAGGCCGCGACGGTATCGCAGCCAGAGGGAGGCGGGTAGGCACTGACACAACAGATGACGCTCTTGGCATTAGGAACCAGTAGGCGTGGGTCCATGCGCATCTCCACGTTACGCTCCATATATCCGAGGTCACCGTGCCATCCACGTGCCAACCACTCGCGCAGCGGGTATTCCTTGTCGGTGAGGACGTCGGCTCGAGCAATGCCGCAGTCGTCGAATCCCACGGCCAACGCTGCCTGCTTAACTTTGTCGATGGTTAGCATTATTTAGGATAACCTAAGAGTGCCTAGGAAAACCTAGGATAGCCTAGAAAAACTCAGGAATTCTTGGAAGCCTTTTTGCTACCGTCGTACAATTCGAATTTCAAGAAACGACATTCGAGGGAGCCGTTCTGCACGGGAATCTTCTTCGAGGGATGGAGTCCGATGTGTTTCATCGCTTCGAAGTCGCTGGTGATAAGCCACACCTCGCAGTCCTTGCCGTACTTCTGCTTGAAGGTGTCGCCCAGTTTCTCATACATCGCGTTAAGGTCCTCGACCTTGATGCGCTCGCCATAAGGCGGGTTGGTAACGATAAGCGTCTTGCCCTCAGGCGGCTCCTGGTCGGCGAAGTCGCCAATATGAAGCATCACGTCGTGGTGCAACTTGGCGTATTCGAGATTCTTCTCACACTGCTGGATAACCTGCTCGTCGATATCGTTGCCCCAAATTTCGCCTTCAAAGTCAATTGAACCTATCTTGCGGTCCTCTTCAGCCTTGACACTCTTCCATTCGCCCAGGTTGAATTCTTTCCAGCGCATGAAGCCGAAACGGTTTCCACGATAGTATTGCGCTGGAATGTTGTTGGCCATCATTGCAGCCTCTATCAACATTGTACCGCTACCACACATAGGATCATAGAAGTTGCAATCGCACTTCCAGCCAGCAATCTTGAGCAACCCGGCGGCGAGAACTTCGTTGATGGGGGCCACACCGACACCCTGACGGTAGCCGCGTTTGTGCAGCGAGTCGCCGCTGGCGTTCATCAACAGGGTGACATGGTTGTCGCGTATGTGAAGGTTGAACTTATAATCAGGCTGTTCGGTATCAATAGAGGGACGCTTGCCAAAGTTACGACGGAAGCGGTCGACAATAGCATCTTTGGTCTTGAGAGCGGCATAGTAGCTGTGCGTGAAGACCTCGCCGCTGGTGGTGCTGTCGATCATGAAGGTGCAGTCGCAGTCGAGTATCTTCTCCCAACGGATCTTGTACACTTGATCGTAGAGTTCCTGGTCGTCGTTGGCGTCAAACTCTGCAAAAGGTTTCAGTATTGCCAGCGCCGTGCGGCAGCAATAGTTGGCACGATAAAGCAGACGCATGTCGCCCTCGAATTCGACAGCGCGGTTCAGTACCACGACATTTTCGGCACCCATCTCGCGCAACTCGTCAGCCAGCACCTCCTCGAGGCTAACCATTGTCTTGGCGACCATCTTGAATTTCTCTCTTGGCGTGGAGGCCGCTGTGACCACCTTACCCTTGTTCTTTTCTATAATCATTTGTCTTTCTATTAATTTTCTCTTTCCAAAGGTTTTTGTTCTCGCGGTTCTGGCGAACCGTAGTTCCATTGTATATACTGATATTCAGTTCGTAACCCACCAACAGAACGATACAATTAAAATACACCCAAAACATCAGCATCAGCAGTGTGCCGATGGAACCATAGAGCAAATTGTAGCGACTGAAGTTATTGAGGTAGAGTCCCAAACCCCAGCTGAGGACGATAAACATGCCTGTAGCCAGCACAGATCCCGCCGAGAAGAAACCCACACGTTGACGCTTGGCAGGAGCCCAATAATATATCATCGACACAGCGGTGAGGATAGCAAAAACCGTAAGCACCCAGCGGCCCACCTCGAAGAGGATGGCGTTGGCACGCGTATCAGTAAGCCACCCCTGACTGAAGATAATCTGGAGCAGCATCTTGTGACCAATCAGCAGTGCCATTGTAAGTACTATCATCACATAAAGGACAAACACCAGCATCACGCTCAGAAGGTAACGTTGCATGTAGGGACGTTTTTCGACGCTGCGATTGGCGAAATTAAGCGACGACATGACGCCCATCAAACCGTTGGCCGCCAGCAGTATTGACGACACAAAGCCAATACTCAACAAGGTACTATGGCGGTGTCCCATCACGTCGTTGATAGTATTGGAAATGGGCGAGAGTATCTTTTCAGGCACAATACCGGCCAATTGGGCAAGCAACTCGTCCTGAACCCCGTCGACGGGGAAATAAGCCACCAAAGTGAAGAAAAAGATAAACAGCGGCGGCATAGCGGTAAGGAAGCTGTAAGCCAGTCCTTTGGCACGCTGATTGAGGTCACCGTTAAAGATACCTACCAAGAAGAAACGCAGCACATCGTAAAGCGGCACCCCTTTGTTACCCGGCAAAGAGAAATGCTGCAAGGAATAGAGTGTCGACCGCACGGGACGCCAGTAGAGCGCTTTGTGGCCGAAACGGTTCATTTTAACAACCGCCAGACGGACGTATGCCTTCGGTTTCTTCACTTCTTCACAAGCGAAATATCAAGACTCTTGATGTGATGTGTCAGTGCACCTACACTAATAAAGTCGACGCCAGTCTCGGCATAGGGGCGCAGGGTCTCGTCGGTGATGCCGCCGCTGGCTTCGGTCTCGTAGCAGACGGACCAACCCTTGATGCGTTTCACCGCCTCGCGGAGGGTCGGAATATCGAAATTATCGAGCATAATGCGATCCACACCGCCGTGGTCGAGCACCCGCTGCAACTCGTCGAGGTCACGTACTTCTATCTCGATTTTCAGTTTTTTGCCTTTGTCATCCAAATAATCATGAGTGCGGTCGATAGCCGCCTCGATGCCGCCGGCAAAGTCGATATGGTTGTCTTTGAGCATCACCATATCGTAAAGACCAATACGGTGGTTTGTACCGCCTCCGCAAGCTACGGCATATTTCTCCAAGAGACGCATGTTGGGTGTGGTCTTGCGGGTATCAAGCAATTTGGTGTCAAGCCCGTCGAGCATCTTCACCATGCGATGGGTCTCGGTGGCGATACCAGAGAGCCGCTGCATAAAGTTGAGCGCCGTACGTTCGGCGGTGAGAATGCTGCCGGCATAACCCTCGACGGTCATGATAACATCGCCCTTGTAAAGGCGGTCGCCATCATGCTTCAGCAAGCTGACTACCAACGAATTGTCCACTAACTTAAACACCCTCTCCCCCACCTCGGCACCACAGAGGATGCCGTCGGCTTTGGCTACCATTTTGGCAGCGTTAATGGCCCGCGAGGGGATACAAGCCAACGTGGAGTGGTCGCCGTCGCCCACATCTTCGTGCAAGGCAGTTTTTATCAACTCGTCAAGGTTCTCTATTTCTATCATAATAACTTGGTTATATGGTATATAATCACGTTTCCACCCTGCTTTGCAAAGTGGATTCACGATGCAAATATACAAAAAAAAGGAGACGTGAAAAAATAAGATACAATACACCCATGAGGAGACCTCCGATCCGTATCAACACCGTATCAACACCGTACCAACACCGTACCAAGTCCGACTTAACTTAATTTTTTTAACATTTCAAAAAAGTTTTTATATATTGAAAATAATTTGTATTTTTGCCGTCTTAAAGTCCTTATGGCTGGTATAGCTATACCTCTCTCTTTAAAAGGGTTAGTGTTCATGGGCTATAGATTATTGAAAAGACAATTATTATGCAGATAGCAATCTCGGGCAATATCGGAGCCGGCAAGACTGAGCTAACCAAACTCTTGTCGCGTCACTATGGTTACCGCGCCATCTACGGTCCTTCGGAAGAGAACCCCTACCTCAGCAGTTTCTATGAAGATATGCGTCGTTGGTCGTTCAACATGATGGTACACACCCTCTATGCCAACATCAAACAGTTGGCCGAACTGCAGCAGAGCGGCGAGAGCTTCATCCGCGACCGTTCGCTCTACGACGATGTAGCCATCTTTGCCCCCAATCTGCAGAGCATGGGATTGATGACTACCCGCGACCTGAACACCTATACCAAGTTGTTCGAAATGACTTATTCGCTACTACCCAAGCCCGACTTGCTCATCTATGTTCGCGGAGATGTACCGACACTCATCCGTCATATACAGAAACGAGGTCGCGAGTTGGAAAGCAGCATTCGCCTCGACTATCTGACCAACCTCAACAACCGCTACGAGCAGTGGGCAGAACAATACGAAGGAAAGATGCTGGTGGTCGACACCGATGAACTCGACTTTGTGGAGCGTCGCGAGGATTTGGGACATATCATCGAGAAGATTGACGCCGAATTCAATAGCCTATTCTGCTAAGAAAACAAGACAAATGAAAGTATTAGCCGTCATACCTGCAAGATACGCATCCACACGTTTCCCCGGCAAGCCATTGGCCCAGTTGGGAGGCAAGAGCATTCTGTCGCGTGTGTGGGAGCGTGCTAACCAGGCTAAAAAAGTCGACACCGTCATCGTGGCTACCGACGACGATAGCATCTGTGACCATATGGAACGCATCGCCGGCGAAGGGTCAGTGATGATGACTTCAGACCAGCACCGTAGTGGTACCGACCGCTGTGGCGAAGTACTGCAACGCCTCAACTCCGACGGACAAGAGTACGACATTGTAGTCAACCTGCAAGGAGACGAGCCTTTCATCGACCCTAAGCAGATTGACGAACTGGTGAGCTGCTTCGGCTCCTCCGAAGTACAGATTGCCACCCTTATGACCCCCATCCATAGCACCGAAGAATTACTCTCTCCAAATAATGTGAAGGTGGTTTGCGACGAAGACTTCCGTGCACTCTATTTCAGCCGCCAACCTATTCCCTACTGCCGAGGCATAGAACCCGAACAATGGCTCGAACATAGCGAATACTACAAGCATGTAGGCATGTATGCCTTTCGCGCACAGCTGCTTCCCGAACTCTGTGAGCTCGACACTTCGCCCCTCGAAGCATGTGAGAAACTGGAACAATTGCGTTGGCTCTCGGCTGGTTATACCATCCATGTGCTCGAGACCGACCATTCCAATATCGGCATCGACACCCCCGAAGATTTGAAAGCCGCGGAGGCAAAATTGAAAGTTGAAAACTGAAAATTAAAAGACAATGAATATCACCGACTTAATTGTTGAAAAACTAAAACAAGGACAAAACGTAGCACTTCCCGGCATCGGAACCCTGGGAAGCGTGATGCGCCCCCCCTATCATGACAAGGAGCGTGGCATCTACTACCCTGCCCACCGCAGCATCGTTTTCGACCCCGCCGTCGGCGACGATAGTACAATGGTGACCCTGTTGGCCGAGCGCGAATGCGTAGGTATGGAGGTGGCCCGTCAGATGTGGAAGAACTACCTCGACGCCCTTAGTGACAAGTTGCACCGTACGGGCAACCACCAACTCGGTGATCTTGGAGCCATACACTGTGATGAACAAAGCTTCCGCTTCGAAGCCGCTGATGGAGTAGTACTCAGCGTGGGCGACGAAAAGCCCATCGAAGGAGTGAAACTCTATGCCCACAACGACGAGGAAGACCCCTTCGCCCAGTTTGAAGAAGAAGCCTCCAAAGAGCCTGAGGCCATAGAAACTCCGGAAATCCAGGAAGAACCAGAAATCCAGGAAATCCAAGAAGAGCCAGAGGTTCCGGAAACCTTAGATACTCCGGAAAAATCAGAGGTCCAGGAACATCCGGAATATCCAGAAACCCCAGAAGTCCCGGAAGTCTCGGAAATTTCCGAACCTGTGAAAGAAGAGGAGGAAACAATTGAACCGTCGATAGAGGATGATTTAAAGAAACTGGACGAAATACCCGTAATCAAAAAAGGAAAAGAAGAGAAGGACGAGAAGAAGAAAAAAGGCGGATTCTGGTGGATCATACTAATTGTTGTGCTTCTATTGCTATGTGGTGCAGGCGCCTACTATTACTTCAACTACATGCGTAACGCCGACAAGACAGAGCCCATAGCCGAGCCTGCAATCACCGAACATATTGACGGTGTACCCGTGACCAATGACCTCACCTACAACTATGACCTCATCGAGTACGACCGCCGCGACATCGTCTACAACCGCGACTATGTATGCCGTTATATGGCCGACTATATCGAAAACTACCTTGTGTACCGTCACTATACCGGCGCTCGAGTGCCGATGGCTGAACGAGTGAGCCAGTATACCGAGGAACGACTCAACACCTTACTGGCCGATCGTTTTGCCATACAGCGTCTCATCCCCTTCAACGACTATATTTACAACCACAACGAGCCGTGGATGAAGCAAACCTTTGCCTCGCGCCAACGTATTATCGTGCAACGTGAGTTGCTCGATATGAAGGTGCTCGACAGCATCCTCGACCGACTGGTATCCGAGTTGGGCATAGAACCCGATGCCGGCGCACCGGGAAACGCTGACATCACGTCTGCTCAAGAGTCCCTTGCCATCAACCCCAAGCCTGCTACTAAGCCCGCCGTCAAAGAAGAAGAGCCGGCACCTGTCCGCGTCAACGTGGAGCAGGAAAGCAAACTGGGTTTTGACATCATTGCTGGATTCTATCTCGACCGTGCCACCGCCGCCCGCATGACAGCTCGACTGCATGAGTTGGGCAGCGATGCCTACATTATCGAGAAGAACAACATGTACTATGTGAGCATGGGTAGTGCCAAAAACCGTACCGCAGCCGAAGCGTTGTTCAAACATATTAAAGGTTGGTACGATGGCGATATCGCCATCAAACAGTGGTAAATTTAAAGTAGGAGATGGGACACCACAAGTTGCAACGCTTCGCGGAGAACCTTACGTTCCCTAACCTTTTCCAGGTGGGATTCGACCAGCTGGAGAAGGAGGGCTTTGCCCTAAGGGGCAAGTGGCGTGAGCAGTTCGGCAACAACAATCCCATCACGCTGGAACTGGGATGCGGCAAGGGCGACTATACCATCGCGCTGGCGCGCATCCACCCCGAGCGCAATTACATAGGTGTCGACATCAAGGGAGCCCGCCTCTGGCGCGGAGCCAAGACCAGCAACGAGGAGCAGATGAAGAATGTGGCGTTCATCCGCACACGCATCGAACTTATCGACCGCTTCTTTGCCGAGGGGGAGGTTTCGGAGATATGGATTACGTTCTGCGACCCGCAGCTGAAGAAGCCCAACAAGCGCCTCACGTCGCCCCGTTTCCTCGACACCTACAGCCAGTTCCTCGCCCCCGGCAGCACGATGCACCTCAAGACCGACAGCCAGGAGCTCTACGACTACACCCTCAACGAGGTGCTGCCGACACGCGACGTCGAAGTGCTCTTCAGCACCAACGACCTCTACCACACCGACTACGACGGCGAGGCCAAACTCACTCAGACTTTCTATGAAAAGATGTTCCTAGAGAAGAACATGCCAATCACCTACATTCAATGGAAAAACAATTAAACAAATAAACAAACAACAAATAAACACTAATCATTATGTCAGGACACAACAAATGGTCAAAGATTAAGAGAGCTAAAGGCGCCGCTGATGCCAAGCGCTCGAAACAATGGAGTAACATTTTGAAACAGGTCACCATCGCCGTGCGCGAAGGCGGTCCCGACCCCGACAGTAACCCCCGTCTGCGTCTGCTCGTGCAGAACGCCCGCGGCTGCAATATGCCCAAGGATACCCTGCAGCGTTCTATCAACAAGGCTAACGACAAGGATGCAGCCCAGATGATGGAACTCACCTTCGAGTGCCATGTGAACCACGGCATCGCCCTCTTCATCGAGGCCCTCTCGGACAACAACAACCGCACCGTCGCCAACGTGAAGAGCATCATGAACAAGAACGGCGGCACGCTGGAGACCAACGGCAGCCTCGCCTTCCTCTTCACCCGCAAGGGCGTCTTCGTGGTGCCCCGCAAGCCTGAGATGGACGTCGAAGAACTGGAGATGGAACTCATCGACGGTGGCCTCGAAGAGATGGAGGTCGACGACGAGTACCTGACCCTCTACACCGCCTACGAAGACTTCGGCAACATGGTCAAGATGCTCGAGCAGAAAGGTATCGAGTGCGAGAGCGCCGAGCTGCAGCGCATCCCCAACACCCTGCGCCAGGTCGACACCGAGACCATCCGCAAGGTCATGAAGATCATCGGCATCCTCGAAGAGGACGAGGACGTCACCAACGTCTACCACGACATGGAGATCCCCGACGACTTCGAGGAAGAATAATGTCAAAATTATACCTAGTACCGACACCCGTTGGGAACCTCGGCGACATGACCTATCGTGGCGTCGAGGTTCTCAAGTCTGTCGACCTCATCCTCGCCGAGGACACCCGCACCAGCCGTGTGCTGCTGCAGCACTACGGCATCGACACCCCGTTGCAGAGCTACCACATCTTCAACGAGCACCAGACGGTAGCAGGACTCGTCGAGCGGCTAAAGGGCGGCACCACCATTGCCGTAGTCACCGACGCTGGTACCCCCGGCATCAGCGATCCAGGCTTCCTACTGGTGCGCGAAGCCGTCAAAGAGGGTATCGAGGTGGAGTGTCTGCCAGGCGCTACGGCTTTTGTGCCGGCACTGATTAATAGCGGCCTGCCGTGCGACCGCTTCGTCTTCCTCGGATTCCTGCCCCACAAGAAAGGTCGGCAAACAGCAATAAAAGCCCTTGCTGAGGAACAGCGCACAATGATTATTTACGAGAGCCCCTACCGCCTCGTAAAGCTCCTAGAGGAGTTATCTGAAGTAGTCGGCGAAGAAAGGCAGGTAAGCGTCAGCCGTGAGATTAGCAAGCTCCATGCAGAGACTGCCCGTGGCACCCTCGCCGATGTCCTCGCACACTTCCAACAGAAAGAAGTCAAAGGCGAGATTGTAGTAATACTTGCTGGATTATGCCAATAAAAATCTTTGTCTTCCGCCTCGCCTGCGCCCTCTTGGCCGGCATCATCATCGGCACCCAGCGCGAGCTCAAGCAGCGTCAGGCCGGCCTCACCACCAACTCGCTGGTGGCTGTGGGCGCCTGCCTCTTCATCCTCCTTAGCGAAAGTGTTATCATGCATGCCATCGCCAGCGGCGGCCCAGTGAACAACGACAACCTCCGCGTGCTCTCGCAGGTGGTGACAGGCATCGGATTCCTTGGTGCCGGTGTCATCATGAAAGATGGCCTCACCATACATGGATTGAGTTCCGCTGCCACCATCTGGTGTTCCGCCGCAGTAGGTTGTATCTGCGGCTACGGTCTCTGGCGCGAAGCGGGCATCGCCGTCGCTGTCATCATCCTCATCAACTGGGGACTGAAAAGCCTCGAACCTTTCATTAAGAAGACGTTTGGAAAAAACGACGACTGACAATTTGGCAGAAGCCTGACAATTGGCATAGTTGTTGTCTTTTCTTTTCTGAATCATCTGAATGATTAAATCATTCAGCGCAATCGGAATAATTAAGAAAACGACAATACTATGCAAGGCAAATTGAATGTTCAGACCGAGAATATCTTTCCGGTCATCAAGAAATTCCTTTATTCGGACCATGAAATCTTCCTGCGCGAGCTCATCAGCAACGCGGTCGACGCCACGCAGAAACTCAAGACGCTCTCTACCCGCGGCGACTTCAAGGGCGAGCTCGGTGACCTGACCATCGACGTGAAGATCGACTCGAAGAAGAAGACCCTCACCGTCAGCGACCGCGGCATCGGCATGACCGCCGACGAGGTGGAGAAGTACATCAACCAGATTGCTTTCAGCGGTGTCACCGACTTCATGGAGAAGTACAAGGACAGCCACGAACCGCTGATTGGCCACTTTGGATTGGGCTTCTATAGTGCCTTTATGGTGGCCGACAAGGTAGAGATATTCACCAAGAGTTGGAAGAATGAGCCCGCCCAGCATTGGAGCTGTGAGGGCAATCCGGAGTTCAGCATGGAGGAGGACAAGAAGGCCGACCGCGGTACCGATATCGTGCTGCATATCGCCGACGACTGCAAGGAGTTCCTCGAGGAGGGCACCATCCTGCAGCTACTGAAGAAATACTGCCGCTTCATGCCCGTAGCCATCCGCTTCGGTGAAGAAACCGTATGGGTGGACAGCGAGACCGACTGCGACAAAGACGGCAAACCCAAACGCGTGGAGAAGAAACAGCCTCGCATCATCAACGACCCCGAGCCGGCCTGGAAGAAGAGTCCAAACAGCCTCACCGATGAGGACTACAAGAAGTTCTACCACGAGCTGTTCCCCATGAACTTCGAGGAGCCGCTGTTCCAGATACACCTCAATGTCGACTACCCCTTCAACCTGACGGGTATCCTCTACTTCCCGAAGGTTCGCAAAACCATCGACCCCAACCATAACAAGATACAGCTTTACTGCAACCAGGTGTTCGTCACTGACCAAGTAGAAGGCGTGGTGCCCGATTACCTGATGCTATTGCACGGCGTGCTCGACTCGCCGGATATCCCGCTGAATGTCAGCCGCAGTTACCTCCAGAGCGACGGCAACGTGAAGAAGATCTCGCAACACATCAGCAAGAAGGTCGCCGACAAACTGGAGGAGATGAGCAAAAAGAAGGAGGGCGAAGAAAAGAGTGCGTTGGAGGATAAATGGGATGACATCAAGATTTTCGTCCAGTATGGCATGCTGACCGATGAGAAGTTCTGCGAGCGCGCCATGAAGTTCTACCTACTCAAGGGCGTGGACGGCACCTACTACACCCTCGACAGCTACCGCGAGAAAATCAAGGCCCTGCAGACCGACAAGGACAATACCGTCTGCTACCTCTACGCCGCCGACGCCGAGGAGGAGCACGCCTACATCGAGAAGGCCAAAGCCAAAGGCTACGATGTGCTGCTGATGGATTCGCCGCTGGAGAGCCACTTCATCAACCTGCTGGAGCAGAAGATAGAGAAGACCCGCTTCGTGCGCGTCGACAGCGACACTGTGGAGAAACTTATCCCCCACGACGACAGCATCCCCGAGAAACTCAGCAAGGAAGAGAAAGAGAAATTGCAGCCCATCATCGAGGGGGAAATTGACAAACAGAAGTTCACCGTACAGCTAGAAAGCCTCGAGGAAAACGACGCCCCCATGCAAGTAACGCAGAGCGAGTTCATGCGCCGCTATCGCGAGATGGCTCAGACGTCGGGTGGCGGTATGGGTTTTTACGGCGAGCTGCCGGAGAGTTACAACCTAGTGGTCAACATCAACCATCCGCTCATCGGTCGCATCCTCAACGAGACCGACAGCGAGAAGCAGAAAGAGCTCGTCCACCAGCTCACCGACCTAGCCCTGCTGGGCAACGGCCTGCTGAAAGGCGAAGCCCTCAGCCGCTTCCTTAAGCGTAGCGTCGAAATGATATAATAGATATATCTATATAATAAAATAAGCACCGTCGAGGACTCGACGGTGCTTATTTATTACTTTAGCCTGACTATTTCTTCTTAGTAAACAACACATACATGTATTTACGGGCAAAGAAATTCCAGAAAAAGACGATGGCCGTGGAAATCAACTTAGAAATCATGTAGTGAATATGCAACAAGTCGGTACAGACATACATGATAAGTTCGTTGAATCCCAGACCCACCACACCAATGAGGGCGAAGAAGAGGAACTCCTGCCAGCGAGTCAGGCTGCCTCGGTTACGGAAAACCCAACTGATGCTGAGCAAGTAGTTGGTTACAAGACCCAACATAAAGGCGATGGCGGCAGACCACAGGTACTGCACACCAGCATAGTTGGTTAGGATAAACAACGTAAGGTAGTCTACCACAAATGCGGCACCACCCACAAAACCATAGCGGAACAGTTGTAGGAAGAGGTTCTCTGTAGGCTCTACAAACAGTTTATCTATCAGTTTCTTCATATCTCAGCATCTGACTTTAATTCTTTTTCTGCGCGTTCGCGGTCGAATCGGACAAGGTAGGTGTGGGTATCATCGTAATGGGTGATTATATCTTGGAAATATTGCGGGTATTGCTGCACTGCGGGGAAGAGGTAGAGGTAGGTAGAGCTGTAGCCCAGAGCATCCAGAACCACATAATCCACCTTGCGGTCAACCAAGTCCACAAGCAATTCCTTGGCATCTTTAGTATACTTATAGTTCACACCCGGCAGGCCCGACTCGAGCCACATCATCTGCGGCTTGCGGCTACATACCACGGTTCCCTCGGGAGCCATATTTTTTAGGCTTTTGCCTATCCTAAAGAACTGTGTATAAGGCAAAGGATAGTTCTGCTTCGACATTGCAATCTCTGCCTTGATGCCGTCACTCGAAGCGAAAAACAGCACGCACAGGAAAAGTGCCGCCGGCCATTTGGCCGTAGCGAGCGACATCTTCATCTTTCCTGTCAGCCACACAAGGAGCTGCCAGATACCACATACTAGACCCGCCGCCAAGAGAGGCAGGATAGAGGTAATATAGCGGCTGCCGCTCGGGGTGGAAAAGATGGATATCAATCCCAGGGTGGCTGCAAGATATGCTAACAATCCCCCTCCAACATGGCCCATCGACGCGTATCCTATGATAATCACCGCCAATACAAGCACACCCACGATATAGATGCCTACCGAGAATGTCGGCTGGTCGGGGTTGACGTTAAGATACGGGAAGATAGTATTGGGGATAGCGTTAAAGACAAGCATCTTCAGTGTCTCGAAGAAACGATGTATCACTTCAGCGATGGTAAGCGTACCAGCATCGGGTTGGAAAGAGTTGCTCATCATAACAGCATCCAAATACCGGTTTCCGTTCAGTCCCAGCACTTTATTGCGGATGATATAGGGCAGACATCCTACCACAAATCCGACTGCGGTAGAACCCAAAGCTACCCAGCGACGACTTAACAGGAGCAGCAGACACACACCCGCCACCAATGCCAAACCTTGGGTACGGATATGATAATTGAGCACTAGCACCACTATCATAGCCCACAGCCATGGGCTCTTGACATCAGCCCACCAAGACTCCTCTTTCGTCTTACGTTCGGGGGAATAGCAGCGGGCCAGAGCATAGAACACGAAGGCCGAAGTGCAGAAGAACGATGCTTCGCTCATCATCATCGTCGAGAAGTGCCACAACCGCGGGCTGAACAACCCCGCCGCCGCCGCCACCAAACTCAAGTCCCAGCGCATACCCAGCCTCAGAAGCGTAAAAAAGATAAGCAATATGCCTATCAGCACGAACACCTCGTTCAGCCACTTCTGCGCCACGATGCTATCGGTAACAAGGCGCAACGGCGTCATCAACAAAGGATATCCCGGAGGGAAGTTTGAAGTCGGACCCATACTCGGCGAGGAGAGGTCACAATAGCCATGTCCCGTAGCCAACGAGGTGGCATAGATATAATAGCAGAAATTGTCGCCATTCAAATCCGGCTTGGGGTTGAAGGTCTTCGACGCCAGCATAGCCCATGCCACCACCAGGGCGGCGCAGCACAATATCAAGGTTGTCTTACTTACTTTCATGGTATTCTGTTTCAGTGTTGACATTCCATATCAAGGATTTGTCATCCAGTTTTCCATTCTTGATGGCATCAACGGTCTCGAAGGCCGTCAGCATCGAATGGTCCATATTGTTGTAGCGATGCTGTCCGTTGCGTCCCAAGCAGAAAAGGTTTGGCAAAGTATTCAAGAAATTGCGCACTTTGTCCAGTTCATAGTAACTTCCATAGTAGGCGGGGTAAGCCTTCTGTATCTTCACATGGCAGGCATCCAGCACGTCGGCAGCATCGATGATGTCTATCTTGGCCAGTTCGGCCTTTGCCATCTCGATGAATGCATCGGCAGGCATATTCCACAACTCGTCGCCTTCGGTGCAGAAATATTCCAAACCTATCCACATCGTATTCTCGTAGTCTTTCACCAGGTAGGGCGACCAGTTGTTGAACACCTGCAGTCGACCGATTCGAACGTCGCGCTCCTGGATATAAATCCACGTATCGGGCACACGACCCGCATAGGTGCGTAGTTTCGTCTCGTTACGTATCTTCATCTTGTTCACTAGCAGACCCACGGTGATAAAGTCACGGTAAGGCAGTTCGGCGGCGATACGACGCACCTCCTCAGGCACGTCGACTCCTTTGATGGCAGGCACCAGATCTTTTATAGGCATCGTAGAGAGGAAGTAATCGCATGCCAAGCGCTCTTCCGTACCGTCGGCTTTCTTCAGCGTGACAGCCACCACGTTTCCATTCTCCACTTCGACGCCGGTCACAGCTGTCTCCATACGCACCTCGCCGCCTTTCAGCTCGACATCCTTGGCCACCGTCTCCCACAGCTGGCCGGGGCCATACTTCGGATAGACGAACTGTTCAATCAGAGAGGTCTCCACCTCTTTGGCGTCCTTCTTTCCGAAAGCCTTACGGAACATATCCTTCAATACGGCACGTATCGAGAGACCCTTCACACGCTGGCTACCCCAGTCGGCTCCCAGTTTCGAGGGATGCACGCCCCATACTTTTGCGGTATAGTCTTCAAAGAACATCTCGTACAGCGGACGTCCGAAGCGGTTGATGTAAAAGTTCTCCAACGAATCCTCAGGCAGCTTATGGATGCAGGCATACAGATAGCCAAATCCGGCGCGCATCATGCGCACAAAGCCCATATTCAGGAAGGTCTCCTTCTTCATTGAGATGGGGTAGTCGAAGAACTTGCGCAGGAAGAAGATGCGGCTCACGCGGCGACGCAGCAGCATGGTGCGGTCCTCACGCTCGGGGTCGGGTCCTTCTTTTGCAAACTCTTTCTCCGTCTCGTTAAGCAAGATATCGTCTTTCGACGGTTTGGCCTGCAGCGGCATCACCTCCTGCCACCAATTCATCACCTTGTCGCTCTTCGAGAAGAAGCGATGTCCGCCGATATCCATACGGTTTCCATGATATTCCACCGTCTGGGAAATACCGCCGATGGTGCTGGTTTTCTCACACACTATAGGCTTCACATCCGTCTGACGAAGCAACTCGTATGCAGCCGTCAAACCTGCGGGGCCACCGCCAGCTATAACTGCAATCTTCTGTTTATCTGCATTCTGTGTCATAATATACATATATTTATTAATGCAAAAATACAAAAAAAAACAATATCAGACAAATAATCTCGTTATTTGGGGAAACAAGAAATCAGGAAAGTATGAATATCATCATCACCGGCGGTGCCGGATTCATCGGAAGCCATGTGGTACGTCTGTTTGTCAACAAGTACCCGCAGTACAAGATCATCAACCTCGACAAGCTGACCTATGCCGGCAACCTGGCCAACCTCAAGGACATCGAGGACAAACCCAACTACAAGTTTGTACGTATGGATATCTGCGACTTCGACGGTGTCTATAAGCTGATGCAGGACGAGCATGTCGACGGCATCATCCATCTGGCCGCCGAAAGCCACGTGGACCGCAGCATCAAAGACCCCTTCACCTTTGCACAAACCAACGTGATGGGAACACTCTCATTGCTGCAGGCCGCCAAGCTTTATTGGGAGAGCCTGCCGGAGAAGTTCGAAGGCAAACGCTTTTACCATATCTCAACCGACGAGGTATACGGTGCCTTGGAGATGACCCACCCCGAGGGCATCAAGCCGCCGTTCACCACCAAAGCCTCCAGCGGTGAGCATCATCTGGCTTATGGCGAGAAGTTCTTCACCGAAGACCTCAAATATCAGCCACACAGCCCATATAGCGCCGCCAAGGCCTCGAGCGACCATTTCGTGCGCGCCTTCCACGACACCTACGGATTGCCCACTATCGTGACCAACTGCTCCAACAATTACGGCCCCTACCAGTTCCCCGAGAAGCTCATCCCGCTATTCATTAACAATATCCGTCATCGCAAACCGCTACCCGTCTACGGCAAGGGCGAGAACGTGCGCGACTGGCTGTATGTCGAGGACCACGCAAGAGCCATCGACCTCATCTTCCATAAAGGAAAGATTGCCGAGACCTACAACATTGGTGGTTTCAACGAGTGGAAGAACATCGACATCATCAAAGTGGTCATCAATACCGTCGACCGTCTCCTCGGTCGCCCCGAAGGACAGGATATGGACCTCATCACCTATGTCACCGACCGTGCCGGCCACGATATGCGCTACGCCATCGACAGCAGCAAGCTACAACGCGAACTCGGTTGGGAGCCCAGCCTCCAGTTCGAGGAAGGTATCGAGAAGACCGTCCGCTGGTACCTGGACAACCAAGAATGGATGGACAACGTCACCTCTGGCGACTACCTGAAGTACTATGAAGATATGTACGCCGGAAGATAAAACACAATAAAACAATCATTTATTAGAGGGCACAGAAGTGTCCTCTAATTTTTTTTTACTTCTCATACAATATACAGATAAACTTCCCGTTTCTTAACTAAGAAATTAATTACATAACAATACATATAATTATGCACAAAGAACTGACAAAGGCAGAAGAACAGGTGATGCAAGCCATCTGGAAAGTGGGACAAGGCTTTGCCAACGAGATTGTTGCGGTAGTAGAAGGAGGGGCCGCCTACAACACGGTGCTCACGGTAGTGCGTATTCTGGAGCAAAAAGGGTACGTAGCGCATGAAACCTTCAACCGCTCGAACCGCTACTATCCGGTAGTGAGCCGTGAGGAATACATGCAGCAGCAGCTGAGTGGATTTGCGCAGCGCTACTTCGGCTCATCGGCCAAGGCATTGGTGAGCTTTCTGGTAGACAAAAAAGAGGTCTCGCTCGAAGATCTGGAAGCCATCACAAAGGAAATTGAACGTTGAAAATTAAAAATTGAAAGCTATGCTACGTTGGATGATTTTATCGACTTTGGCGGCGGGCCTTCTCTACGGCCTGTACTGTCTCACCTTGCGGCGCGACCGCTGGCTGCAGCTGAGCTTGTGGTATCTGTTGGTGGCACTTGGCTTCAGTATCGTATTCCCCTTCTTCTCATTGCCCGAATGGCTTTCTGCCGTCTCGCAATCCGTCGTCCACACAGAAGAGTATCTGATGACGTTGAACGAAGTCGTGATAACGGACATCACAGCACCTTATACCCTCGGACTGATGGTTAACATCTACCTCGTTGGCTTGGCGCTGTGCGTGACCTACCTCCTGTTCCAGATGGTAGCACAGGCGGTAATCCTATTTAGACTTCGCCGGCGACATACTGTCTACCATTCCTGCGACGGATTTGATATTCCGCGCGGCGCTTCGCTCATCCTGCTGGACGGCGACACAGCGCCCTACTCGTTCTTCCGCCAGATTGTGGTTGGCACGCGAGGCCTCAGCGACGACGAGTTGCGCTGCATCCTCGCCCACGAGTCGTTCCACGTGAGCCACTCTCATTCGCTCGACATCCTTTGTGCCAGGCTGATGTGCTGCCTGACGTGGTTCAACCCCTTTGCGTGGCTGATGATGCGCGAGCTGCGTGCCGTACAGGAATTTCAGGCCGACGTCGCCTCGGTCGGCACCTGCGGCCGCGAAGACTATCTCCACCTGCTCTACAGGCAGGTCACCGGTACCGGATATGGCCATATCACAAATAACTTTCAAAGTATTAACATCAAAAACCGTATCGTTATGATGAACAAAACGAAAACGCGCTTCGGCGCATGGAAAGTTGCTGGCGGCGCTGCCCGTGGCGGCACTGCTGCTGATGGTGGGCTGCAAGCCTGCCGCCGACAAAGATGTCGATCAAGAGGAGATACCATTTGAAGCCTCCAACGTCGACGTATCCGCACCTCTGGATGCCAACACCGACGAGGTGTTCAATGTGGTGGAGGTGGAACCCGAGTTCCCCGGCGGAACAGAGGCCCTCTACAAGTATCTGGCCGAGAATATCAAATACCCAGAAAAAGCCAAATCCGATAAAACCGAAGGCCGGGTGATTGTCTCCTTTGTCGTTGAGAAAGATGGCCGCGTGGCCGATGCCAAAGTGGTACGTAGCGTCAGCAACGAAATCGATGCAGAAGCATTGCGTGTAGTAAACGCTATGCCACAATGGAAACCCGGCATGCAGCAAGGCACACCTGTCCGCGTGCAATATAACTTGCCTATCATCTTCAAGCTACAGTAAATACAATAAAAAGGAATTGTGCGCGTTATATTAATTATAACGCGCTTTTTTATGCACAATATCATCTTCGATTTCGGCAATGTGCTGGTGCAGTGGCACCCCGAACTGGTTTACGGCAAGTACTTCGGCGACGAGGCCAAGGCGTGGTGGTTCCTCCGCCATGTAGCCGACAACGACTGGCGACTGCGTATCGATGCCGGCGAGGACGCCGACACCTGCATCCACGAACTGCAAGCCGCATATCCTGAATACGAGCAGGCCATAGAACTCTACCGTTCCCATTGGCGCGAGATGCTCACCGGCGAGGTGCCCGGCATGAAGGAATTGCTCACCGAAGTGCTTCAAAAGTACAATGTCTATGGCCTCACCAACTGGAGCATGGAGACCTTCCCCGAGGCGCGAGAGCATTTCAGCATACTGCAGATGATTGACCGATACGTGGTCAGCGGCGCCGAAGGGCTGGTGAAGCCCGACCCGCGCCTCTTCCAAGTGCTAATCGACCGATATAACCTGAATGTCGAAGAGTGCATCTTTATCGACGACAACCCCACCAATGTAGAGGTTGCTTGCCGCATGGGTATGCAGGGCATCGTCTTTACCAACGCAGAGAACCTACGCAAACAATTATCCATATGAAAAAATACATTCTCTTTCCGCTCCTTTTCCTCGCATTTCACCACTCTCCACTCTCCACTCTCCACTCTCTCCATGCCCAGGGGCGTTTCGACGCATCCCTGTTCGCCGGACTGAATGTCTGTCAGGTGGACGGCGACGGAGCCGGACGCTACAACCACCCGGGCTTGCGGGCCGGTATCGGCACTTCGTTTGCATTGGGCGACGACAGACAATCGCCATGGAGGATGGTGGTGGAGTTGGCCTACACTCAGAAAGGCTCCCATATCAACGAGAGCAACGGAGAGATAAGCCTGCAGTATATAGAGGTACCGCTGATGTTGTCCTACAACGCACTGAATAATCGCCTTCGACTGGCGGCCGGCGTAGCTCCTGCGGTAAAAATAGGCTGTAGTGTAACTTTCGGAGGCAGCCCCGAACCTGCACACGAGGCGCTCTACCGTACCTTCGACTGGCTACCGGTAACGGTGGCGGCGGAATATCTCTTCACTGACCATCTGGGTCTCAGCGTCCGCTGGCAGAACTCTATGCTCAGCGTCTACGATGGCGGAGGCACCTACCGCATCATCCCATCCAACCACGGTGCCTTCAACCGTCTGATTTCCTTTGGCCTAACCTATAGGATGGGTAACCACTAATCCTTGCGGACACTCTTGAATCCGCTCAGCAAGCCCGTCTGGGCGTTGCCGATAAAGGCGAGCACCTGCTTGCCCTCGTCCGTGTTGCCGAAATGTTCCTTGACGAGTTCGACGGCATCGTTCATCGGCAGCCCCTTGACGAAGAGGTAGCGGTAGATGTCGCTGATGCGGTTGATGCTTTCCTGCGAGAACCCACGGCGTTGCAAGCCCAAGCTATTCACACCGCAGTATTGTATGGGGTAGCGGGCGGCCTTGATAAAGGGAGGCACGTCTTTGTCAACCAGGGCGCCTCCTTGGGTGATGACATGCGAGCCGATATGGATAAACTGCAGGCAGGCTGTCTTGCCGCCCAGGATGACATAGTCACCCATAATGATATGTCCGGCCAATGTGGCATTGTTGGCCAACACACAGTTGTCGCCCACCACACAGTCGTGGGCCACATGTACATAGGCCATCAGCAGGTTGTTGTTGCCTATCACCGTCTTGCCGCTGGCGGCGGTGCCGCGGTTGATGGTGCAGCATTCGCGTATGACGTTGTTGTCGCCAATCTCCACGGTGGTGTATTCGCCGGCAAACTTCAGATCCTGCGGCACAGCGGCGATGACGGCGCCGGGGAATATCTTGCAGTTCTTACCGATGCGGGCACCGGGGAAGATAGTCACATTGGGGCCTATCCAGGTACCGTCGCCAATCTCCACATCGTCGCAGATAGTGGTGAAGTTACTGATGGTCACATTTTGTCCAACCTTGGCGTTGGGGTGCAAATCGTATAAAATCATGTTTTATTTTTTGTTCTTGATATAATCCATCAAGTAGCGGGCAAAGGCATTGTTGGCCTTATGGCCGGGCTTGTAGATATTGAATTTTGCGTTGAGGGGCATCCCCACCAGCCGTATGTCGCCCACAAAGTCGAGCAACTTATGCCGTGCGGGTTCGTTGGGGAAGTAGGGGTCGGTGGTGTTGAGCACGCCATCGTGCACCTTGAAGTTGCTTACATCCTTGTTGAATGTCTTAGCCAGCCGTTTCAGTTGCTTGGGTGTAAGTTCTTTGTTGACAAACACCAGCGCATTGTCGAGGCTGCCGCCCTTGATAAGGTTGAGGTGCAGCAGGGGTTCTATCTCGTGCAGGAAGACGAAGGTGCGGCAAGGGGCGATGCTGGCGGCATACTCCGACAGGTCGTTCATCTCGGCCGTCTGCTGACCTATGACGCTATTGGGGAAGTCGATATCGCAATGTACGGCGAAATGGTCGCAGGGTTCCAGGTCGAATACCGACCCCGTGGGGGCGTACTCGAAATGCAGAGGCTCGTCAAAGGTGAAGCTCGTCCGTTCTGCCTGCTGCTGATGTACCCCCACACGCACCAGCTGCAGCAACCAAGGACGTGCCGACCCGTCGAGGATAGGCACCTCGCCGCCGTCGAGTTCCACCAGCGCGTTGTCTATCTGCATACCGTGCAGGGCCGACATCAGGTGTTCGATGGTGGCTATAGTATGGCGTCCTGAGCCCAGTGTGGTGCCACGGGCCGTCTCCCCCACCTTGTTGGCGAAGGCCGGCTGAGTGACTATATTGGTGCGGTCGGTCCGACGGAAGGCGAGTCCGAAGTTCTCGGGTGCGGGGTTGACGGTCACCGTCACAGTACGGCCTGTATGAAGACCGGGACCCGTCAGGCGGAACGACTTGTTTATTGTATTCTGATATTCCATTATTTCACTACGGCTTTGACAAATTTGAGCCCTTCCATACGGTAGAGTTGGGCTTTGTCGTTTTCCAACCCCGCGCCGTGACGGCTCAGGTGCATCGGCTGTATAAGTGTCGGCAACGAGTTGCCCGGCATCTGCCAGAAGGAGGCGTTCTTGCGGCTCAACCCCGTGCCTATATACAGCATCAGGTCGTACCCCGTCGAAGCCAGCGGCGTCGACGGTTCGGTACCGAAACGCGTGCGATAAGCCTGCAGGAAGTTCACATGCACCTCGTTGGTCATATCCCACGCCGTGCTATAGGTGTGGTAGTTGAGTTGCGAAAGCTGGTTGAAGTCGATATCGGCGTAATCGCGTGTCCAGTCGCTGAGGGTATAGAGCGACGGTGTGTCGTTCTTGAAGGCCGCCAGCTTGTTGAGCAGGTTTCCCACAAAGACGCGGTTGTTGTCCTTGTCCATATCATATAGGCTGATGACATTGCAGCCGGGAGTTTTCTTGAGTACGGCGGTGAGCTTGGCGCTCTGGTTCCAGTTAAAGAGGGTGTAGGGTATATCGCCGCGGGCATCGAGCTGCCGTTTCAGCTCTTCCATCACAGGCCTTTCCGAAGCGCTGCCGGAATGGATAACGTAGAGGTGCGCTCCCGGGCGCTCCACAGTCATATTCCTAAGCATCAGCTCCAGCATGCCGGCCACCGAGGGCTGTACCTTGACCATATAGGGGTTTTCGGCACAGAGTTCGCTGCGGGTAGCCATAGGGTTGACGATATATACACCGGCTTCCTGTGCCAGCTGAGCGGCGCGGTCGAAGGCGTCGCGCAGCAGCAGGGCCACCACCACGTCGCTCTCGGCTACATGGTGGCTGCGGAAGGCCTCCTCCACCTTGGCGGCGCTGTTTTCGCTCACGTCGGCCACGTTGAGTTCCACACTCACGCCCTCCTCGGCCAGCCGGTCGAGGGCCAGTAGTATACCTTCGTAGAACTCGATAAATTCGAACTGGCGGTAGCTTTTCTTACCTCGCTGCTCAATGTCGAACTTCGAGGTGCTTATCTGGTCCAACTGGTCGAGATGCAAGGGCATCATCAAAGCCACCTTGAGGGTCTTGCCCACCTGCCGCACCGGCTTGGCAGCGGCGGGGGCGGATTTCTGAGTACTCTGAGTATTCTGAGTATTTTGAGTACTCTGAGAACTTTTACTCTTCTCCTCTTCGGCAAACTGGCCGCGGGCAGGCAGCCACACGGTGTCGCCGGCGTGGAGGAAATGGATGTCGACATGGGTCACGGCATCGTAGCTCTCCACCTTGTAGGCCCGCGAGATGCTGTATACCGTCTGACCGGTCTTCACGATATGCACGTAATACTTACGCCCGTGCAACATCTGCGTCTCATGGCTCACCTTCACCGGCGTCGTGCCCGGGGCCTGTGCCCTAGCGGAAATGAAGAACGAAGAATGAAAAATGAAGAATAGGCTTGCGCAAAACACTCGCGTCAGCCATCTCCGATTATTCATTCCACATTTGACATTTCCCATTTTTAATTCTTCATTTTTCATTCTTCATTCTTCATTATCATCACTCCCACTCGATGGTTGCGGGGGGTTTGGAGCTGATGTCGTAGCATACGCGGTTTACGCCGCGGACGCGGTTGATGATCTCGTTCGAGATGCGGGCCATAAAGTCGTAGGGCAGGTGGCTCCAGTCGGCGGTCATGCCGTCGACGCTCTCCACAGCGCGCAGCGCCACGACGCTCTCGTAGGTGCGCTCGTCGCCCATCACGCCCACGCTCTGCACGGGCAGCAGCATGGCGCCGGCCTGCCACACCTTGTCGTAGAGACCCGCGTCGCGCAGTCCTTGGATGAAGATATCGTCGACCTCCTGCAGGATATGCACCTTCTCGGGCGTCACATCGCTCAGGATACGTATTGCCAAACCGGGACCCGGGAAGGGATGGCGGCCGATGAGGCTGTCCTTGATGCCCAGCTGACGACCCACGCGGCGTACCTCGTCCTTGAACAGCGAGCGCAGCGGCTCCACGAGCTGCAGCTTCATATAGTCGGGCAGGCCGCCCACATTATGGTGACTCTTGATGGTTTGACTCGGTCCTTTCACGCTCGAGCTTTCGATAACGTCGGGATAGATGGTACCCTGACCCAGCCACTTGGCGTCGGTAATCAGCTTGGCCTCGGCGTCGAAGACATCGATGAAGGTCTTGCCGATGGCTTTGCGCTTCTTCTCGGGGTCTTTCACGCCGGCCAGCACGTCATAGAAGCGCTGCTTGGCGTCGACACCCTTCACATTCAGGCCCATATCCTTGTAGCTTTCGAGCACGCTCTCGAACTCGTTCTTGCGCAGCAAGCCGTTGTCCACGAAGATGCAGTGCAGCTGATGGCCGATGGCGCGGTTCAGCAGCACGGCGGCCACAGTGGAATCCACACCACCGCTCAGGCCCAGCACCACCTTGTCGCCGCCCACCTTGGCCTTCAGCTCGGCCACAGTGGTCTCGATAAAGCTCTCGGGTGTCCACTCCTGACGGCAGCCGCAGATATCTACCACGAAGTTGCGCAACAGCTGCACGCCGTCGGTCGAATGGTGCACCTCGGGGTGGAACTGGATGGCGAAGGTCTGCTCGCCCTCGATCTGGTAGCCGGCATATTTCACGCTGGCCGTGGAGCAGATGGTCTTATAGCCTTCGGGCAGCACCTCGATGGTGTCGCCGTGACTCATCCACACCTGGCTGTTCATCGGCACACCCTTCATCAAGGGGTTGCTGTTATCGATATAGCTGAGGTTGGCGCGGCCATATTCGCGTATCTTGCTCTGCTGCACACGTCCCCCACCCCATTTGGCCAGATACTGGGCACCGTAGCACACGGCCAGCAGCGGCATCTTGCCCTTGATATTCGTCATATCGGGCACCGGCGCGTCGGCGGCATTGCAACTGAAGGGGCTGCCGCTGAACACCACACCCTTCACCTCGGGGGTAAGGGCGGGGATCTTGTCGAAAGGATGGATTTCACAGTAGACGTTCAGCTCGCGAATTTTGCGCGCGATAAGCTGAGTGTATTGAGAACCAAAGTCTAAGATAATGATGGTATCCATAGTTCTTTTTTATTTTAAAATGCAAAGATACAACTTTTTTTTATATTGGAAGCAAGAATATTATAAATGCCTCCTATGCAATAAAAACACAAAAAATCCGTTCTTTAGTCAATCTATATCAAACCCAAAAACTTTAACCTTTAACCTTTAAAATGGACAAGACAGGCAAAATCATCGGCGGCCTCGCGCTGCTGCTTCTGGGCGTAGGCCTCCTGCTCGAGGTCACCCACGTCATCGACTTCAACTTCGAAGGCTGGTGGACGGCATTCATCATCATCCCCTGCATGGTCAGCTTCCTCGGCGGCAAGAACCGCACCATGTCGCTTATCGGCGTCGGCACCGGCGTGCTGTTGCTGCTGGCCACCCGCGGCATCATCCCGTGGAACGAATTCTGGCGCTACCTTATCTGCGTCGTCTTCATCCTCTGGGGCATCATGCTTATCTTCAGCCGCAGCAACACCCCGGGATGTGCGCCGGCCGACAAGAAGCATGTCGAAGAGCTGAAACAGATCAGCCAGGACGGCCGCACCATACGCCAGATCAACGCCTCGTTCGGCAAACAGGGCTTCGAATTTGCCGGCCAGCGCTTCGAGGGCGCCAAGGTACAATGCAGCTTCGGCTTTGTAGGTCTCGACCTGCGGGGTGCCGACCTCCTCGACGGCGCCGTCATCGACATCGACTGCAGCTTCGGCGGCATGGAGATCCGCGTGGACGACGACGTGCTTGTCAAACAGGCGATAGAAGCCACCTTCGCCGGCGTGGAGTGCAAGGAGCACCTACGCAACCCCGACAACGCCAAAACCCTTTATGTCAAAGGACACTGCTCCTTCGGTGGCATCGAAATAAAATAAACAAATAAATTATGGCAACTATCTACGATTTCAAAGCCCTCGCCAGCAACGGCAAGGAGATTGACTTTGCCGACTTCAAAGGCAAGGTGCTGCTCATCATCAACACCGCCAGCAAGTGCGGCTTCACACCCCAGTTCGACGGCCTCGAAGCCCTCAACGAGAAGTACCGCGACCGCGGCCTCGTCTGCATCGGATTCCCCTGCAACCAGTTCAAGGAGCAGGACCCCGGCAGCGACGGCGAGATTGAGGAGTTCTGCCGCCTCAACTACGGCGTCACCTTCCAGATCATGAAGAAGATCGACGTCAACGGCAAGGAGGCACACCCCATCTTCGAGTACCTCAAGACGGTGGCCCCCACCGAAGAATACCACGGCCTGAAGGCCAAAGCCGCCGCCACCCTCTTCAAGACCATCAGCAAGAGCGTCGAGAAAGACAGCGACATCAAGTGGAATTTCACCAAGTTCCTTATTTCCAAAGACGGGACCATCGTCAAAAGATACGCCCCCACCACCGAACCCAAAGACTTCGAGAAGGACATCGAGGCGATGCTGTAATATAAATGAAACGACTGCATTACATCATCCTCTCCCTCCTCATCGGCCTTGCGGGCACATCCATGCATTTTGCCCATCATCTGAAGGTCAGCGACGGGGTGCGCGACTTCTTTTGCCATTTCTTCCCCATCGGCGAGACCTGCTGGGAGCACATGAAGATGATCTTCTTCCCCATGCTGCTGCTGGCTGTCATTATGTGCATCCGGCAGCGGAGCTTCAAGGCTGTCGGAGGCGCTGTGTTGTCTGCTACAATCACCATTCCGATCGCCATCGGACTCTACTTCCTGTTCCACACCATTGCGCCCGAGGCAGAGCTTATCGCCGATGTGATTGTCTACTGGGCGGAGATGTTCTTTGCCGTATGGCTGGCGCTGAAGCTGAACAAGATTGATGCCATCCGTCGTTCGTGGCCGCTGTGGATTGCCGTCGCTCTGCTTTGGGTGGTGGCCTTCTGGGTGCTCACCTGCCACCATCCCGACTGGAAACTGTTCAGTGTGCCCGACGACTGGCTGGCCATCGACCCCGACGGTCACGGCCACACGCACCACCACTCCAACATATGAATACAAGTCGTGGTGCCATAATTAAGACGTAGTCTTTAACTCCTTTTCATCCAACTTCTTCCGGCACTGGTGGAATAATACAGTCCCTTGCTGGTGTTGGCCAATAGTTCGCGTCCTCCGTCGGCGAGAGAGCGGAATTCGCCGCACGACGACCCTGTATAGCGCGACATCCACGAACGCCCCTGACTGGTCGAGTAGTAGATGCCTTTGGAGGTAACGGCTATCAGCTCTTTCCCGTATGGCAGAAGGTCCATGAATGTCCCGCAGGAGGAACCACTGTAGCGGGTCATCCAAGAACGTCCTCCGCTGGTGGAATACTCTACCCCTTTCGGCGAGACCCTGAGCATCTCGTTTCCCAAAGTAATCAATTGAGGCATAATATTCTGTTTTTCGTTTATCTGATCTGTTTTGTTACTGCAAATTCAGTCGCCTTTTCGACCTTTTCTGCAACTGCAAAGATACACATTATTTCTTAAACCACAAAAAATAAATATTTTGCACCTCCCGCCACAGGAGCTCTGTGACAGTTGTGACGGTTGTGACAGTTAGTTTTAGGACTATCCTATATCCCTATAATTTTCTTTTGACTTTTGGTATACCGTGTATTTTAACTGTCACAACTGTCACACCACATTATTATCGACACATAATCACACACATAATCAGTGCTTTATAAAAAAGAAGAAAAAAATCTTTTTCATTCGTAGACCGCAATCCCGCGGGTGTACTTTTGCATCGTCGTTCGGCGACAAAGAGTTCTTTGACACGACTGAGTTACAATGCAAATAAAAATTGGGAGGCATCAACGACGTATCAACGACGGCAGCTGTGAGCTGTAGGCTGTAAGTTTTAAGCTGTAAGCTGTAAGTGAGGGGGAGTGGTAGTAAAGGAGTAAAGGTAGTAATGTAGTAAAGGTGAAAGGATAATCAGACAAGCGGACAATCCGAAAATCAGAAACACAATAAAATCCTGCCGGTTGCGTTATCATCGATAATAAATTATCGAAATAATAATATAACAAATATCACGATGAAAAAACTTCTTTTAGCAATGGCGGTAGCGGCGATGGCGTTCGTCGGCTGCAACAAGGACAACGACAAAGAGAACTTATCCCAGCAGATGCTCGGTAAATGGATGTTGACACAGGTCAACGGAAGCACCGTGCCGACCAACGAGAAGGTGGTCTACACTATCATGTCGGCAACCCAAGGCTACATCAGCGCCTCGAAGGTGGACTATACTGAAGAACAGGAGAAATGGACCAACCATGTGCAGAGCGATATCGAGGTAGAAGGGAACAAAATCATAATGCACGGAACATTCAACAAATCAACCTCTTTCGTGGCGGAACTCGATGTCAAATCCATCTCCAAGAACGAGATGTTAACGGAATCAAAATACACCGTCTACCATAACGGTACACCCCTGTATGTCAACGAGAGCACGGCGTTATGGACAAAGGTCCCAAAGGACTACAGCACCGACATCCTCGGCAAATGGGAAGGTCATGTCACTAGCAGCGAGGGCTCCGAGTTCGACGACGGCGAACCGCACCAGTGGGAGTATCTTAACAATGGAAAATATGTCTATTATAGCCAGGATGCCGATAGCAACTGGACGTCGGACGTCAACGCAATGACCATGTACTTTGTCGATGGCGCCCTCCTCTGTACCCGCTGGAAGAATAGCGGCGAGGGCGAGGTGGAGCACCGCGAATGGTGGGAGATTGCCTCCATCGAAAACGGCGTGATGAACTGGACAGCCCTCCGTCAGAAATCCGACGGCAGCACCTACACCGCCACCTTCAGCATGACCAAGGTGAACTGAAAAAAGAACAACATCTTTGAAAGTCGTAAGAGTAAAACCTTTGCGACTTTTTTTCAAAAAAAAATGATAAATCGTTTGCGATATAATTTTTTTTGTATCTTTGCATCGTGAACGACATAAAAAGAACACCCTCAGATAATATACAAATGGTTGACAATCAACTGAAATTAGAAAACCAACTCTGCTTCCGACTCTACACAGCAGCGCGACTCACGATGGGGGCATACCACCCTTATCTCGATCCGCTGGGCATCACTTACCCGCAATATCTCGTGATGCTCGTGCTTTGGGAGAAGGACCGACAGCCGGTATGCGATATCGCCAAAAAGCTGCTGCTCGACACCAACACGGTGACGCCATTGCTGCAGCGCATGGAGAAGTCGGGATTGATTGTCCGTACCAAAGGCAAAGAGGACACACGCCAGCGCATCGTCTCGCTGACCAAAAAGGGCAAAGACCTCTACAAGCAGGCGAAGCACATCCCCGAGTGTCTCAGTCGCGATGTTGTATTGAAAACGGGCGAGGAGGAAGAAATCCTGATGATGATCCCCACGCTCGACAAACTGATTGAGGGATTAAAAAGAATCAAATGATAAAATTAATACATTTATTAACCATTTAAAATTATTGCAATCATGACTAAAAAAGAAGCTTTGAAACAGTTCGCCCAAGCTGGCGCGGTATGGTTTGGCAACAGCAAACAACATTTCGCCTTCTCGGCTTACGACCGTTTCAACGGTTGGAACAAGTTGGCCGACAAATGGAAAGAGGAAGCCGAAGAGGAATGGGACGAGGCCGAAGAGGTGCTCAACCGCCTGGTGGAACTCGGCTACAAGCCCGCCGAGTTGCAGAAGTTGATGAAGACCATGGAGTTCCCCTTCTACGACGACCCCAAGCAGCAGATCGAGAGCGACTACAACCCCGAGGCCGTGAAGATTATGAGCGAGATGGCCGCCGCCTTCGCCGACGACTACATCACCCAGAAGCTCATCTACAAGTGGATTGAGGACGAGAAGGCCCACATGGACTGGGAGCGCCAGTACCTCAACTACATCGACAAGGTCGGCTACGAGAACTTCCTCATTGAAATGATGTAGCAAATATTAAGTAGTTAAGTAGACAGTAGTTAAGTAGTTAAGCCAAATGTGTAATTACTAACCGCTGACTACTAACGCATAATAGACATTGAAAATTATGAAAGAAAAAGTTTTACAGGCCATGCGCGAGGCGGGCAAGCCCGTTTCGGCAGGCGACGTCACCAAGATGCTGGGCGCCGACCGCAAGGAGGTCGACAAAGCCTTCGATGCCCTGAAGAAAGAAGGCGCCATCATCTCGCCCGTCCGCTGCAAATGGGCACCGGCTCAGTAAATCAATGGACCTCGGTGCATACATGGCGGAGAGCATCCGCAACATCATGGCGACGGCCTACCTCAACGTGCTGGGCAACCCGCGCGAGGCTCGCTTCGTGGCCAAGATGCAACGCACCATTAGCAAAGCCGAACGGCGGCGCAAGGCGTACCTCGAGAAAGAGGGTGTCGCTGTGCCGCCGTTTCTCATTGCCAGCATCGCCACCACCTGCAACCTGCAATGCAAGGGCTGCTATGCCCGCAAGAACGGCATCGCTGGCGATACTCCCACCAAAGAGACGCTCTCACCCGAACAATGGGGGACCATCTTCCGGGAAGCTGCCGAGCTGGGCATCAGCTTCTGCCTGCTGGCGGGTGGCGAACCGCTGACGCAACGCGCCATCCTGGAGGCCGCTGCCGCCACGGACGACATCATCTTCCCCGTCTTCACCAACGGCACGATGATTGGCGCGGTGTACACGGAATTCTTCAAGCGCAACCTCAACCTCATCCCCGTCATCAGCCTTGAGGGCGAGATGGCGGCCACCGACGAGCGGCGCGGCAACGGGGTCTTCCAGCGGGCGTTGCTCTCGATGGAGATGCTGCACAAGGAGAACCTTTTCTTCGGCACCAGCATCACCGTCACCACCGAGAACTACCGCGAGGTGACCTCCGAGGCCTTCCTCTCCCACCTTGCCGAGCTGGGTTGCCGGCTGGTGTTCTATGTGGAATATGTCCCCTTCGACGAGACGACGGAGCATCTGGCCTTCCGCGACGAGCATGTGGCCGAGATGGAGCAGATTGTGGAGCAGCGGCGCGAGCAGTACAAGGGCATGATTTTCCTCAGCTTCCCCGGCGACGAGAAAGCCCTCGACGGCTGCATGGCCGCGGGCCGCGGATTCTTCCACATAGGTCCCGACGGTAGCGCCGAACCCTGTCCCTTCTCGCCTTTCAGCGACACCAATGCCGCCCGCGACGGCCTCCGTGCCGCCCTCGCCTCGCCCCTTTTCCATAAAATCCGCGCCGCCCGCGCCCTGGGATGGGAACATACCGGCGGCTGCACCCTCTACGAGCACCGCGACGAAGTGGAAGCAATGATACAAAACAAACAGTAAACGATATGACAACAGCAATCCGATATTTTAGCAAATTTGGCCACACCAAGCAGATGGTGGAGGCCGTCAAGGACATTGTGGGCGCAGAGCCTAAGACAGTAGCAGAGCCCATTGCTGAGCCGGTAGACGTGCTCTTCCTCGGTGCCGGCGTGATGCTGGGCAAGGTGGACGGCAGTGTGATCAAGTTCATCAACACCCTCACTCCCGACAAGGTGAAGTGCGTGGTATGCTTCGGCTCGTGCGCCATCATCAAGTCGCCCGTACCTCAGATGCGCAAAGCCCTCGAGGCCCGCGGCATCAAGGTCAGCGAGCAGGAGTTCACCTGCCCCGGTGCTATGGGACCCGTCAAAGCCGGTCACCCCGATGCTACCGACATCGACAACTTCAAAGCATTTGTCAAATCAGTAATCAGTTAATTGCATTGTGCCCTCGGCACCAGATAACAGCGTAACACAATCCACAATGAAGAAAATATCCATTATCCTTTTCGCGGCCGCGATGATGATGGTCGGCTGCAAACAGAAGACAGAGCCGGCGGTGGCGGACACCGATAATATCTATCAGTTCTCGGTTCTCGACGGCACCCTCGACACGGTGAACCTCAGCGACTATCAAGGCAAAGTGCTGCTGGTGGTGAATACGGCCACACAATGCGGCTTCACCCCGCAGTACGAGGAATTGCAAGAATTATATGCCAAGTATCGTGAGCGCGGCTTCGAGGTGCTGGATTTCCCCTGCAACCAGTTTGGCGAGCAGGCTCCCGGCAGCTACGACGAGATACACTCCTTCTGCACAGGGACCTACAATATCACCTTCCCGCAGATGGCCAAGATTGAAGTGAACGGCGACAGCGCTGAGGCACTTTATGTGTGGCTCAAAGAGCAGGCCCCCTTCGGCGGCTTCGACACCACCGACCGCATTGGCGCCTACCTCGACAAGATGTTCCGCGCCCAGGACAGCCTCTACGACCAGAATCCCGACATCAAATGGAATTTCACCAAGTTCCTCATCGGCCGCGACGGCAAGGTGGTCAAGCGCTTCGAGCCCACCGCCAAGAAGGCTGAGATAGAGGCCGCTGTGGTGTCGGTGCTATAGTCGTGAGAAGTGCCGGATGAACAATAAAATCTTCTTATGAAAAAGATGAATATCCCCTTGATGGCGGCGCTATTGGCGCTGTCCATCATCGTATGTCCTGTTCTTTATTTTGCTGTCGGGCCTACACTCGACGCCACCCAGCTGGAGACCCTCAAGATACTGGGTATCATAGCGGCGTGTAGTGCGGCGTTCTGCTTCATCGTGGGCGAGGCCACCGGCAACAACAGCCAGATGGACAAGCTCTGGAGCCTGCTGCCTATAGCCTACACATGGGTCATCGCCGTCAAGGGCGATATGAATCCGCGTCTGGTAGTGATGGCCGTGCTGGCCACCCTTTGGGGCATACGCCTCACCGTCAACTTCGCCCGCAAGGGCGCCTACAGCCTCAAATTCTGGGAGGGTGTCGAGGACTACCGCTGGGCGGTGGTGCGTTCCGGTCCCGCCTTCAAGAAGCGTTGGGCATGGGCGGCCTTCGACCTCGGATTCATCTCCATCTACCAAAATGCGCTGGTGCTTATGACCACCTTCCCAGCGCTGGTCGCCATGCGCTCCGACGTTCCCTTCGGTGTGATGGACGTTGTCGCCACCGTGCTGATGCTGGGCTTCATCGTATGGGAGACGGTGGCCGACGAGCAGCAGTGGCGTTTCCAGACGCGCAAGTGGGCCATGATAGGCGAAGGTAAGAAGTTGGAGGAGCTGCCGGCGCCCTACAACAAAGGCTTCAACACCACGGGCCTTTGGGACCGCAGTCGTCATCCCAACTACTTCGCCGAGCAGGCCATCTGGGTGTGCTTTTACCTTTTCTCCATAGGTGGCGGCATGGGCGTCTTCAACTGGAGTATGGTGGGTGCCCTATTGCTGTTGGTACTTTTCCAAGGCAGCTCGTCGCTGGCCGAAGAGATAAGCGCCAGCAAATATCCCGAATATGAGCATTATTGCCAGAGTGTGCCCCGCTTCTTCCCCGGGAAGAGGTATGAAAGTTGAGCACTCAACCCAGCAGGACATCCATCATCATCATTAGCACGAAGCCAAGGGCGAAACCGATGGTGGAGAGGTTGGTGTGTCGTCCTTGGGCGGTCTCGGGAATAAGCTCCTCGACCACCACGTACATCATAGCGCCAGCGGCGAAAGCCAGCAGGTAGGGCAACGCTACGCCGAGCACAGAGGCCAGCAGCAGGATGGCTACGGAGCCGACGGGCTCCACCACACCGCTTAGGGTACCGATAAGGAACGACTTCATTCGCGAGTTGCCTTCGGCATGCATCGGCATCGAGATGATGGCGCCTTCAGGGATGTTCTGGATAGCTATGCCGATACTTACCGCCAACGCGGCGCTGAGCGTCAACCCCTGCGACTCGCCTGCGAAGACCACACCCACAGCCATACCTTCCGGTAGGTTATGAATCGTTACTGCCAGCGCCAACATCATGGTGCGCGAAAGACGCGACTTGAGACCTTCGGCCTTCTGGGCGCCGACATGCAAGTGGGGAGTCAGCTCGTCAATCAGTAGCAGGAAAGCGATACCAGCGAGGAAGCCCACGGCGGCGGGCACGATGCTCTCTTGTGCCATCTCGATGCTCGGTATCAGCAGTGACCACACGCTCGCCGCCACCATCACGCCGCTGGCAAAGCCCAACAGGGTCTTCTGCAGCCGGTCGGGTATCTCCTTCTTCATAAAGAAGACGAAGGCTGAACCCAGCATGGTGCCTACCAAAGGCAGTAGTATTCCTACAACAAGGGCATTCATTTGTCGTTTCTTTTAGGATTCTTGGGAAACCAGCCTTTGGCCACACGCTCGCGCTGCTTGAAGAGTTCGAGGATTGACCAGAGGCTCGAGAATGCCACCACGCCAAGGATGGTGGAGGGAATGGTGGCCGCTGTGAATAGCGAACCGGCAATGCAGATTACAGCAATGAGTAGGAAGACCCACCAGCAGCGCACGCCAAGATAGTATTCAGCTTTAATAACAATAGGGTGGAAAAGACCTATGCAAAGGAAGGAAGATACCCCGATGATGATTCCGGTAAAGTTCATTAGTTCAGATTCTTGTCTTTAAACTGTCTTTTGTTTCACGCTGCAAAAATACACATTTGCTGTAATCTGCACAATACCTACAAGTAATGATTGTTTAGATGGTGAGCTTTGCGCCGACAACGAGGGTGCGGGGCAGCGAGGGACCGTAGATGTAGGTGGCGTCGCGTTCGGGGCCGCTGTCGAGGTCGCGCTGGTAGCTGTCGAAGAGGTTCTGCATACCGAGGCTGAGCTCCAGTTCGGTTCTCTCGCCAAAGGGGATGCTGTAGGCGGCCTTGAGCGAGAGGTCGAAGAATGAGTCGGTGATGACCTTCTCAATATGTCCTTCGCCGCCATGTTTGGCTCCATCTTCGTCGGCCACATGGTGATACACCAGCATGGGACCTGTGAAAATGCCGGTGACGGTGAGTTGCAGATGCTTCATGGGGGTGTAGATGCCGGTGAGATAGGCGTAGAGGTCGGGGGTGCGCTCCATGCGGCGCTCATACTGACCCTCGTCCCATTCTTTCCCCTGACCGGTGTAGAGGCTGCGCTGCCAGGTGCCACCGAGTTGCAGGCGCATCGATTCGATGGGCGAGACGGTCATCTCGACATTGAGGCCCATCACCTCGGCACCGTCGGCGTTGCGTCGTTCATAGTGCAGGTATCCACTGGTGGTGTCTTCAAAAAGCAGTTCATTGATGAAAGCATCGTTGATACGGGTGTAAAAACCTTCAACCAGCAGGTCGGCTTCAAGGCTGCCGAGGTGGAAACAGAGGTCGGCCGAGCCAGTGAGCGAATGTGACCGCTCCATACGGAGATCGGGAGCGTTGGTAATCTTGTAGAGTTCGCCATTGACGGCACCAACATGCAGGTCTTCGTCGTAGACTTGTGGGGCGCGGAAACCCGAGGCATAGCCGGCGCGGAAAGTGAGATGGTCGCTTGGGGCGTAGCGTAAATTGAGGCGCGGGCTGAATACGGGCGCGTTAATCATGGTGTGTTTGTCCATGCGTGCCCCTATCAGGATGCTCCAATTATTGTTTTTCCACTCGTTCTGCAGGTAGGCGCTGAGTATGCCGACATTCTGATTCAAGGTGTCGGGACTGCCAAAGGTGTGGTCATGCAAGCGGTCGATGGTGTACTCGGCACCGAAAGTCAGCTCGGCAGGCATGAACCACAGGGTGTCGAAATGCCGGCTGTAGAGGGCTCCGTAGTTGAGCGTGAAGTCCTGTGTGTTGCCGTAGGCGGTGCCGAAAGGCTCGTCGTCATCGCGCTCGCCGTAGTAGCTCTGGCGGTCGACATGCTGCATCGAGGCGAAGAGCGAGGCGTGGCGCAAGCCGCTGGCGGGCAGCCAGTCCCATTTGAGGTTGGCGCAATGGATGTCGTGCTCGCCGCCTTCGGAGATGTGTGCCATTGGCGACGGCAGGTCGAAACGGTCGCCACCACGGCGGAAGTCGTGGATGTTGTGGTATTCGAGGTTGAGCTTCGAGAAGTCGGAGGTACGCAGGTATCCCCGGAATCCCACCATGTGGCCTTTGAGCAGACCTATCTCCGAGTAGTCGTCGCCATTGCGGTCGTATGGGTCGCGGTGGCGGTTGTGGCCAAAGACGGCGATGCCTGCACGACGGTCGTCGGTAACGACCGAGGCGTTGAACGAGTTGCTGAAATCCCAGCTCCGGCCACCAATAAGGCTCGTGGTGTTGCCAACGCTGGCACCATTCGAGTGCGGCTCGTGGGTGATGACGTTGATGACCCCAGCGATGGCATTGCTGCCATAGAGTGCCGACCCGCCGCCGCGCAGCACCTCGATGCGGTCGATCAACGCCGTTGGCAGCTGGTCGAGCAGATAGACGCCAGCCAGCGCGCTGATTACCGGTCGGCTGTCGATAAGTATTTGCGAGTAGGCCTGCCCGAGGCCGTTGATGCGCACCTCGTTGGCTCCGCAGTTCTGGCAGGTGTTCTCCACCCGCAGGCCGGTGCTGAAATTCAAGGCCTGACCGAGGTTGACGGCGCTGACGGCCTCCATCTGTTTGCTGTCGACCACGCCCACCGCCGTGGGGGCCTCGCTACGCGTGGTGGCGTGCTGGGTGGCAGTCACCACTACCTGGCGCAGACGTACCGTGTCATGATGGCTCTGCGCCACAGCCATCAACGGCAATAATGATATGATTGTGATGATTATCTTCTTCATTATAATTAATCAAATTGAATGAACGCTATTAAAAGAGAACGCCGAATGGCGTAATGCTCCAGAGGAGCTCACTTTTAATAGAAAAGCAAAAAAAAACAGAATTTACCCCATCGGGGGCATTTCATCCAATTGATGGCGGAGCCCTCAGCTGGGCAACCCCGTAGTGGAACTGCGGCACCATGGTCGGTGTCGGCGTGGAAATGCGCTCGGTGGCGGGGAGAATGGTTGCTGTCTGTCCTCCGTCCTCTACAAGATAGCTCTGCGCGAGGAAGTTGCAAAACAGGCAGTCGTGGTCGTGATGATGAGCCGTTTCGATGTGTCCGACACATTGCTGACAGTCGTCGTGGGCGTCAATTGTCTCGTGATGCACATGTAGCGACGACAATACCACCATTGGCAAATAAGTGGCCAACAGTACGATAGGCGCAATATGTCGCAAGAAACGGTTCATCTTTCGGGTTGCAAAGATACTACTTTTCCTCAATTTACCAATCTCTTTTTTCATCAGAAGCCACCTTTCAGCAACACAATATTTTCCTGTCGGCAGCGTTATTTTTTTTTATAGAAACAATAAACATATGAAACACATAATAATAACACTTCTTGCAGCATCATTATTGTTCTGCGCCTGCGGAGGACACACCGAAGTCAAGGAGCAGCAAGCGGCTGTAGTGGGCAACGAGGTTCAGTGGACGGATTCGGTCATCGCCATGTGCGAGGAGGAAACCTCCCGTAATCCGATAGAGATATTGGAAAGAATGATGTCGCAGCCATGGTGTCATATGCATGGCCCCGAACACCATTTGCTGGTGGGCGCTGCGTTGCTTACGGCCTACAACAACTGTCTTCCCGACACAGCCAGGTTGGATATGGGCATGAGCCTATCAGAAGTGATTGAACGTGGCCGTCAGGTGCCTGGCGGGGCTTGCGGTTATATGGGTGCTTGCGGGGCATCCATAAGTACCGGCATCTTCATGTCCGTCATCACACGCAATACACCTTTCTCCACCGATTCGTGGAGACTATGCAACCTCTGCACATCGCGTGCGCTGGAACAGGTGGCGATCAACGGAGGTCCGCGCTGTTGCAAACGGGATTCCTACCTCTCGGTACTGGCGACTGTAGACTTTGTGAAAGAGCACCTTGGCGTGGAGATGGAGAGACCGGAGGTACGCTGCTCACGCAGTCAGATAAATGAACAGTGTATTGGAAAGAAATGCCCGTTTTCTCCTGTAAACCAGTAATAAAGAATGATGATATAGAAATATTGCCATGAATGCGGAGCCACTCGAAAAAACATCCGTCCCGACAGCCTCGCACAGAAGTTCCTGAATGCCTATCTGGATAAATAAGTAATATGGCTTCCCGACGCAAGGGCTCAGAGCCTTTGCGTCGGTTTTTGTTCGGATAGGTGGCAATAATAATTGTTAATTGGCGTTATAAGGGTGTAAGAAGTGAAATAAAGATGTCTATCATAGTTAATAATGAACATGTGGAACGCGCGGCGTGGATGCCGGAGGGCGACATGCCCGCGATGCAGAACGAGGCTGTGACGTTCCACGAGGTGCTGAGGGCACCGTGATGATTGCTTGATTGTGTTATTGCTTGATTGTTTGAGTTTCTGGCGCGTAAGCCACTCAAGCATTCAAGCATTCGAACATTCAGACAATCACATTCATTATTAACAATCAACATTCAATGCTGAAAAGATTTTTCTTGGCGGTGCTCACTATGGGCATGGCCGGTGCTATGGTAGCACAAACTACCTTTTCCCTGCAAGGTTCGCTGAAGGACAGCAAGGGCGAGCCGATGATGTTCACAAACTGCGTGCTTCTGACGCGGAACGCGACTGACAAGGAGCGAACTGTGTCAGAAAAGCGGGCGGACAGCGCGTTCGCCTACGGCACGACGAGCGACCTCGACGGTGTGTTCTCGCTGACGGGCGTGAAGCAGGGCGACTACATCCTGAGGATTACCGCCGTGGGGCATGAGACTTGGTGGCAGGATATCACCATCGACAGAGATACGAACCTCGGCATCATCGAAATCAATGACAACGCCACGCTCCTCAAGGCGGTGCAGATTACCGCCAGCCGTCCGCTCTACTCTGCCGACGGCGAGAAGGTGTTCTACAACGTGGGCGACGACCCCAGCGTGCAGAGCGGCAACGCCACCGACGCGCTCCAGAACGCGCCGGGCGTGGAGGTGGACGCCGAGGGCAACATCAAATATCGCGGCGGTGCTGAAGTGAGCATCTGGATAAACGACAAGCCGTCGCACCTCAAGGCCGAAGGACTGAAGCAGTACCTCAAGTCGCTCCCTGCTGGCACGCTGCAACGCATCGAGGTCATCGCCCACCCCTCGGCGAAATACCACACGCAGAACTGCGTCATCAACATCGTCACCACCGCCAAGGTGAAGCGCAACGAACTGCTGTGCCTCGGGCTGAACGCCAACAGCCGTCCACAGGTGGGGCCGTGGGTGGATTACGTGTGGGCCAACGAGAAGGTGCGCTTCAACCTCTTCGTCAGCGGCGACTACGACAGCTACAGCGGCGATGCCAGCAGCGACAGCCGCCTGTTGGCTGCGGACAGCTCGCTCTCGTCCGTCATCGCGACAAAAGGGCATAGCAAGAACCGCACCCTGAACGGCAACTTCGGCGTGGATTTCGACTATTACCTCGACTCGGCGACCACGCTCAACTTCTGGCTTTGGACCACCGCCTCGCACGACAGCAGCGCCACCGACAGCCGCACCGAACGCACGGAGTTCATCAGCAGCCCCGGACGCTATTTCTACAACGAGACCCTCCGCAGCGGCAACGGCTTGTTGGACGCGGCCTTCGGCGTGATGCTTGAAAAGAAACTCGACACCCTCGGCGGGATGCTCTTCGTCGACTACACCGGCACCCTGACGCGCAACCGCTCGTTCAGCGGCGACCTGCGTCGGTACGACAGCCTCACAACCCTCGACTTCGACCGCCGCCTCACAAGCCGCAATCCTTCGCAGTGGCACGGCATCACCGCCGACATCGCGCTGCCCTACAACAAGCACGGCGAGGTGGATTTTGGCCTGATGGCCAGCCTTGCACCGGAGCGGAAGGATGTGGATGCAACCGTCGACGGCCTCACCGACTCACTTCGCAGCTATTCCTACACCAATGGCACCTACGAACTCTCGGCGTACATCGGCGCCGAGCACCACTTCGGCCGCCTCACCCTCGGTGCCTCGCTGTCGATGGACAACGCCTGGTACAACCTCGACTACACGGATGCCGACAGCGGCGACGTGCGCAAGCACTACCTCACCTTCAGCCCCACCGTCCACGCCAGCTACAGCACCGAGTCGATGCACAACTTCACTTTCAGCTACACCCACTACGTCGCGCCGCCCACCGCCGCGCAGCTCACGCGCTTCACCGTCTATGGCTACGACAGCTACTCCAACGGCAATCCCGCGTTGCGCAAAGGCTATGCCGACAATCTGGAACTTGGTTGGGAACGCTACTTCGACCACCTCGGCAGCATCGGCCTCAGCGCGTGGTACAACTCCGACCGCGACCACACCGGTACCCTCACCGACGTGGCCTACTGCGACCGCTTCGGGCGCATCGTCGCCTTCACCCAAACCGCCAACATCGGCAACGCACGGCAGGGCGGCATCGGCCTCAACGCCACCCTGCGGCCGCTGGACTTCATGAATATCCGCTTCTACGCCAACCTCTTCGACGACTACTACCGTGTGCAATACCGCCCAGAGATGTGGCAGGAGAGCGAGATGCTTTGCTACTCGCTGCGACTCAACTTCTGGACAAAATTCTTGGAGCATACGTCGGCAAGCTGGTTTGATGGGTTACAACTCTTCGCCAACGCCGTCTATCGCAGCCGCACCCAAACGCCACTGGCCGAGGTCGACCCCTATTTCACCTTCGACTGCGGCGTGAGTACAGATCTCCTCGACCGCCGCTTGTCGCTCTTCCTCAACGTCAACGATGTATTCGGCACCGTCCGCACCGGCGGCCTCAGCGTCAACCCCTACAACCCCTCCGTCAGCGAGAGCACCACCGACAGCCGCTACGTCAGCTTCGGCCTCACCTGGCGCCTCGGCCGCACCGAGATGGAATCCCAGCAGACCCACGGCAAAAAAGAGCCGCGCAAGAAGGGCAAATGATATAGGAGCCTCCTGATGAACTAAGGTCTTTCCGTCAGGCCGCCGTAGCTCTCGGCGGCTTTCTGGAGGGCTTCCTCGGTGGTGTACTGCTCGTAGAGGCGGCAGCGGGTGACGAGGCTCTGTGTCGAGCAACGCTCTGCCCCCGGAGCGGAAGAAGGTCTGACGCGCACCAGCGCCCAGCCGCGCATGGTGTTGGCAAACTCCTCGCCCACCAGTGCCAGGTAACCGTCCACTTCGGTAAACTCGTCCTTCGCCACCTCGCGCACCCGCTGGAACCGCACCCTGGGGGTGCGTCCCTCGATGCGCTGTTCAGCGGTGTAGAGCAGCAGCTTCTCGTGACGTTGTATGTCGTCGGGGGTTAAGTCGGTGAGCAATGCAGCGATGCCATCCACGCTGCCCAGCTGCTGTTTGATGGGCGTCAGGCTTCCATCGCTCACCGGCATATCGGGCATCAGGAACGAGGCGCCCTCCAGCGGTCCCTTGCAGGGCACAAAGACCACCGGCAGGCGGTTGGCCAGCGCCACGAAGTTGCCATAAGCCGTCTTGCGCTGTGTGAACATAGGCTGGCAGCCTGACAGCATCTGCCACAGCGCAATAGCGTGGCGCAGGCGTTGCCTCTGGATGAACTGCTGCCGCGTGCAGCTGCGTTTCTCCATCGACCGCGATGAGCGCACAATCATCTGTCCTTGTTTGAGGTAGAACGTCACTCCTGCCCTCCTCACGCTGCCGTTCAGCAGCAATCCCATGGGTTTTTCTTTCTTCATAAATCAAGTCTCCTATCGTTTGGTTAACTTCAACTAGGTCATATGGACATCTGTTGTTCGTTTGTTGTTCGTTTTTTTATCGAACAACAAACGAACAACAAATGTGTATCAAATGAGCAAAAGAGCTACTATATAGCATCTTACACTCATGTTGCCCCAAATGTCCACGCTGCAAAGATATAACTTTTTCGCGATAAAAGCAAACGGAGATACTTTTTTTAGCCAATCAAAAAATTTATGTATATTTGCAGTATAAAAAAACGTCGCAATGGCATCATTGACAGACAGCAACTCTCTGATAGGAAGTGACGTACAAGAGGATAAAGTGAAAAGTAGAAAAAGTATTAATAAAAAAGCAATAACATGAAAAAAGCATTATTATCTTTGGCGGTGGCCGTGATGGCTTTGACCGCAGGAATTCAGGCTCAGGAATCGGGCCGTAAGTTCAACGACAACAATTGGGTTATCGGTGGTACCGGCAGCTTCTCGCACGACAAGGAAGAGATTGCCGGCAACCTCGCCAACGAGACCACCCGCTACCGCATCGAAGTCTTCGGCGGCTACCAGCTCAGCGACCGCTGGCGTGCGGGTCTCACCTTCGGCTACTCGAACGCTCATATCACGACTCCCGCCCTCGACCTTGGCCACAGCGTCAACTACAAGGTCGGCCCCTACGTGCACTTCGACATCGTAAAGTGGAAACGCTGGACCCTCTTCGCCGAGGCCGAGTTCTTCTACATCTGGTCGCCCGAGAGCGTTCCGATGGAGGGTGACGCGATTACCGGAGAAATATCCCCTGCCGCCGGCATCGCAGCGAACCCCTTCACCGTCAAGGTCAACGCCTTCAGCTTCACCATCAAGCCCGGCCTCAGCTTCGCCCTCGACAAATGCCTCAACATCGACTTCAACCTCAACCTCCTCGGCTGGTACTACGCCTACAACAAGATGGAAGTTGTTCAAGGCACAGCCACCACGCCCGCCGGACAGGAGATGAACTCCAGCCACTGTGGCCTTACCCTCGACATGCTCGAGAGCTCCCCCGCCGACTACTGGGAGAAGATCTCCATCGGACTGACGTTCAAATTCTAAAACGAACACGTCATCTTTCATCAAATCATCAGAGCACCCTGTTATAAATCATGTGGAGAAACATTCTTCTAGTAGGGGCCGGTAGTTTCGTAGGGGGAGTGTTGCGATACATCGTCTCTCTGCTGATAAAGTATTCCGGCGGCTTCCCGTGGGCGACATTCACCGTCAATCTGCTGGGTTGTCTGGCGATAGGTCTGCTGTGGGGCCTCTTCAGCCGATACTCCAATGTGTCGCAACAGCTGGTGTTGTTCCTCAGCGTCGGCTTCTGCGGCGGTTTCACCACCTTCTCGACCTTCTCGAAGGAGAGCCTGCAGCTGATACAATCCGGCAACTGGATGTGCCTCGCACTATATGTGGCCGGCAGCATCGTGCTGGGCCTTCTGCTGGTCGCCGCAGGGTATCAAATCGTAAAATAAACCGAAATAGCAATGAAACGTATCACATTTATCATCGCCGCTTGCTGCCTGATGTTCGGCTGCAAGCAGAAGACAGAGCCGGTAGTAACCGACACGGACAACATCTACCAGTTCTCCGTCCTCGACGGCAACCTCGACACTGTACCCCTGAGCAACTATCAGGGCAAGGTGCTGCTGGTGGTGAACACGGCCACACAATGCGGCTTCACCCCGCAGTATGAGGAGTTGCAACAGCTCTACGAGAAGTATCACGACCGCGGCTTCGAGGTGCTGGATTTCCCCTGCAACCAGTTCGGCGAGCAGGCTCCCGGCAGCTACGACGAGATACACGCTTTCTGCACAGGCACTTATTTTATCACCTTCCCGCAGATGGCCAAGATTGAGGTCAACGGCGACAGCGCAGATGCTCTATATGTGTGGCTCAAGGAGCAGGCCCCCTTCGGCGGCTTCGACACCACCGACCGCATCGGCGCCTACCTCGACCAGATGTTCCGCGCCCAGGACAGCCTCTACGACCAGAACCCCGACATCAAGTGGAATTTTACTAAATTCCTCATCGACCGCAGCGGCAAGGTGGTCAAGCGCTTTGAGCCCACGGCCAAGAAAGACGAGATAGATGCCGCCATTGGGACGGTACTGTAAAAAATCAGCCCCAAGCTCACCATGGGTACCTGTCCCGGCTGCGACGGCACGCGCCTGAGCGATAAGATACGCTCCAGCAACATAGGTGGGCTGTACAGGGCGCTGCTTCTGTCACTAATGTTTCTGTTTACATTAATGACAGCAAAAGCTCAGGACGAGCCTCCCATTGTGTTGAGCGGCGACCGGACAATCATCTATATCGACCGGCTCCCGTTGCGGGGGGATGAGACATTGATGGATGTCTTGCTGATGTACCCCGAGCAGATGGTTCAGGGTTTCGACGACCTGCTCGAGAGTTATCAGCTGCGCATGGAGAATGTGCCCGTTTCGTTGGATATCCGTCAATTCTTCACCTCCACGCCTGCCCGTGCGTGTACAAAGATACAGGTGTGCGAGAATCCGGGAGTGTCGAAAGGAACTACCGGATTGGGCGGAATTATCGACCTTACTATGCGGCGCAACGAAGAGGGTGTACATGGTCTGGCCGGTGTAGAAGCGGCGACATCCGCCGAGGTTTATCCTATGGGGAAGATTAATTATGGCCATACCGATTCTGCAGGACACTCCACGGATTTGTATGCCAATACAGGAGTGTCGATGAGCTGGCCGCACAATGATTTCAACATAGCGCAATACACGGATATCCATCTTAACCAGCGTTTTGGAAGGCGAGACAGGCTGCTGACCTATCTGCGGCAATCTTATGAACAGACGAGCCCGTTTTCCCCAAAACAGAACTATCTGGCACGAGCCCGCTATTTCCACACCTTCAACGATATCGGCACGGAGCTGCTGTTGCTCGCAGGATATCAGTATGGCAATGACAAAACACTTTCAGAATACAACCAACTGCAAAAAAAGAGCCATACCAAGACGGGGACGCTGCTGTACCTGGTCGAGCTGAACACTCCGCTACCCTTCCTCGACGGGCTGAATCTGATGGCCGGTTGGGAGATGGACAGGGTGCGCTATCGCTATCAGCTGACTCAGGAGATGTTGGCAGGCTCGACGCCTTTCGAGGCTACCGACGACTATACCGTCATGAATAATGACATATACCTTCAAGTGGATTATTCCCTCGGTCCGGTGAAGCTATATTTGGGTGACCGTATCTCGTTGTACCGCTACGACATGCAGGCCTACAACGGGGACAATACGCGCAACGACAGTCGTAACTTCTTTATGGCGAGCATTGCTGCCATTCTTGCCCAAGGGCATCAGCTGCAGGCGGGATACTACCGGCGTTTCTTCAATCCGAACTACCTGATGGCTTTGCCCACCAACTATCCTCTGTCCGACGGGATAACGTGGTCGTCTCCCGACACCCTTGCCGACGAACAGAAGGCGGAGGTGGTACGTCTGGCCTATATGTTCTCGGATAAGAATGTGAATGCCAGTCTTAGCACCCGATACATCCGCATGATTGATGACGGCTCGCAAACCCTGCAAGCGGATGCTGCTGCTTCGTGGATTGGGCGGTGGCTCATCCTCTCCGGGGGAGCCAATTTCAGCCGCAACACAACTCCGGATGGCGAAAAAACATACGGGAGTGTCCGTCTGTCGCCGACATTCCGTCTGCCCCAGCAATGGCGAATAGCCACCCAACTGATTCTCTACTCGCCGAATGCGCCCTACCGCAAGCTGAAAGGGACGGCGGCCTACGGAATGCTGGCTGTCGAGAAAAGAATCAATGATATCCTCGATTTGTCACTCTTGTGGCACGACCCATTCGACGGAAAAAACAGTGCGCTCGTCTTCACCGCCAAAATCTTGTTCTAATAATCCAAATTTTCTTCGTACTTTTGCATTTCGTAAAACAAAGAACTTATTTATAGAAAATAATGATTTTAAATAATATCAC
>LXOW01098829.1_pt1 | contig 92306 bp, 64 predicted proteins | sample 1368591 | NCBI WGS metagenome assembly LXOW01 (sample SAMN04884650, study PRJNA319009) | bovine gut metagenome | isolation source: Cow rumen | host: Bos taurus | place: Italy: Legnaro (PD) | collected 2014-07-09
GCAACCGATTTCGAAAGCGGCGTGGCGATATCGCGTTCGAATCATCTTTTGGACATAATTCCTCGCACGCTTATAGAACCCTATTACCTTGACTCAATCAAAGTCGACCTGACTGACGCTGCGGATATATGGTATCGATACGGCAATTATATGGCGACAAATGCCGGACAGTTCAGGTTTATTTCTCAGTCGGGAAACAAGGCCGTGTACGAGGTTGAGTGTATTTCGTGGACGGATGAATTCGGAGAGAATTATATCGGGGAGACAAATCAGTTCTACAGAGTGTACAAAAACTCCTACGGAACTCATACCGCCGAATTCACTTACGATCCGGATTATACTTACACGTACGTTCATGTTCCGGGCGATCAGTTTGTCGGCGCATGGCGTCTGACCGGCGGAGAGTGGTACGATATTATGACGGGCAGGACGGAGCTTGAATCATCCCCCGTAACCGCCGACGAAAATCTCCAGCGCGTGTATGCGCTTGCGGCCGCTGCCGTGCTCAGCGCGGCGATCTGCGCCGCGGCGGCGATGGTGAGAAGACGTAAGATATCATAAGAAATAATATCAGTGCAAACTAATACAAACCCGATGAAAATCTAAAGTGCACTTTGGATTCTCACCGGGTTTGTCTGTTGATTCGCAAATACAATCTATTGCCTTTATAGCAACGGATGGTTATCTGTTCAGGCTTCGCTCCGCGAAACGGATCGGCTCCTACGGGAGGTTTCCCATATTGCAGGAACAAAGACAATTCGATTAGCAAATGAATTGCGCCTGCGGCGCATGAATTGCCGCTGCGCGGCATGAATTGCGCTTCGCGCGTGAATTGCGGCAAATGCCGCATGATTTGCGCTGCGGCGCATAAAAGAATTGACGCATACAGTGTAATGGTTGTTACGCTGTATGCGTTGTTCATTATATTTTTTCAATCTTAATTTCTTGGATTTCAGCATGTTTATTTCCGCAATCGGAACCCGGCACGACCGTAGGGGCGCCTCATCGGGCGCCCGCCCCGAGGGGGAGGCAGGAACGATTGCAAAGATTGAGTATTGTACTGCAATATCTCTATTCAACGATAAGAAAGCCCGTTCCGTATTTGTTATCGATTATGCGTACCTGCGGGGCGGGCAGCCCGCAACATTTTCTTCGAAAATGTGGTGCCCCTACAGTATCAAATGACGCGTACAGCGTAATAACTATTACGATGTACGCGTCATTTTAATTCGTCCGGCTCTGCCGGACGCACCTCGCCGGGCAGTGCCCGGCATATCGCGTGCCGCGCAGCGGCACATATCGAACTTCGCAGAGTTTCGCGCACCGGCGCGAAACTCTGCGAAGTATATCGAGCGGCTCTGCCGCATATCGAGCGTGCGAAGCACGCATCATAAGCGGCTCTGCCGCATCTCGAGCGCGCTTGCGCGCACTTACATTGTCTCAATAACCGCCATAACCGGTCTGTGGTCTGATATATACAGTCCTTCCACCGGTTCGTCGGGGATGACGAGCGACTCGGAGACGTCGCAGGGCATATCGGTGAAGATATAATCGATCTTCGTCATATTCTCGGGCGAATACTTTCCGAAGCCGTGGAAGGTGCCGCCGAGAGGCGCAGTCGCGTCGATAACCGGCCTGCCGCATGGCGTATAGGCGGTGAAGACGTCGATCTCGGGCGTGCCCGGCTTTGCGTTCATATCGCCGGTGATGATGAATGGCAGGCCCTTCTCCGAGACGTAGCTGATGCACTGAACGGCTCCGAGCAGACGCGCGGTCTGGCCCTTGTGGTCGAGATGAGTGTTGAGGAAGAGGAATGGGGCGCCTTCTTTCGGTTTGAGCACCGCGGCTGTGAATACGCGCGGGCAGCGGCTCTGATCGCCGCCATAGGTCGATCCGGGTACGAGCGGCGTCGCCGAGAGCCATCTGGTCTCCATCGACACGACGTCGAATTTCGAGCGGAGGAAGGCGATAACCGTGCATTCTCCGCGGTAGTCGGCGTTGCGGCCGCAGCCGAGAGTGGTGTAGCCGAGCGCGGGCAGCGCGTCGCCGAGCCAGGCGCGCATATCGTCGTTGACTTCCTGGAAGCCGATCAGATCGGGCAGATATTCCTCAATTACTCCGAGGACTCTGCCGTGCCTGTTCGAGAATCTGTTGATTCCGTCGACTTCGGCCTCGACTCTGAGATTGAAAGTGAATACTTTAAGCTTGTTCTGTTCCATCTTTGGATTCCTCCGTTATGAGAGATTTCTTGCGAATCGAAAAGAATAATAGCGCCGCCGTCGCCGCGCAGATCAGCGGGCAGGCGATTTTGCCGGTGATTGTATCTCCCGGGATATTTACTGTCTGACTCAGAAGATACCCTGCGAGCAGCGCCGCGGAATGTATTCCGAATGCGAGTCCTTTAAGCCGCGGAAGCAGAAGCGACGCCTCTCGCACCGTCGCGGCGACCGAGACCGAGAGGAAGAAGATACCCGCGGCGAACATGATGAATTTCCCGCTCCCGAAGAAGAAGAAGGGAGCGGCCGCGAGCGCCGAAGCTGCGGAGGTCAGTCGCGCACCGCAGAAATCGGATATGATTCCTCCGAGAAAGCAGCCTGCAAATCCGGCGGCAGCAGGTATCAGCCATGCGAATCTGCCGTCGCTTTCTGCGACCGGCGCCGAAAAGACGATGAAGGCCCTCAGAAACGACGCGAGAAAGAGCATACCCGAAACGAATATGAGCGGCAGGAGCGCTTTTTTCGAGCGCACGGGGAGAGCGTCGGGCTTCTCTCTTTTTCCGCGGCAGATGAAGAACACAGTCAGCGACGCAAAGACCAGAAGAGCTATCGGGTACTGGACGGGCAGCGCGGTATCCTGCGCGATTTTCGCTCCGAGAGCGAATCCGACGGGCGCCGGCGAGAGAAAGATTGCCGTCCGCGTCGCGCCGCGCCTTTGGTTCAGCGAGTCGACGCCTCCTCCGGCGAGGAAAGCGGCGTATCCGACGCCCGCGAGTACCACGGCGGCTTCGGCCGACCATTCTCCGACCGCGAGAGCCGCCGCGCAGAGCGCGAGCCCGGCGGCAGCCGGGACTCTGCCCGACGAGCCGAAACGGTCGGCTGCGTATCCGAAGAGCGGAACGAGCCCGAGCGCGAGTATTGCAAACAGGACTAAAAGCGATTCGCCGCCCGGGAAAAATGTGTAAATCGCGAATCCGCCCGAGAAGGCGCACAGCGCGTGCCCGGCGAAATAGGGAAGAAAAGACGAAATCATTTGAAACTACTCCTCAATTTCGGAGAAAAAACGGGTCAGTACTTCGCGGACGGAGTCTGAGTCGGGCGCGTTCATCAGTTTCTGCCTTGCCGCGGCCGCGCCGCGCAGTCCGTACAGATACCCCGAAAGCGCGAATTTCGATTCGGCCGTGCCCCGGCGGTCTCCTTTTTCTGCGACTGCCAGCGAGAGCTGCCTCAGCGCCGCGCCGCATCTGTCAGCCGGAAGGGGCGGACGGAATTCCAATCCGTCGATCGCACAAGCGATCTCTTCGAATATCCAGGGATTCCCGACGGCTCCGCGTCCGACTGCGACGCCGGCGCAACCCGTTTTTTTAATCATATCAATCGCGTCGGCGGCGCAATTAACGTCTCCGTTGCCGATGACCGGGATTTTTACCGCCGAGACGACGCGGCCTATCACGTCAAGGTCGATGCCCGGACGGTAGAACTGCTCGCGCGTTCTTGCGTGCAGGACCAGGGCTCTCGCTCCTCCGGCTTCGGCTGCTTTGGCGCATTCGGGCGCGTTAATCGAATCGGCGTTCCAGCCCGAGCGCATCTTGACCGTCACCGGCAGCGCCGACGCGGCAGCTGCCGCAGAGACGATCCTGAATATTTTATCCGGATCGCGCATAAGCGCGCTGCCTTCGCCGTTTGAGACGACCTTGCGTACCGGGCAGCCCATATTGATATCTACGGCCGCCGGAAGCTTTCCGCGGAAACCGCGGTATGCGCCTCTCGAAACGAGACGCGCCGCCTCGGCGATGAATTCGGGTTCGGATCCGAAGAGCTGGACCGCTACCGGTATTGTTTCATCTTCTCCGATTGCGGCGAGATCGGCGGTTTTCGCCGGAGCAGACGGGCGGCCCCTCTGTTCGTAAACCAGAGCCTTCGCCGAGATCATCTCGCTTACGGCGTATTCCGCACCGTGTTCGGCGCAGACGATCCGCATCGCGCGGTCGGTCACTCCCGCCATCGGGGCGAGGACGAGTCCGCGCGGCAGAACTGTTTTACCGATTGTCATTCGGCACGGTATCCGGCCGCGGTTTCGATTGCTATGCGGTTGATTTTGGCTGCAGATTCGCGGTCGAGCCCGTATTCGCGGTAGAATCCGTCGTCGGTCAGTTTGATCGATCTCGAACGTTTTTCAATCGAAGCGAATATAACTGCCGCCGCGAGATATGTTCCGGCGGGAGAGGGATGGTTTCCGTCGGGAGCGAAGAGCTCGATCGCCGGACGGATCCTCATGGCGCGTTTCCAGGCGATGCCGACGGGCGCGAGAACCGCTCCGGTCGACGCTGCGAGATCCTCGTACGCCTTCGTGATCGGCGCCTGTCCCTTCTTGTCGCCCTTGAGCGCCCAGGTCATATAGAGGACGGGCGTGCTTCCGGCAGGATAAACAAGGTCCTTGATTATCGATTCTCCGGCGGGGAGGAAGGCGGAAGGATCGAATCCGCTCGATTTTCCCTGAAGTACGACGTAGTCGAACTTCCCGTATTTAACGTTCATCTCGGTGTCGCCGCGGCCGCAGTGGTAGTCGAGGCATTTGCCGCCGCAGGTCTGCATTATGCATTCTGCGGTGACGCCGGCGTCGGCAAAGAATCGCTTCACGCAGAGCGGAAGCAGATTGTAATAGGTCAAGCTGTTCCCGATGAACAGTATTTTCACGTTTTTCCTCATATCAGGTCTCCGTTGCCTTAATCGCATATTTATTTACAATATCATATCACAAACCGCGCGTCAAGGTCAAGCCGTTTGACGGAAAAAACTTGCAATTATCGTCTTTTTGATGTATTATATTATATATCAAACGGTGTCAACAGGCGGAGGCGGACTATGTTCGGATACGTAAGGCCCGACGTCGGGCGTCTGACGGTGGCCGATTATGAATACTATAAGGCGGTCTACTGCGGAGTCTGCCGCGATCTCGGGCGCGTATGCGGCCCGGCGGCGCGGCTCTGCCTCTCATACGACGTCGCCTTTCTCGAACTGCTCTCGCTGAGGCTCGGAGGCGGCGATCCGCCCGCCGTACGGAAAAGATGCCCCGTCAACCCGCTGATCCCGAGAAATATGATCTGCGGGACCGAAGAATCGGGTTACGCGGCGGCTGTCTGCGGAATTCTGGCTAATCTGAAGATACGCGACGATCGCGAAGACGAAAAGGGCGTGCGCCGCGCGGCGGCCGCGTTTGCAAACCTCTTTTCTGAAAAATGGATCCGCGGAGCCGGGAAAATATGTCCCGGCCTTGAAGAGGAGCTGAGCGAAAAGATAACCGCATTCTCGCGCGAAGAGGGAAAAGCGGCGTCGGAGGGCGGAGAAGTCTCTTGCGATACGCTCGCGGGCGCCTTCGGCGAACTGCTCGGCTGCGTTTGCGCCCGGCCCTTCAGACAGAAGGAAATGAAAAACGAGGCGTCGGTAGCGGCCGCCGTCGGCAGATGCGTCGGAAGATGGATATATATCACCGACGCGCTCGACGATCTGAAAAAGGACGCGGAAAAAGGCAGATTCAATCCGCTCTCCGGAGTTTACGAAAAGGACGAACTCAACGATGAAGAGAAGCAGACGGTCTGCTGCCTTGCCGCCGGTGAGGCGGGCGAGGCGCTCGACGCGCTGTCGCTTATCGAAGAAAAAGAGGGAAGTTCGTCAGCGCCAGGAAGAATAATCGAAAATATACTCAGATCCGGCATGCCGGCGGTGACGTCGGCAGTCCTCTCGGGCGATTATTCGAAGCCCGGAAGGGACAGCCTCGTAAGGAGCCGGATATGAATAACGCAACCCGAAAGGAGTACCGCTGAAGATGGCAAAGGATCCGTATTCGGTGCTCGGCGTCGCCCGCGACGCGTCAGACGACGACATAAAAAAAGCCTATCACGCGCTTGTAAAAAAATATCATCCCGACAGATACCGCGACGGCGACCTCGCAGACGTTGCGAGCGAGAAGATGAAGGAGATAAACGCCGCCTATGAGGAGATCCAGAAGATCAGATCGGGCAAGGCGGCGGATCCCTACGCGCAAAGCGGTTATACCGACTTCGGCGGATACAATCCGTCGTCGGGAACCGGAAGCAGAACCTACTCCGCCGAGGGCTCGGCGTCTTCGAAATACGCGAACGTCTTCGCACGCGCGAGGACGCTGATCAACGACAGAGAAGCGAACGCTGCTTACTCGCTGCTGATGAGCGTGCCTTCAGAGGGGCGCGGAGCCGAGTGGTACTTCCTCTGCGGATGCTGTCAGCTCAGCCGCGGCGCGACTTACGACGCCGGAATCTGTTTCGACCGCGCCTGCAGGCTCGATCCCTACAACGAGGAATACCGGATGGCACGCGAGGAATTCAGGGCGAGACAGCGCGAGCGCTATACAGAATCGGGCGGGACTCAGGATCCCTGCTCGTCGGCCTGCGGCGTCTGCCGGAGTTTGCCCTGCTGCTGTTATTTGCCTTGCTGCTGTATTTGAAATGAAAGAGGAGAAGTTGAAACTATGGAGATAATCATTCCCCGCGGCGGAGATGAACGAAAAACTCTTGCCGGAATAAAAAAACTCTGCGTTGCGGCGCATGAGGACGATATTGAACTTATGACGCTCGGTGTGCTCGGCAATATGAATCCCGCTGAATTTGCGGGCGCAGTCGCGACGAACGGCGCGTCGAGCCCGAGAACGGGCAGATTTGCCGGCATTACTGACGAAGAAATGGTGCTTCTGCGCGCGGAAGAGCAGAAAAAGGTTGCAAAATCCGCCGGATACGGAGCGCTCGCGCTGCTCGGATATACCTCCGCCGACGTGAAAACCGACGCGAGAGACGCCGTCGAAAAAGACATAGCCGATCTTATTCTCGCAACGTCTCCCGAAGAGATTTACACGCACAATCCCGCCGACAGGCATCCGACGCACGTCGCGGTATTCTGCCGGACGCTCGCTGCAATCAGACGCCTTCCGCCCGAACGCCGCCCGAAAAAGCTCTGGGGATGCGAGGTCTGGCGCTCGCTCGACTGGCTGCCGGGCGCCGTCCGGACGGTCGTCGATTCGGAGAATGGAACCGAGCTTGCGTCAACCCTGCTTCCGATGTTCGAAAGCCAGGTCGAAGGAGGCAAGAGATACGACGAGGCGTATATCGGCCGCCAGCGCGCGAACGCGACCTTTGCCGAGAGCCACTCGACAGACGAGTTCGCCTGCGCGTCGAATATGCTCGATATGACGCTTCTTATCACAAACGACCGGCTCGATCCGAGAGACTTTCTCTACGACGTGATAGATGCGTTCAGGAGAGAGACGGGGAAAACGCTGGACGGAGCGATGAAATAGGCTTCGCCCCGGGCGATATATACCGCTGACGCGGTATGCGATATGTGCCGCTCCGCGGCACGCGATATGTCCGGCAAGCCGGACGAGAAACGATAACCGATTGATATATCGGTAACCACCCGTAGGGGCCGAAGCCTGACATTTCGCCTAAGAGGAATGTCAGGTTCGGCCCGCAGGAAACGAATACCGCGATTTGTAATTGGTATCAAATAAGTGGCATTTTTGCCCTGGTTTTGCCATTATTGTTCCTGCGTACCGATTATTGCGGGCCGAACCCTTCCGCTACGCGAAACGGATCGGCCCCTACGGGAGGGTTTCAATATTCCGACTTGCTTTAGCAAACACACAAAAATAAGAAGAACCTGGAATTGCGCCTTCGGCGCATATAATAAAATGTTCCAATGGCGCATAGAATGTAACAATTGTTGCATTCTATGCGCCATTTCAATTATTCATTATTCATTTTTGAGTTTTCAGTCTTCAGTTTTTTTCTTCCGGAAACGTCATCTTATATTTCACTCCCTCCGGCGTAAACTCCGCGCTGATTACCGCCGAGTAATGCTTGCCGCTCTTTTTCGAAACGAGATCGGGCATTTCGACTTTCCCCGTTTCGAGCAGCGATTTTGCCATGGCTGAGGTCATTCCTCCGGCGACTTTTTTGAAATACGGATTGTTCTTGAAGAGTCTGACGTGGCATCCGTCTCCCGAGCAGAAGTACACCCGGCCGTCGAACATAACGTCCGAGCCGCATACTCCGCATTTGCAGAAACGTTTTGCCTCGCCTGCCGCGTAATCGCGTTCGGCGTCGGGGAATCTTGCCGCTCCGGCGCAGATGCTCCGCAGGTCTCCGGCCGCCTCGGCGACGACTTCGTCGACTTCCTTTTCTCCGCGGTAAACCTGCTTTAAGGATTTGCCGAGATTGAGCGTGCGGTCCTTCGCCATATTGATGCCGAGCGCCGAGAGAGAATCGACGTAGTACTCGCCGGCCGGAGTTATTCCGTAGCGGTTCTTGACGAGCGTGATGTATCCGCTTTTGATTGCGGCGTCGATGAGCCCGGCTCTCGTCGCCTCGGTGCCGAGTTCGACTTCGCTGACCGTCTCCATATCCTCGCCGTCCTCTGACAGCGTTTTCTTTTCGCCCGCAGAGTAGGGGTTCTTGAGGTAGGCGTTGAGCGTCTGCGCGGTGTAGTGGTCGGGCGGCGTCGTTTCCTTTTCCGCGGGTTTGAAGTTCACCTCAACCCTTTCGCCTTCCTTGAGATCGGGTATCGTTTCCTGCTTCTTCTTCGGCGGTTCGAAACGCGTAAAGCCGGGCGTGACCGTGACGTCGCCGGTGAGGGTAAACTTCTCGTGGCCGTTGTCGATCGTCAGCGTCGTGCGGTCGACGGTGAACTCCTCTTTGCAGAAGACGCTGCAGAAGCGCATAAATACCATGCGGTAAAGGTTCTTTTCGTCCTTCTGCATCGCGTTTACGTCGGGTATCTTGTACGTCGGCGAGAGTCCCGAGTGCGCCTCGATTTTCGAATCGTCGAATATATATTTGCTGTCGCGGAAGGTCACTCCGTCGAACGAACCGGGGTATGCCTTGTGTATCGAATCTATTATGTCGCCCGCCTTCCTTTTTTCGGCGGTCGCCATATACTGCGAATTTGTCCTCGGGTAGGTGACAAGGCCGTCCTCGTAGAGCTTCTGGAGTATGTCCAGCGTCCGCTTCGGCGAGTACCCGAATGCGCGACCGGCTTCTCCCTGAATATCCGACAGCGCGAACAGGCGCGGCCTCATAATATTCCTGCGCTCGGTCTTTCGTCCCGTGACGAAGGCAGGAGATTCGTTGTAGAGCCGGCAGAGTTCGGCGCATTCTTCCTCATTGTCGAACTTCTTCTTCGACAGGAGCTTCAGACTCGTCTTTTTGTCTTCCGACTGAGCGACGTAGTATTTTTCGGGAACGAAGTTACGTATCAGGCGCTCGCGTTCGCATATCGCCGAGATTATCGGCGACGTCACGCGTCCTACGCGCAGCAGCCGGCCTGATTTGACCGTCGCCATACGCGAGAGATTGATGCCGTAGAGCCAGTCGACGAAGGTTCGCGCGTATCCTTCCTCGGCGAGACGGTCGTATTTGCTGTCGGGGCTCATCGCGCTGAGCTCGTCGGCGATCGTTCTGACCGTCTGGTCGGGCATCCAGAGCCGGAAGACCGGCTTGTGCGTTCCCGACTGCTTGATTATATTGCGTATGATTATCTCGCCTTCGCGGTCGGAGTCGCCGGCGTTGACAAGCGCCGTCACGTCCTCGCGGGCGATGAGCGACTTTAGCAGTGAAAACTGAGCTTTGACGCCCTGATCGCCTTTGACGGCGTATCTGAATTTTTCGGGAATGATCGGAAGCGTGTCGGCGCGCCATGCTTTCAGCGCGGGATCGTAATCCTCGGCGTCGACGAGCGACAAAAGATGCCCGAAGGCGTAGGCGACTATGAATCTGTCGTTTTCGTAATATACCGATTTCGTCCTGCCGCCTGCGGACACCGCTTTCGGACGCGGTTCGATGGCGGCCGCGATATTCTTCGCGAGCGACGGCTTTTCGGCTATAATCAGTGTTTTAGGCAATTTAGGACCTCCCGGGGCAGTTCCGCGGCAATATGTTGTTGACATACGGCTCTTTTTATATTATAATTACAAGCGACGGTTTTGTCAACAATTCATTCCGCGCCTTTTTCGGGCAGCGTTCTGACGGGGTGTAAAACAGATGAAAGAAAACTTCGCTTTTCCGGAGATCCGGGGCAATTTCGGTTTCGGCTGCATGCGTCTGCCTATGAAGGACGGAGAGGTCGACGCAGAGCACTTCTGCCGCATGGCGGACGCCTTTATCGCGGCCGGGTTCAACTATTTCGACACCGCGCACGGCTATCTGCGCGGAAAGAGCGAGCTCGCCGTCAGGGAGTGCGTTGCGAAAAGATATCCGCGGGATAAGTTCCTTCTGACGAACAAGCTCACGGGCAACTTCTTCAAAACCGAAGATGATATTATCCCTCTGTTTGAAAAACAGCTCGAGGCCTGCGGAGTCGAATATTTCGATTTCTATCTGATGCACGCGCAGCAGAAGGAAAACTACGGACATTTCAAAGCCTGCCGCGCCTACGAGACGGCCTTCCGTCTGCGCGAGGAGGGAAGAGTGAAGCACGTAGGCCTTTCCTTCCACGACGACGCAGAACTGCTTGAAAAGATACTCCGCGACTATCCCGACGTCGAGGCGGTGCAGATTCAGCTCAACTACGTCGATTACTACGATCCGGCGGTACAGTCGAAGCTGCTGCTCGACGTATGCGCTTCTCATGGCAAGCCGGTGATCGTCATGGAGCCGGTCAAGGGAGGAAGTCTTGTAAAGCTCCCGCCCGCCGCGCAGGAAGCGCTCGACGCCGTACGCGGGGACTGCTCGAACGCCGGCATAGCGCTCCGTTTTGCCGCCGGCTGCCCCGGAGTCTTCATGACGCTCTCGGGAATGAGCAATATGGAGCAGACGGAAGACAATATCCGCACGCTGGCAGATTTCAAACCGCTCAGCCCGGAGGAATCGGCCGCCGTTATCCGCGCCAGAGAGGCGTTCGCGGAACAGAATCTCATACCCTGCACCGCCTGCAGCTACTGCACCGAGGGATGCCCGGCGGGAATCCACATACCCGAACTTTTCGCCTGCCTGAACGCCAAAAACGTATTCGGCAGCTGGAACCAGAATATGTACTACTCAATCGCGACGCGCGACGGAGGCCGCGCATGCGACTGCCTCGCCTGCGGCCAGTGCGAGGAGGTCTGCCCGCAGCATCTGCCGATCCGCGACCTGCTCGGGAAGGTAAGCGAGGAGTTTGATAAATGACGAATAATAGGCCCTGAACTGCAGTGACGGGATTAAAAAAATGATAAAAATCATCAACGTTTCAAAAGACTACAAAGTCAAAGCCGGATTGTTCCGCGCCCTGTCGGGAATCAATCTCGAACTTCCGAATACCGGGTTTGTTTCACTGTACGGTGAAAACGGATGCGGAAAAACGACTCTTCTAAACCTGATATCCACGCTCGATACCGATTATCAGGGAGAGATACTCTATAACGGGAAGGATATAAGGACAATAGCTTCCTTTTACCGCCGGGATATCATATCGTCGGTGCTGCAGGAAAACTATTTTGTCGATTATCTGGACGTCAGCGACAATATCCGCGTTTTTTCGGAAGACTACGACGACGCGACGATATGCGAGGAGCTTGCCCGCTATAAGGTTGAAGAAAAAAAGGACGAAAATCCCCAGCTTCTCAGCGGCGGACAGAAGCAGCGCGTGTCGCTTGTAAGGTCGATAATCAAGAAATACAAAGTTTTGCTTGTCGACGAGCCGACCAGCAGCATGAACGAGGAGATGGAGCAGGAGGTTTTCAAACGCCTGAAAGAAATTTCCAAAGACCGTCTCGTCATCCTTGTTTCGCACAATATTTCTCTTATCCGCCAGTACTCGGATCTTGTCATTTTGATGGATAACGCAGAGATTCGCTCGGTGGAAAAGAATTCGTCGGATCCTATCGAGTACCGCGACGGGGCCGTATTGATTCCGCGCTCTTTCGCCGCGCTGTCGGCGTTCGATATCGGGAAAATCAGAGAGGAAATCGACAAAAACGGTAGCGTGACGGTGAAATACGCGCCCGAACGCGGGGAGGCTGCGCCTCTCGATTACTCGATACTTCCGGACGAAGAGCCGTCGCCGCGAAAGCGTCTTCCGCGCAAAGTGAGACAACGCTTTTTGCTCAGATCGACTAAAAAATCGCTGAGTCCGCTGCTGCTCGGATGCGTCGCGATTGTGATTCTCTCTTTGATTCTCTCTTTTGTCGCGTCGTTCGCCTTCTTCGATCCGTATGAATTTCTTTATTCATCTCTCACTGCGAACTATGAAGGACTTATACGTTTCAGATCCCGGTGGGTAGTATCGGATGATCCTTTCTTTCAGCACACAAAAGAGTTTAACCGGTCGTCGTATAACTTCCTGAAAGACACTTTGAAATCAGATTGCATACTTCAAAAGCAACTTCAAGAGCCGCTGTACGTAGTTGAATCTTATGGAGAGTATTCAAACTGTGTATCTGCCGTTTTTTATTGCTCAGAGGATAACGTTGAACTGCTTGCGGGCGAGTACGCCTCGTCCGGCGCGGTTATGATCTCAGACTATCTGGCTGACGGCATCATAGCTGCTTCAGACGATTACTTAACATATTCCGATTTGATCTCAAAAGGTATCCCCGTAAACGGAATAAACGTACGAGTTTCAGGAATCGTCAGATCGGGCTACGAAAAATACAAATCTGTCATTAATAACGAGGATTTCAAAAAGTCTGATAATTACGTCGATTTTTCCGAGGATCGCGGTTCGTTTTACGAATCAGTTTACTGCCCTTGCCCAGAGAATTCGGACAGCGAATCAACCGTTATCATTCCAATGTTTGCCGAATCGGTATTTGTCTCTGTTTACAGCGCGTCGAAAATTGAAGGAGTGGATAATCTCAAAAAAAACGAGTGCATAGCAAACAGTGCGCTTGCCGGTATGCTTTCGGATAACCCGGAGGATATCGGTGAAGGGCAAACTCTGAAAACGCCGGACTCCGAACTGACCGTCAGGGAAGTGACGGACGACGGCAGTTCGGAGATGATTCTTTACGTCCATGATACGGCTTTGAAATCGCTGGCCAACTACCCGTTTTCCGGAGACGTCGATCTGCTGATCAGACTTCAGTCGGTGCGCGAGCTGAAAGAGCTCGAGTGGCATAATATGAACCACGACACTCCAATTAGCAAAGAACTATATTCTACTGTTATCGTCGTCAACAAGTTGACAGACTCGTTTGCCGTAATTACAATCGTATTGCTTCTTTTGATAATTGCCTGCTGCCTCGCCGTTTTCAAAAGAATCAGAAAGAGCGATTCGAGACTGGCAGCATTCTTCCGTATTTGTGAGTATTCCGGAAGAGAACTCTTCGTGTTACTCTTCGGGAAAGCATCGGCTCTCGCGTCAGCGTCGGCGCTGATATCGCTTTTACTCTACTGCATAGGTGCGCCTGCGTTGAACTCGTTACTGTCGTCTGCTATGGATTCGACTATCAGGATCTTCAGCGTAAGTCCGCTATCTATTATTTTGCTGATTTCGGGAATAACGCTGGGCGCCGGTGCCGCTGCGCTTGTCAATTTCGCTTATATCAGGAAAAAAGATAATATTGATTTAATCAGGTAAGCCGTGCCGTGCAAGACGGATTGCTTGTTCCGGTACAATTAAGGAAACGTTGAATATATTTGGCGCACGCATTTTGACGGCTCGTTTGACGATCCGTTTAAGCGACGCGATCTTGAAACGCCGCCTGAGTTTCAAGATTCCTCAGCAAGTGCGGATGACATATGCTCCTGTAAATCTGCGCACGTGAATTATCCTTCGCCTCCGGAAATAAAAACAACATAAGAAAGGAACCCGAAAAAATGAAAAGGACACGAATAATCATTTGCATCGTGCTTTCGATTGCAACAATTCTGTCGATGTTCTGTATTCCGTCGTATGCCAGTTCGTTCTAGACGACAAATACCAAACTCATCGATCCGACCAAAGCGCAGTTGCGAGCGGGTGAAAAACCCAAATACAGCAACCAGTTCGAGACAATATCTGATTCAATCAGCACCCCGTATGAATGCGACGTCTTTCATTACATCGTTCCCGCTTCAGGAGAGTATCTGGTTTATACGACAGGATCTCTTGACACGGTTGGAAGATTGTACAAGTACACTTGGTTAAATAGCTGGCCGGCGCAGACGGGTGTAATAGACGACAATTACGGAAACGCACTCGGAAGGACTAGTGCCAGCAATTTCTTTACGAGAATCACACTGTCCAAGGGAGAGAATCTATACGTCGTCATTCGTGGTTATGGCAACAGCACCGGAGATTATCAGCTTCACATCGAGCCATATCGTGATAAGTGTGTCTATGATTACGGAGGAATGTGGGAAAACAAGAAGTTGGTTGGGATAACGCCCATAATAGCTGCTCCACGAAAAACAGAGTCCACGGTATTTCGTCAGTGGTATTATACAGCGGAACAAACTGCAGAACTTTACCGTATTTTGACCAACAGAGCAATTCGGGCTCTTATTCAAAACTATTGGGATGAAATAAGTCCACAAGGTTTGTTTCGGAGAGCCGTTCAGGACCATTTGATGACCATTTCAACATTGGATTCCATTGGATTCCTCTCGATAATCCCCGGATCTTCTCAGGCGAATTGGGTGATTTCATCAACTGTTGAATACTGGTGCGACGCCGTTTACCATAATACAACTGAGGTTGCCGAGTTTCTTGCAAACATCGAGACTTATTGCGGATTGCTCCCTTATACGACTCCTGTAACAGCCCCGACTGGACAGTCAGCAAACGCTGAGTACTATACATGCACGAGTGGATTGACATACCAAACGAAAGCGACCCGAGAGTATATACCTGTTTCTTCGTTCTACGCATATTATCGTCCAATTGAATACAAGACTGTTAATTTTCAAACATTTAATTCGGATGAAATGTATGGCGCACCTTTTATTCACGGCAAATGGCACCTTAACGCGAATGATGATTTGCCTCAGGACGAGTTCCTGCCACTCAATTAGGATGGATTTATGTCTATGATGGAATCATCAAAAAAAGTGAGATCATCTGGCAGATTGCTGTGCTTCATCATTTTTGTCGTCATTCTCTGTGAGCTTTTTTCCTGTGGACCAAACAAAGTCGCTTTTGAAAAAAATGAAGATATTATAGCAATCGGACAATATTTAGCAAGATTTAAGGACGGGAAGCGGTTCACTCTTACCGGGCTAGAAAAAGCCGAAATTGATGATGATATAGTGTATTATAACATTTCCGGAACATCCATTCATTCCGACGGAGAGATAGTTAACGTTGCTCTGATTCTCGAATATAATCGGAGCTTCCAAATTATTGATCTACATTTCTGGGAAGATTTTGAAATCGGGATCGGGCTTGACACGAAGCAGAAATGGGAAGAGTGCTCTCAAAAAGAGAACGGAGTAAAGCACTATTCCGATGAAGAGGTCGTTGAGATGCGTGAGAAGGCGGAAGAGTACGCTGCGTTTATCAAATCGTTGGAAGACTGACTTCAGGAGAGAAAAGCTGTGAAAAAGGTTGCGACACTGTTGCTATGCTTGATAATCGTCTTGTCAATTCTTTCCTTTTTCGGATGCTCAAAAAAGACACCTGTTGACGTTGAAGCTATGGCAATAGCTTTGTGCTTTTTTGACGAAAAAGAAATTGAGGTCGAAAGGATTCAGAAAATGGCTATACTTCGCGATGGGAGTGAACCATGGTATGTCTACAAATATTACGTTACGGTACATTTGGAAGGCGGCGATTTGCAGGACATTTTGGGAACAATATTCGATCCAGAGGGCATATTATCTGGTCGGATTTGTTACGCCTCTGAAAAAGGAATCTCATATAACGAGCATAGCCCATCCGCCGGTACTGCCTTTGTTATTTGGGAAATGATGGAGAACGACCATAAAAAAGCAGAGATCTCCGAAATACCGGAGAAGGATATTCCTCAAATCGTCTCTCAGGCATGGACATATATTGAGGAAAACAACATTCATCCGGAAGAAGACAGCTGACTAGTTGACTGTTTTCGAAACTTGAAGGTCTGTCGGGCTGTCAAACGGCAGGCCTTCATTTCCAGGGCCGGTTTTGAAGGCGGACTCAGGCTTAACCCAAAACAAAACCCGGAAGCATTCGCACAAAGGCAGGACGGGATAAAACAGTATTCCGATGAAGAGGTTGAGGAAGTCTTTGAAAAGGCGTAAAAGTATGTTCAATACTTAGAAACGTTGGAAGATTGACTTGGAGGGCAAGTCCATGAAAAAGATTGCAACGCTATTGTTATGTCCGATTATTCTATTTTCAGCGGTTTCCGCAGCAGGATGTACTAAAAAAGTCAACGTTGACATCGTTGCGCTTGCAGAAGTTCTGTGTTTTTTCGATGAAAGTGGGATAGACGTCGAAAAAATAGAGAAAATGACAATTTTCCGCGATGGAAGCGAATCGTGGTACGTTTACAAATTTGCCGTGACGATTCATTCGGAGGATGGCGATTATCAGGATGTCCTCGGGACTTTTTGCGACCCAGTTTATGACAATGGGAAGATTGTGAAATACGACTCGGAAAAAGAAACGTCATTTGAGGACGAACCTCCTGATGGTACAACGTTTGTCGTTTGGCGGATGATGGAGAAAAAGCCCATAAAGTGTGAAATGTCCGAAATCCCTGAAAAAGATATTCCCAAACTCGTCTCTAAAGCATGGGCGTACATCAAGGAAAACAACATTCACCCCGAGGAAGAGGACTGATTATCAGATCGTTCTCAGTTCCTGAAGGTCTGTCGGGCTGTCAGACGGCAGGCCTTCATTTCCGGGGTGGATTTTGAAAGCTGACTCAGACTTTGCGCAAAACAAACCCCGGAAGAGCGCCTAAGAAGGTTGGCGGGGAAATTAAGGCAATACCGCACAATTCGACGCACGCGTCTTGACGGCTCTTTTTGCGCCTGTGGGGGCAATACCGCGCCATTCACCGCACACATCCTGCCGGCCCTTTTCGTGTCTGTCGTTGCGTCGAACGCTGGAGAAACCTCATGTTTCTCTGCGCATTCTCAGCAAAGACAGACGCAAAAATGGCTCGGCAATCTATGCACGTTGAAAGGCGTGGTATTGCCCTGACGTCTGAAATCGCACTTTTCAGCCAAATAGCCACCGGCGATTTGACTGAAAAGTGTAAAAACCCGCCTGTTTTCCTGCGATTTCTCAGTCAAAACAGGCACAAAAATCTCTCGGCAATCCACGCACGCAATTGTGCGGTATTGCCTTAAAGAACCAAGGACTCATCGTTTCTGCAATGAATAGAGAAGCAAAAGAACCAAAAGAAACAATTCTCACACGACTGAAAAAAATACCCCTCGTCGGGTGGCTCGCGGGGTTCATCTCGGTTGCAATCGAGTTTTCGCTCTACGAGCTTGCCATGCTCATAAACTCGGCGCCGGCAGCTGCAGCGCGGGCGGTACCGCCGAAGATCGATTCGATTGACGATCTCATTCCCTTTATTCCCGCGTTTATTTTCGGATACGTATTTTCATATCCCTTCTGGATCGCGGCGCCGGTGCTGACGTCGATACCCGGAAAAAGAAATTCCTGGAACTATCTCTTCTCGGTGGCGGTCTCTGCCGTTATCGGGATGATAATGCTCGTGCTGCTCCCGACCTCGATGGACCGGGCGGCCGAGGGCGTCCTGCATGCCGCGAACGAGCCGGGCTTTACCGGATGGGTGCTGCATCTGATCATCTACAGCGACGGCGGCGTCAACGGCCGCAATCTGCTGCCCTCATTCCACTGTATGATGTCGGTTTGCGTCTGGCTCGGCGTGGCGTTCCGGAAAGAGATAAAAATCGGCTGGAGGCTCTTCGTCTTCGCCGGTATGCTGACGATATGCGTATCGACGGTGCTTGTCAAGCAGCATTATTTCATTGACGCCGTAGCCGGAATGGGACTCGGAGCCGGAAGCTGGGCACTCGCCGCCGCTCTCGACCCGGGATCGGCGATTGAAGAGCGGCTGTCGCGCAGAGAGAAAAAAACGCCCGAGGGCGAAGACGGGGAGAAGAACGATGGATGACGGATTTGTATTTGATCCGGGTATGATATCTCCCGTCGAATCGCTGAAAGAGCGTCCCGGAAGGCTGCTCGCGGTCGATTTCGGAGACGTAAGGACGGGGCTCGCAATCAGCGATCCGACCCGATTTCTCGCGTCGGGACTCGGATATATCAGCCCCGGCGGAATCGCAAAGACTGCTGCTGCCGTCGCCGAGGAGGCGCGGAAACGGGAGGCCGCCGCAGTCGTCGTAGGACTGCCGAGAAATATGGACGGCAGCGAAGGTCCGCGCGCCGAAAGGTGCCGCGAGTTCGCCGGGCGAGTACACGTTCTGTCGGGCCTGCCGGTCGTTATGACCGACGAGCGCCTGAGCACCGTCGCGGCGTCGAGGTATCTCAATACCACGGACACGCGGGGACGGGAAAGGAAGAAGGTTATCGATTCGCTTTCGGCGGAGATTATTCTGCAGGATACGCTTGACAGGCTGAGGCGAGTTAACAGTTAATAGTGAATAGTGAATAGGTGAATCTGAAAACAATAACCGGCGCATAAATTGTAACGGGCGTTACAATTTATGCGCCGTTTCATGCGCCGCAGGCGCAATTCATGCGGCGGTACGCCGCCATTTCACGTCCGGCAAAGCCGGACATATCGCATGCCGCGAATGCGGCATATATCGCATACCGCATAAGCGGTATATATCGCACGGCGCGTAACGCCGTATATCGCGCGAGCGCAGCGAGCTTATCATGCGCCGCAGGCGCAATTCAAGCCACGCATGTGGCACTATTAACTCGAATAAAGATGTGAAAAGAAAAGAGGGCAAGTTCTCTTCGTTATAGAGGCGTAAAAAAGCGATACGCAATTTGTATCGGCTTTCTCATCCCGGGCGATAGTTTTTTGACCTGCCTTCCCCCGGGCGGGGGAAGGATGCTTTCGCGGATGGCGAAAAGCCGGCCGCGAAAGAAGGATGAGGGGGTGCACGTCCGATAAGATGTCGGAACCGAGTATTATATCGATTTGAGCACTTACGCTTTCCTGCGGCCATCGGCCGCCACGATGCGCATGCATAATCGATAACAAATATTATAATCTATCGCGCGTGCGTATCAATTTTGCACCCTCTCATCCGACCGCGTACGCGGCCACCTTCAAGTTTGAAACGTCGCGGTAGCGGCGTTTCAACACTTTCCGCCAGGGAGAAGGCAGGACGGAGGCGAACGCTTTGGACAAAAAAGCCGGTTCTGTAGTGCGGATCGTTCAGGGCGGGCCGAACCCTTTCGCTTCGCGAAACGGATCGGCCCCTACGGGCGGTTACCAATAGCGCAAAGTGCAACAGGTATTACGCTGTACGCGTCATTTGATACTGTAGGGGCGCCACATTTTCGAAGAAAATGTGGCGCCCCTACGGTCGCGCCAGGCTCCAATTGCGGAAATAAACATGCTGAAATCCAAGAAATCAAGGAAGCGCTGATTAATTAGCGTGCGTAGATTGGCGAGAGCATTTTTCGCCTGTTTCCGCTGAGAAATCGCAGGAATACAGGCAGTATTGCAAGATTTCGACGCGGAAACAGGCGGATAATGAGCCGTCAAGATACGTGCGTCGAATTATTCAGCGCTTCCTTAAGATTGAAAAAATATAATGAACAACGCATACAGCGTAACAAACGTTATACTGTATGCGTTAATCTGCGTTCTTTTTTTGTGTAACTTTTATCGTCTCTCGTAGCGAGACACTTCACTCGCGCGAAGCGCGAACTTCACTTGCGGCGCAGCCGCGAACTTAACTGGCGGCAGAGCCGCAAACTTATCTGCTACGCGGCGGGACGCCGCGTAGCATCAATCAAACGCCGAGAGGATCTGTTCTATCGCGCGGGGCCAGTTTCTCTTCATCTGGCTCGTCGACTGTGTCGCCCAGGAGCCGCCGCCCGAGATGCAGGTCTCAAAAAGCGCGTAGGGAGATCCGAGCGTGCTGGCGAAGATACGGCCGAGGTCGAACATAACGCGGGACTTGATCAGGTCGAACATCTCGCTCGATACCGCGTCGTCGGTGTATCTGTACTTGATCGTCGTGTCGTAGAGAGCAGGCGAGAGGACGCGGTAGCTTTCTGAAGCGTAGCACTCCATAACGGCTGACGCGGCGTCGACGTCGGTTGAATCGACCGGAATCGCGTAGAGCGAGAAGGGATTTCCGAGAACGGTGTAGAATTCCTTCTGATCGACGTTGTATTTCGGATTCGGAATGACTCCGTAGGATACTTCGTTCTCTTTGAACTTGAGGGCGTTACGGCATCTGTCGTTCCAGAAGATCGACTTTTCTGCCGCGAACCACTGAGCGACGTCGTTGTTATCGGTCAGCAGATAGGCCTTGTCGTTGGACTTGAAGAAGGCGGTCACCTTGTCGCAGATATCGACGGCCTTGGTGCCGATGAACTCGTCGCTTATCTTCATCTCGCCGTTCGAGACGTCGAGAATCTTGATGCCGGCGCCGGCGAGGAAGACGTCAAGGTGAAGCGTGTAGGCGTACTGACCGAAGAAGTCGCCGATGGACGCCTTGCCCGAGTTGTCGCTGTCAACGAAGGTGTCGTTGCACATCTCGAACATCTTGTCGATCGTCCACTGATTGTTCTTCACGAGATCGAACGGGTCTTCGAGTCCGAGGTCTGTGATGAGCGACTTGTTGAAGAAGGTGACGTACATCATATAAATGGTGTTCGCAGAGATGTCGCCCGAGGCGAAGAAGAGCTTGCCCTTGATCGTCGCGTCCTTGATCAGCGAGTCGGGCCACCAGGGCTTCGAAAAGTCGAGATACTCGGCGTTGCGGATATCGGAGAGCAGCCCCTTGACGGCGCAGGATCCGATCGTGAAGCTGTGTGCGGCTACCATATCGTAGGGAGTAAGGCCGCTCTGGATTCCGTTGTCGAGAACCTGGCAGAAGTTTGAGATGTTCGCGCCCGAGGCGTTGCCCTTCGTTTTTTCATACTCGAAGGTGATGCCGAGCCGCGATTCGACGTTCGCGTTTCTCACGTAGATCGCGTCGTTGACGATCTCGCCCGTCTGTGCGTCGGCGATGAACTCCTCGTGCTCTCTGTCGGACCAGTAGAGCAGGGTGAACTTTTTGTTGAGCTTGAGGTCGTCCGGAAGAGAATCCTTGAGGAAGCCCTTCGAGTCGTAGAGTTCGGCGGTCGTGACCGCTTCGGGTTCGGTCGACGCCTCGGCTCCGGCGGTCGTCCCGGTTTCGTCGCCCGTCTTCGCGCATCCGGCGAGGATCGCGAAAACGAAGAGAACCGAGAGGAGGAGTGACGTGATTTTCAGCGTTTTTTTCATATGGATGCTCCTTGAAAAATATAACTGGTATTGATAACTGTCTTAAGGCAATACCGCACAATTCGACGCACGCGTCTTGACGGCTCTTTTTGCGCCTCTATTGCCTTCGAAATNNCTGTTTTCCTGCGATTTCTCAGTCAAAACAGGCACAAAAATCTCTCGCCAATACACGCACGCGAATTGTGCGGTATTGCCTTAAAAGATTCCGTCAGTACGCGTCGACGGCGTCGATTTCGTCGCGCAGCCGTCTCGCGGCCGCTCCGGCGCGGGCGAAATACTGCTCGGGGGAGTAGGAGGCGTAGAAATCGGTCTTGCGGCGGAGTATTTCGAGCATGACGGTTCCGGTGTAGCCCGACTCGGATATCATCTTCGCGACGTAGCCGAAATCGATTTTCGCGTCGTATGGTATCATATGGTTGTCGCCGTTGAACTCGCGCATGTTGTCGTGGATGTGCAGCGCCGACAGCTTGTCGCCGAAGAGAGGCATATAGTGTCTTCCGGGCGTGAAGCAGAACTCGTGTCCGCAGTCCCAGCAGAACCGGGCGTCGGGGAACTGCTCGAAGGCGAAAGCGAGATTGGAGAGCATACGCTGGTTCTCATAGCAGATCTGAACGCCGTATTTCGCCGCCTCGTCCATAAGCTTCGAGAAGCGCTCGCAGCCGACGTCGTTGACGTGCGGAGGCGTCATTCCCGATGAGAGATGGACGACCATCGCCGGAACGTCGTATTTCGCACAGGTTCTGACCGAATTGATCAGCCGCTCAAGCATCTCGTCGCCCTTTTCGCCCTCTTTCCAGATGGTGTTGATTTTGTCGAAGGGAGCGTGGAAGTTGTCGCAGACGATGCCCGATCCGCGCAGCGCGGTCATATATTCTTCGAGATTCGGATTTTCGGATCCCGAGAAGCAGGCTTCGAAGCCCTCCTTTTTCATCAGCGAGACCTGCGTCTCGCCCGAAACGGGCTCGTTGTAGCAGTTGAAGTTTATTCCGATTTTTCTTTTCATTTGTGCCTCCGGGGATGGTATCTTTTTGATTGTTTCAAATGCTGAGCGAATGATAAATGATAATAGAAACAGGGATTTTCTTTTTGCCTTCCCCCGCCGGGGGAAGGCGGATTCCGACGCCGGAACGGCGGCGAAAGACGGATGAGGGGGTGCAGAATCGACGCGCAATCGTGCCTGATGAATTGCGCATGCGGCGCATGCGATATACGCGCAGGGCGCGTGCGATATGTGCCGCTGCGCGGCACGCGATATATACCGCTTGCGCGGTATGCGATATGCGGCGCGACGCGCCGCGCGATATGCGGCACGATGTGCCGCGCGATATATGCCGCTGCGCGGCATGAATTGCAACTGCGTTGCATGAATTGCGCTACGCGCATGAATTGCAGGCTGCGCCTGCATGAATTGCCGCTTCGCGGCATGAATTGCAACTGCGTTGCATGAATTGCAGCTTCGCTGCATGAATTGCGCCTGCGGCGCATGCGATATGCGGCGCCGGGCGCCGCGCGATATGTGCCGCTGTGCGGCACGCGATATATACCGCTTGCGCGGTATGCGATATGTGCCGCTCCGCGGCACGCGATATGTCCGGCGGAGCCGGACGAGACGCCCTTCGGGCGTTAAGCCCCGAGCAAAGCGAGGGCTATGATGCCCGCCATGATGATTCCGATAAAGAGATATTGAAGTTTCGTCAGCTTCTCGCGGAGGAATATCCGCGCGAGGATGAGAGAGGTGATGACGGTTCCGGCGCCGAGAATGACGGCGGCGACGCCCGTGCCCTCCGACAGCGCGAAGAGGTATGTCGCCTGGCCTGCGGTTTCGAAGAGCGCGGCGAGAATCTTCCATTTCTGGTTGAGTATCCTGCGTCCGAGAGGCAGGTTTTCTTCGCCTTCGAACTCTCCGGTCGAGAAGAGCTTTACGCCCTTGATTTTCAAGAAGATCAGTATTCCTATCGCCGTCAGGAGAAAGGCGTACTCGTATGCGCAGTTCGCGGTGTGTTCGAGGTTTTCCTCCGTGACGCCGACGAGCAGAGTGGTTTCGACGTCGTCGGTGTAGAATACGTCGAGGAAGGTTCCGACGGCGTCAAGTATCATATAGCAGAAGGGCATCGCAATCGCCCAGACCGCGAGCCGGCCGCCGTACTTTTTCCGCCTTGCGGCGATGCCTTCTCTGTCGAAAAAGCCGACGCAGACGATTCCGGCCGCTATGACGCCGATGCAGATTGCGACGGGCAGAGAAACCGTCTGATGCAGAAAGATCGCGCACAAAACCGGGACTACGGCGCCCGAGGTGTTCTCGATCGGGTCCGACAGCGACTCCTCGATGAACCTTACGCCGAAATAGGAGCAGGTCATCGAGACGATGTAGCAGAGCGACGCCGGAAGATATATGACAAAGTTGAGCGGGAAAGAGCGCAGATCGACGCCCTGCGTGAAGAGAACGACGGTCGCGTAGACACCCATCGCGAAGCCGACGAAAACGGTCGTCTTCAGATGCGAGTATTTTTCCTTTTCGAGGCTGCCTTTTTTATAAAAAATCTCGGCAATTCCCCAGGAAAGCGTTGAAAAAATCAAAAAAAACCAAAGCATAGTCCTTCTCCGCGTCCCGCGGAAAAAAGACTCGAAGTTCCGCCGAATCGCGTAAAAATAATATCACATTTTTGCCCGGTTGTCAAGGCGGATGACGCGCGCGGGCGTGAAAAAAGCCGGATAATATAAATAAATATATCGTTTTTTCACAATTGAATTGACAAGCGGGCTCTCTATGGTGTAAAATAATGCTGTATAATATCGGGCGGGGAGGTGTTCCCGCGTCCGGAACAAAGAGGAGAAATACGCAAATGAAAAGCAGAACCCGACCGGCGTCAGCCGCGCTCGCACTGATCCTCATACTGTCCTTCCTGCTTACCGCAGCTTCCTGCTCGGGAAAGACCGACAACGTCGACGAGACCACGCCTCCCGCGGCGGAAGTCACGACTCTGACACCCGAAACCGAACCCGAAGAAACCGAGTTCAACGCAAAGTCGATACTCGGCGAGAGAGACTTCGGCGGAAAGACCGTCTGCTTCTATTCGAGCGTCTACAACGGCGCCTGGATTTCCGACCTCTTCCATGAGGATAACGACGGCGACGTGCTCGGATCCGCGGTTTTCAAACGCAACGAGCTCATAAAAAGCCAGTACAACGTCGAGCTTGAGCAGAAGGAGAGCGGAACCCGCACCTTCGCCGACAAGCTGGCGATTCAGGTCAAATCGAACGATACATCCTTCAACCTCGTTTATATGGGCCTGGCCGACGCCGCGACTGCTGCGATTTCCGGCTGCCTCTATAACCTCAACACGCTTCAGAACATTCACACCGACGGGTCTTGGTGGAACGGCAGGGCCGCCGCCGCCTGGTCGCTCGCGAACAAGCTCTATTTCATGACGGGAGACATCACGACGACCGACAATATGTCGATCCGCATGATGTATTTCAACAAGGATCTCGTAAAGGATCTCAGACTTAAATCCCCCTATGAAATGGTCGCCGACAACACCTGGACCTTCGAGAACTACTTCACGATGGTCGAGCAGGCGGGAACCGACGCCACCGGCGACGGAGTCACGATCAACGACGATACCTTCGGAGTCGTGGCTCAGACGACCTTCGGCTTTATGATGACGACCGCGTCGGGCGAAATGCTCACCTACAAGGGCGAGGGCGACATGCCGGTCTGCGTCTATAAGGGCGACACTACGCGTCTTGTCGACGTCACCGAGACGCTCACCGGATACATTGCCGGCCACAACAGCGTCTATCTCGGCGCCGACGCAGATATCATGAGCATCTTCACGAGCGGACGTTCGCTCTTTATGGCCGAGGTTCTGCTCCACTGCAAGACGATGCGTATGAACTACGACGTCAACTTCGGACTGCTTCCGATGCCTAAGTACAACGCCGATCAGGACTGCTACTACCAGTACTTCACCGGCTACTGCACGACGGTCACCGGCGTGCCCTACCACGTTCAGGACGAGGATCTCGACAGAGCGTCCTTCATTCTCGAAGCGCTTGCCGTCGAGTCGGTTATGACGGTAACTCCCGCTTTTACCGAAGTCTGCATCAAGGGCAGATATGCGTCTGACAACGAATCTGCGAGCATGGTAGACATCATCACCGGTATCGTTCCCGAAGGCGCCGTTCTCAGCGACCTCGCCGAGGTCCGCGGATGGGGCGGACTCAAGAGCTCTGTCCAGGACGCGATCTCTCACGGCAGCGCCGTATCGAAGATTCTCAAGCAACTCACGAGCTCTACGACCAGAGCGATCGAAAAGGATTACGAAGCCGTAGTCGCTCTTCCGTAATTATGACGGCGGAGAATTCCGGAGAGGGAACTCCGCGCGGGCGGGCGCTCGCCGAAGAACTGAAGCGGCTATATCCGGGTTCCGAGTGCACGCTCGAATGGCGCGAGCCATGGCAGCTGCTCGTGATGGGGCGGCTGTCGGCTCAATGCACCGACGTGCGCGTCAACGAGGTCTGCAAAGATCTCTTCGAAAAGTATCCTACGGCGGAAGCTATGGCGGCCGCCGACCTGCCCGAGCTCGAAGAGGACGTCCGGCCCTGCGGGCTGTTCAGGACGAAGGCGGCGTCGATAAAGGCGGCCTGCGCCATGCTCTGCGAGGAGTACGGCGGAGTCCTGCCAGACAGCATGGAGGAACTGCTGAAGTTCCCCGGCGTCGGACGGAAGATCGCAAATCTCTTGCTCGGCGACGTATACGGAATTCCCGGAGTCGTAGCCGACACGCACTGCATACGCATTTGCGGCCGCCTCGGATTTTACCCCGAGAAATCGCGCGATCCGCTGCTTACCGAGCGGATTATGAGCCGCGAGCTGCCCGCGTCGGAGCAGACAGACGCCTGCCACCGGCTCGTCGATTTCGGCCGCGACGTATGCCGCGCCGCGCGTCCCGAGTGCGAAAGATGCCCCGAGGGACTGCGGGAGATGTGCGTGCACAGGTTAAAGTGAAATTTGTGCTTCGCACAAGTTATGAGTTATGATTGTGATTCGCACAAGTTATGAGTTATGATTGTGCTTCGCGCAAGTTATGAGTTATGATTGTGCTTCGCGCAAGTTATGTGTTATGATTGCGCTGCGCGCAAGTTATGAGTTATGATTGCGCTGCGCGCAAGTTATAAGTTATGATTGTGCTTCGCACAAGTTATGAGTTATGATTGTGCTTCGCACAAGTTATGAGTTATGATTGCGCTTCGCGCAAGTTATGAGTTATGAGTTGCCTTCGGCAACTTTATAAGTTTTGAGGCGATCATATCATAACGTCTGCCGCAAGGGAGACTCATAACTTCCGCCGTCAGGCGAAATCATAACTGATAACTCAAAGAAGATTTTTATTTCCGCGCGGCGTCCGGCTTATGCCGCCGCCGCGCAAATATTTGAGAAAGAAATACTGTCAATGGAAAACGGTATTTACGAACTGACGTCGGGCGCGGACCTGCGTATAATGACCAACAACGTCTGGAACCGCGACGCAAACAGCGAGGCCTGGGCCGCAATCGGAAAGGACTGCTCGGCTCCGGTCAGAGCGCCGGGATTCGTCCGCGTCTATTCGGAATGCAGACCCGACGTCGTCAACACTCAGGAGATGACGGCGCTGATGCTGAAGTCGATCATCGACGGTCTGCGCGATAAAGGGTTCGATTACGCAGGGCTTGCGATAAACGATCCCGTCGACGATTTCACGGCGATCATATACAACAGGCAGACGCTGACGCTTCTTGAATCGGGCCATCACGTTTTCGGGTACGCCTCCGACGCTAAATCGAAGGGATATACCTGGGGACGATTCGAACACAAGGCGACGGGACGGACTTTTATATCTCTTTCGACGCATCTCTGGTGGAAGAGAGAATCGGTCCAGCCGGGAAGCGACGAATGGAGAGAGCGCCAGGCGGGAGAAATCGTTGAGTTTACGCAAGAACTCGAAAGGAGCTTCGGCTGCCCCGTTTTCGTTCAGGGCGATTTCAACACGAGGACGTCTTCGGGCGCCTTCGCCGCGTTTATCAGCGGAGGTTTTTCCAACTGCCGCGACCTCGCGACCGTCTGTGCCGACGACCTGCGCGGCTATCACTTCTGCACGCCCGCGGGATTTTCAAAAGATCTATATCCCGGGACCTATACCGGGAACGGGATTGATCATATGCTTGTGAGAAATCAGGGCGGCGCGGAGATCCTGTCGTTCAGACATATAATACCCGACTATTATTATTCTCTTTCGGATCACTACCCGGTATGCGTCGACGTCCGGCTCGGGTGAATACGGGATAATCAAGGAGATAATCGATGCTCTATTCAAAAGAGATACCTCTCTACGGAGAGTTTGACGTTATCGTGCTCGGCGGAGGGCCGGCAGGCGTCTGCGCCGCGATCGAAGCGGCCCGCGACGGCGCGTCGGTGCTTCTCTGCGAACGCACGGGAATGCTCGGCGGCAGCGCCGCTGCGGCGCTCGTAGGACCCTTTATGACCTGCTACGACCGCGACGGCAACCGCAAGATCGTCGGAGGACTCTTCGACGAGATCGTCGACGAGATGAAGAAGATCGGCGGGGCTATCGATCCCGCGGACTGCGACTCGCCGAGCGTTTACACTTCGTTCATCGGAAAATACCACAGGCACGTAACGCCCTTCGATTCCTTTGCGCTGCAGATCGTCCTCGACCGGATGACGGCGGCGGCAGGCGTCAAAAACCTGCTTTACACCGCATTCGCCGACAGCGTGACGCGCGACGGCAGAATCGAGTATATCGTTCTTGACGCGCCGCAGGGACTGATCGCCGCGAAGGCGCAGGTCTATATCGACTGCACCGGCAACGCCGACGTCGCCGCGGCTTCGGGTGTCCCGACGCGCAAGGGCGGGGACGACGGCGAAGCGCCGCAGCCCGGAACCCTCTTTTTCGAGGTCGACGGAGCCGAGGACGAAAAATTTCTCGACCGTCCTGCGCGCCCGGTCAAGTGCTACCGCAAGCCGGTCCCTGGCAGCTACAAGGTCAATCATCTCCGCGTTTTCGACGTAGACCGCGCCGACGCCGACAGTATGACGAGAGGACACACCGAGGCGAGAGAGCAGGTGCTCGATTCGTATAAGGTGCTGCTCGCGACGCCCGGATTCGAGCACTCGAAGATAACTCAGGTCGCGCCCGAGCTCGGCATCAGAGAGGGCCGTCACATCGAGGGTGTCTACCGGCTGACCGTCGACGATATTTCGTCGGGACGCCGTTTCGACGACACGATCTGCTGCTTCGGATACGGCATGGACGTTCATCCGAGGACTGCCGACGGACAGTTCGGCGGCGGATTTTCGGGAGAGGTCGCTCCCGTATATTTCATCCCCTACCGCTGCCTCGTGCCGGTCGGATGCTCGAATCTTCTCGTAGCCGGAAAGACGGTTTCTGCCGAATCGCAGGCGGCGGGCAGCATACGCGTGATGCCCTGCTGCATGGCGATGGGACAGGCGGCGGGAGCCGCGGCGGCGCTCTGCGCCGAGAGCGGAGCGATACCCGCGGACGTCGATACCGGAGCGCTCGTCAGCGTGCTGAGATCGCACGGCGCATGCCTTGAGTAATCGATTAAAAAAAATAATCGGAGTTAACATCTATGAAAACAAAAGCTGTAAGAATACACGGTAAGTCGGACCTGCGTCTCGACGAGTTCGAGTTGCCGCCGCTCCGAGAAGACGAGATACTCGCTAAGGTCGTCTCGGACAGCATCTGCATGTCCTCCTACAAGGCGGCGAAGCAGGGAGGCGACCACAAGCGCGTACCCGACGACGTCGCGGAGAATCCGGTCGTCATCGGACACGAGTTCTGCGGAGAGATTGTAAAAGTCGGCTCGAAATGGGCGGGCAGATATACGCCCGGACACAAGTTCGCGATCCAGCCCGCGATGAACTACAAGGGCTCGCTCGCGGCTCCCGGGTACAGCTACAGATATATCGGCGGCGACTCGACCTGGGCCGTCGTGCCGAACGAAGTCATGGAGACCGGATGCCTGCTCGACTACGGCGGAGAGGCCTTCTTCTACGGCTCTCTCGCCGAGCCAGTCTCCTGCGTCATAGGCGCATTCCACGCGAATTACCACACGAAGGCCGGGTCCTACGTGCACGAGATGGGAATCGTCGAAGGCGGACGTCTCGCGATACTCGCCGGAGCGGGTCCGATGGGCCTTGCCGCGACCGATTACGCCGTGCACGCGCCGAGACGCGCGTCGACCATCGTCGTGACCGACATCGACGACGCGAAGCTCCGCCGCGCAGCAGAGGTTCTGCCTCCCGAAGAGGCGGCGAAGGAGGGCGTGCGGCTGATATATATCAACACGCGAGACTCGAAAGACCCGGCTGAAGATCTGAAAGCCGCCGCAGGAGGCGCTTTCGACGACGTCGTCGTGATGGCGCCCGTCAGGCCCCTCGTCGAGGCGGCCGACAGGATGCTCGCGAGAGACGGATGCCTCAATTTCTTCGCAGGCCCGACCGATCCCGCGTTTTCGGCGCTTTTCAACTTCTATAACGTGCATTACTCTTCGACGCACGTCTGCGGGACGAGCGGCGGCAACACCGACGATATGAAAGAGGCGCTTTCGATGATGGAGCGGGGAAGAATCAACCCCGCCGCGATGGTGACTCACGTAGGCGGACTCAACGCCGTAATAGACACGACGCTGAATCTCCCGTCGATTCCCGGAGGGAAAAAACTCATATATACGCACAAGAAACTGCCTCTGACCGCGATTGCCGATTTCCCCGCTCTCGGAGAAAACAATCGGTTTTACGCGGCGCTGGCGGAGATTGTCGCCCGCAACAACGGTCTGTGGTGCGCCGAAGCCGAAAGATACCTGCTTGAAAACGCGGAAAATATTTCCAACGACTGACGAAAGGATAGGACACAATGATAAACGAATATCTTGCCGCGCTCGCGGAGATGTCGAACAGATACGGCAGGGACGCGTCCTACGTCCTCGCCGGAGGAGGAAACACCTCGTTCAAGAAAGACGGCGTCCTTTACGTCAAGGGCTCGGGAACCGCGCTCGCGACGATCAAGGCCGAAGAATTCGTCCGGATTGATCGCGAAAAGCTTGCTGCAATCCGGGGCAGAACCTACCCCGAAAAGGAGTCTGAAAGGGAAGCCGCGGTTCTCGCCGACATGATGGCGGCCCGCCTGCCCGGAGAGACGCGCAGACCGAGCGTCGAGACGCTGCTGCACGACCTTTTCCCCTACGCTTTCGTGCTTCACGTCCATCCGGCTCTCGTCAACGGACTGACCTGTTCGAAGAACGGAAAGAAGGTTGCCGCGGAGCTTTTCCCCGACGCCGTATGGATTGAAAACTCCAAGCCGGGTTACTGTCTGGCCGCGCTCTGCCGCGAGCGTCTCGCCGGCGCGCAGGGCTCGGGAAAATTCCCGCAGATCGTTTTCCTTGAAAATCACGGAATCTTTTTCGCCGCCGACACGGTTGACGAAATCGATAAGATCGTCGCCCGCGTGATGAAGGCGATCGACGCGGAAATCGGAGAGCGGCCGGACGAAGCCGACGCCGACGTCGACCTCTCTGCAGCCGCGAAAATCGCTCCGGTTATCAGAATGCTCTACGGAGAGGGAAATCCCGCAAGCGTCAGATTCTGCCGTCAGCGTTCGCTCATCGCCTACGACCCCGAGACCGGCAGTCTCTCTCCCGACCATATCGTATACTGCAAGGCGTCTCCGCTGATTGTCTCGGAGGGAGACGACGTCGCGGCCGCCTTCCGCGCCTACGTTGCGGATAAGGGATACAAGCCGAAAGTGGTTTACTTCCGCGGGCTCGGCGCCTTCTGCTGCGGCAACACTTACAAAGAGGCGCTGATCGCTTCTGAGGTCTTCTTCGACGCCGTAAAGATCTGCGTATACGCGAAATCCTTCGGCGGCGTCAGCACGATGCCCGCCTGGCTTGAGAGCTTTATCGTCAACTGGGAGGTCGAGAGCTACCGCTCGAAGGTTTCGCTCTCGGCGACGGCGGCCGGACGGCTCGACCGGAAGGTCGTCGTGGTCACCGGAGCCGCACAGGGATTCGGAAAGGGAATAGCCGAAGAGGCGGCGAATGAGGGCGCCTATACCGTCATCGCCGATATGAACTACGACGGAGCCGTCGCGCTCGCGTCGACGCTGCCGTCTTCGACCGGAGTCCGCGTCAACGTGACCGACGAGGAGTCGGTAAAGAAGATGATCGAGTACACCGTGCTTGAGTACGGAGGAATCGACGTTCTGGTCAGCAACGCCGGAGTCGCGAGAGCCGGAGGGCTCGAGGAGATGACGCGCGAGACCTTCGATTTCGTCACCTCGGTCAACTACACCGGATATTTCCTCTGCGCGAAATACGCCTCTGCCGTTATGAAGATTCAGACCTCGGTCCGCCCCGGATATACGTGCGACATAATCGAGATAAATTCGAAATCGGGTCTTGCCGGATCGAACCGCAATTTCGCATACGCAGGTAGCAAGTTCGGAGGAATCGGACTGACGCAGAGCTTCGCGCTCGAACTCGCGCCGTACGGAATCAAGGTCAACGCCGTTTGCCCCGGAAACTATCTCGACGGGCCGCTCTGGTCGGATCCCGAGAGAGGTCTATTCGTACAGTATCTGAACGCCGGAAAGGTCCCGGGCGCGAGGACTGTCGAAGACGTCCGCCGCTATTACGAATCGAAGGTTCCGCTCGGACGCGGCTGCTTCCCGAAGGACGTCGCGAGAGCGATATTCTATATCGTCGAGCAGACCTACGAGACCGGCCAGGCGATCCCGGTGACCGGCGGACAGGAGATGCTCAAATAAGAGGCGATTTGCGAAAATGGTAAGATATATTAACAATCACATACACACGACATATTCGTTTTCCCCCTACGCGCCGGCGGAGGCGGTCAAGGCGGCGAAGGACGCCGGGCTCTGCACCGCGGGCATCATGGACCACGACACCTGCGGTGGTTCGCGCGAGTTTCTCGAGGCGGCGGAGCGCCTCGATATGCCTGCGACCTGCGGAGTCGAATGCCGCGTCGATATGTCTGGTACGGCTCTCGCCGGCAGGCGGCTGAACAATCCCGATCAGACGTCGGTCGCCTACGTCGCGATGCACGGCATCCCGCACGACCGCTTTGACGAGGTCGACGCCTGGTTCGCTCCATACCGCGAAAGACGAAACGTCCGCAACCGGAAGATGGTTGAAAATATCAATTCGATCTTCGGAGAATACGGTATCGTTCTCGATTTCGAAAAGGACGTCCTGCCGCTGTCGACGGCGGCGGTGACCGAGAGGCATCTGCTCTTCGCGCTGACGAAGAAAATTACGGAGAAATATCCCGATCCCGCAGCCGCGGAACGCTTTCTTACCGAAAGAGCCGGACTTGAACTCGGCGCGAAGGCGCGCGACAGAATGACGGGCAACGGATACGATCCGCGCTTCTACGAATACGACCTTCTCGGGATACTCAAATCGAATCTCGTATCGCGGATATACGTTGACGCGACAGACGAGTGTCCGCCGGTTGACAAGTGGATTGCGATGGTCAGGGAAAACCACGGAATTGCCGCCTACGCCTATCTCGGCGACGTTACCGATTCGGTCACAGGCGACAAGAAGGCACAGAAGTTTGAAGATGATTATATCGATCTGCTCTTTTCGGAACTGAAGCGTCTCGGCTTTGACGCAGTGACGTTTATGCCGACGCGGAACACACCTGCGCAGCTCGACCGCGTGATGGCGCTCTGCCGCGAATACGGATTTTTCCAGATCAGCGGTGAGGACATCAACTCTCCGCGGCAGTCCTTCGTTTGCCCGGCCTACGCAGATCCGAAGTTCTTCCATCTCGCCGACGCGGCTTTCGCGCTGATCGGGTACGAAAACGCGGCTTCGGTCGATCCCGAAAAGGCGATGAGAGAGTACGCTTACATCTTCAAAAACAGACAGGCATAAGAGAATACCGCGCGGTCCGGATTTCCGGGCCGCGCGATATTTTGATAATAATAAATTAATATTAATCGCTTTTTCGCATTTTTATGTTGACAGTGCGACGAAAGGGTGATATAATTAGTGTACAAAAAATCCTAAAACAAAGGAGAATTTCAGCAATGAAGAAAGCGTTATCGCTTATCATCGCGGCGATTATGATCCTCAGCGCGCTGACCGTTTTCGTATCGGCAGCCGGCGAGATCGACTACGCCTCCAAAAACGACGGAGACGTTCTCTACGAAGTCAACTTCAACGGAGACGACACCTACAAGCCCTTCCACTTCCGCAGAGGAACCAATAAGGTCACGAAGAAGGACAACTCGACCTTCCAGGAAGATCTCGGCGTTGCAACGACCGTCGAGATCCAGGACGGCGGAAAAACTCTCGTAGCGACATATCCCGCAAAGAGAGCCCTCGCCGCTGACGAGAGCAAGATCGACGGCGGCGCCTGGTTCTGGGGCGGAGCCATCAAGGGCCTGACTCTCGGAGAAGGCAAGAAATACACGATGACCCTCCAGATGTCCTTCCCGTCCGGAAACGCCGGATTCTATTTCAACTTCGGCTATGCCAAGGAAGGCGACGATCCGCTGAACAATTTTGACTACAACGGACTTTACGGCCTGTACGGAAAGCTCAGTGGCACGAGCCTGACGATCTCCCGCGCCGCCGGCTCAAAGCAGAAGGGCGAAAAGCTCTCCGACGGATCCAACTACAACGCCAGCCCGGTCGTGGTTGATAACGGCACGCTCGCAGACGTAAAGGTCGAGATCGACGGATACTTCTACAGCGTCTGGCTCAAAAAGACCGAAGACACCGAGTGGACTCTCTACGACCAGCTCAATATGATGGATAAATCGAGATGCGCCACCTACGCTCCCTGCGACAACCTCGGCTTCTCGATCTACCTCTACAACTTCGGCGCGAAGACGGTCGTCAAGAACGTCGTAATCAAGAAGGGATGCAGCTACACTGCTTCCAACTCGAGCTACACAGCTCCCGAAGCTCTTCCGGCAACCGCGATCGACTACGCTGCCGCCGCTATGGGCGACAAGCTTGCCGACCTTAAGTTCAACGCCGCCGAAGGCGCCTACGTCGCGAAAGAAATCGGCAAGAACTCCACCGCCGTGACCACCATCTCCGAAGACGGCAAGACCTACTCGGTCCAGCTCGGCGGAACCGCCGCGGGCGAATGGTTCGGAAGCACGATCGGTCAGCTCAAGATCAACGACGATACCAGATACACCTTCAAGTACAGACTGAAGGCCGCCAACAGCGAGAACACCTCCACCTACATCACAGGTATCGCTTACAACTCCAACGCTGCCGGCATCGGCGTGAGATACAACTGGTACGGAACCTTCTCCGACGTCAACAAGAAGCTTCTCAGCAACACCGCCGCCAACGCGGTCAAATACGCCTTCATCGGCACCAACTTCCCGACCTACAACTACTCGGACGAGAACCAGAAGCCCTTCACCACCTTCGAGCCGAAGATCGACAGCGACGGATTCATCGACGTTGCCGTCGAGCTCAAGGGCTGGACCTGGACCTACTACGAAGCGGACGCTGCGGGCAACTACGTTGCGATTCAGACCGTGGACAACAAGGCGCTCACGAAGCAGTACCTCGGCCGTGCGTCGATCGTTGAAGACAATCTTGCCTTCATCATCTACACCTACAACAAGAACGTCAGCGACACCGTCAGCAACGTCGAGCTCTACAAGGGCACCGTTATCTCGGGCATCGGACAGGATCAGCCTTCCAACCCGACCACCGGCGACGCTACGATCTGGGTCGTCGTCGTTGGAGCTGTTGCTCTCTTCGGCATGGGCGTCGCTCTCAAGGCGCGCAAAGCGTGAAACTGAAGACTTAAGACTTAATACTTAAGAATTAATAATAATGCGGCGCATACAGCGTGACGAACGTCGGGCTGTATGCGCCGTGTTTTTTTGCGTAACTTTTTCGCGTCTCGCAGAGCGAGACATATCGCACGCGAAGCGTATATCGCGGCACGCGCCCTAAGCGCGTGCTCATGCGCCGCAGGCGCAATTCATGCCGCGCAGCGGCAATTCATGCGGGCGTAGTTGCAATTCATGCCGCGCAGCGGCAATTCATGCGGGCGTAGTTGCAATTCATGCGCGCAGCGCAATTCATGCGGCATTAGCCGCCCGTGATGATTCATATTATTGCGTGTTTGAGACAATCTTTGATTATCATTTGTTGTTACCTGTAGCGGGATGTTAAAAAAGTCGGACTTTTTTAACATCCCGCAGGACGGAGGCGAACGCTTTGGACAAAAAAGCCGGTTCTGTAGTGCGGATCGTTCAGGGCGGGCCGAACCCTTTCGCTCTCGCGAAACGGATCGGCCCCTACGGGATAAAGGGTTGATCGTGCGATAAAAAACGATTGGGAATTTACTGCCGATAATTTCGAAAACGAAAGACAATTGCCTGACAATAACTCTGTGCACCCGTAGGGGCCGAAGCCTGACATTTCGCCTGAGAGAAATGTCAGGTTCGGCCCGCAGGAAACGAATACCGCGATTTGTTATTGGCGTCAAGCAAAGGGCTTTTTTGCCGTGGCTTTACCATTATTGTTCCTGCGTACCGGTTATAGCGGGCCGAACCCTTTCGCTCTCGCGAAACGGATCGGCCCCTACGGGCGGTTTTCAATATTCTGAACTGTTTTACCTAACGCACAGAGATATGAAGAACCGTATATTTTAACTCCCGTTTTCGCAGCGAATTTTCCTCTCGGACGCTTTGAATTATCCGGTTTCTTTATTTATTGTGAAAAAAACACAAATTTCTCTTGACGGATTCGAAAAAATATAATATAATAAACTTATCAATTATTTTAAGCGAGGTTTCAGAATGAAAAAACTGCTTTCGATTCTCCTGTCCGCGCTCATGATTCTCTCCATCTCTGCCGTAGCGGTTTACGCCGACGGACCTCAGGCCGTCAAGACCGCCGCAGAGTTTGCAGCCATGGCTGCCGACGGAGACTATTATCTTGACGCCGACATCACGGTCGCCGCTTCCTACGCCGCTCCCTTCACGGGAACGTTCGACGGAAAAGGCCACACCGTAACCGTTTCCGCTCCTCTCTTCGCCGAGATGGACGGAACGGTCAAGAACCTCGTCGTCGAAGGACTCGTCGACAACTCGGCCCTGACCGCCGAAGCTCCCGCACATACCGGCGCGGTAGCCTCAACGATCAACGGCAACGCCGTTTTTGAGAACATCAAGAACAACGCCGTCGTCAAGGGCATGCTCACCGACTACGACACCACCTACAGAGCCGGAGCGGGCGGAATCGCCGGAATCGCTCTCAAGGGAGTAGTCGTATTCAAAAACTGCGAAAACACGGCTGAAATCACCGGCCACGCCGCCGGAGGAATCCTCGGTTCCTACGACGACAAGGACAAGAACTACACCGCCGAATACTCGGTAACCTTCACAAACTGCCTCAACAGCGGTCACGTCAGCGCTTCCGATTCGGTCAAGACGACAAATGCCGGCGCCGCCGGAGGAATCCTCGGCATCGGCAACAAAATCGGATTCATCTATTTCAACAACTGCAAGAACACCGCCAAGGTTGAAGCCGACAAAGGGTGCGGCGGACCTGCGGGCGGAATAGTTTCCTATATCTACACCGCTATTGCCGAGGAAGGCGCTGAAATCGCCGGCTTCGTCAACTGCGAGAACTCGGGCGAGGTCATTTCCGCCGACTCGCAGGCGGGCGGTATCACCGGCTGGTCGAGAATCAAGGCCGAGTTCATCAACTGCCTCAACAGCGGATTCATTCACACAGGCGTCAACGCCAGCGGCGCCAAGCTCGGATACTGCGGCGGAATCGCCTGCAGAATCTCGGGCGATCAGAAACCCCTCTCCACCGTTCTGACAAACTGCAAGAACACCGGCAACGTCTGCTCGGGACGTGACCAGGCCGGCGGAATCGTCGCCTATCACAACGGCGGAGCCATCACCTTCACCAACTGCGAAAACACCGGCAAGATCTACATGGATATGACCGCTACCGACAAAGCCGGAAAGGGCGCCGGTATCCTCGGAAGCTCGGGCCAGTCGAAGATCGACACCCCGATTACCTTCAACGGATGCCTCAACAGCGGAGAAATCTGCCCCGGCGTGAACTCCGGAAAGGACAACCAGACCGCCGGTATCTGCGCTTACATTTACGGAACAGGCAAACAGTACGGCGTATTTGAGAACTGCGTCAACACCGGAAAGATCAACCGCTTCAAATATGCGTCGCAGATTATGTGCTACACCAACACCCCGATGACGCAGGTTAAGAACTGCATCGGAACCGGCACCATCGTCGACGTTGCCGAACCGACCGAATACCCCTCGGTGTTCATTTCTTTCTCGAGCGCTGATTTCTCTCAGTATACGATTGAAGGCAACAAACTGGTTGCCGGAGACGGAACGAATTACTACACCTACACCGCAAGCCAGACCGATTACCAGACTCTGCTCACTGCGGCTCCTGCTACGGCTGTTGAAATAGTCGCCGCCGACGCCGCTGCCGCCGCGATCGCCGCTCTCAACGTAGGCGCTTCGGGCAACCTCGGCGCCTCCGCCGCTGCCGGTTACGTAGCTCCCGGCGCTCCCGCTCCCACCACCGGCGACTCCGCCGTCTGGTTCGCCGTCATCGGCGCCGTCGCCGTTCTCGGCATGGGCGTAGCGCTTAAGGCACGCAAAGCGTGAAACTGAAGACTTAAGACTTAAAACTTAAGAATTAATAATGCGGCGCATACAGCGTGACGAACGTCAGGCTGTATGCGCCGCGATTTTTTTCTTATTCTCCGTCCTTCCGGTAATATCTTTGCGCTGTTTCCACCGCTCCCATCGCGTCCTTTGCGTATTCGTCGGCGCCGATCATATCGGCGTACTCCTGCGTCAGCACGGCGCCGCCGACCATCACTCTGACGCCGGGGACGGACGTGTGAAGCAGGCGTACGGTCTCCTCCATCGCAGGGACGGTGGTCGTCATAAGGGCGCTCAGGCCGACGAGCATGCATCCGGTCCTTCGGACCGCTTCAAGCACCGCTTCGGGCGGGACGTTCTTTCCGAGATCGATGACCCGGAATCCGTAGCTTTCGAGCATCAGCTTTACGATGTTTTTGCCGATGTCGTGTATGTCGCCGCGGACTGTTGCGAGTATTACCGGATTTCCGCCGTCGGACGCGGTTTCGGGCATACGGGCTCTCAGTACGGCGAATGCGGCTGTAGCCGCTTCTGCGCAGCTCAGAAGCTGCGGCAGAAAGATTTTCTTTTCCTCAAACGCGCGGCCGACTTCGTTCAGCGCGGGAATGATTTCACCGTTGATCACGTCGAGCGGCGAGGCGCCTTCTGGGATTGCCTTTGCCTCCGCGGCGGCTTTTTGTTTAAGTCCGGCGACGACCGCGGCGGCCAGGCCCTTCGTTTCGGGTTCCGTTTTTTTCGCGGTTTCCTGCGTCTGAGACTGAGTCGGGGCGGCATACGGATTTTTCGCGGCGTAGGCAAGGTATCCGGCGCATCCGGGATCGTAACCTCCGAGCATCGACCAGGAGTAAAAGGCGTCTGCCACGGCACGAGAGAAGGGGTTGACGATTGCCGCAGACAGCCCGCGCGAGAGCGCTCCTGTGAGAAAGGCGGCGTTAATCCGGTCGCGGTCGGGAAGGCCGAATGATACGTTCGACACGCCGAGCAAAGTGTGAAAACCGAGTTCGTGCAGCTTCGATACCGCTTCGAGCGTTACCTTCGCGGCATCGGGTTCGGCCGAGACCGAAAGCGTCAAAGGATCGAATATCAGTTCGCTTTTTTCAATTCCGTACTCCGCTGCCCGGGCGGCGATTTTAAGCGCAATTTTTACGCGTCCTTCGGACGTTGCCGGTATGCCGTCTCCGTCCATAGTCAGGGCGACGGCGATACCGCCGTATTTTTTTATAAGCGGGAATACCGCTTGCATCTTTTCTTCGCTTCCGTCGACCGAGTTGACCAGCGGTTTTCCGTTGTAAATCCGCATACCGGCTTCGAGCGCGGCGGGCGACGCCGAATCGAGCTGAAGCGGAAGTCCGGTTACCGATTGTACCGATACGACAGTTCGCTTCATCGCGGCCGCTTCGTCGGTTCCGGGGAGGCCGACGTTTACGTCGAGCACCTGCGCCCCGGCTTCCTCCTGAGACAGCGCTTCGGAGAGTATATATCCGAAATCTCCCGAACGCAGCGCCTGCTTGACAGACGGCTTGCCGGTCGGGTTTATTCTTTCGCCGATCATAACGGGTCCCTGCCCGATTTCGACCGCGGTCGAGAAGGATGAAACGAGGGAGACGTTCTTCTTTTCTGGCGGAACAAAGGGAAGATCCTCCGCCGCTTTTATAGCAGCCGCGAGATGCACGGGAGTCGTGCCGCAGCATCCGCCGGGCAGGGTGACGCCCGCCTCGATGAGTTTCCTGAGAGACGACGCGAAATCTTCGGGCGCGACGTCGTATACGGTCACGCCGTTTTCAAGCCCGGGCATCCCGGCGTTCGGGCATGCGATGAGCGGAAGCGACGTGACGGCGGCAAGGCGCTCGACGACCGGCAGCATCAGATCGGGTCCGAGCGAGCAGTTGACGCCGAGCGCGTCGACGCCGAGACCTTCGAGCGTCGCCGCCATCGCCTCGGGCGTGGCTCCGGTCAGAAGCCGGCAGCTCTCGTCGTAAACGTTCGTGACGAATACCGGAAGAGAAGTCGCTTCCTTCGCCGCGAGAACGGCCGCTTTCGTCTCGTAGCTGTCGTTCATCGTTTCGATGAGGATCAGATCGGCGCCCTCTTCTTCGGCGGCCTTCATACCGTCCTTGAAAATCGATATCGCATCTTCAAACGGCAGGTCTCCGAGCGGTTCGAGCAACCTTCCGGTAGGTCCCGCGTCGAAGGCGATATATACGTCGTCGCATCCGGCCGCGGCCTCTCTGACGCAGGCAAAAGCCGCCGAGATCAGTTCTCTGTAATTATTGTATTTCGCGCTGTTGACGCCGAAGGTGTTTGTGCATATGATTCTGCACCCGGCGTCGATATAGGCGCGGTGGACAGACGTCACGAGATCGGGACGTGAAAGGATCATGCTCTCGGGCGGATCTCCCGGCGGGAGTCCGAGTGACTGAAGCATGCTGCCGGTGCCTCCGTCGAACCAGAGGCGCTGCGTCTTTATGATTTCTCTTATATCACGTTTCATTTTCAGTTTTGCGCGTCCTGCATAAAACCTATAACGGCCGTTATGCTTTTTGAAGGGGACATCAGAAGCGAGGGCGAGAGGGTGACGCCGAGAAGGCGCCCTGAGTCTGTGACCGAGAGAACCTTCGGCTGAAGTTCGAGCGGGAAGTCGCCGTACCCCGGGCTGAACCGTCCGGTCGTTTTTCTTCCTGCGAGAATGATCCTTTCGGCCTCGTCGCAGGCGGCTTCGGCCATAGCCGAGGCAAGCCCGTCGGCGAGAAAATGCGCCGACGGAGAGGTGAGCGAGAGGGAGGCGAGATATCTGTCGACGCCGGCGCCGAGCGTCAGCGCCATGACGGCGCATTCTTCGCATCCAGAAAGCCGCCGCGCGAGCGACGCCGACTCAAACTCTCCGAATCCTGCGTCGACGAGGTTTCCGTTTATCGAGACCGGAGAGACGACGTAGGAGAATACCGGCGTCAGGTGCGGCAGAAGCGCGTCGTATGCCCGGCGGACGGCCTCTCCCGGGTCGTCCTCTTTTTTTATTTTCAACCGCGCCGCGACTTCGGCAGGATCGGGCAGAAGCGCCGAGGCGTCGAGACGGACGCGGACCGGTCTCGTCATTTTATTATCTCCGAAATATTGGATTTGATTGCTGCGGCGACGTCGGGTTTGTTCATCGAGTAGACGTGCACGGCGTTGAAACCGTTGGCGTAAAGATCGATTATCTGTTCGGTCGCATAGGCGATTCCGGCCTGCTTCATCGCTTCGGGTTCGTCTCCGTAGCGCTCGACGATCCGCAGAAACCGCTGCGGCAGGGAGGTGCCCGAAATCGCGCAGATTCTTTTGATCGATTTCGGGTTCGTGACCGGCATGATTCCTGCGACGACGGGCACGTCGATTCCCGCCTTCATCAGCCGGTACATGAAATTGTAAATGATGTTGTTGTCGAAGAACATCTGCGTCGTCAGGTATTCGCAGCCGCATTCGGTTTTGATTTTCAGGCTCTCGATGTCGCGTTCAGAGTCGGGGCTTTCGGGATGTCCTTCGGGGTAGCATGCGCCTCCGACGCAGAACCCGCCGAATTCGCGTATTTCAGATGCGAGGTCGGAGGCGTATCTGTAATCCGAAAGATGCTCGCGGCCGTCGTTCGGCAGGTCTCCGCGCAGCGCGAGTATGTTTTCGATACCCTTTTCTCTGAGCGAGATCAGCTTCTCCTTTATCGATTCGCGCGTGGCTCCGATGCAGCTCAGGTGCGCGACAGGCGTCACTCCGAGAGAGAGCAGTCCCTCTGCGATTTCCCCGGTGTACCGGGCGGTGCTTCCTCCGGCTCCGTAGGTGACCGACATATAGCCCGGCTTCAGCGCGGCGATACGGCCAGCAGACTCCAAAACGTCGTGCAGACCGGTTTCGGTTTTCGGAGGGAAGACCTCGAATGAGAGAGAGGGCTTTTTCCCGTTTATGATTTCCGTGACTTTCATCCTGACGACCTCGCGTATAATCATTTTTCCAAATACAATTATACCATGAACGGCGCCGAAAAACAAGTGGAATCTTTTATGCTTGACAATCCGCGCGTGCTATAGTATAATATATTATCTATAATCCGTTATTATGCCAAACTGTCCCCGGACGCCGCTTCAAGCCCCGGGAGAGCCGGAAAAGGCGGTAAAAACCGGGTCCGGAACCCGGAAGAGAGGGAAAAATGAAGTTCATCAACATAGGTTACGGCAACACGATAGCGAAGGACAGAATTGTCCTCGTGTGCGGCTCCGATTCCTCCCCTGTCAAAAGAATGATTCAGGACGCGAAAGAGCACGGACGCGCCCTCGACGTGTCCTGCGGCCGGAAGACGCGCTCGGTTATCGTGACCGATTCGGATCACGTCATACTGACGGCGCTTTCTCCCGAGGCGCTCGCCTCGCGCCTCGACGCCGAGATCATGCCGCAGGAGAACTGACGGTCGCAGAATATTCGCATAAGACCGCACAAAAAACTCAATTACCGAAAGTAAAAATCCGAAAGGAAGTCAAAGATATGCTTTATCCGACAATAAGCAAACTCACCAAGGGCAGATACAACCGCTATCAGCTCGCCATCGCCACCGCAAAGTGCGCGAGAATCATCACCGACGAATATACGGCTCAGAGAAAGCTTGCCGAAAAGAATTTCACCGGCAACAAGGACATCGACCGCGAACAGTCGGAGACAATCGTCGACAAGGACTACCGCGACAAGAAGGCAGTCAAGCTCGCCATCGACAAGCTCGCCGACGGCGAATACGTGATCGTCGACACCGCGGGCGACACCATCAACGCCTCGGGCGGCATCAGGGACGACGAGGACTGATTTTCAGAAGATGAAGCTGGCGGGCATCAGACTGCTCGATATTCCGGCGCAGGCCGACCGCGAATATACCTACGCCGTTCCGGCGGGACTCGCGGACGAAACGCGCCCCGGACGGTTCGTCAGCGTTCCCTTCGGCAGATCCGATTCGACGCGACTGGCGCTCGTCACCTCTGTTTCGGAGGCGGACGACTCCTCCGGCCTGAAATATATTTCGGCGCTCTGTTCCGACCGCGTCTCCTTCGACGAAGCGGGACTTGATCTCCTGAAATTCATCTGCGGACAGACGCTCTGCCCCTGGGGCGACGCCGTCAGGGCGATGATCCCGTCTGCCGCGCTTTCGCGGCTGCACGCATGGTATCTTCCCGCGTCGGGCGAAGTCGGGGAAGACCCGGACGCCGCGGAACTGCTCTTTTTCATAAGGGAAAAGGGCAGAACCGACGCAGCGGCGGTCGCGAGAAGATTCGGAAAGGGCGCGGAAAAGGCGCTGTCGCGGCTGGTTTCGCGCGGTCTGCTTGAAAGACGTCTCGAACCCGACGATCCTCCGGTCAAGACGGTCGCCTGTTATTCTTTGAATATCCACGTTCAGACCGCCGAGGAACTCGCGCAAAACGGAACCGCCGTCGGTCCCGACGGAAAGAAGATCAGACTGCCGTCGCAGACGAGGAGAAATATACTCGCGCGGCTCGCGTCCGAAGGAGAACTTCCGGCGTCCGCGCTGACGTCTGACGGCGGATGCACTACAGCCGATCTTTCGGCGCTCGCCGCGAGAGGGCTTCTCAAAGAGAGACGCGTCGCGGTCGACCGCGACAGCGAATATCTCGGTCGGCACGCCGACGGAGCGAAGAGAGAGGAGATCGTCCTCAACCATGAACAGGCGGAAGCATACGGCGCGATCGCGGATTATATCCGCGACGGAAAGCCGCACGCCGCGCTGCTCGAGGGAGTCACCGGAAGCGGCAAGACCTGCGTCATGCTCAGCGCGATCGATCTTTGTCTCGGATCGGGGAAGGGAGTAATACTTCTCATACCGGAAATATCCCTGACGCCTCAGACGATTTCGATCTTCAGAGCGAGATACGGCGAAACGGTCGCCGTCATGCACTCGGGGCTCTCGGCAGGAGAGCGCGCCGACGCGTATATGCGCGTAAAGGAAGGCAGGGCGCGGCTCGTCATCGGGACGAGATCGGCCGTCTTCGCACCCGTTTCGAACCTCGGAATGATCATCATCGACGAGGAACAGGAACACACTTACAAATCAGATTCATCTCCGCGCTACCACGCCCGCGACGCAGCGAGATTCAGGTGCGCGAGAGAGAATGCAACGCTGGTTCTCGCGTCGGCAACGCCGTCGCTCGAGAGCAGATACAGGGCGGAGACGGGAAAATATACGCTTCTGCGCCTGCGCGAAAGATACGGCGGAGCGGTGCTTCCGTCGGTTACGGTCGCAGACATGCGGCTCGAGTCGTCGGGAGGAAATCTCAGCCCGATCGGCAGCGTGCTCGCGTCGAAACTCATCAGCACATACGAAAGAGGGAAGCAGTCGGTGCTCTTCCTCAACCGCCGCGGATACAACAACTACGTATCCTGCACGGCGTGCGGAGGAGTAATCCAGTGTCCGAGATGCAGCGTCTCCCTGAACTATCACACGCGGGACGCCGGGGCGAACGGAGGAATGCTCGTCTGCCACTGGTGCGGCTACCGCTCGCGCCAGCCCTCGAAATGCCCGACCTGCGGCTCGCCGAATCTTATAAGACTCGGCTACGGAACGCAGAGGGTTGAAGAGGAACTCGCAACGCTTCTGCCCGGAGCGAGAATCCTGCGGATGGACACCGATTCGACGGTCTCGAAGGATTCATACTACGAGATGCTCGGGAAGGTGCGCCGGCATGAGGCCGACGTGCTGCTCGGCACTCAGATGGTGACCAAGGGACATGATTTTCCCGACGTCACGCTCGTCGGAGTGCTGCTCGCCGATTCCTCGCTCTACTACGACGACTACCGCGCCGCCGAGCACACCTTTGCGATGCTGACTCAGGTCATCGGACGCGCCGGAAGACGCGACGAGCCGGGCGAAGCCGTGATACAGACTAACAATCCCGATCACGAGATAATCGCGCTGGCGCGCAGCCAGGACTACGAAGAGATGTACCGCCGCGAGATAGGTCTGCGCAAACAGATGCTGTTTCCGCCATTCTGCGACCTGGCCCTGCTCACGATTTCTTCGGATACCGAGGAGAAGGCGCATACGGCTGCCCTGAAGGCGTTCGAACTGCTTCGCGGAGCCGCGGGATCGGCAGAAGCCGAAGGCAGGCCCTTCATCCTCTACGGCCCGTTTGAGGCGCCCGTCTACAGACTCAACAAAAAATACAGAATGCGCATCGTAGCGAAATGCGTGCTCGACCGCGTCACGAGAGGGATCTTCGCGGATCTCCTCGAAAAGTGCAGAACGGCCGACAGAGACCTTTCGCTCAGCGTAGATTTCAATCCGGCGTCGGTCTGACCGGCGCACGGGAGGACTAAATGGCAATCAGAAAGATACTTACCGAAGGCGATCCTGCGCTGCGGGTTAAATGCACGCCGGTAGCCGCGGTTACGCCGGGCATCGTCCGGCTGCTCGACGACATGGTCGACACAATGAGAGAAGCGGGAGGCGTAGGACTCGCCGGACCGCAGGTCGGAGTCGTCCGCCGCGTTATCGTCGTCGAGACCGAGCCCGGAACCGTATACAAATTCATAAATCCCGAAATAATCGCCTCTTCGGGCGAACAGGAAGGCCTCGAGGGCTGTCTCTCGGTTCCCGGAGAATCGGGCTGCGTAAGACGCCCGCTGAAGGTCACCGTCCGTGCGACCGACGTCGAAGGCAAGACCGTGACTGTCGAGGCCGAGGAGTTTCTCGCCCGGGCCTTCTGCCACGAGATCGATCATCTCGACGGCATACTCTACGTCGACAAGGCGCTCTATATGAACGAGCCCGAAACCGACGAAGCCGAAAAAACGCCGGCTTCCTACAGACGCCACAGAGCGGGGGCGCTCCGCAAATGAGAATCCTCTTTATGGGGACGCCCGGGTTCGCGCTGACCGTTCTGCGGGAACTTGTCGAATCAGGTGAAGAGGTTATCGGCGTCGTGACGCGGGCCGACCGTCCTTCGGGGCGCGGACACAGACTTACGCCGCCTCCGGTTAAGGAATACGCGCTTGAACGCGGCATACCCTGCCTGCAGCCGTCGACGCTGCGCGGAGAGGATTTTGCGAAGAAACTTGAAGAGCTCGCTCCCGATCTTATCGCCGTGGCGTCTTTCGGAATGATACTTCCGTCGAACGTGATTCATTTTCCGAAATACGGATGCGTCAACGTTCACGCCTCTCTTCTGCCCGAATACCGCGGAGCGGCTCCGATACAGCGCGCGATAATCGACGGCAGGAAATTCACCGGCGTCACCACAATGATGATGGACGAAGGGCTCGACACCGGAGACATGCTTCTGTCGCGCAGGGTTGACATCACGGACGATGACGATTTCGGAACGGTCCACGACAAGCTCGCGGCCGCCGGAGCAGAAGCGCTGCTCGACACGCTGAAACTTATACGCGAAGGCAAGCTCGTTCGCACGCCGCAGCCGGCGGTCGACAGCCGCGAAGTTTACGCCGCGAAGATAACCGACGCCGAGGCGCTGATCGATTTCACGCTTCCGGCGCGCAGATTGTTCGACCTGATCCGCGGTCTCTCGCCCGAGCCGCTCGCGTACACGAGAACGCCCGACGGACGCGTATTGAAGATAGTCAAAGCGCGTCAGGCGGCCGACGGAGAATCCGAAACGCCCGGACGGATTGTTTCGGTGAAGCGCGGAATAACAGTCGCATGCGGGGACGGACGGGGAAGGATCACGTTTCTCGAACTGATTCCGGCCGGACGCGGCAAAATGGACGCGTCGGCCTTCGCAAACGGCCGCGGCGCCGCCGTTGGAGACCTGCTCGGATGAGCGGACGAAACTCCGCAAATCCGCGGAAGACCGCGGTCGAAATCCTCCGGAGGATGAACGTCCCCTTCGGCGGAGGACAGTCGGACGCCTGGTCGAAGATACTGCTCGATTCGAAACTGTCGTCCTCGGGGATGACGCCGAAGGACAGGGGACTGACGTCTGCCATTCTGCTCGGAACGGCGGAAAGAATAATAACTCTTGACTATTATATCTCGCGCCTCTCGAAAAGGCCGGGTTCCGGGATAGATCCGGAGACGCTCGCGGCGCTGAGAGCGGGAATCTGGCAGCTCGAATACGCCGACCGGATACCAGATCACGCCGCCGTCTACGAGACGGTAGGAGCGGTCAGATACGAGGTCCGCGGATTCGTAAACGGAATACTCAGAGCGTTTCTCAAAAGCCGCGGAAACCTGCCGATTCCCGAAGGAAAGGACGCGCACGCTCTCTCGGTAAGATATTCGGTATGCGAAGGACTCTGCGCCGAATATATCCGGCTCTGGGGTCCCGAACGAGCGGAGAAGATTCTCGCGTCATATTTTGACAGACGGCTCGATATCCGCACAAACTTTATTAAAACGACGACCGAAGCGCTCGCCGGGCGTCTTGCAGACGAGGGTTTCGAAGCAAAGCCGCTTCCGACCGGCACAGGATTTTCGGTAAGCGGAGATGGACTGCCCGGCGCGATTGCCGACGGAGATGCCTTCGTCCAGGACGCGGCGTCGCAGATCGCGGTCGCGGCGCTCGGAGCGCAGCCCGGAGAAAATCTCCTCGACGCATGCGCCTGCCCGGGATCGAAAAGCTTCGGCGCGGCGTCGGATATGAACAACTCGGGCTCGATCCTCTGCGCCGATCTGCACGAATCGAAGCTGCCGCTGATAACCGAGGGCGCTTCGCGTCTCGGAATCGGGATAATCAAAACCGTCTGCCGCGATTCGTCTCAGCCCGAGCCCTCTTTCGAAGGGCGTTTCGACCGCGTGATATGCGATGTGCCCTGCTCGGGATACGGAGTGATTTCCAAAAAGCCCGAGCTCAGATACAGGGATCCGTCGTTTTCCCGCGATCTTCCCGAACTTCAGTATAAAATACTTCTCGCCTCGTCGCGGGCGCTGAAGCCGGGCGGCGTACTCGTCTACTCGACCTGCACCGTCCTTCCGGCCGAAAACGACGCCGTCGTCGACAGATTTCTCTCTGAAAACCCCGGATTCGCCTCGCAGAGTTTCTCAGCCGGCGGATACGACGCGCCCGACGGACGGCTCAGACTCCTGCCCGACGGAGGCACCGACGGATTCTTCGTGGCGAAAATCGTTAAGGCGCGATAATATAATAATAATTATGTTATACTGGCAACCCTACGCAAGCTATGGAAAGTGAAAAAGCACTGAAACAGAATATACTGTCGCTCACCTACGACGGACTGAAAGATTTCATCGCGTCGCAGGGAGAACCCGGCTACCGGGCGGAGCAGATTTTTCCGCAGCTGCACAGGGGAATCATGCCGTCGGGAATGACGAATATACCCCGCCGGCTCGCACAGGAGCTCGAAGAAAACTTCGACTGCCGCCTGCCCGGAATCGCGACGAAGCTTAGGTCGAAGGCCGACGGCACCGTGAAATATCTCTTCTCGCTGTCCGACGGCAATATGATCGAGTCGGTCGTGATGAAATACAACCACGGCAACACGATCTGCGTCTCGACTCAGGTCGGATGCAGGATGGGCTGCGCCTTCTGCGCTTCGACGATAGGCGGAAAGGTGCGCGATCTCGAAGCCGGAGAGATACTCGGCCAGATTGTGGCGGCAGAAGCCGACAGCGGAGAGCGGATAAGCAACGTCGTCATGATGGGCATCGGCGAGCCGCTCGACAATTTTGAAAACGTTTCCCGCTTCCTCGGGATCGTCGGAGACCCGCGGGGAATCAATATAGGATACAGGCATATATCCCTCTCGACCTGCGGACATGCCGACGGCATAAAAAAGCTCGCCGAGCTGCGCCTGCCGATAACTCTTTCGATTTCGCTCCACGCGCACGACGACGCGACGCGCAGCGCGATAATGCCCGTCAACCGCAAATGGAACATCGCCGCTCTCATGGAGGCCTGCCGCGTATACCGCGACGCCACAGGGAGAAGGATTTCATTCGAATACACGCTGATAAAGGGGAAAAACTGCTCGCACAGCGACGCCGCGGCCCTCGCCGGGCTGCTCAACGGATCGCTCAGAGGAAAGGGCGAGAAGTATCCCGTACACGTCAATCTCATCCCGGTCAACGCCGTTGCCGGGACGGGGCTTGAGCCGCCCGACCGCGAACAGACCGAGGCCTTCCGAGCCGAACTCGAAAAACGCGGAGTGCGCGCCACGGTAAGGCGGACGCTCGGCCCCGACATCAACGCCTCCTGCGGTCAGCTGCGGAGAAAAGCTAAGGAAGGTACAATATGATCTTCTACGGAAAAAGCGACGTCGGAATGGTCCGGCTGGAAAATCAGGATTCATTCGGAATCTTCGAGCTTTTGCCCGGAGTCCGTCTTGCCGTTATCTGCGACGGCATGGGCGGCAACGCCGGCGGCTCGGAGGCGTCCCGCATTGCAGTCGACGCCTTCGCCGATATGATGCGCGAACTTCTCATACCCGACAGCCCCGAAGACGACGCCGATCTCAAGGAGGCGACGGTAAGACGCGCTCTGAAGACAGCGGCGGCCGAGGCGAACTCAGCCGTATGGAACAAGGCGCACGAGAGAGAGGACGGCCGTCTCGAAGGGATGGGCACGACTCTCACCGCCGTTCTGACGGTCGGACGCGAACGCGGATGGTGGGTCAACGTAGGCGACAGCCGCGTTTATATCGTTACGCGGAATGAACTGATACAGGTATCGCACGACCACTCCTACGTGCAGCAGCTCGTAGACAGCGGCGAAATGACCGCCGACCAGGCGGCAGGGTCGCCGATGAGAAATATAATCACCCGCGCCATCGGTTCGGAGCAGACGGTCGAGGCCGACTGCGGAAGCATCGATTTCGGATACGTCGAAGAAAACGGCGGATATCTGATGCTCTGCTCGGACGGACTCTACGTCTGCGTCGAGCGCGACAAGGTGCTCTCGATACTGAACGGCGATGGAAGCGTACAGAAGAAGACCGAATTCCTCGTCAACGCGGCGCGGCGCGCCGGCGGTCCCGACAATATCACGGTAATACTCGCAGAAATCTGAAACATCCGGAACAATGAACAGAAACCAGTTTGAACAGTTTATCGGCCGGACCATCGGAAAGAGATACGTTATCGAGGATTTCATAGGTTCGGGCGGAATGGCGGCGGTTTTCCGCGCGAACGACGGCAAAACCGGCAGAACGGTGGCGCTGAAGATGCTGCGCGGCGACATCGCAGACGACAGCGAGGCGCTGAGACATCTCGAAAACGAGGCGCGCGCCGTCGCGAGACTTTCGCATCCGAATATCATCAGCATATACGACGTATCGGTCTCCGGGCCGCTCAAATATCTCGTAATGGAATACGTCGAGGGCATCTCGCTACGCGCCTATATGGACAAACGCGGAGCCCTTCCATGGAACGAGGTCGTAAAATACTCCGAACAGATCCTTGCGGCGCTCGAACACGCTCATTCGAAGGGCGTCGTCCACCGCGACATAAAGCCGCAGAACATAATGCTGCTTAAGAACGGCATCGTCAAGGTGACCGACTTCGGCATCGCGCAGGTGTCTGATTCCGAGACCGTCGCGTTTTCGGGCAGCGCCATCGGCACCGTCTACTACATCAGCCCCGAGCAGGCCGAAAACGGCGAATCGGACGCAAGATCCGATCTCTATTCTCTCGGCATAATGATGTACGAGATGGCGTCGGGCCGCATCCCCTTCTACAGCGAAAAGACGGCGACCGTCCTTATGATGCATCTCAAGGAAAAGCCGGTCCCGCCCCGCGTATACAACAAAAAAATCCCGCGCGGACTCGAACAGATCATACTCACCGCGATGGAAAAGGAGCCGAAAAAGAGATTCGCGTCGGCTCTCGATATGTTCCGGGAACTGCGGAAGATCGAAAAGAACAGGCACGCGTCGGTGCTCACTCCGTCGCAGATCAAAAAGAAGAAGCGCTCGGCGAAAAACCGCGCCGAATACCGCCCGTCAAGTTCCCTGACGCCCGTCGTGCTCGGTATCGCGACCGCCGTGCTTCTCGTGGCGATAGTTTCGGTCTTCGTCGTGCTCGACCGGCTGAACATCACGTCTCTCGGAAGCGAGAGCATCACGGTGCCCGACGTCGTCGGCAGGAACTACCTGTCGCGCGACGACGCCGGCAGCGCGTCGGCGTACAACAGCCAGCTCAAGGAGCTCGGCCTGACGAAAGGCAGCTACAATATCGACGTCATATACGTCTGGTCTGACGCCGATCATCCGGCCGGAACGATAATCAGCCAGGATCCGGGCGCCGGAGCGCACCGCAAGACGCCCTGCAGGATCACGCTTGAAGTCAGTCTCGGAGTCGAGAAGATCGCCGTCAAAGACGTCACGCTTCAGGACTACCGCACCGCGCGTTCGGAACTGCGCAAGGAGCGGTTTGAAATCCAGCTTGTATTTGAAGAAAATCCCGTCGTTCCCAACGGAGCGGTGATTTCGACGAAACCGGCGCCCGGCGAGCTCGCCGACCGCGGAAGCACGGTCGTGCTGACCGTCAGCCGCGGAAACGGAAGCGTCAAGACCGCCATGCCCGACTGTGTCGGACACGGCGAGGCGGACGCGCGCTTCATGCTCGAAGCGAAGCAGCTTTATATCGGCGACGTCACGTATACCCGTTCGACGCTGCCGGTCGGCACCGTGCTCCGGCAGAGCGTCGAGGCCGATACGACCGTCTTTTCGGGCGTTTCGGTAATCGATTTCATCGTCAGCGGAGGCGCCGACTACGCTCTGAACTATTATCCCGACGTGAGGGGACTCGCGATCGAGGAGGCGGAGGATACTCTTGCGAAACTCGGCTTCACCGTCAAGATCGTCCCGGTTCTCAGCTATTCCGAAAAGGGCCTTGTAATCAGCCAGGATCCATATCCCGGAACGCAGAGCGCCGACGCGACGAAGGTCACGCTTCAGTACAGCGCCGGAACCGAATTCTCTCACACCGTCAGAATGAATATCGACCCGACCGGAATGACGGTCGAGAACGCAAAGGTCTTCATCGATTACGACATAGGCAAGCAGTGCGATGAATCTCATCTTGCTGTCAATATCAGGTACGTCGTCATCGAGGTCCGCAGCGAAGCCGAAATCGGCAGGATAATCTCGGCGTCGCCTGCCTACGGAAGGGAAGTCGACGTTTCGAGCGGTACTCTCTACGTCTATCTGCGCGTCAGCGGAGGAAAGTATTTCGTCCCCGACGTCCGCGGATATGAAGAATCCGACGCCGTAACGACGCTCGAGGACGAAAACTACGCGGTTCAGATCGAGTACGTGAGGGATGAAGATCCCGACAGCGAAGGATACGTCGTCGGATACACCGGTCCATATATCGGAGCGGCCGGAGACAGGGATCTCGTGATAATCATGATATCTGGAGGGCCCGATTACGAGCCGCCGGAAGAGGAAACGACCGCCGAATCGACGGTGGTCAAGCCCGAGGACCCGCAGGGTCCGGAAGTGCAGTGATCCCGTGAGCAGGAAGACGCGCAGGATGAGCGGCAAGGCTCTCGCCGCTCTGATAATCATACTGACGGCGGTCCTTGCAGTCGCGGCGTCGGCGGTGCTCGCGCGGGTTTTCAGACCCGAATCCGAGTCGTATCTCAAGAACGACCGCGGAATCACAAACGAGGATCTGCGCTCCCGCACCGGAGGCGACGTCAGGCTGGATTTCGTATATTCCGAACGCGACGCGTGGGGCAGGGAAACCGCCGAATATCTCGCCGGAAAGATGGACGGATACGACTACATACAGACGTCGGTCTTCGGCGACGAAGAGTATTCGGGAGGCGCCGGAACCGGATTCGCCGTTTTCATCGGACACACGTCGAACAGCGGGGAAAGCTATCTTGACGCCTACCGCCGGCTCGGCTCGGACGGACTTGAGATATCCAGGACCGCCGGCGACGACGGCGAGACGGTCAGCGTGACCATTCTCGCCTTCTCGGAAAATCAGGCGCGCCGCGGAGCCGACAGATTCGCCGAGTATTTCCTTTCGGCCAACTATATCAGAAGAGTCTTCACTAAACTTTACGTCTCCGACGTTTCGGGCGACCGTCTCGCTTTCGCGACGGTCGAAACCCGCAGCGCGGGCGACGTATACGACGTTCTCGTCGTTTCGCAGCCCGATTCTGACAGCCATACGGCCGCGCTTCTCGGCGCGATGAAAAAGCACTCGGACCCCGGACTCGTAATTGTCAGCGGGGGGATCAGCGGGGCGGGTAACCGCGACGCGATCGCCTCGGTCAGCACGATGATCGAAGAGGTTTGCGGGGATACGTCCTGGACCTGGAGCCCCGCGGCTTCGGATCCGACGGGCGCCGGAGCCGATCTCGCCTACGAGATAACGGGGGCCTCTAAAAACGGAGTCCGCTCCGCCGGCCGCGACGAGACTGTTTACACTCTCTTTACCGACGAAGACGGCAATCCGCTCGGAGTATTCGTCAACGCGGGACTCGATTCCCTGACGTCTCCCGACAAGGTCGCACAGCGGCTTTCAACGCTGCTCGCGGCAGTCGGCCGTGCGGCAGACGGAGTGCCTTCGGCGATAGTTCTCCCGGCGCTTCCCGAGACCTGCGCCGAAGACGCCGGATTCGCGGTAACCGCTTTCGATTCCGACGCGGAGTTAAATCTGCTCGGAAACTGGGAGCGCTTCGCCGACTCCCGAGCCGACGCGGTATACACGGCGGCTAAGGACGGCGGCGTTTCGGTAATATCATTTTTTGCCGGATACAACAATTCGGGCGTGATAAGGATTCCCGACAGCGGTACGACGATTGCCCTCTGCGGATCCCTCGGATTCGAGTCTCCGGGTATCGGCGGGCAGTTCCGCCTCAACAACGCTTTGCGCGGCGGAACGCTGATACTCTTCGTTCTCGGCAGAGACGTGACCGCCGAAACGCTGAACGCGTCGCGTTTTCCCGAGGTGTTCGACTGATGGACGGGCTGAAAACCTTCAATTCGTCGGGCAGAGTCATGCGCGCGTCGGGAGGACTCTTTCTCGTACGGCTCGACCGCGACGGTCTGCCTCTCTCGGGTGAAACGGTTAAATTCCGCGCCCGCGGAGGTCTCCGCGGAGCGGGTCCCGTAGCAGGCGACCGCGTAGCTGTCAGCTACACCGAGGCGTCTTTCTCCGGAAATCTCGGAACCGGCGATTCGGCCGGACTTCCGGGAGGCGCCGTAGAATCGGTGCTCGAGCGCCGTAATTCGCTCATAAGACCGCAGATGGCGAACCTCGACCGGATGTTCATCATTCTCGCGTCGGCGTCGCCGGATCCTTCGACTCTTATGACCGACAAGCTGCTCGCCGCCTGCGAGTATAAAAAAATCGAACCCTGCGTGATAATCGGCAAGTGCGAACTCAGCCCCGATACGGCTGCCCGCCTGCGCGATACCTACGAAAAAGCCGGATATCCGGTTTTCGTCCTTTCCTGCCGCACGGGAGAGGGCGTCGGCGCGGTGAAGGAATATCTTCGCGGGATACCCGACGGTTCGCTCTGCGCTTTCTGCGGTGTCTCGGGCGCCGGAAAAACGACGCTGCTCAACACGCTTTTCCCGGGGATTTCACTCAGCGAGGGAGAGGTCAGCCGGAAGACCGGACGCGGGCGCCACACCACGCGCGTCGCCGAACTCTTCGAGTTTTCTCCGGGAGAGAACAGCATATTCATTGCCGACACGCCCGGATTTTCGATGATCGATTTTGAAAAATTCGATTTTCTTCCCTTTGAAGCGCTGCCCGACTGCATGCGCGAATTCCGCGCCGTATACCCCGACTGCCGCTGGGCCGACTGCTCTCACACGGGAGAGAAGGACTGCGGCGTGCTCGCGGCAGTAGAAGACGGAAGAATCGCCGCCTCCAGGCGCGAGAGCTATCTCGAAATGTACGCCTCTCTGAAGAAAAGAGCGAACGAAACGTTCGGAAAACGTTAATGAAAGCATTCATCTACACAGGCGGGGAGATTTTCCCCGGAAACATAAAGACGTCTCCGCAGGGCGACGATCTGATCATCGCCGCCGACTCCGGCTGGCTCAACGCGAAGAAACTCGGCGTAACGCCGAGAATTGTCGTCGGCGACCTCGACTCGCTCGGAGAGGGAGTCCTCCCGCCCGACGTCGAGCTGATACGCCTGCCCGTAGAGAAGGACGTCACCGACACGAAGGAAGCCGTCGAGGTCGCGGTTGAGCGCGGCGCCTCCGAGATAACGATCATCGGCGGGCTGTCGGGCCGGCTCGATCACACCCTCGCCAACCTGTCTCTGCTCGAGGACCTTCAGGCGCGCGGCGTCTACGCCTCCGCCTGCGACGGCAGGCAGCGGGTGCGCTTTGTCAATTCCTCGTCGGTGCTCGTCGGACGAGGCGGATACAAATATCTGTCGGTCGTCGCCGCCGACGAAAAGGTGAAAGGCCTCGAAATCGACGGAACGAAATACAAACTGAAGAACGGAACGCTGAAGCGGCGCTTCCAGTTCGCGGTCAGCAACGAGATCGAAGGAAACTGCGCGCTCGTATCTGCAAAAAAAGGCGCTTTCTATCTGATCGAGTCGAGAGACTGAGTTAAGGCAATACCGCACAATTCGACGCACGCGTCTTGACGGCTCTTTTTGCGCCTGTATTGCCTTCAAAATCTTGAAAAACTGCCTGTTTTCCTTCGTTTTTTCAGTCAAAACAGGCACAAAAATCTCTCGCCAATACACGCACGCGAATTGTGCGGTATTGCCTTAAAAAAAGAGGTTGATTTTCACCTCATAATGATGTATAATAATTAGTTACAAAGAAGAGGAGATTCGCTGCGATGGCTGACATCACCGAAGCTTATGATTACTGCGTTGCGCAGAAATCAGAGGGAGTCTGGAAATGGCGGAGGATCGGCCTGATCATCGCCTATATTCTGCTTCCCGTAATCGCTCTTCTCGTCATCATCAAATCGACAATACTCGCGCCTCTCGGGGCATTTCTCGCCCTCGGAGACGCAGTTCTCGTGTTCTTTACCTGGCGCTTCGTCAGTCTCGAATACGAGTATTCGATTGCCGCCGGGAAGATCACCTTCTCGCATATCCAGAACGCATTCAACCACCGGATACGCAAACAGAAGGTATCGTTTATGATAAAAGACTGCACGTCGATCGCCCCCTACGGCGGACAAGGGTACGAGCTTGACGCCGAAGTGATCTATAACGCGCTCTCCTCGTCCTCGGCCGAGGACGCCTACGCCGCCGTCTTCACCGACGAGAACGGACGCCGCTGCGCCTTCCTTTTCGAAGCGACGCGCGAGGCGCTCCGCCGCTGCTCCTTCTACAACAAGGCGGCGACCGTCGTGAAGGACACGCGCTACTGATCAGTCAGGAGAAAAATGATTTTCGATAAAACGACTCAGACCGCCGCCGTCATCGGCGCCATGGAATGCGAGGTGTCGCTCCTCTGCGGTCTCCTTGAAAACAGACGCGAATACCGCGTCGGAAAGTTCGTTTTCCACCGCGGTATGATAGGCGGAACCGACGTCGTGGTAGCACGCGCCGGAGTCGGCAAGGTGAACGCCGCCGTCTGCACGGCGACTCTCATTTCGACATTCTCGCCCGCGTTCGTCGTAAACACCGGCTGCATGGGCGGAATCGACCCGATTCTGCGGCAGAACGACGTCGTCGTAGCGACCGACACGGTCGAGTACGACATAACCTACGGTTCGCTCGGCACGCCCGACGGAGTAATATTCCTGCCCGACGGAAGCGAGGCCGACTGTTTCGCCTGCGACGCCGAAATCACGGATCGACTCTGCGAAGCAGTAGAACGCTGCGGCAGGACCGCTAACCGGGGACGGATCGTCTCGGGAGATAAATTCGTAAGCGATCCCGGCTTCAGAAGCTACCTGAGAGAGCGCTTCGGCGCCTCGGGCTGCGAGATGGAGGGAGCCGCCGCCGCGCACGCCTGCGCGCTCGCAAACGTTCCCTTCGGACTCGTCAGGAGCGTGTCGGACACCGCCGACGGAGACGCCGGAGTCAGTTTCGAGACCTTCGCAGAAGGCGCGTCGCGTCTCTCGGCGCAGATCGTCTCGTCCTTTATCTCCTCGCTATAGAAAGGAAATATTACGTAGTGAAATACCGCAAAAGAGTCAGCTATCCGGTAAGGAAGGCAGACACTCTCAAACGGATGTTATACGATTCCTGCATGCGCTTCGGCGATTGCGACGCTTTTATCGCAAAAGAAGGCGCTGACCGGAACCTCTTCTCCTACCGGGAATTCCTCGAAAAAGTCGAGGCGCTCGGAACCGCCCTTTTCGCGAGAGATTTTTCGGGGAGGACGTTCATCCTGTCGGGAGAGAACGGAATCGCCTGGGCGACCGTCTTTGCCGCCGCTGCCGGAGGGCTCGGACCCGTGTTCCCGCTTCCGGCCGGAGCCGGACCCGAAACGATATCCGACGCCTGCTCCATATGCGGAGGACCCGTTCTGGTCTTTGCCGACCGCGTGATAGAAGGACTGCCCGAAGGAACCGATATTATCACTTTTGATCAGATACCCGACCTTGTTGCCGAAGGAGACGAACTTCTCTCGCGCGACGTCACCGGATATCTCAAGCTCGAGCCGGCGACCGACGACCGGGCGGTCATCATTCGCTGCCGTCCCGGAAAGGCCGCGGTATTCAGCCACGGAAGAATCTGCGTGTCGGTCGACGAAATCGCCGGAAACGTATTTGCCGACAAGACCGACGTAGTTATGTCGGTTCACTCCTGGTCGGGCGCCTACAGTCTGTTGTTCGGCCTCCTCTGGCCGCTCTCACGCGGAGCGGCGGTCGCGCCGGCGGGACGCCTGCGCACGCTCGTCCGGGATATGAAATCGATCCGGCCGACGATGCTCTGCGCCGTTCCCGGACTTGTGCAGAAAATTTACGACGGAATCACCGAAAACGTCCGCGGCATGGGCCGCAGACGCGAACGGCTCGTACGGACGATGACAAGAGTCTCTCACGGTACGCGCCGTATCGGGAAGCACTTTTTCGGAGAGATCTGGGACGCCTTCGGAGGCCGCCTGCGCGTGATCTTCTGCGGACCCGGCATCTGCGGCGAAGAAGCGGTGCGCGGTCTGCGCTCGCTCGGCTTCAGACCGGTTCAGACCTACGGACCTTCGGGCAGCATGCCGCTGATTTCGATGAACGGAGACGTGCTTTTCCGCGACGGAACCGCCGGATGCGCCGCTCCCGGAAGCGTAATCGATCTGTACGATATCAGAAGCGACGGAACGGGCAGAATCAGATACAAAGGTCCGGGCTGCCCTTCGGGATTTCTGACCAAGGCGGGATTCACACCAGCGCCTGAGGACGGCTGGTACTACACCGGCGACTCGGGCTCGATCGATCCCGACGGATATCTCAGGGTGCAGGGACGCACGTCCCCGGAAGAAACGGCGGGNNCCGCCGCGAACCCCGGAACTCCCGATTCCGACTGACAACCGCGCAATAACTCCAACGGAGGCAGATATATGCACATTACGATAACCGGCCGTCTCGGAAGCGGCAAATCGACCGTCGCGAAGATCATCAGCGCCGAATACGGTTACGAGATCGTCTCAACCGGAACCGCGCTGCGCAAAATCGCCGCCGACCTCGGTATGACGGCGCTCGAGTTCAACCGCCTGATGACCGCCGATCCGAAATACGACTATATGATCGACAACGAATCGCGCCGTATCTCGATTGAACGCGCCGACGAGAAGATCATATACGACTCGCGGATGGCGTGGAACTTCGCCGTCAACAGCTTCAAGGTTTACCTTTCGGTTCCGACCGAAGTGGCCGCGGCGAGAATACTCGCCGACAAGACGCGAGGCGGAGTTGAGACCTACAAAGACCTCGACGACGCGGTCCGTCAGATAAACGAGCGGATGCTCGAGGAGAACCGCAGATACAGGCAGATTTACAACGTCGACAACCTGGATCTCGCGAATTACGATCTCGTGATAGACACTACGTCCCGCGACTGCGAACAGGTCGCCCGGATGATAATGGAGGAGTTCGCCGCCTTTTCGGCAGACCCCGCCGCATACGGAAAGAAAGTCTTTCTGTGAAACGCCTCCGCGACGCAGCGGAAAAATAACAACGAAAGAACGGTAAAAACGGAAATGTATGACGTACTGATCATCGGATGCGGAGTCATAGGGGCGGCAGCCGCCTACGAACTGTCCCGCTACAATCTTCGCGTCGGTATTATCGAAAAGTACAACGACGTCGCCTGCGGGACCACCAAGGCGAACAGCGCAATTATGCACGCCGGCTACGACCCGGCGCCCGGCCTCAGAATGACATCTCTCAACCGCCGCGGCATTGCTCTCGCGAAGGATCTCTGCCGGCGGCTCGACGTCGAATACAGGCCATTGCAGTCGCTCGTCATCGCTTTCAGCGAGCGGGATATGAAAGAGGTTGAAAAGCTCTACGCCAAGGGCGTCGCCAATGGAGTCAACGTAAAGATCCTCACGGGCGACGAGGCGAGATCGGCCGAGCCGTCTCTCAGCCCCGAAGTTATCGGAGCGCTCTGGAGCGACGAATCGGCTATCATCAATCCCTGGGAGTTCGCCACGGCGATGGCCGAGGTCGCAGTCCTCAACGGGACCGATCTCATGCTCGGAACGAAGCTGATCGATATAAAGAAAAATAAAAATTCGCTGACCGCCGTCACCGACAAGGGAGAGTTCGAAGCTTCCTTCATCGTCAACGCCGCCGGCTGCTTCGCTCCCGACGTTTGCCGGATGGTCGGCGACGACCGGATGACTCCCACGAACTTCTCGGGACAGTATTACGTGCTCGACAAGACCGAGGGCAAAAAGGTCAATTCGGTCATATTCGGCTGCCCCGACGAGAACGGATTCAAGGGCATACTCGTCGCCCCGACCGTTCACGGCAACCTGATCGTCGGGCCCGACGCCTCTCCCGTCAGCGACGGCGAGGAGCTGTCGACGAAGCCGGACAACCTCGCACGCATCAAAGCGATGGGCGCGAAATACGTTCCCGGCATCAACTACAGAAACATTATCCGCGAGTATTCGGGCGTAAGACCGACGACGAATATCAAGGATTTCGTGATAGACGTCGATCCCGAGTGCGACCGCCTCGTCAATCTCGCGAGCATGGGTTCGCCCGGACTTTCGTCAGCGATTGCCGTCGGCGAGGAGGCGGCGAAACTGCTCGCCGGACGCGGCGTCGAACTCAGAAAGAAAGCGGATTTCAAGGACAGCCGCCCGCCCGTCGTCAGATTCTGCGACATGGACGCCGAAGAGCGCCGCAAACTTGTCGAAAAGAACCCGGCCTACGGCAGAATCATCTGCCGCTGCGAGACGGTCACCGAGGGCGAGATCGTCGACGCGCTTCACCGCCCGATAGTTCCGGTATCGATCGACGCCGTCAAGCGCCGCTGCAGAGCCGGAATGGGGCGCTGCCAGGGCGGCTTCTGCTCCCCCCGCGTTCACGAGATAATCTCGCGCGAGCTGGGCATTCCCGAAGAGGAAATCCCGAAGGACAAGACCGGTTCATACATCATCACCGGACGTACTAAGTGAGGACTGAAATGACAGACGGATTCTATGACGTAATAATCATCGGAGGCGGACCCGCGGGTCTTGCCGCCGCCGTGGCCGCGTCGGAGCGCGGCGCCGGAAAGATTCTTGTCATCGAGAGAGACAAGGTCGCCGGAGGAATACTCAACCAGTGCATTCACAACGGCTTCGGACTTCACTATTTCAAAGAGGAGCTGTCGGGCCCCGAATACGCCGGCAGATTCGTTAAGATGGTCGAAAACACCGACGCCGAGGTTATAACCGATACGATGGTTCTCGACGTTTCTGACGCGGGCGACCGGCGCCTTGTCAGCTGCGTCAACGCGAAGGACGGATACCGCGTATACGAGGCGGGAGCCGTCGTACTATGCATGGGCTGCCGCGAGAGAACGCGCGGAGCGATCGCCATCCCGGGCGACCGTCCGTCCGGCGTATTCACCGCCGGAACGGCGCAGAGATACGTCAATATGGAGGGCTATATGGTCGGCAAACGGGTCGTCATCCTCGGCTCGGGCGACATCGGCCTGATCATGGCGAGAAGAATGACGCTCGAGGGCGCGAAGGTCCTCGCCTGCGTCGAGCTCTGCCCCTACTCGAACGGCCTGAACCGCAATATCGTCCAGTGCCTCGAAGATTACAACATCCCGCTCTACCTCGCTCACACGATTACCGGCATCCACGGACGGAGCAGAGTGGAGAGCGTCACCGTTTCGAAGGTCGACGGCGGCCGCCCGATCCCGGGCACCGAGTTCGAGATCGAATGCGACACCGTGCTGCTGTCGGTCGGACTTATCCCCGAGAACGAACTCAGCCGCAACGCCGGAATCGAAATCAATCCGCGCACGAACGGTCCGTTCGTATATGAGAATATGATGACCAAAACCGAGGGCGTTTTCGCCAGCGGCAACGTCGTTCACGTTCACGACCTCGTCGATTTCGTCACCGAAGAATCAATGAGAGCCGGAGCAGCCGCGGCCGACTACGCCGCCGGCAAGAGAGTTTCGGGCCGCGTGATCACGGTCACGCCTGGAGAGGGCGTCAACTATACCGTTCCCGCCTTCATCCGCCCCGAAAACGTCGAAAAGAACGTCGGAATATTCTTCCGCACCAACCGTCCGCGCAAAAAATCGGTCATTAACGTGACGTCGGGCGGCAAACAGATCGCCTCCTTCAAGAGAGAGTATATGGCTCCCGGAGAGATGGAGAGGATCAATATCCCGCGCGTCCTGCTCGACCGCGCCGGAGACGAGCTGACAGTCACCGTCGGCGACGCCGAGTGAAAGGAGCAGTGATCAATAAATGAAAGAACTTATCTGCATAGTATGCCCGAAAGGCTGCCACCTCAAAGTCGACGAGGAGAACGGCTACTCTGTCACCGGAAACGGCTGCCAGCGCGGCGCCGAGTACGGCAAAAAGGAACTGACCGACCCGAGACGCGTCATCACCTCCTCGGTCAAGATCACCGGCGGCATCTACCCCTGCTGCTCGGTCAAGACCGACGCTCCCGTCCCGAAGGCGCTCATCTTCGAAGCGATGGAGCTTTTGAAGGACGTCGAACTGCACTCGCCCGTCAAGGTCGGCGACGTCGTCGTTGAGAATATCCTCGGCACCGGCGTCAATTTCGTCGTCACGCGCGACATGTGAGCGATGCCCGGGCTGCTTTCGGCTTCCGGGATTTTCGCGCAGGCGCGCATCGACGATCCGATGTGGATTGCGGGCCAGCTGTTCGGCCTTTGCGCCGTCGTTCTGACCTTCATATCATACCAGTATAAATCGCCGAAAAAACTGCTTCTGATCCAGACGGCCGGCACCGCGGCGAATATGCTCGGCTACCTCTTTCTCGGAGCCGGCGCCGGGATGCTGCTCAACGTCGTCTGCGTCCTGCGCAACCTGATATTCTTTTTCAGGTCGAAAAAGGTCTTTTCATACAAATTCTGGCCCTGGCTGCTTGCAGGCGTCATGGCGCTCGCGGTAATACCCGTATGGACGCCCTACGCGCCGCTGCTCGCCGGAGCGCTCGCGATAAACACGGTTATCCTGTCTTACGGCAACAACCGCCTGCTGCGGTTCAGCATTCTCCTTACCTCGTCGATGGTCATCGCCTACAACGTCGCCGTCGGAGCTTACGGGAGCATACTGAACGAGGCCGTCGCGATCATTTCTTCGGTCATCGGCCTCATCCGTTACAGACGCGGAACCGAAGAAAACGAAACAGAAACAGATACTACCTCATAAACGGAGGAGATAGACAATGCTTCCCGCAAAGATTGCGCCGTCGATGATGTGCGCCGATTTTCTCGGACTCGGCCGCCAGCTTGAAGAGCTCGCCGCCTGCGGTTCCGATTATCTGCATATCGATATAATGGACGGCGTATTTGTCAAGAACTATACGCTCGGCACCGATTATATCAGAAAACTGCACCGAGTCTCGCCTCTGCCGCTCGACATACATCTGATGATCTGCGATCCGTCTGCGAAAATCGGCTGGTTCGAGATCAGAGAGGGAGACTTCGTCTCGGTTCACGTCGAGGCCGACGCTCATCTGCAGCGCTCGCTTGCCGCCATCCGCGCGGCGGGCGGACGTCCTATGGCGGCGCTCAATCCGGCCACGCCTCTGTCGGCAATCGAAGAGGTCCTGCCCGATATCGACGCCGTGCTTATCATGACGGTCAACCCCGGATTTGCCGGACAGAAACTTGTTCCGCAGACTCTCGGAAAAATCGCGCGTCTGCGCAAGATGCTCGACGACGCCGGATATCCCGGAATATCCATTGAGGTCGACGGCAACGTCAGCTTCGAAAACGCGACGAAGATGCGCGCCGCCGGAGCAGATATTTTCGTCGCCGGAAGTTCGAGCGTCTTTGCTCCCGGAGCCGGAGTCGCCGAAAACACAGCCGCCCTGAGGAGAGCTATCGCCTCGGGAGAATGAAGAAAGGAAGTCTGAAATGGCAGTTCTCCAGGAATACAAATGCCCCTGCTGCGGCGGAGCGATTGCATTCGACACCGATCTGCAGAAGCTGAAGTGCCCCTACTGCGATACCGAGTTCGAACTCGACTCGCTCAAAGGGTACGACGAGGTTCTGAAGTCGACCGACAAGGAAGACAATATCGAGTGGGAATCAGACGCTAACGAGTGGCGGGACGGCGAGACCGAGGGTATGCGGATTTACGTCTGCAAATCCTGCGGAGGAGAGATCGTCGGAGACGACTCTCTCGCGGCTACCTCCTGCCCCTTCTGCGACAACCCCGTCGTCCTTATGGGACAGTTCCGCGGCGATCTCAAACCCGATTACGTCATACCATTCAAGCTTGACAAAAACCGCGCCAAGGCCGAATTCGCCAAGCACCTGCAGGGAAAGAAGCTGCTTCCGAAGGCCTTTCAGACCGAGGCCCGGATCGACAGCATCAAGGGCGTTTACGTACCATACTGGCTCTTCGACTCGGACGTCGACGCGTCGATAAGATACCGCGCGACGAGAGTCACCAGCTGGTCTGACAGCAGCTATCATTATACGAAAACCAGTTTTTATTCGGTTCTGCGCGAGGGCTCGATCTCGTTTGAGAAGGTCCCGGTCGACGGATCGGACAAGATCGACAACAGTCTCTCAGAATCGGTTGAGCCATATAACTATGCCGACATAACCGATTTCCAGACCGCATATCTCGCCGGATTCATAGCCGACAGATACAACGTCGAGTCTGACGATTGCCGTCCGCGCGCCAACCAGCGCATCAAGAAAAGCACCGAGACGAGCTTCGCCCGGACGGTCACCGGCTACGCGTCGGTCACGACCGAGCAGTCGAGCGTCGTCACGAAAAAGGGAAGCATGAAATACGCTCTGCTTCCGATGTGGCTGATGAGCACGCAATGGAACGGTAATACCTACCTGTTCGCGATGAACGGACAGACCGGCAAATTCGTCGGCAATCTGCCCTGCGACAAATCCGAGAAGAACAAACGCTTCTTACTATCCTTCCTGATCGGAACCGCGATAAGCTTCGGCGTTCTGCTGCTTTTGCGGCTGATCGGTATTCTGTGAGGAGGCGGCGGTGATGAAACGTTTAAGCGTTTGCGCTCTTATCGCGCTTCTCGTACTTGCCTCCCTCGCGTCTCTCGCCTTTGCGCCGGCGTCTGCCGCCGACGTAAAGAAATGGTTCGTCGACGACGCCGGAGTCATGAGCGAAACAGAGGCGTCCTCGCTCAATCTGACTCTGAAAACGGCGAGTTCCTCTTCGGGATGCGATATCGTCGGACTCTGCATCTCCGACCCCGGAGAATACGACAATCTCGCCGATTACGCCGAGAATTATTACACGTCTGGCGGATATTCCGGCGACGGTATAATATTCGTAATCTATTACTATGACGACACCTACAGAGCCGGCTTCTACACCTCCGGCCTGATGGACGAACGCGTTTCGACCGAGGACGCTCAGGGTATCTTCGACGAAATGCAGCCCTTCCTCAACGCACTTGACGATCCGGGCGCCTTCCGGATTTATTCCGAAAGATGCGTCGAGCTTGCGGCAGCGCCCACGACGGTGCGGTCAGGCGCCCCCGGCGACCTCGTCGTCGACCTCGCCGACATACTCACCGACGCCGAAGAGAGGGAACTCAGATCCTATCTGAGAGAGAAGAGCGACAAGGCGGGAGCCGATATCGTCGTCGTAACCGTCAGATCCCTCGGCGGCAAGTCGATGATGGAGTTCGCCGACGACTATCTCGATTACAACGGATACGCGAAAGACGGCATTCTCTTCCTCCGTTATATTAACGGCAGTAATAAGGAAGTCTGGATCAGCGGCGTCGGAAAGATGGAGGGGCGCGTCGACGAAGACAGCGTCTTCGACGCGATAACCGACGACTTCAGCCGCGGCGACTATCTCTCGGCCTTCAAGACCTACGGCGACATGTGCGCCGACGCGATGAAGCTGCCCGTAGGCAGATATCTGGTTATATCGTCGATAGCCGGACTGATTATCGCAGCGATTCATATCGGAAGACTGAAGAAACAGCTCATCAGCGTTCAGAACCGCGAAGAAGCGAGGGAGTATATCGTACCCGACAGCATGGTCGTCTCAAACAGTCAGGAAATCTACCTGTATTCGACCGTTTCGAGAGTAAGACGCGAAAGCAGCTCGTCGTCGGGCGGCGGCTCGCACACCTCGTCCTCCGGACGTTCGCACAGCGGCGGCGGAAGATCGATGTAAATGAATCCCGGACTCTGCTTTTCAACTCTCGGATGCGTTCAGTATACGCTTCCGGAGGTTATCGATCTGCTCGGGCGTTACGGGATATATTCGGTCGAGATCCGCGGCCTCTGCGGAATTCTCGACAACCGGGAAATACCCGTCTTCAGCTCCGACGAAATCGATAATACTGTAAGGCGTTTATCAGAAGCCGGCGTTTCTGTCGCCTGCCTCGGAACCTCCTGCGCCTTTCACAAGGCGACGGGCCTTGACGGAGTAATCGAGGAGGGAATTGCCTCCGCGAAAATCGCGAAAGCGCTCGGCTGCCGGTATATCCGCGTATTCGGAAACAAAATGCCGGCGGACCTGCCTCGTGCAGACGCCGTCGCACGAGTCGCGCACGGACTCGGTGGGCTCGCGTCCGCGATTGAAGGCAGCGGAGTATCCGTCCTTCTCGAAACGCACGGCGACTTTGCCGATCTCTCGTCGGTGTCCGAACTGCTGTCCGCAGCGGGACGCGGAGACGTAGGACTCGTTTGGGACGTCGCTCACACGGAGAGGGCCTGTCCCGGAAGCCACACGGACTTTCTCGACCGCTTCCTTCCGTTGATAAAGCACGTCCATTTCAAGGACTGGGACGCGTCGGGGAAACTCTGCCTGCCCGGAGAGGGCGTCGCTCCGCTGCAAACGATTGCCGTGGAGCTTCTGGAACGCGGATACGCGGGGAAAATCTCGCTCGAATGGGAAAGAAAATGGCACCCCGAACTGCCTCCGCTTGAGGCGGCTCTCACTCGATTCATTAACCTGTTAAACTGACGGCGCCGCGCGCCGCCCTGAATAAACAAATATGAAAGGACTGACAAAAATGTCAAACAGAAAACTGCTTTCGGTCATTATCGCCGTACTTATGGTGCTTCCTGTTCTCTTCGGCTGCGCCGATAACGGAAAAACCGATACGACGACCGCCGCCCTGACCGATGCGGCAACAGTCGATCCTTCCGCGTCGGAAGAAGCCACGACCGACGCATACGTGGCAGACAGTCTTCCCGAGAAGCTCGATCTCGATATGACCATCTGCGTGCTCTACGATACCAAGACCTCGGCTCAGGAATTCTTTGCAGACGACACCAACGGCGAGCCGATCAACGACGCCATCTACGCGAGAAACGCCGCGATCGAGAACCGCCTCAACGTCAAGCTCGAGTTTGTAGGTGAAACGGGCAACCACGACAACCAGAACGTCTTCCTGAACAGGGCGAAGGCAGACACAGACGGCACCTACGATATCTACGGCGTCTACAGCCGAACCTGCGCCTATCTTGCGGCGAACGGCCTCTGCCAGAACCTTATGACCACCGAGTATTTCGATATTGAGAAGCCCTGGTGGCCCGACGCTCTGACCAATGAATGCCTTATCAAGAACAAGCTCTTCTTCTGCTCCGGAGACATCTCGACCAACCTGCTCTGGTATATGTCGGCCTGCTTCTTCAACATCGAAATCTGGGAAAACGCCAATCCCGGTTATTCTCTTTACGATCTCGTCGACAATAAGGAATGGGTTCTCGCCAAGTTTACCGAACTTGTAAAGAGCTTCTACATCGATAACGGCAACGGCACGGTCGACGACGGCGACCAGTTCGGAGTCTGCGGATACGACGCCTGCTACGACGCCTTCCTGAACTCCTGCGGCGTTATCTCGATTATCAAGGACGCAGACGGCGGACTTATGCTCAACCCCGATTTCCTCGGTGAGCGCACCGTCGACATCGTGTCGAAGGTAGCCATCATCTGCGCCGACGCCGGATGCCATCACTCCGACGTTTCGAAGGACGAGAAAGCGATATTCTACGACGGCAGATCGCTCTTCGTTATCGACGGTCCGCAGCTTGTCGCCAACGGCGGAAACAATCTCGGCTTCAGATTCGGAATGATTCCGCTTCCGATGCTCGATAATTCTCAGGCGGACTACGTCACCAACATCCGCTATCCATTCAACATCTACGCCATCAGCAAAGGCGCTGAGAATCCCGACGCCTGCTCTGCCGTACTTGAGGCCTGGGCTTCCGCCAGCTACCGCACGGTCACCCCGGTCATCTTCGAGGTTGCTATGAAGACGAGATATTCGGAGGACTCCAACGCGTCGAGAATGTACGACACTCTCCGCAGAACCGTCTGCTTCGACCTCGGCCGCGTTTTCAACTACTCGGTCAGTAACTTCTACCCGAACTTCAGAAAGGCCTGCTTCCAGAACCTCAACTGGTCCGGAATCGCCAAGACTCTCGGCGCGTCGGTCAACCGCCTGCTGGATAAACTGGTGAAGGACGTATATGAATAAGCGGCGTAGCCGCGTGAATTGTCGCTGACGCGGCATGATAGGCATCGCGCAAGAAGCGCGATGCCGCGATATGCGCACGCGATGCGTGCGCGCGATATATTCCGCTTGTGCGGAATGCGATATGTGCCGCTTACGCGGCACGCGATATGTCCGGCAAAGCCGGACGAGATAAGGCGCCTGCGGCGCATTAATGAATTGACGCATACAGTGTAATGGTTGTTGCACTGTATGCGTTGTTCATTTTTTTCATTTTCAATTTCATTTTTTCCTCCTCTTGTTGACAATAAATATAAAATAAACTATAATATATTATGTGGTAAGGTGCCTTTTCGCGCTTTCCGCGCAAATTTTTTTACGCCGGGCGCCCGTGTCGGGCGCCGCGCGCGAGGGATAACAGATGTTCAAAAGACTATTGCGGTCGGTCAGGGAGTACAAGCGGCCGACTGCGCTGACGCTGATTTTCATAATCTGCGAAGCCGTGGCGGAGACGGCGATACCCTTCATCACGGCAAACATGGTAAACTCGCTCAAAGCCGGTGCGGCGCTGAGCGAGATCATCCGCAGCGGACTGATCCTGCTTCTGCTGGCGCTTTTCTCGCTGATGTGCGGAGGCGTGGCGGGCTTTACAAGTTCCAAGGCCGCGGCCGGATTCGCCAGAAACCTCAGAGGGGACCTGTTCGCGAAGATACAGTCTTTCTCATTCTCGAGCGTCGATAAATTCTCGTCGGCCTCGCTCGTCACGAGAATGACGACCGACGTAACGTACGCCTCGATGGCATACATGATGTCGATCCGCATGGCTGTACGTTCGCCCCTCATGCTGATTTTCTCGATATTCATGGCCTACTATATGGGCGGCGCGCTCTCGACGGCATTCGTCGTGGTCGTGCCGGTACTCGCGTTCGGACTCATCCTGATCGCGAGAAAGGCGATGCCCGCCTTCCACCGCGTCTTCCGCAAGTACGACAAGCTCAACGAGTCGATCGAGGAGAACGTCCGCGGAATGCGCGTCGTCAAGGGATTCGCACGCGAGGAATACGAAAAGAAGAAATTCGGAGCGGCGGCCGACGACATCTGCGCAGACTTCACGAAGGCAGAGCGGATCGTAGCGCTCAACAACCCGCTGATGCAGATCTGCCTCTATTTCAATATGGTTTTCGTGCTGATAGTCGGCTCGAAGATCACGATATCCAGCCGCGGCGTTGATCTTGACGTCGGGCAGATTTCGGCGATGCTGACCTACGGCATGCAGATACTGATGTCGCTGATGATGCTCTCGATGATCTACGTCATACTGACGATTTCGATGGAGTCGTTCAGGCGTATCGACGAGGTCCTCTGCGAGACGTCCGACATCGTCAATCCCGAAAACCCGGTATATGAAATCGCCGACGGATCGATCGATTTCGACGGCGTCAGCTTCAAATATTCGGCGTCGGCTCAGAAGAATTCGCTCGAAAGAGTCGATCTGCATATCCCGTCGGGCGCGACCGTCGGAATAATCGGCGGAACAGGCGTCGGAAAATCGAGCCTCGTCCAGCTTATCCCGCGTCTTTACGACGCGACCGAAGGCGTCGTGCGCGTAGGCGGCAGGGACGTGCGCGAGTACGATCTCGACTCGCTGCGAAAGGCCGTTTCGATGGTTCTGCAGAAAAATCTGCTTTTCTCGGGAACGATCAGCGAGAACCTCCGCTGGGGCAATCCCGACGCGACAGACGAGGATATCAAGGCGGCCTGCAGAGTCGCCTGCGCCGACGAATTCGTCGATAGCTTCTCCGAAGGATACGACAAGTTCGTAGAACAGGGCGGAACGAACGTATCGGGCGGCCAGAAACAGCGCCTCTGCATCGCGAGAGCGCTTTTGCGCCGGCCGAAGATACTGATTCTCGACGACAGCACCTCGGCCGTCGATATGCAGACGGACGCCCGGATACGCGCGGGACTTGCGAAATATATGCCCGAGATGACGAAGATCATCATCGCGCAGCGCGTCGCGTCTGTTGAAGACGCCGATATGATAATCGTCATGGACGGCGGACGCATCTGCGCCGTCGGACGTCACGACGAACTGCTCGAATCATCGGATATCTACCGCGAAGTCTACCTCCAGCAGACGAAGGGAAAGGAGGACGAAGGCAATGAGTAAGAAGCAAAACGCGGCGGCCGCCCCGGGCAAGGGCGGAGAACCCCGCCGGCTCGATTTTTCGCTGCTCGGAAGAGTATTGAAACTACTTGCGAAGTCCTATCCCGTCCTCTTTCCGCTGACCGCTTTCTGCCTGGTCTTCTCGTCGGTTTGCTCGACTGTTCCCGCCATCTTCCAGCAGAAAGTAATAGCCCTGATTGAGATTTACTGGAAGTCGGGCGACTGGAGCTCGGCGTCGAAGGAGATCATACCTCTCGTCATGATTCTCGTCGCGCTCTACGCTGTGTCGATCGTCGCCGTGACGCTCTCGCGCCAGCTGCTCGCGATCATGACGCAGGGCTTCCTCAACAAGATAAGAAAACAGATGTTTGACCGTATGCAGGATCTGCCGATCTCCTATTTCGACACGCACCGCCACGGCGACATCATGAGCGTATACACCAACGATACCGACACGCTGCGCGAACTTATCAGCCAGTCCTTCCCGCAGCTGCTCATGTCGGCCGTCATAGTAACCTGCGTCTTCGGCATCATGCTCTGGTACAGCTTCTGGATGACGATCGTCATTGTCGCCGGCGTCGCCGCGATGATACTCGTCTCGAAGAAGCTCGGCGGCGGTTCGGCGAAGTTCTTCATCAGACAGCAGAAGTCGATCGGTAAGACCGAGGGATTCGTCCAGGAGATGATGAACGGCCAGAAGGTCGTCAAGGTCTTCACGCACGAGGGACAGAGTATCGACGACTTCGGAAAGATCAACGGAGAACTCTTCAACGACAGCTACAAGGCGCACGCCTACGCGAATATGTTAGGCCCGATTATCATGAACATCGGCAACCTGATATACGTCGTGATCGCGACCTTCGGAGGAGCCCTGCTGCTCTCGGGAGCGAGGAATATAGGCATCTCGACGCTTGTCGGAGCCGCGGCTACCTCGCTTCTGACTATCGATATCGTAGTGCCCTTCCTGAATATGACCAAGCAGTTTACCGGCAACATAAACCAGCTGTCGCAGCAGATCAACGCCGTCGCGATGGCGAACGCCGGAGCCGCGAGAGTCTTTGAACTTATGGACGCCGAGCCCGAAACCGACGGCGGATACGTGACTCTCGTCAACTGCCGCGAGGACAGATACGGTCATATCACAGAATGCGAAGAACGCACCGGAAAGTGGGCCTGGCGGCATCCGCACACGGCCGACGGCAGCGTGACCTACACGCCTCTGCGCGGCGACGTGCGGCTGACCGACGTCGACTTCGAATACGTCGAGGGACATCAGGTGCTCTTCGACGTCAGCGTCTTCGCCGAGCCCGGCCAGAAGGTCGCCTTCGTCGGAGCCACCGGCGCCGGCAAGACCACCATCACGAATCTTATCAACCGCTTCTACGACATCGCCGACGGCAAGATCAGATACGACGGAATCAACATAAACAAGATCCGCAAGTCGGATCTGCGCCGCTCGCTCGGCATCGTTCTGCAGGATACCAACCTCTTCTCGGGCAGCGTGCTCGACAATATCAGGTACGGCCGGCTTGACGCCACCGACGAGGAATGCGTCGAAGCCGCGCGTCTCGCGGGTGCCGACGATTTCATCACGCGACTGCCCGAAGGATACAACACGATGCTCGAAAACAACGGCGCGAACCTCTCTCAGGGTCAGCGGCAGCTGATCTCGATCGCCCGCTGCGCCGTCGCCGACCCGCCCGTGATGATCCTCGACGAGGCGACGTCGTCAATCGACACGAGAACCGAGGCGATCGTCCAGCGCGGTATGGACAAGCTGATGGAGGGCAGGACGGTATTCGTCATTGCTCATAGGCTTTCGACCGTCCGCAACTCGGACGTCATCATGGTCCTCGACCACGGCAGAATCATCGAACGAGGCAGCCACGAGAAGCTGATAGCGGAGAGGGGAACATACTATCGACTTTATACGGGGGCGTTTGAGCTTGAATAATACATTCGCCGCAGGCGAATATCATCCGCGAAGCGGATATCATATGCCGCAGGCATATATCATCCGTGACCGAAGGGGACGGATATCATTAAAAATGATATATCGCTTGCGCGATATGATATACGGCTTGCGCCGTATGATATACCCGCATGCGCGGGTATGATATATTTCCGCTCCGCGGAAATATGAATAAAAGAGGAAAAATGCAATATAAGTCCGAAAACCCGTTGGTAGATCTTTCTATGAGACTTGCGATTCTTGTCGTTGCCATTGCTGATAACGTATCTGTTCCGAAGAGCTCTTATATGACCGATCAACTCGCCAGAGCCGGAACGTCGGTCGGCGCTAACATACACGAAGCGCAATACGGTCATGGAAAAAAAGATTTTGTTGCAAAATTGGAGATCGCCTTAAAAGAAGCAAGTGAAACGAGTTTCTGGCTACAGCTTATGTTGCAAACCAAACGAATCGATGATAATACTTACTGGGAAGCTGAGAAGCTATGCGGTACTATCCGCAGATTATTGATAGCTTCCTGCCGTACAGCGAAAGAAAACAGGATCAATAATTCGGCAAAATAGAATAAAACCTAGTGAATTATTATATTTGGAAGGATATCATCGAGAGTATTTGCGAACCCTTCAATACGCGCGAGGTCAGTCTGCAGAGGCTAATCGAAGTATACGAAAAGATGCTCGATAAGCACGTGTGATATATCGGTTTTGCCCTAGTTAAAAACAGCAGGGTTTCCGCAATAAACCAGACCAAACTTCCCGAAAGGATTTAAGTAATGAAAAAACCGTATGCAGAATCTACTCTCCGGCGCAAATACCGGGAAGCGGGGATAGACTCCGAGAAGCTTGAAGAAATCAAACAATTCCTCAAAGCATGCGCAAGATTCTACGGGATACTCGCGTCGAAGGATCTTTGCAGGCTCATCGAGGATTTTTGCTGCGTGACTCCCGAAAAGACAGACGAAATCCTCCCGATACTGGAAAGGGATGAGAAAACGGATTTTTTCCTCGAAAGTGAAGACGAACTGTTTACCGACGGAGACGCGGACGCTTTTTATCTAATAGACAGCGATCTCGTTATTTCATTCCGGGATGATTTCGATTATAATCTTTTTATGGAATCTCAAAAATCCGGGAAAGAGTACTCGGGTCCTCCGTTGATCGAGGAAGACTACGAACCGTTTTACGATCTGCACAAAGTGATTGCCGGCAAACCTCTGTACGTTCCGGCAGATCTTCCCGGGTACGCAGACAATTATTATTACGAAGAAACGCCCGAGACTGAGGCGATGTTCAATTATCTCCTGAAGGAACTGAAATGGTCTCCCACAGCTGAGAGCAAAAGACTGAAAAGACGCGATCCGGAATTACTTGCAAATAATATTGTCTTGACTATTACCGATATTATCAGAAGCGAGATTAAACCGAATGCTGATATGTTCCGGGATTTTTTGGATATTCTCAAAGAATACGGGTACAAAGTGAGCTTTTCCGACTGCAAAGGGAAATTCGGAGACCTTATCGTCGATCTCATCAACAATACGAGAATGATTGCAAACAGGGGATATACTCCTCGCGAACTTGCGCGGAAGCAGGCTTCGGCAGGTGTCCCGAAGGTCGAATTCGGCCCCGGATACAGGAAGGCTTTTGAAAGCGGAGAGATTGATCCGGAAGAACTGAAAAGAGCTTTTATGCTTTCAAAAACCGTTCCGGATTCGATGAAAGCGGAGTTGGCGCGAGGGATCGACGAAGCTGCCGGAGCGGCGGTTTCCGGAAAGAAAACCCCCGGCCCGAACGACCCGTGCCCCTGCGGAAGCGGAAAGAAATACAAAAAATGCTGCGGCGCAAAGAAGTAGATTGACAGTATTATCTCCGGTGACAGTTCACTCTTGAGGGAGCCAGAAGAGACAGTCGCGCAACGCCTAATCAGCAGCGCGTGTGCGCGACGCCATTTCCCCGCGGAGAAGGATGTCGCAATCCTTCGCTTTCTACGGCAGCGCCGGGCCGCCCTTTCTTTGGCAGGACCGTGCTTTCGTGCAAAAATATGGTCAGGTGCAAAAAATAAAAATAATTAAAGTTTTGGAAGTGGATTGCGACTTTTAGTCAATGTTAGATGGTTATTTTTACTATTCGTGCAAATGTAGATTCTTTCAAGTGAGGTCACAATGAAAAAAATCAGACTCCTTTCATTCATTCTCGTCGCCGTGATGCTCTGCGGCGCGATGGCGTCATGCGCGGACGGCGGGGAACAGGATAATACCGGCACTGCCGCTCCTGCGGGAACGACCGCTCCGGTTCAAACGGACGCCGCGACCGAGCCTCAGACAGACGCGACTACTCCCGAAGAAACAACGACCGAGGAAACTCAGCCCGAGGCGGGAATACCGAAATCGCTGAAGATACTCGCGATAGGCAACTCCTTCTCGACCGACTCGATGGAATATCTTTGGAACGTTCTGCGCGACGCAGGCGTCGAGACGGTCGTGCTGGGCAACCTCTACTACGGCGGCTGCGCGATGTCTCAGCACCTGACCTTCGGTAATTCGGACAGCGCGTCATATACCTACTACAAAAATACGAAGGGCAGCTGGTCCTCGAGAAGCTCTGCGAAGATGAGCGAGGCGATAGCCGACGAGGAATGGGATATCATAACTCTTCAGGAGTCGTCGAAGACGTCCGGCGTCGCTTCGGCGTACAAGGCGTCCTTCAAGAAGCTCGTCGATCTCGTGAGAGAGAAGAATCAGACCGCGACCCTCGTCTGGAACATGACTTGGGCGTATCAGTCTGACAGCACGCATTCCTCCTTCCCGAACTACGACCGGGATCAGATGAAAATGTACACGATGATCACCGACTGCGTCAAGAACTACGTTCAGAAGGACGATAGGATCTCATACGTCATTCCGGTCGGAACGGCGGTCCAGAACGCGAGAAGCTCCTTTTTAGGCGACCATATCACCCGCGACGGATATCACCTCAATATGCAGTTCGGCCGCTATCTCGCGGCCCTCACCTGGGCTTGCAAAATCACAGGAGTCAGCCCCGACGCGATTTCATACAACCCTTCTCATTCGGCGATTAACGACGACATGCTCGCCGTCGCGCGCGAATCTGTCGCGAACGCGCTGTCCGAGCCGCTCGCCGTGACTCAGTCGAAGATCACGACGGGCACGAGCACCCTCGGCGGCGGCTCGACGGTCGATCCTTCGGCGATACTCAATCCGCAGGACTTTTTCGAGCAGGACAAGAAGACGGCGGTAGCGAACGGAGTCGATCTCGACAACTACACGCTGCTCGAATGGGAGCATCTGAACAACACTTACTGGAACTGCACCAGCCGCGCCGGAACCACCGTTCCGTCGACTACCGCGAGCACCTACAACCAAAACGTCTGCTCGAAGCTGAAGTATTCGCTTGACGAGCTGCCTCTCGGCACGCTCTTCTTCTGCGACACCGGCTGGCAGTACCGCGTTGAAATCTACGTTGACAAGGATTCAAAGTACACCGGAACCCGCAAGGGAATGCAGTCGATGGAGTTCTTCGTTCTGACGCAGGAGTTCCTCGGCGACGCGAAGTTCGTCTCCTGGAACATCGCCGCCAGCCCGAAGGCGGATATCTCAAAGATATTCGACCAGGCCGCGGCGCACGTGAGAGTCTATTTGCCGAAGAGCTGAGGCGGAAGAAGCAATATGAATGATTCTCCAGCGCCCCTCCGCGTTCTCGCGATAGGCAATTCCTTCTCGCAGGACGCGACCGAATATCTTTGGGATATTCTGAATTCCGCCGGAATCGACGCAGTCGTCGGCGATCTTTACAACGCCGGATGCACGATGGAGAGGCATCTCGAATTTGCCGGAAACGGGACAGAAGGTTATACATATTACAAGTTTTCGCCGAAAGGCAGGACGGCGCGTCAGTCGACGTCTTTGCGTTTCGCCGCGGACGATGAAGACTGGAACGTCATAACGATCCAGGAGGCGTCGCGACGCTCGGGCGTTCCGGAGGCATATGAAACCTGGCTTTCCCGCATGATCGAACTCGCGCATTCGGTAAAACCCGACGCCCGGATTCTCTGGCATATGACCTGGGCCTATCAGTCGGACAGCCCGAACTCGCATTTTCCCGAGTACGAAAGAGACCAGGCGCTGATGTATTCGAAAATCGCCGGATGCGTCGGGAAATACGTAGCGTCTGATCCGCGCATCAGCGGCGTAATCCCTGTCGGAACCGCCGTGCAGAACGCGAGGACGTCCTTCATAGGCGACCGTCTGACGCGCGACGGATCGCATCTCGATCTGTATTTCGGAAGGTTCGTTGCCGCTCTCTGCTGGGCCTGCGTACTGACCGGCCGCCCGCCCGAAGATTTTTCCTTCAACCCGTCGCCCGAGAATATCACCGGCGATATGCTCGCCGTCGCGCGTGAATCGGTCGCGAACGCCCTTGCGGAGCCGTTTGCAGTTACCCGGTCGACGTTGCTTTGAATAAAGAGAGGAGAACCATGGACGCCGTTATCACAGCTTTTCTTGCTGCCGCTTCATATTTGGTATACGCCGCGTCGGCTGCAGGGCACTATCTGCTGCTCGGGATTGGAAACAGCGTCAGAGATACGTCGAGCGGTATGACCGACGAGCTTCTTTCTCCGCTGTGGCTATGGATTATAGGTGCGGCGTTTGCGTTATTCATCTTCTACTGGGAGTCTTTCCTCTTTTTCAGCGCCGACAAACGCGCCGAAGAGCGGTTCTTTTCCGGGGATAAACCGCGTCTGTCGTTTCGTTCGAGGATTATCTACTGTCTGACGTCTCCGGACTGTTTAATCCGGCTTGCCGTATCCTGCGCGTTGTCGCTGATTCTTCCGCTGCCTTTCGGCTTTATTCTTTTAGAAAATCAGGCTGCGCTTCCGCTCAGTACCGTAGTCGTCCGTATTATTTCTCCTTTTACAGTGCTGATACTGGGAATTGCGTCGTATAACGCCGCTTTCGGATACTGGATCGGTCTTAGGAGAAAAAAGGATCGCCGACAGCGGCGCGGCGCCTTGCGAATCATTCTGTATTCGGTTCTCTACGTGCTTGTCGCGTTGATAATCCCCGCGGTTTCAGTCGCGATTGCGGCGGCCGCAAATATAATAATCGCATTCTGGTTTATTCCCGCATTTCTTGCCGCGGGTGCGGCTGTTTTCCTTTTCATCAGAACGATGCGCGAACGGAAAGCGCGCGAAAACGCGGCTCTGTCCGTCGGAGCTTCCGCAATTGACGCGAAGAATTCGTCGAAATCGGGCGCTCTTTCCGGAAAAGCCGGAGAGCCGTTCTTCTTCACTGCAGGCGGTAAGAAATTCGGTGCGAGATTTGTAGGATGCCCGAGAAAAGCGGTATCGTTCTTCTTCGAAGGCGGCGGCAAGTATACCCGCGCAGTCACCGTATCGATAGGCAGACTGCGGCTGTTTCACCGGCTGACTGAATACGATTCTACATTCGAATGCGAAGGACAGAAGATAATCGTCGTCTCTCCCGCTGCCGGAAGATATTATCTTAACGTCGACGGGGCGATACGTACGCTTGCTCCGGGCGAAAAGATAGGAGAGTATCTCTTTCTCGACTCTGACAGCCTGAAGCGGCTACACTCATAAAAATGCTATTTTAAGGCAATACCGCACAATTCGACGCACGCGTCTTGACGGCTCTTTTTGTTTTTCAAGAACCTTTTTCGAGGCGCAAAAAAATAATAAAATAATGGATTATTTCATAAAAATAAGCATTTTTTCGTGAAAGCCGTTGACATATTTACAAAAAAACATTATAATAATATCTTGGAATCCGATCCGTGCATAGAACTGCGTCTGACGGAGGTGCCGATAATGAGGAGAAGGCGAATAATTACAATCGTAATAGTTGCGCTGGTACTGGCTATCGTGATGCCGGCGGCCTTTTTCCACGTTTACACAGACGGCACCATGCTGATGAAGATCGCCGACGAGACCTTCCTTATCGACGATGAGGTCGAACCCTACTGGGGCGACAGCGTGATAATTCATCCTACGCCGCCGCAGCCGCAGATAATGCTGTCGCCGCCCAAAGATATAGACGAAAAAGTTGACTGGGTCGAAGCGGTTGAGCGAATGCATCAGGCGCTGCTTGCCGGGACCAGGATCGACGTCACGGATCTCCATATTGAATTCAACGATTCAAACTGGACCTTCCTTTCGAACAACATGTGGTACAACCCGAAGTTCCTCAGAACCTCGGTTAGTATCATAGTGTCGAGCGAAGAGGAAGGCCGTTTTATTACCGGCTTTTACACCACGAAAAAGACGAGCAACGCCTATAAAGAGCAATATTACGCGTGCCTCGACGCGCTCGACGGGTACCTTTACGGCGTCATAGACAACGACGCTCTGACCGACGAGGAAAAATGTCTTGTCCTTCACGACCGTCTATGTGTTAAAACCGCATATGATTACGTGAACTACTACGCCGGCACCGTCCCCGAATCCGCTTATTCTGCGTACGGACCGCTGGTGCTGGGCACCGGAGTCTGCAACGGAATCTCCCTGGCATACGGCTGGATGCTCGATATTCTCGGCGTCACGAACGATCTCGTCTACAGCGAGTCTATGAATCACGCCTGGAACCGCGTCTTCATAGACGGCGAGCCCTACTACGTCGACTGCACCTGGGACGACTATGGGAATAACAGAGAAGACGTTGAAGGACGGGCGGGGCATGAGAATTTCCTGAGATCGACCTACGAGTTCTGGAAAAACGGACACTACAACTGGGAAATCGTTTCCAGCAGGGCCGATTGCGATTACGAAGATTATACCGGAAATGCGTTCGACTACGCGCTCTGGATGAATTCCGACAGCGAGTTCTGCCTTCTTGACGGAGAGCTGTATTACGTCGACCGCAAGGAATGCGCGCTCAGCATCTGGAATCACGGCGATCCCTGCAAAATATTCGAACTTAACTCTAATCGCCGCGCGTATATGAAGCTTGCGGCGAACTGCGAAGCGCTCTATTTCACCGACGGTAATACCGTTTACTCCTACCGCCCCGGCTCAGGCGTCAAATCCATAGATTCTTTCAAGGATTCCAACAAGGTCCTCGGCTTTACCTACAGACAGGGATACCTGGTGTACGAAATCAACACGAACGCCTCGTCGGGTATGTCATGGTTCAAGTGCAGCGTCGAAAATCCGGACGCGCACAACGTGCAAGATAAAATGTGCATCGAGTTCGCGGTATGCTCGGTCTGCGGAATGACCGTGAGAGAACCGTCAGACCACAATATGGTTTACCGCGACGGAAAGCCGGCCACCTGCACCGAGGCAGGATGGACGGATTACTATATCTGCACCGTCTGCGGATATTCTTCGGGCTATCAGAAGATCAAGCCGACGGGTCATACCTTCGTCTATTACGAAGGCAAAGATCCGACGTGTACGACCCCGGGGCACACCGAGTACAAGGAATGCAAGTATTGCGATTACACGACGTATACCGAAATACCCGCTACCGGTCATACTCTCGTGCATCACGCGGCCAAGGCGGCGAGCTGCACCGAGTACGGCTGGGACGAGTACGATACGTGTGTGAAGTGTGATTACACGACCTATAAAGAGAACGCCGCGAAGGGACACGCCTTCGTGCATTACGACGCCAAGGCGGCGACCTGCACCGAGCCCGGCTGGGACGGATACGACGTCTGCTCTGTCTGCAATTATACAACCTACAAGGAGATTCCGGCAGAGGGGCATAAGCTTGTCCATCATGCCGCGCAGGCAGCGAGCTGCACCGACTCAGGCTGGAACGGATACGATACCTGCTCCAGGTGCGACTATACGACGTTCACGATCACTGCTCCGACCGGACATTCGATCGTGCATCACGCCGCGCAGGCCGCAACCTGCACAGAGCCGGGCTGGTACGCTTACGATACCTGCTCGAAGTGCGGTTACTCGACTTACAAAGAGATTGCTCCGACAGGCCACGATCTTGTCGCTCACGAGGCGCAGGACGCGACCTGCACGAAGCCGGGATGCAGAGCTTACTATACCTGCAAGAACTGCGATTATACCACTTTCGTGGAAATACCCGCCAAGGGGCATTCGCTCGTACAACACGCCGGCAGGAGACCGACCTGCACCGAGTCCGGCTGGGACGATTACTATGAGTGCGAGAACTGCGATTATTCGACGCGCACGATAATTCCGGCTGAAGGCCACGTATATCTGCATCACGACGCGCAGACGGCGACCTGCACAGATCCCGGTCGGACCGCTTATGACGAATGCATCATATGCGGGTTCATTTCAGGCAGATCGGAGATTCCCGCCATGGGACATGATCTCGTCCTCAGAGCGGCGAAACCGGCCACCTGTACCGAACGCGGATGGAACGAGTTCTACTCCTGCTCCAAGTGCAATTATTCAACTTACGAAGAGATCCCCGCGACGGGACACAGTCTTGTTTATCACGCTTCGCAGGAGGCAACCTGCACCAAACCCGGCTGGGAAGCATACGATATCTGCGCCAACTGCGATTATTCGACCTACAAAGAGATAGCGCCGACCGGCCACGCGCTGACGCATTTTGACGGTAAGGCGGCGACCTGCACCGAACCCGGATGCAAGCCCTACGACGTCTGCGAGAACTGCGATTATACGACTTACAAAGAGATAGCGCCGACCGGGCACGCGCTGACGCATTTCGACGGTAAGGCGGCGACCTGCACCGAACCCGGATGGGAGCCCTACGACGTCTGCAAGAACTGCGGTTATTCGACCTACAAAGAGATTGAGGCGACCGGACACTCGCTTATACATCACAACTCAAAGGCGTCGACCTGCACCGAAACCGGCTGGTACGCATACGATGAATGCACGGTTTGCGGTTATTCGACGTTCAGAACAAGGCGCGCAAAAGGCCACAATCTGACCTTCCACGAAGCGCAGGCGGCAACCTGTACCGAACCGGGATGGGAAGAGTACTATACCTGCTCGAGGTGCGATTATACTACCTATTCGGAAATTCCCGCAACAGGGCATTCCCTGACTCACCATAACGCCCAGGCGGCGACTTGCACCGAACGCGGCTGGTATGCTTACGATACCTGTGTGAATTGCGACTACACGACCTACAAAGAGATAGCCGCGACGGGACATTCGCTGACTCATCACGCCGCGAAGTCTCCAACCTGCACGACTGCCGGCTGGTATGAGTACGATACCTGCTCGAGATGCGATTACACGACGTATTCGGAAATCCCGGCTAAGGGACATACGCTTCAGCATCATAATTCGAAGAACGCTACCTGTACCGAAATCGGCTGGTACGCTTACGATACCTGCGCAAACTGCGATTACTCAACCTACAAAGAGATTGCGGCCAGGGGACATGATTTCGTGCATCACGCCGCGAGGGCAGCGACCTGCACTGAATCGGGCTGGAACGCGTACGATTCGTGCTCAAGATGCGATTATACCACGTTCTCGTCGATCCCGGCGGCGGGGCATTCTCTGACGCGTCATAACGCTCAGGCTGCAACCTGCACGACTGCCGGATGGAACGCCTATGATACCTGCTCGAAGTGCGGCTACACGACTTATTCCGCGATTCCGGCAGCCGGACACTCGCTGACTCACCATAACGCACAGGCGGCGACCTGCACCGAGCCCGGCTGGGACGCCTATGATACCTGCCCGAATTGCGATTATACGACTTATTCCGCAATTCCGGCGATCGGACACTCGCTGACTCACCATAACGCACAGGCTGCGACCTGTACCGAGCCCGGCTGGGACGCCTATGATACCTGCGCGAACTGCACTTACACGACTTATTCCGCGATCCCGGCTACAGGCCACTCGCTGACGCACCACGACGCGCAGGCTGCGACCTGCACCGCCGCCGGCTGGAGCGCCTACGATACCTGCTCGAATTGCGATTACACCACTTATTCGGCGATTCCGGCGACCGGACACTCGCTGAAGCACCATGACGCTCAGGCTGCAACCTGCACGACTGCCGGCTGGAACGCCTATGATGCCTGCTCGGATTGCGATTACACTACTTATTCGGCGATTCCGGCGACCGGACATACGCGCGTCAGCCACGCCGCAAAAGCCGCTACCTGCACCGAACCGGGCTGGAAGAAGTACTATACCTGCACGAAGTGCGATTACACAACCTATTCGGAGATTCCCGCGACCGGACATACGATCGTTCACCACTCCGCAAAGGGGGCGACCTGCACTGAAGACGGCTGGAACGCATACGACACCTGCGAAAAATGCGATTACACGACTCTGAAAGCGATTCCCGCAACGGGGCATTCTCTGACGCACCATAACGCGCAGGCGGCGACGTGCACGGCGGCCGGCTGGAACGCCTACGACGTATGTGCGAAGTGCGACTATACGACTTATTCCGAGATCCCCGCGACCGGTCACGCTATTGCGCATCACGGCGCTAAAGCCGCGACCTGCACGGAGGTTGGCTGGGACGCCTACGACACATGCTCGAATTGCGATTATTCGACATATTCGGAGATTTCGGCAACCGGGCATACGCTTGTGCACACCAACGCGAAGAAACCCACCTGCACCGAAATCGGCTGGTACGCGTACGACGAATGCACGGTATGCGGTTATTCGACGTACAGAGAAAGACCTCTGAGAGGTCACGCTTACGTGGCGCATGAGGCGCAGGTCGCGACCTGCACCGAGCCCGGCTGGGACGCCTACTATACCTGCTCGCGCTGCGCTTATACGACTTATTCCGAAATTCCGGCGACCGGCCACGCTCTGACGCATCATAACGCCCTTGCCGCGACCTGCACAGAGTCCGGCTGGTACGCTTACGACTCCTGCTCAAATTGCGATTACACGACTTACAGAGAGATCGCCGCAACCGGCCACTCGCTCGTTCATCACGACGCGAAGGCGGCGACCTGCACAGAAGCCGGCTGGAACGCATACGACACCTGCGAAAGCTGCGACTATACGACGTTCTCGGCAGTCCCCGCGACAGGACATACGCTCGTAAGCCACGCCGCAAAGGCCGCGACCTGCACGACTACCGGCTGGAACGCCTACGTTACCTGCTCGGAGTGCGATTATACGACATATTCGGCTGTTCAGGCGACCGGACATTCGCTGATGCACCACGAGGCGCGGACCGCGACCTGCACCGACCCGGGCTGGAGCGAATACGATACCTGCTCGAGATGCGATTACACTACATATTCCGTAATTCCCGCAGCCGGTCATTCGCTTACGCACCATAACGCAAAGGCCGCGACGTGTACGGAAGCCGGCTGGAGCGCCTACGATACCTGCTCTGAGTGCGATTATACGACTTATTCCGCGATTCCGGCGGTCGGACACTCGCTGACGCATCACGCCGCGCAGGCCGCGACCTGTACGACTGCGGGCTGGAATACGTACGACGTCTGCTCTGAGTGCGACTACACGACTTATTCCGCGGTTCCGGCGACAGGGCACTCGCTTGTTCCTCACGCCGCTAAAGCCGCAACCTGCACCGAACCGGGCTGGAAGAAGTACTACACCTGCTCGGATTGCGATTATTCAACCTATGCGGAGATTGCCGCAAAAGGACACTCTTACGTTCACCACGCCGCGCAGGCCGCTACCTGTACCGCCGCCGGCTGGAATGCCTACGATACCTGCGCCGAGTGCGACTATACGACGTTTACAGCGATTCCCGCTGCCGGACATACGCTGACGCATCACGCCGCGCAGTCCGCAACTTGCACCGATGCCGGCTGGAACGCATACGATACCTGCTCTGAGTGCGACTTTACGACATATTCCGAGATTCCCGCGACGGGGCATAAGCTGAAATACCACAGTGCAAAGGCTCCGACGTGCACCAAACGCGGCAGAAACGCCTACTATACCTGCCTGAACTGCAGTTACACGACCTATTCCTCGATTCCCGCGCTGGGGCACGACCTGACTCATCACGCCGCGCAGGCAGCAACCTGCACCGACGCCGGCTGGAACGCATACGATACCTGCTCGAGGTGCGATTACACGACCTATTCGGAGATCCCCGCAACCGGGCACGCTCTTGTGCATTACAACGCGCAGGAGGCGACATGCACTACCGCCGGCTGGAATGCGTACGACGTTTGCGCAAACTGTGATTACACCACCTATTCCGCAATTCCGGCAAACGGACATTCGCTGACGCACCACGACGCCAGAGCGGCGACCTGCACCGAACCCGGCTGGAACGCATACGATACCTGCTCGAATTGCGATTATTCGACTTACAGCGCGATTGCCGCCAAAGGCCACACACCGGTTCACCATGCTGCGAAAGCCGCGACCTGTACGACAGCCGGCTGGAACGCCTACGATACCTGCGCAGACTGCGACTATGCGACGTTCGCCGAAATTCCCGCAACCGGGCACTCGCTGACGCACCATAACGCAAAGGCTGCAACCTGTACGGAATCCGGCTGGAACGCCTACGATACCTGCGCAAATTGCACTTATTCGACCTATTCCGAAATTCCGGCGGCCGGGCACACGCTTGTAAGTCACGCCGCGCAGGCCGCAACCTGCACGACTGCGGGCTGGAACGCATACGAAACCTGCGCAAACTGCGATTACACGACTTATTCCGCTGTTCCCGCTACAGGCCATTCGCTGACGCATCATGCTGCAAAGGCGGCGACCTGCACGACTGCCGGCTGGAACGCATACGATACCTGTGCAAATTGCGATTATACGACATATTCCGCTGTTCCTGCGGCCGGACACTCGCTGACGCATCACAATGCGAAGGCCGCGACCTGCACCGAACCCGGCTGGAACGCATACGACGTCTGCTCAAATTGCGCCTACACGACGTATTCCGCTATTCCGGCAACCGGACATACCCTGACGCACCACGACGCAAAGGCGGCTACCTGTACAGAAGACGGCTGGTACGCCTACGATACCTGCTCGAATTGCGGCTATACTACGTTCAAGGCGAAACTTGCCAGAGGACACTCGCTGATCGATCATGAGGCAAAGGCCGCAACCTGCACGACGGCGGGCTGGAACGCTTATCAGACCTGCTCGAGATGCTCTTATTCGACGCTGACGGTGATTCAGGCGGCCGGACACTCGCTGACGCATCATAACGCAAAAGCGGCGACGTGTACGGTGTCCGGCTGGAACGCCTACGATACCTGCTCGAGGTGCGACTATACTACCTACTCTGCAATTCCGGCGACGGGACATATGATGTCGACCGAGTGGACCGTCGATCAGCAGCCTACCTGCGTTTCTTCGGGAACGAAATCGCACGTCTGCCTCGTCTGCGGCGCAAAAGCCGACGTAACCGTCGTCGATCCTACCGGGCACAGCTTCAGCGCCTGGACGACGTCCGTTGAAGCGACGTTCAACTCCGACGGAAAAGAAACGAGATTCTGCTCTTCCTGCGGATCCTCAGAAGAGCGGCGCATCCCGCGTCTGAGCGAAACTCACGTTCATAATTTCTCCGGCGCTGAGGAAATACTGACCGCCGCAACCTGCACTCAGCCGGGTCTTAAGCGGATCAGATGCTACGAGGACGACTGCACTGAGTTCATTACCGTTGAAATTCAGCCTGCCGGACACGTGTGGGATACTGCGCTGACGGTTGACGTTGCTCCGACCTGCATTGAAGACGGTTCTTCGTCCTGTCACTGCCTTGTATGCAGCGCGCGGAAGTCGATCTCCGTCATACCGGCTGCGGGACATTCCTTCGGAACGTGGACGGTTACGACGCCTGCGCAATTCAGGATTGACGGAACCGAAACACGCGAGTGCTCCGAATGCGGCGCAACCGAATCGCGGCGTATTCCTAAGCTTAGCGAGAGCCACGTGCACAACTTTGAGGGAAGCGTAGAGATAATCGAAAACGCCGGATGCGAACTGCCCGGACACCGGAAGATCTTCTGCATGAATCCCGAATGTGGCGAATTCATTATCGCCGATATTCCCGCAACCGGACACTCGCTGACGCACCACGCTGCAAAGGCCGCTACCTGCACGACTGCGGGCTGGAACGCCTACGATATCTGCGAAAACTGCGATTATACGACCTATTACGCGGTACCGGCGACCGGCCACACGCTGACGCGTCAGGGCGCCAAAGCCGCTACCTGCACTGCGGACGGCTGGAACGCCTACGATACGTGCTCGAATTGCGACTACACGACTTATTCCGTGATTCCCGCAACCGGCCACTCGCTTGTATCGCACTCAGCGAAAGCCGCTACCTGCACCGAGTCGGGATGGAAAAAGTACTACACCTGTTCGAATTGCAACTATACGACGTACAAGAAGGTTTCCGCCAAAGGCCATTCTTACGTGCACCACGCAGCGCAGGCAGCGACCTGCACCGAGCCCGGCTGGAACGCGTACGATACCTGTTCGCGCTGCACTTACACTACCTATTCCGAAATCCCCGCAGCCGGCCACTCGCTGACGCACCATGACGCGCAAGCTGTTACCTGCACGACGGCGGGCTGGAACGCCTACGATACCTGTTCGAATTGCGATTACACAAGCTACGTTGAGATTGCTGCGGCCGGCCACTCGATCGTACGTCACGCCGCGAAGGCCGCGAGCTGCACCGAACCCGGCTGGAACGCATACGAAACCTGCTCGAACTGCGATTACACGACTTATTCCGCGATTCCCGCGGCGGGGCACTCGATTGTTCACCACGCCCCTAAAGCCGCGACCTGCACGACTGCAGGATGGAACGCATACGATACCTGCTCCGAGTGCGGTTACACGACTTATTCAGTAATTCCCGCGGCGGGTCACGCGATTGTGCGCCACGGCGCCAGGGCCGCGACCTGCACGGAAGAGGGCTGGAACGCGTACGATACATGCTCGAATTGTGACTACACAACCTATTCGGCAATTCCCGCAACCGGACACACGCTTGTCCATACTAACGCAAAGAGCCCCACCTGCACAGCGATCGGCTGGTACGCGTACGACAGCTGCACGGCTTGCGGATACACGACTTACTCGGAAAGAACGCCAAGAGGTCACGCTTACGTGCACCATGATGCGCATGCGGCGACCTGCACCGCCGCCGGCTGGAACGCCTACGATACCTGCTCGCGCTGCACTTACACTACTTATTCCGAAATTCCGGCAACCGGTCATTCTCTGACGCACCATAGCGCGCAGGCGGCGACCTGCACCGCCGCCGGGTGGAACGCATACGATACCTGTGACAGGTGCGATTACACGACGTACAAGGAGATTCCGGCGAAAGGCCACTCGCTTGTTTCTCATGACGCGAAGGCAGCGAGCTGCACAGAATCCGGGTGGAACGCATATGATACCTGTTCGAATTGCGGATACACTACTTACTCAGTGATTCCCGCTACGGGACATTCGATTGTTCACCACGCTTCACAGGCCGCTACCTGCACGACTGCCGGCTGGAACGCCTACGATACCTGCTCCGGATGCGGTTACACGACCTATTCCGAGATTCCCGCAACCGGGCATTCCATTGTCAGGCACGGCGCCAAAGCCGCTACCTGCACGGAAGAGGGCTGGAACGCGTACGATACCTGCTCGAATTGCGATTACACAACATATTCGGCAATTTCCGCAACCGGACACACGCTCGTTCATACAAACGCAAAGAGCCCCACCTGCACTGCGATCGGCTGGTACGCGTACGACAGATGCAAGGCTTGCGGCTATTCGACGTACGTTGAAAGAGCCGCCACGGGCCACTCTTACGTGCGCCACAAGGCGCAGGCGGCGACCTGTACGGAAGACGGCTGGTACGCCTACGATACCTGCTCGCGCTGCGATTATTCGACTTTCAAGAAAATTCCGGCAAACGGACATAAGCTTGTTTATAATGAAGGAAAGAAGCCGACGTGTACCGAAGCAGGATGGTACGCATATCACTCCTGCGTAAACTGCGATTACACGACTTACAAGGAGATTGCCGCAACAGGTCACGCGCTCGTCCATCACGTCGCGAAGAAAGCAAGCTGCACGAATCCGGGCTGGTACGCTTACGATACCTGCGCCGATTGCGATTACACGACGTTTGTCGCGATTCCCGCGACAGGGCATGCGTTCGTAAACCACGGCGCAAAGGCGGCGACCTGCACCGAATCGGGCTGGAACGCTTACGTTACCTGCTCGAATTGCGCTTACACGACTTATTCGGCGATTCCGGCAACCGGACATTCGCTGACGCATCATAACGCACAGGCGGCAACCTGCACCGAACAGGGCTGGAACGCTTACGATACCTGCTCAAAGTGCGATTACACGACGTATTCCGCAATTCCGGCAGCAGGTCACTCGCTGACGCGTCACGCAGCAAAGACGGCAACCTGCACGACGGCTGGCTGGAGCGCATACGACACCTGCTCAAATTGCGATTATACGACCTATTCTGCGATTCCCGCAGCCGGACACTCCCTGACGCACTATGACGCAAAAGCCGCTACCTGCACCGAACCCGGCCGGAACGCTTACGACGTCTGCACAAAGTGCGATTATACGACATATTCCTCGGTTCCGGCGACGGGGCATACGCTTGTTCCTCACGCCGCGAAAGCCGCCACCTGCACCGAAACCGGGTGGAACAAGTACAGTACCTGCTCGAATTGCGATTATACGACTTACAAAGAGATCGCCGCAAAAGGGCACTCGATCGTCCACTACGCTGCAAAGGCGGCGACCTGCACGGAAGACGGCTGGAACGCCTACGACGTTTGCGCCGACTGCGGCTGCACGACGTTCGTTTCAATTCCCGCGACAGGACACACGCTGATACATCACGCTTCAAAGGAGGCGACCTGCACCGAACCCGGCTGGAATGCGTACGATAGCTGTGAGACGTGCGACTACACGACGTACGAAGAAACAGCGGCGTCAGGTCACTCGCTGATCCGTCACGACGGCAGGGATGCGACCTGCACCGAGGACGGCTGGTACGATTACGAGGCCTGCAGCGAGTGCGGCTACACCACTTTCAAAAAAATAAAGGCAACCGGCCACTCGCTCGTCAGCTGCAAAGCGCAGAAGGCGACCTGTACAAAACCGGGCTGGGACGAATACGAGTTCTGCAAGGAGTGCGGCTACACGACGTACAAGGAGATTCCTGCCGCCGGGCATTCTCTCGTCAAATATAAATCGAGAAAGCCGACGTGTACGAAATACGGCTGGGATGAGTACGAAGCCTGCCTGAACTGCAAGTATTCTACTTATAAGGAAATACCGGCTCTGGGGCATGATCTCGTTCGCCGCGACGCGAAAGCTGTGACCTGCACTGAACTTGGCTGGGACGCTTACGACACCTGCTCGAGATGTTCTTATTCAACCTTCTCCGCGATTCCTTCAAAGGGACACTTGCTGGTTCATTACGACGCGAAAGCGGCGACGTGTACGGCTGTGGGCTGGAAGGCATACGACGCCTGCACGGAATGCAGCTACACGACGTATTCGGAAATTCCCGCGACGGGGCATTCACTCGTTTCACACGCAGCAAAGGATGCGACCTGCACCGAATCGGGATGGAAGGCATACGAGACCTGCAGAAACTGCGATTATACCACTTATTCGGTAATTCAGGCAGCCGGTCATTCGCTTGTTTCTCACGCGTCAAAGGCCGCTACCTGCACGGAAGCGGGATGGAACGCATATAATACATGCTCGAACTGCGGCTACACGACTTATTTCGAAATACCCGCGACGGGGCATACGCTCATTCACCGCGACGCTAAGGCAGCCTCCTGCACGGAAGCCGGCTGGAACGCCTACGACGCCTGCGAGGACTGCGACTATACCACTTATTCCGCGATACCCGCTACGGGACATTCGCTGATTCATCACGACGCGAAAGCTGTGACCTGCACCGAACCCGGTTGGTCCGCATACGATTCCTGCGCAAATTGCGACCATACAACCTACAGAGAAATTCCGGCTGCGGGACATTCTCTCAGGCATTACAATGCGAAAAAGGCAACCTGCACGAAAAACGGCTGGGCCGAATACGACGTTTGCCTGAACTGCGATTACTCTTCATATAAAGAGATCCCTGCGCTCGGGCACGCTCTGATTGCTCACGATGCAAAGGCAGCGACCTGCACCGAGTTGGGTTGGAACACCTATGACACCTGCTCGAGATGCACCTATTCTACATTCTCGGTAATCCCTGCCATGGGACACGCGCTCGTTCATTACGACGCGAAAACGGCGACCTGCACTGAGCCGGGATACGATGAGTACAACGAATGCCTGAATTGCAAGTATTCTACGTATAAGGAAATACCGGCGACGGGTCACGATCTCGTCAAACACGACGCGAAGGCCGCGACCTGCACGACTGCAGGCTGGAACGCATACGAGACCTGCGCGAACTGCAGCCACACGACGTATAAGGAAATTCCGGCAACAGGCCACGCGCTGAAACATTATGCGGATAAGGCTGCTACGTGCACAGAGCCCGGTTGGAAAGAGTACGATGCCTGCTTGAGGTGCGTTTATACGACCTATAAGGAAATTCCCGCAACAGGCCACGCCCTTGTACATTACAAAGCGAAAAAGGCAACCTGCACCGAGCCGGGATATGACGAGTACGACGAATGCCTGAACTGCAAGTATTCTACGTATAAGGAAATACCCGCTACGGGACATGCGCTGAAGCATCACGAAGCTAAGGCCGCTACCTGCACGGAAGCCGGCTGGAACGCTTACGACGTCTGCTCGAACTGCGATTACACGACGTATTCGGATATTCCCGCGGCGGGGCACAAGTTCACCTGCCTCAAGCGCGATGCAACCTGCCGCGAACCGGGAGAAAACATCAATACCTGCACAATCTGCGGATATTCCACTTCCGAGACGATTCCCGCAACCGGGCACGTCTATGCCGGCAGTTCGATGGTAATCGGACCTGCGTCAATGACGGGCGGAGAAAGACAGCGCGTCTGCCTGATTTGCGGAGAGATTGAAGACTACGGCGCTCTGCCGCCGGCGCCAAACCAATCGGCTCTTTACGCCGGCGGATTCGAGACGGCCTGGGGGCTTAACTTCACGCTCGAGATAAAACTTGCCGAAAGCGCGTCCGCGGGCGATACGTTCAGAATCTCGGTTGACCCGAAATGCGCAACGATAAAATCCTTCGCCGCCGCAGGAGGAGTCAGCGCGTCAAGCGCGGACGGAGTGCTGAATCTGGTTCTTTCCGAGGAATTCACGCCCGGCGATACTCTCGTGACTCTCACGCTGACGACTGCCGACGACGTTGCTCCCGGAACCTACAGCTTCATTTCCGCAGGAGATGGCTGCAACTTCCCCGAGATGACGATATACGATCCGGGCGACGCCAATATGGACGGCAAGATCAATTCACGCGACGCCGTGCTCATCCAGCAGTACGCCGTAAAGATGGCCGCGCTTACCGAAGCCCAGCGCGTCTACGCAGACGCCAATTTTGACGGCAAAGTCAATTCCCGCGATGCCGTTCTCATCCAGCAGTACGCTGTGCATATGCATGTGACGCTCGGGGAGAGAAGCTGGGAGACGGAGTAAAAATGTCCTGTGATTAAACCATAATCCCGGACGCGCCCGAACCGCGCGAAAAGGAGAAAAAACAGAAATTGCCCGGCAAAAACAAAGGCTCTTTTCCTAAAACCGTGAAATGGGTAGATTTTTTAATAAAAAAGTGATACAATAAATCCGGGAGGAAAAAAGAGATGACCGGATTTATAAATTGCGAAGAAATGTTTGCCCAAAGCATCGGATTAAGTGAACCATGGTATGTGGAGCGAGCAGAGT
>LXOW01436546.1_pt1 | contig 88223 bp, 64 predicted proteins | sample 1368591 | NCBI WGS metagenome assembly LXOW01 (sample SAMN04884650, study PRJNA319009) | bovine gut metagenome | isolation source: Cow rumen | host: Bos taurus | place: Italy: Legnaro (PD) | collected 2014-07-09
GGAGCAAAAAACATTCCGTTGGGAACAATACTGTCATTAGTAGCATGACAGGGGCGTTTTGTGCAAATTTCAGATTTGCTCATTTATAGTATATAAAATGTTCTCTATAAATAATGATATCATGGCATAGAAAAAAATAAAATAATAATTTCGCCCACAAGAAGACATTTTTGTGTTATAATAGATGGCATATNNAATTGCATGGCAGATTATTATTCAGAAATGGCACCAGAGATTTTAGATATGGCGAAGATTTGTCGGGAAAATTCCGTGATTGATCAGGCGCTGTATTCAAAATACGATGTAAAGCGTGGTTTGCGAGATGTGAGTGGAAAAGGTGTACTTACAGGACTTACTGAAGTATCAGAAATTACATCATACACAATTGTGGATCATGATATGATACCATGTGAGGGTAAACTATATTTTCAGGGAATTGATATAGAAGAATTAACATCGGGATTTTTTAAGGAAGACCGTTTTGGTTTTGAAGAAACGGCATATTTGCTGATATTTGGAGAATTGCCTAATAAAGAACAGGCAAAGACCTTTAAAGAATTATTGGCAAATTACCGCAATGTGTTACCTACAAGTTTTGTAAGGGACATTATTTTAAAAGCACCTAGTCAGGATATGATGAATACATTGGCAAGAAGTGTTCTTACTTTGTATTCCTATGATGACAGTGCGGATGATACATCTGTAGAAAATGTTTTGAGACAGTGTTTACAGTTGATTGCGTTGTTCCCAATGCTTGCGGTGTATGGATATCAGGCATATAGCCATTATCAGGGTGGAAACAGCTTGTTTATCCATCAGCCGGTAGAGGAGTATTCCACAGCTGAAAATATTTTACATATGCTTCGTCCGGACAGTAAATTTACAAAACTTGAGGCGAAGATATTGGATGTGGCGCTGATTATTCATGCAGAGCACGGCGGTGGAAATAATTCGACCTTTACGACACATGTAGTTNNGGTCCAAAGCATGGTGGAGCTAACATTAAGGTTGTTCGCATGTTCGAAGATATGAAGGAAAAAGTTAAGGACTGGACCAGTGAAGAGGAAGTGCGTCAGTACTTAAGCGATTTGCTTAACAAAAAAGCATTTGATAAGCAGGGACTTATCTATGGTATGGGACACGCGGTGTACTCAATTTCAGATCCTAGAGCAAATATTTTCAAAGGTCTTGTAAGAGATTTGGCAGAAGAAAAAGGACGCATGGAAGAATTTTATCTCTATGCCATGGTAGAGCGTCTTGCGCCGGAAGTGATTGCCCAGGAGCGAAATATCTACAAGGGTGTTAGTGCAAATGTGGATTTCTACAGCGGATTTGTTTACAGTATGTTGGATATTCCGGTAGAGCTTTACACACCAATTTTTGCCATTGCCCGTATTGCGGGATGGAGTGCACATCGAATTGAAGAGTTGATTAATGAAGGAAAAATTATCCGTCCGGCATATAAGGCTGTTGCAAAGCATAAGCATTATGTACCGATGGATGAGCGCGAATAAAAAGAGAAATAAGCAAGGTCGCATGTGAAAGCATAGCGACCTTGTTTTGACTTTTTCAGTTAGTTATAGTATAATGTGGAAGTGTGCGAAGACACGGTGCCATAAATGAAACATGGGACCTTGTAAACGTATTTAGGAGGAGTATTTAAAAGATGTCTTTGTGAGGCATAAGGGGCTGATAAAATGAATAAAAGTACGACGAAATTATTATTGTTATTGGGGGTAATGCTGGTATTTTTGTCAGGATGTGCACAAAATACCCGGCGTGTTCGTCAAAATACTGCAATGGATGCGGATGATGAAAAGATGCAATTGTCATCAGTTGCAGTTGTGACAGGAATTGACGAATTACAAAATACGGTTACGCTAAAAAATATTGAAACCGGAGAAGTTGAGGCATTTCCTTATACGGGAGCAACTGCTGTATACAGTAAAAATAAAGTTGCCATGACTATGTCGCAGCTTTCATGCGGAGAGATAGTAGATGCTGAATTTAAAGGCACTGCACATAAACTTTCGGCTCTTAAAGTATCGAAAAAAGCGTGGAAATATGATTCTGTGGATGCTGAGAAGGTAGACCGCACGGAGAATACCATTTCTCTTACGGGACGAACTTACGAGTATGATGATAGTATCAGCGTTTTCGATGACAATCAGGAAGCCATGCTTATGGATGTGGATGCCAGAGATCAGATTTCCATTAGAGGATTAGGCTCAAAGGTTTATTCCGTGGAAATTACAAGAGGTCATGGCTTTATTCGCCTTGGAGGACATGATGCCTTTGTAGGTGGAAGCATTGAAGTAGATCAAAATATCTTCTTGACGGTTCAGCAAAATATGTTAATAAGCGTTTCCGAAGGAGAACACACCGTTGTTCTTCGAAATGGCGGAGAAGAGTCTATACAAAATGTTACAGTAGTGAAAGATCAGGAATATTTTCTTGATTTGAGTGAGTATCAGAACATTGCTCAAAAATCAGGCAAGGTGAAGTTTGTTGTAACGCCTTATAATGCAGCATTGTATATCAATGGAAGCCTGCGAAGAGCAAATACGGTACTTTCAATACCTTATGGTAATTACAATGTTACTGTCAGCGCAGAAGGTTATGAAGATTATACAGGTATCCTTCGCGTACAAAAGAGTAACAATGATTATGAAACAATATATGTTGATTTGGCAAAAACAAATGGTGAAGTGGTTACAGAAGCACCTTTGACGTCTGATAAACCAAAAGCTACACCAGGGGCGACATTGTTTACTACACAGGAGCCTTCACAAAATCATACCATAACCATTACGACACCGGAAGGCGCAGAAGTTTATGTGGATGGTGTGTTTAAAGGGGTAGCACCGGTATCATTTGAAAAAGTGTCCGGTACTAAGACCATTACTTTGTCAAAAGAAGGGTACATTACCCGAAGTTACACAGTGGAAGTGGATACTTTGGACAAAGACGTAAAGTATAGTTTTGCAGATTTGTCGGTGGATAGTAGCGCAGATATAAAAAACAGCGCAACTCCTTCGTGATGGGGAAAGTGTTAACCACTTTAAGAATCTAAGTTGCGAAAGGGGTTTGAACAAAACACTTTGTTTTGTTTGATAAGAAAGTAGGCTATGTATATAGCTAGATATATAAACAGGAGGATATGTAGATGGAATATAAGAAAATTTACGAATCATGGTTGGCAAATCCATATTTTGATGATGCCACAAAGAAGGAATTAGAGTCAATTAAAGCCGATGAAAACGAAATTAAAGAGCGTTTTTACAAGGATCTTGAGTTTGGTACTGCCGGACTTCGTGGTATTATCGGTGCCGGAACAAACAGAATGAACGTATATACCGTTCGTAAAGCAACACAGGGACTTGCAAATTACATCAACAAAAAAGGTTTTGCTGCAAAAGGTGTTGCAATTGCATTTGATTCACGTCGTATGTCTCCTGAATTTGCAGATGAGGCTGCTTTGTGTTTAGCTGCAAATGGAATTAAGGCTTATATCTTTGAGTCGTTAAGACCTACTCCAGAGCTTTCATTTGCTGTTCGTCAGTTAAAATGTATCGCAGGTATCAATATTACTGCTTCACATAACCCACCGGAATACAATGGTTACAAAGTATATTGGGAAGATGGTGCACAGATTACACCTCCTCACGATGGTGGAATTATGGACGAAGTTAAGGCTGTTACAGATTACGATACAGTAAAGACTATGAGCAGAGCTGACGCAGAAGCAAAAGGTCTTTATGAAGTAATCGGAGCTGCAATTGATGACAAATACATGGAAGAGTTGAAAAAACAGGTTATTCATTGGGATAGCATCAAAGAAGCACAGAAAGATTTGAAGATTGTTTACACACCTTTACATGGTACAGGAAATATTCCTGCAAGAAGAGTTTTAAAAGAAATCGGATTTGAAAATGTATATGTAGTACCAGAACAGGAATTGCCAGATGGCGAGTTCCCAACAGTAAGCTATCCAAATCCGGAAGCTGCTGAAGCATTTACATTGGCACTTAAACTTGCAAAAGAAAAAGATGCTGATTTAGTATTGGCAACAGATCCTGATGCTGACCGTTTAGGTGTATATGTAAAAGATTCTAAGACTGGTGAATATATCACATTGACAGGAAATATGTCAGGATGTTTATTGGCTGATTATGTAATCGGACAGAAACTTGCTACCGAAGGAAAACTTCCTGAAGATGGCGCATTGATTAAGACAATCGTTACTTCAAACATGGCTGATGCTATTGCAAAACACTATGGTGTTAAGTTGATTGAAGTACTTACAGGATTTAAGTTTATCGGACAGCAGATTTTAGAATTTGAAAACACAGGTAAGGGAACTTACTTGTTCGGTTTCGAGGAAAGTTACGGATGTCTTATCGGAACACATGCAAGAGATAAAGATGCTATCGTAGCTACTATGGCACTTTGTGAAGCTGCAGCATATTACAAGACAAAGAACATGACATTGTGGGATGCTATGGTTGAAATGTATGAGAAATACGGTTTCTACAAAGATGGTATTAAAGCAATTGGTTTTGAGGGTATTGCAGGATTAGAGAAGATTCAGAACATTATGTCAACATTACGTGAAAACACACCTGCAGAAATCGGCGGATACAAAGTATTATCTGCAAGAGATTATAAGGCAGATACTATTAAAGATTTGGCAACTGGTGAAGTTACAACAACAGGACTTCCAAGTTCAAACGTTCTTTACTATGATTTGAGCGACAATGCATGGTTGTGCGCAAGACCATCAGGTACAGAACCTAAGATTAAATTCTACTACGGTGTTGTTGGAGAGTCTTTGGCTGATGCAGATGCTAAGTCTGAAGCAATGGCAAAAGCTGTTGGAGATATGATTGATAAGATGATGTAATGTCTTGTTTGTAAGCCTTCACCCTGTGGTGGAGGCTTACTTTTCATTTGGGTATTATACATTTAATGTTCTCTCGGAGTCTTTTTATACAAGAATTTCGAGATAGATTTTTCTTGGATAACGACATTCCCGCAGTNNGAAAATCCAGGGAAAATATAGCCGAAATTATGGTATAAAGGAGATTCCGAGAGAACATTTTACGTGTAAGGAGGGATAAAAATGGACTTACCAATGTATAGAGATGAGACACAGGAGTGGAATCATGCGCTTTTGTTGTATGATTCAGCAGTGAAAGAAATCGATACAAAGATACAGATTTTAAATAATGAATTCAAGTTGGAACATAAATATAATCCCATTGAACACGTGACGTCCAGAATAAAATCTATGGACAGTATTGCTAAAAAGTTACGTAATGATGGGAAAGAACTTACCGTTGAAAATATTGTAAAGTATGTAAATGATGTGGCGGGAATTCGTGTCATTTGCTCCTTTACTTCAGATATATATCGAATTGCAGATGCAATCTCAAAACAATCAGATGTAAAAGTATTGAAAATCAAAGATTATATTTTAAATCCAAAACCGAATGGATATCGAAGTTATCATATGATTGTCGCTATACCGATTTTTTTGTCGGATAAGGTGACAGATACAAAAGTGGAAATACAGATTCGTACCATTGCCATGGATTTCTGGGCAAGTCTGGAACATAAAATTTACTATAAATTTGAGGGAAATGCACCGGAGCATATCAGAAAAGAATTGAAAGCCTGTTCGGAAATTACAGCGACACTTGATAAGAGAATGCACGACTTAAATGAAGAAGTAAAACATATCAGTAATCCGGACGGATATGTGGATTATACATATGCAAAGGCCGGAAGCGTCAATGAGGAATACTATGGAAGTCTTGCGGATGACAAAGATATCGTAGTGGATTTTGAAGAAGAAAAAACAAAGGAAAATGAATCGAAATTTAGTTTTTTAAATCAGATTTTTCCGAAAAAATAGAATAGTGTGTTCCCCAAAATAGTGTGAAACTAGAGAAAACTCGAAATGCTTGCATAAAGTTTTCAGGAATATATTCAATAAAAAGAGCCAAAGTTGTGTGAAAACAAATTTNNTTTGGTTATATATTTCCTAAATGAAATTACTACGTGAGAATATGCTATTTGTAAATTGTGAACAGGACATGTCTGCTATAAGCAAATGTATCCTGAAAATTTAGTTTAATTTGATGTTGGCAAATAGTGAACCAAGAGAAGTAGAAGCTTCTTCGTTGCTTGAATACTCTGTTGGTACATCGGAAATATGTTCCACCACTTCTTCTTCNNCACCTTCGTGCAAAACTTCCTTTGGAGATTTGAGCCTTCTTCCACATATTTCAGAAATGTGGCATAGACCTGACAAATCGTCTTCGATACGGATGAAAGCGCCGTAAGGAGCAATTTTTTCTACCACACCTGTTGTGATAAGACCTTTCTGTAAAGAAGAAACTTTAGCAACTTTTTCTTCGGCAGCACGTTGAAGAGCAACCTTCTTTGCAGACAAGATTAGTTTATTGTTTGATGGTTCCACAGAAGTGATTACCACATCCATTGTTTTATTTACAAATGGCGCAGTATCCTCAATGTGTTCTGTTGAAATCTGCGAAATTGGAATAAAACCACGAATATTTTCAATATAGGCAATTAAACCAGCAGATGGAACAGCATCAGCAATCTTTACAGAATAGACAGTTTCTTTGTCCATGCCTTCTTTTAATTTGTCCCATGAAAACATTTGGGCAGTTTCCTTGATGGAAAGTTCGATGGAACCGTTACTGTTTTCAGCAGATAATACAGCTGCTTCGATTGTTTCGCCAATTTGATAAGTGTCCATTGCGGAAAATGTTGGATCGTTGCTGATTTCTTCGGTGGCAATAAAACCGTCTGTGAAATATCCGATATCCAAAGTAATGCCATCTTCCGAAATATCAATGATGGTACCTTTGATTACATCCCCTTCTTTTATGGAACGAAAAGAACGGTCAAGCTCGTCTTTGTAGTCGTCCATTGATTCTGTTGTTGTGTTTGTAATTTCTTCGCTCATGATTAATCCTCCCATTTCATATCTGTATATGTTCTCTCGGAGTCCTATAATCAGTTAGGCCGAGAGGAACGTGTCTATTTTAAAAACTTTTTTTGTTTCTGACTTCATTATATTAAAAATATAAATAAGTGCAAGTGTTATTCCACTTGCTTTTTCTTATGCTTTCAATGCTTTTCGTGAAAAATGAACGAAAAATGAACAAACTTTGTGTGATAATAAACAAGATAAAAAGTGAGAATGTTAATAATATTACAAAATCATCACAAAAACGAAAAATAATTATGCAAAATATAACAAAAGGTAATGCCTGTTTGAGAAATTGACTATCAAAGTTGCCCAATGAAAAGGAAAAAAATATTGACAAATCGTTAAAAATAAGCTACTATTATTTATAGTTTTAGTAATGATTTTGTTCATATATGAACAAATCAAATTAGTAGGTTGTCAGACATGGAAGATATTCCTTTGGCAATAAGTATAGTAGAATTTGGAGAAGAAATATATGAGTAACGTACAGAGTTTCGAAAGAGGAGCAGGAATTTTACTTCCTATCAGTAGTATTCCATCAAAATACGGTATTGGTACTTTCGGTAGAGAAGCATATAAGTTTGTTGATGCATTAGCAGATGCACAGCAGATGTATTGGCAGGTTCTTCCTATTGGACCTACAAGCTTCGGCGACAGCCCATATCAGTCGTTTTCTGCGTTTGCAGGAAATCCATATTTTATTGATTTAGAGTATTTAATACAGGAAGGTTTGTTAAAGAAAGCTGATGTAGAGAGCAAGGAGTGGGGCGAAGAGCCTTCAGATATTGCTTATGCTACTATTTTTAACAACCGTTTTGACGTTTTAAAGATTGCGTTTAAGAATAGTAAACATAAAGATAGTGCAGAGTATAAAGAATTTTGCAAGAAGAATGAATACTGGTTAGATGATTATAGTTTCTATATGTCATTGAAGAATGAGTTTGATAACCAGTCATGGACAGAGTGGGACGAAGATATTAAGTTCCGCGAGCCAGCAGCACTTAAGAAGTATCAGAAAAAATTGGCAGAAGAAATTGATTTCTGGAAGTTCTGCCAGTACAAGTTCTTTGCACAGTGGATGGAATTAAAAGAATATGCCAACGAAAAAGGCATCCAGATTATTGGAGATATTCCACTTTATGTATCTATGGACAGTTCAGATGTCTGGGTGCATGGAAGATTATTTGAATTAGATGAGCGCAAGAACCCAATTAACGTTGCAGGTGTACCACCTGATTGTTTCTCAGAGACTGGTCAGAGATGGGGAAATCCTTTATACGACTGGGTTGCTATGGAGAAGGAAGATTTCTCATGGTGGCGTGAAAGAATGAAAGCAAATGCTACACTTTACGATGTGATTCGTATCGATCACTTCATCGGAGTAGTTAGATATTATAGAATTCCTAGTTCATGCGAAACCGCTATGGAAGGAGCATGGAAGAAAGGACCAGGTAAGAAGCTTACAGATGCTATTATGGAGTCTATTGGAGATTCTAAGATTATCGCTGAGGACTTGGGTATCGTAGTACAGAGTGTACGCGACTTGATGGCTGAGACCGGATGGCCTGGAATGAAGATTTTACAGTTTGCTTTTGACGGGGTAAATACAAACTCAAATTTACCTCACACATATACAAACCATAATATGTTAGTATATGGTGGAACTCATGATAATGAAACATTGGTAGGATTTTTCAAAAAGTTGGATGAAGAAGAATTAGAACCAGCTTTAAAATACTTAAATGTTTCATCTGTTGAAGAAATTGCACCTGCAATTATTCGTGCAGCTTATGCGAGTACAGCAGATGTTGCTATCATGCAGATGCAGGATATTTTAGGTTTGGACAATACAGCACGTATGAACTTGCCGTCAACCGTTGGTCAGAATTGGAGATGGAGAATGCTTCCAGATCAGTTCGATGATGAGTGTATCGAGTATTTGAAGGATATGGCTGAATTATATGGTAGAGAGTTAGATAAGCCAGAGCCTGAGGAAGAACCAGAAGAAGAGACAGAAGAATAATACCTGAAAGTAAAAAAAAGATAGGGGAGAGATTATAATATACATNNATCGCTCGTCGGCAGCGTCAGATGTGTATAAGAGACAGAACAAAGACTCCAGCTACAGACAACGGTTCAGCTCAGGCAACATCTGCTGATCCACAGAAAATGACATTAAAGGTTATGGCTCCACAGGAAGAGCAGACAGATTACACAAAGGTAGATGAGAAGTACACAGGTAAGGCTGGTCTTTTAAGCTACATGTGTGAGCAGTTCAACGAAGCTCATCCAGAATGGGATATCACATTTGAATATCTTGTATGTTCAGAAGCTGATGCTGACAAGCAGTTGTCAAAAGATGCTACAAAGGGTGGAGACGTATTCATGTACGCTGGAAACCAGGTTGCAACATTAGCAAGCAACCAGATTGCACTTCCATTAGCTGGTGCTGGTCTTGAAGATGTTAAGGCTAACAACGGTGAGAAGGCTATCTCAGCTGTAACAATCGATGGAATGACATATGGTATTCCTTTCACACCAAACACATGGTTCATGTACTATGACAAGAGCAAATATTCTGAAGAAGAAGTTAAGTCATTAACAACAATGATGGGCAAAAACATCGATGGATGTAAGTACAACTTCGCTATGGACTTAGATAACGGTTGGTACAACGGTGGATTCTTCTACGCAGCTGGATGTACAGTATTCGGTGCAGACGGAACAAAAGAAGATGAGTGTGACTTCAACAACGAAAACGGTTTAGGAGCAGGTAAGGCTATGCTTGCACTTGCAAACAACAAGAAGTTCTTATGTGATGATGATAACAACGTAGCTATTTCAGAAATGGCTAAGGGTAACTGTGCAGCTTTATGTTCAGGAACATGGAATGCAGCAGCTATCCAGGAAGCTTTAGGTGATAACTACGCAGCTACTAAGTTACCTACAATCGACATCAACGGTAAAGATGTACAGTTAAACTCAATCGGAGATTACAAGTACATCGGTGTTAACGCTAACACAGAAAACCCAGAAGCTGCTCAGGCTTTAGCTTGCTGGTTAGGTGGACAGGAATGTCAGTTAGATCGTTTCAAAGCTAGACAGATTTCTCCAACATGGAAAGCTTTAACATCAGAAGAAGTAGTTGCTCAGGATATCGCTACAACAGCATTAGCATTACAGAACCAGTACACAGCAGTAACACCAGTAAGCCAGAAGTTCAACGACAACTACTGGAATGCAATGGCAGCTTTAGGAGCTGGTATGGTAAGTGGTAAGATTACTGAAAGCAACCTTCAGAAACAGTTAGACAGCGTTGTTGAGAACATCACAACTTCAGTTTCTGAATAATTATAAAATTAACTACCATAAATAGTTATTAGAATGATTTCCCTGCTTTTAGGAGTAGGGGAATCTTTCTATGTAAAATAAGTAAAATAAGATGTTTCGTCTACACTCACGCCGTGAGAGGCTGAGTATAAACGAAACATCTTATGTAGTCTGTATATATTCACTACAGACATATATATTCAATTTTTTATAATTTGACACTTAATAATATTACAAGGAGGAATCTTACATATGGGTAAGAAGATTAAGAATGCAAAATTTCCTAAGATTAACTTACTTAAAGAAGCATGGAAGAATGGTGACTTGTTTACCAAACTTGCTTTTTTCATTCTTGGTATAGGAAATATTGCTAGAAAACAGATCATTAAAGGTCTAATTTACCTTGCTGCTGAAGTCGGATTTATTTTCTACATGATCATGTTCGGAGTTACAGCACTTAGTCGTTTTGATGATTTGGGTGATGTAGAAACTGGACGAGTTCTTGATGAAGCAAGAGGAGTTTACGTTCAGACACAAGGTGAAAACTCATTGAAATTGCTTTTGGGAGCAATCTTTGCATGTATCGTAATTGCAATTTTTGTAGTTATGTGGTTTAAGAGCATTCAGAGTTCATATAATGCTCAAAAATTACAGGAACAGAAGAAGCGTGTAAACAACTTCAGACAGGATTTGGCAGATTATTTTGATTCAAAATTGCATTTTACAATGTTATTTTTGCCTGTCTTGAGTATTATGATCTTTAACATTTTACCATTGATTTACATGATTTTGCTTGCGTTTACAAACTGTGATCAGAATCATCAGCCACCAGGACATTTGTTTGACTGGGTTGGTTTCAAAAACTTTGGTCAGATGTTTAACATGAATGGTAAGATTGGTAGAACATTCTTCCCAGTTTTAGGATGGACATTTATNNGATGGACATTTATATGGGCTATCTTTGCGACATTCCTTAACTACATTTTGGGTATGTTATTGGCAATCATCATTAACCGTAAGGGTACAAGATTAAAACCAATGTGGAGAACATTCTTTGTTATTACAATTGCTATCCCTCAGTTCGTATCATTATTGTTAATGAGACATATGTTAGATATGCACGGACCTTTGAATGGTACATTAGAATCACTTGGTTTGATTCATGATCCACTTCCATTCTGGCAGGATAAGACATTTGCTCGTGTTACAGTAATTGTTATTAACTTGTGGATTGGTATGCCATATACTATGTTGGTTACTACAGGTATCCTTCAGAATATTCCTTCAGACCTTTATGAGGCTGCTCGTGTGGATGGTGCAAAGGCATCTACTATTTTCTGGAAGATTACACTTCCATATATGTTGTTCGTAACTACACCAAAGTTAATTACCGACTTTGTAGGTAACATCAACAACTTTAACGTAATTTTCTTCTTAACAAATGGTGCGCCATTAACAAATGATTATTATCAGGCAGGATACACGGATTTGCTGGTAACATGGCTGTACTCGTTGACCGTTAACTCATTCGATTACAACCGAGCTGCGGTAATCGGTATTTTCGTATTTATCATTTCTGCAACATTGTCATTGTTGACATACAGAAACACTGCATCATATAAAGACGAGGAGGGATTCTCATAATGAAACAGAAAGAAACAGGCTCAATGAGACAAAATCGTCTCATCGCGAATACAATTGTTCATACTATTTTGACAATTATGTCGATTGTATGGTTATTCCCAGTTGTTTGGATTATTTTAGAGTCCTTCAATGCAAAACCAGACTCTGGTTCAAGCAGCTTTTTCCCACAGCATGGTTTCTCATTAGAGAGTTACCGTGTCTTGTTAACAGATAACAGACAGTTTATGTTTACAAGATGGTTTGGAAATACATTTTTGGTAGCTTTAGGAACTTGCCTTTTATCTACATTCTACGTATTGTGTGTATCATATACATTATCAAGACTTAGATTTAAAGGTAGAAAAGGTTTGATGAATGTAGGTTTGATTTTGAACATGTTCCCAGGTTTCATGTCAATGATCGCCGTTTACAGTATTTTAAATACAGTAAACTTAGTTGAAAAATTAACACCATTGATTTTTGTATATTCAGCTGGTCAGGCATTGAATTACCACATTGCGAAAGGTTTCTTTGATACTATTCCGAGAGCCGTTGACGAAGCTGCAAGAATTGACGGTGCAACAAGATGGCAGATTTTTACAAAAATTACCATTCCGATGTCAAAACCAATTTTGATTTACACAGTATTAACATCATTCATGGCACCATGGTTAGACTTCATTTTTGCTAAGTTCATGCTTGGTACAAAATACGAGAAGTACACAATCGCTACTGGTCTTTGGACAATGATGCAGAAAGAGTACATCAGAACATGGTACGGACGATTTACTGCTGGTGCGGTATTAGTTTCTATTCCAATTTCATTGCTCTTTATCTTCATGCAGAAGTACTACGTAGAAGGTATGTCTTCAGGTGCTGTAAAGGGTTAATTAAGAACTATTTTCGCTTGAACATATGGATTAAGAGCGTAGATGAGGCTGTTGTATGCTATCATACAACAGCCTCTTGTTATATCAAAAGTAGAAAGGGGTATTTTATGAAGAAAAATGTGAAAATTTTAAAGTCTATGACAGCTGTTATGCTTGCAGCTTCCGTTTTAGTAACTGGTGGGTGTGGAAAAAAGTATAGTGAGGATAATTTAGATAAATATCCTTACGAACAGGAACTTAATATTATCAATGATAATGTAAGAAACTATTATGAAGTTTTTGTGTATTCATACTGCGATACTGATGGAGATGGTATTGGGGATTTTAATGGTGTAACAGAGAAATTGGACTATATCAAAGATATGGGATTTAACGGTATTTGGTTAATGCCAATTATGAAATCTCCATCTTATCACAAATATGATACTACAGATTATTGTTCTGTAGATGACGACTATGGAACAATGGAAGATTTTGAAAAATTGTTGGAAGAGGCACATAAGNNAGATGCTTACAGTTATGTGAATGAGTTGGAAAAAGGAAAAACACCAGATGCAACTGAATGTCCATATGTAGATTATTATAATTTTGTAAAGGAAGAAGATGCAGGCACTGGATACCATCAGGTTGGTTCTACTGATTGGTATTACGAAGGTCAATTTGTAAATACTATGCCAGATTTGAATTTATCATCAGATGCTGTTCGAAAGGAAATCGAAACTGTAACAGATTTCTGGTTGGATAAGGGAGTCGACGGATTCCGTATGGATGGTGTGAAGTATTATACCGGAGAACGTGAAAGTAACATTGAAGTTCTTAAGTGGTTCAATGATTATGTGAAATCAAAAAATAACGATGCATACATTGTTACAGAAGTATGGGATAATTATTCAGAAGCATCAAAATATTTAGCTTCCGGAGTGAATTCAACCTTTAATTTTAGTTCTGGTCAATCCGATGGTTTCCTTGTAAAATATGCAAGACAGGCAGGAGGAATGCTACCGGTTGGAACATCCCTTGAAAATTCTATGTTGAATATTGAAAAAATGACAAAGGAAGCAAATCCTGATTCTACATCAGCAGAATTCCTGACAAATCATGATACAGGAAGAACAGCAAATATGCTTGGAAGAGAAGATAAGGTGAAACTTGCGTACGCAATGGAATTGTTTATGTCAGGAAATGTATTTGTATACTATGGTGAAGAAATTGGTCTTGCAGGTTCAGGTTCGGATCCAAACTTTAGAGCACCAATGAATTGGTCAGCAACAGATCGTAGCCAAGTACCGGATGGTCCAAAGGAAATGGATGTAATCGAAAATATTTTCCCTGCTTTGGATGAACAGCAGAAAGATCCAAATTCTATCAATTACTTTATCAAGAGATGTTTGAGAATACGTAATGAAAACCCTGAGATTGCCAGAGGAACATCAGAAGTGATTCCAGAGGTGGAAGATGAACAGATTTGTGCAATCACAAGAACTTACAATGATAGTAAACTTGTTATTTTATATAATCTTTCGGGAGAAGAAAAGACAGTAACTGTAAGCAAAGATACATACGGATACAAGGATATTCGAGGCTATGTGGCAGCGCAGGGTGGAGAAGTAACATTAAAAGGTGATACCGTTACAATGCCTGCATTGTCTGTAGTAGTGCTTAAATAAAAGAGTAATTGGTTATTGTTGGTAATTGAAAAAGTATTTATTGTTTCGGCTTGCAGAAAGTTTTGCGAGCCGAATAATGAAAAAAAGGAAGAAACATGAAATTAGTAATACAAAGAGTAACAAAAGGTTCTGTTTCCATTGAAGGAAATACTGTTGGAAGTATAGGAAAAGGCTATGTGGTACTTCTTGGGGTGGGACAGGACGATACAAAAGAAATTGCAGATAAATTGTTTGACAAAATGATAAAACTTCGTATTTTTGCAGATGAAGAAGGAAAAACAAATAAATCTCTTCAGGATGTAAATGGTGAATTGTTGATTATTTCGCAGTTTACCTTGTATGCAAATTGTAAAAAAGGAAACAGGCCAAGTTTCATCGAAGCAGGTGCGCCTAAGGAAGCGGAAGAATTGTATGAATATTTCTTACAATTAGCAAGAGAAAAATATGGAAGCTGCCAACATGGAGAATTTGGCGCAGATATGCAGGTGGAAATCTGTAATGATGGACCATTTACTATTATTTTAGACTCAAAGGAAATATGTTGATACAGTTCGTAGGTTTTGAATAATAGAAAGAATGTTGGAATAAACATTTTTTCTTAAAAGAAGGAGTAAAGATTAATAATGACTTATGAAGATTTAATGGATTATTTTTCAGATAATGGATTAGATATTCAAAAAGAACGCTACAAAACAGGTCTTAGGTGCAAACAGTGTGGAGAACAATTTGTGTGCAATCCAAAAGAAAATATATATTTGCGATTTGTAAAAGACGATGTAGATAACGAGCGTTTAGCGAAGGTATATGAAACGGAAGAAGAATGTGTGGCAGAAATGGCAACACATATATATAACCATCTGCGGAGGTATCCTATAAATGGGGTAAAGAAAGAAGAATTTGAAAAATTCATGATTGAAGCAAATATAGACGCTTTTGCAAAGTGGATAAACATGTATTCCAAAGTAATTGGTTTCAAGTATGTTCAATATAATTCTGAGAAAGATTATTTTAATGAAATAGGAGAATGTGGAATTGTAATAGATAATACAAAATTTAAAAAATATACTTTTGTTTATCAAGAGTGCCCCGCAGAAGGTGACAGACCAGATTTTTATTTGCGAAGAAATGATTATTCAACAATATTCGAATTGGTGAAAGTTGAAAAAATGCGAATGAAAAATAAATGTTTAAAATGTTTAGCTTGTGGAAAACGTTGGACAATTGAATTTGATAAATTAACAAACAAAATTGTTTACATATACGGTTCCGAGGGTAAAAAAGGATATTTAGATCTTCAGTCAAAAGCATATAAATGTTATATATCACAACATCCTGAGAAACCGATATTGTATATTGATGATTATGGCAAAATTGAAAAGACAATTAGCGTAGATGGATTTAGTTTACCAAAATATTTGGATTCTTCTGAATGTGAATGGAAAGAATTGGGGGAAGATTTATATACTTTCTTAGTGTCCAACAAAATAATAAAATGTCCTGCTTGCGGGCACAGATGGTTGGTTGAGAGATCGAAAAAAGTAGATAAGGAAATTGTTTGTGATAAATGTAATATGAGGGTTAAGTAAACTCGTATGTCAATTTTGGACATTACCATGAATAAAGCACCCCACCTCCCAACTTTATAAATACTAAAGCATAAAGAAGCAGGATACCAAATAAGGTACCCTGCTTCTTTATATTGTCTCTTCTATCTCAAAAAAGTCAAATCGTATTTTCCAGAAAAAGATTGCTGCTACCAATAAATATATCCCCGCCACTCCACACATGATCCATATTTTCTCTTTCCATACATCCATCGGTTTGATGTATTCTATTATAGTCATTTTTTTATTCAGTAATTCCAATTGTTTTTTTTCTGATACTGCGGGTACCCACTCCCCATTCTTATCTTCCAGATCATTGATTGTAATCCCTACTACTTCCTGCCAATATTCATAATATTTCGGTATTGTATCCGTACTTATCACTTTACCTACTATACTTACACTTTTTCCCCCTTGTGGTTGATCTTTACCAACCTCACTAGGATTGATTTCAGGCAAAGATTTCAACTTTTCATAATATTCTTTATCCACTAACATTAATATATACTTATTATTTTCTCCATACTGAAGTCCCACATAATATTTCCATTTTTTTAATTTTCTATCTACGCCACGTCGTAAACCGAACTCTGTCTTTACCATCTTCGTTCGAAACGTAACATCCCCCACTACATATTTTCCTATATCGTATTTTAATCCAGATAATTGTTCAAAGGATACCGTTTGCATTTGCAATACTCCTATCGTACCACCAAGAACAATAAGAAATAGAATTATACATCCCACTATATAGGCTTTCATTTTTTTTTTTTTCAAATGATATAATACCACTTTGTCTGATTTAGGCTTGATCCATTCTTCTTTTGGCACTTGTACATTTACTGCACCATATTGTTGTTGTTCAATTTTATGTTCATCCATCGCTTCTACTCCACCCATTTTTCACCACAGAGAAACCTCATGTTACATATGTAACATTTTGCAATATATTCTATATTTTCTTTTCTACTTATCCTTCCCAATTTTCAAGAACACCATTTTTTAAACAGACGACACGATCGGCCATCTTTGCAATTTCTTCATTATGGGTAATTAAGATTAATGTTTGACCATATTTTTTTATTCCATCTCTAAGTAACTTCATTACATCATTTCCTGTTTTGGTATCTAAATTTCCTGTAGGTTCATCAGCAAGAACAATCTTGGGTTTATTTGCCAGTGCTCTTGCTATTGCAACTCTTTGCTGCTGTCCACCAGATAATTTTGAGGGAAATTGATTGCAAAATTCGGTCATTCCTATTTGTTCAATAATATCTTTAATATAATCTTCATCAATCTCACTATCATCTAAAACGGTCGGCATCACAATATTTTCATATACAGACAGAACAGGAATTAAATTAAATGCCTGAAAAATAAATCCAATTTTTTTTCTTCTGTACTGAGACAACTTGTCATCCTTTTCTTTTTGAATAGAGTTTCCATCAATAATGATTTCTCCACTGTCTAACTGATCTAATCCACCTATCATATTTAAAAGTGTGCTTTTGCCAGAACCACTAGGTCCTAGAATAGCAATAAATTCCCCCTGTTCTATCTGTAATGATAAATTCTTCAACACTTGGTTTTTAACCTCTCCATTATCATATGTCTTATATGCATTCTTTATTTCAATTAACAACTGTTTCGACTCCTTTCCCTCTATACACTTTGTTTCATAAATAATTTTCTTTAGCTTACCTTTTCTTTTCATAACATCATCATTCGTCTCTGATTAAATTTTCAATTATACTGTGTTGATACTGACGCTGCAACGTCAACTCCAGCACACAGGTACTCATAACAAAAAATAAAATTGCCAAAACAATATACACATACCAATAAAATGTAAATTCTCCCATGAGCACCAAAATAATTACTGTATTAATAATAAAACCCAAAATAAAGCTAGCAATTAATGCATATGTAACCAGTCTGAGATTTTCTTTTATAATCATTCTTTTCTCCATTTTTTGGGTCATTCCTAATGCTCGCATTATTCCGTTTTCTCTTCTTCTTGTCATTAGATTTGCTTTCATAGTATTACTCATATTTGAAAAACCTGCCAACGACATTGATACTACTAAATATACTAATAAACAAATAACCCCTTTCAGGAGTCTTTGATCTTCCTCACTTCCCAACTTATAATTATTAAAAACTGCCCNNCTTTAATCCTTTGTTTTATGTTCTTATCCTTTATTGTTGAAAACAAAATGTGATTATAACCTACAGTGCCATATAACCGCTTTATCAATTTCTCATTTGCAATAAAATAACTATTTTGCGATTGTGCCCACTTTTTATCCTTTAAATTAAGCCCCTTTAGCCGTGCACTTAATTTCATTTTTTCTAAAAATTCATCTTCATAATTATCTACTGCGGCAATATTAAGTATAACTTCTTGTTTTTTGTCAATATAGCAGTTATTTTCAGCCTGTTTACCATTTTTCAGATTTTTCAACTGATAATCATCTAAAGATACATAAATCAAAATTTCTTTTGATAAATCCAATTGTTGTAACTCTGCATAATCTTCTTTAAGTTTTTGCAGCATTGCATCATCAAATAATACTATATTTCCACTCCATTTTATGTAATCTCCTTTTTTCCCATCTTCAACAGTATAACTAAAATCATTGAAGCGGTAACATTGACGTATACCTGAAATTTCCACATCCTTTTCTATATTTTCCGGATAAACATACTCAGAATTTTTAGCCTCAGGATTGTTATATGTAACACTTTCCGCTTCAATATACGTTTCAAAATCAGATATTTTTTGTTTATAACAATCTTCACTCATCAAAAAGTTTCTCATTGCAGTCCCTAAATATACGATGACTAAAAGCAATGTCATACAGCATGTTAATGATACAACAACAATCATAGATTTTCCAAAATTGCGTTCAATATTTCTTTTAACCAGAAAATTTATAAGTTTCTTTCTTTTTGTCGCCCTTTTTGTCACTTTCTTTTTAAAGAAAGAACCCTCTGGATAGTTCATACCTTCAATTGGTGTCATATCCTTAATTTTGAACAACATTTGAAGATTAGCAATGACAATTGCAACAATACTAATTCCAATAGCAATAAAATAACTATAAGGTGATTTTATTACACCAATATCATTTCCAGAAATGTAGGATATAATCCTTTTTGCCACTATCGCATTCAATACATTTCCCAATATAATTCCAAACGGAATTCCAATTCCAGCATAACATCCAATCTCAATCCATAAAAGCTTTCTCAGATACTTATGGTCCATTCCTATACAACGTAATATACTATATTCCCGCATTCTCTTTTTGGTCATTAGACTAATGTTATTATAAATCAATAAAATCATAGATATTGCAACAACTAATGCCAAAACTGCAATCCACAAAAACTGTTCATGTCCAATTTTCGCATTTTCTATTATATCTTTTTTTTGAAGATTTACACATACACGCTCTTGTAGATCTTCGTATTGTTTTCCTTCATTTCCCGTAACTTTCTGTCCCTGCACTTCCTTCTGCAACCAGTCATCATAATGAGGATTAAGTACCGTACGTAACTCACTGGCAAGCTTCTCAACTTTTTCCTCGACATAATCTCCTTTTGCTATAGTTGCAGTCATCGCAGTTGTATTCATTTCTAATTTAATACCATCTTTTTCTAAAGCATCTTTTGTAAGATTAGAAACCAAAATCCAGGTACAGTCCGACATCTCATCTGGTAAATCTGCCGATGCATACATTCCAACTACTGTACACTCCAACAATTTCTGGCTTTCATGAATAGGCAGTTTGATACAATCTCCGACTGATACCCCTAACACTTGGGCAACTTCTTGATCCAAAACGATTTCATACGCCTTTTTAGGTGTTTTTCCCTCCGTTATATCAATACTCCATGCGGGAAAAGAATGCCCTTCTTTGTACACAGATAAAAAACTATATTCGTATTCTTTATGCTTTGGTATATCTACCCATAATATATCTCTTTCATAACCATAATTTTCCATATCTTTTTGATTTTCAAGATATGTCACCACTTTCTTTTCCTCAGATTCAGATAAGTTCTTCAAAGCAACATCATAGCTATAGCTAGTTGTCAACATTGTCCTATATTGTAATGAAATACTTTCCCCAATCTGTATCAATGAAAAAATCATCATAACAGATAGTGCAATTCCAATACTAATATATTTATTTTGATTTCTCCAAATATACTTTGCTGTTACCCTCTTTTTTATTTTCACAAAAGTCATCCTTCCTTCTATCTTTTAGTTTCTTTGTGAATAATGTGCAATGATTTTTGACAAGTTGATATTTCGAAGTAACATGTCGTCGTAAGCGTCATCTACATCAGTGATAAAGATATCTTTTATGCGTTTTTCTTCATCAGTTAAAGTTTCTTTCTTTTCGAAGTATTCACTAATTGCCGGTGCTGCATCAATGGAAAGATCGCAAACACAGTATTCCAGTCGAGCTTCATCGCTTCTTCCGTTTATATAACTGTTGATGACAAAGATATTTGAGTTTAGGTTGTAATCGGCAATCCAGTAATCCATATGTGAAAAAGAAAGTGCTAAGTAACATATGGTAATGGTAGCAACGCTTAAGCGAATTATTTTTGTCTCTGATTTCCAAATGTATAAAAGAACAATGACGAAAAGTAACGCCAATACACCGATCATCCATCCTGCTAAAACACGACTGTTTGTAAGGCCATACATATTAATATACATTCCAAGTCTGTAGCAGGCGGAAATGAGCATAATGTAGGTACAAGAAGATATTAAGGTTAATATAATATTGAGGGCTTTACTCTTTGTAAATAATTCTATTGCGACAATTGCAAGGATAAAATTCAAAATACTTACAACAAGTAATTCAAAAAATCCTTCTCTTGCGTATTCTGCATAAGTATAATTCTGAGGTAATTCCATTGCACCGAGGAACAAAGCACCAACCTGTACATAACAGTAGATAACATACACAAATAAAAGCATACTGGAAAATGTAATGGCAATCAGTGCGTCCATTTTCTTTTGCGTCTTTGGTTGTTGTTTGTCTAAATGTAAATATTCCCATGTGCAAAGCAAACCATATGTTAATAACATGACAACAGTCGCCTGAAGTATTATTAAAATTAAATTGAGAAGAACGTATTCTCCAAAAATACTTTGGATTGTTTTATAATACAATGCTCCAAAAACTGCATCCGAAGACGCTAAAAGATTAAGAACAAATAATGTGGCAGGAATTCCAAAAAGGAAACCTATTCCGACAAAGCGTACTTTAGGATTGGAAAGGAACTTCTTTGGGGTATTACCATCATTAAACATTTCTTTGTGAATCTTTGAATTTTTGGAAATGTTAAATCCGTTTTCAAGTGTTTTACAACCAATTTGAATAGAGGAAAAAATTAGTTGGTATAAACGCCATTGCTTCATGTCGAATATAGATTGTATCACAATAAATAGAAGCAGTGCGAAACCAAAAACATAATTAAAAAATAGAATAAATCCATTTTGCGTTATGGCGTTTGAAACACCGAGTAAAACTAGTAATATTTCCGAAAGTTTTATCCAATTATCATAGTGTAATCCCCAACGTTTCACAAGTTTGTGAATAACGGCAATCGTACCTGCAAAAAATAATATAGATGTAATGCCCGACCAGTTTTTAAAAAAACAAAAGCTAAAGAATAGTCCGTAAAGCACAGATAAGGTAATGTAATAAGAAAAATTTTTATAAATATCACCTAAGTGTCTTGGTAGACGTATTCCTTTTGGCGTATATTTTGGATAATAATAATCAGGATTTTGCTGTGACTGATTATTTTGGAAATTGAAATTGTTATTCGCAGGGATATTCTGCGGATTTTGAAAATTATTGTTATTCACAGGAATATTTTGTGGATTTTGAAAATTCATGTTATTCGCAGGAATATTCTGCGGATTTTGAAAGTTATTGTTATTCACAGGATTATTCTGCGGATTTTGAAAATTCATGTTATTCGCAGGAATATTCTGCGAATTTTGAAAGTTATTGTTATTCACAGGAATATTTTGTGGATTTTGAGAATTCATGTTATTTGCAGGAATATTTTGTTCATTGCTAACATGATTTGTGCTTGGATTATTTTCCATATTGTTTGATGACTGATTTGAAGTATCATTCATATTATTTCCCTCTCTTTCTGTAAAATGTTCTCTCGGAATCTCCTTTATTCAACTTGCCAATCTTTTGCAGTTTTTCATATACGAGCTTAAGTTATTTTTAGTATAATATGCAAAATATTGATTGTCAACAACAATTTATCGCAATACGATAAGCGATAAATTGCTAATATTGGAAAAAAGCTTCATATTGCACTATATAAATGTTATCGACTAAATGAATCTATTCTTTGACATCTTTAGGTAGGGTTGGTATACTAGTGTGAGGAGCGAAAAAACAGGAATTTCCTTTAGAATCATCTTTTTGATTTCGGGAATAATTAGCTTTGAAGGGGAGATTTTATGTCTTATACAGCTTTATATCGTAAATTCCGTCCTAAAGAATTTGAGGATGTAAAGGGCCAGGAGCATATTGTTCGTACCCTTCGCAATCAGATCAATGCAGGACGTATTGGACATGCTTTCTTGTTTTGTGGAACAAGAGGAACAGGAAAGACTACCATTGCAAAAATCTTAGCGAAAGCAGTAAACTGTGAGCATCCGGTGGATGGAAGTCCATGCAATGAATGTGCAGTGTGTCAGGCGATAAACAGTCAGACGTCTATGAATGTGATTGAGATGGATGCGGCGTCAAACAACGGTGTGGACAATATCCGAGAAATTGTTGAAAATGTGCAATATTCACCAACCCAGGGAAAATACAAAGTATACATTATCGATGAGGTGCATATGCTTTCTACCGGAGCCTTTAACGCTTTGTTAAAGACATTGGAGGAACCACCATCTTATGTGATTTTTATTTTGGCAACTACGGAAGCGCATAAAATTCCTATCACCATTTTATCAAGATGTCAGCGTTATGATTTTCGTAGGATTACCATTGATGTAATTGCGGCGAGACTTCAGGAACTTCTTGATAAGGAACAGGTAAAGGCAGAAGAAAAGGCTGTCAGATATATTGCAAAAGCAGGAGACGGTTCCATGCGTGATGCGCTAAGTCTTCTCGATCGATGCATTGCCTTTTATCTGGGTGAGGAGCTTACCTATGAGAAAGTATTGGAAGTGCTTGGAGCAGTAGACTTGGAGACGTTTTCACAGTTGTTCCGATATGTGGCAGAAGGAAATGTTACCGGCTGCATGGAGATTTTAGAAGAACTGGTAGTACGAGGACGAGAGTTGAGTCAGGTAGTAACTGATTTTACCTGGTATTTGAGAAATCTGCTTCTTGTGAGTACCTCGGAGCATGCTCAAAATATCGTGGATGTTTCTACGGAACAGTTTGCCAATATGGAGGAAGAGTGTAAGTTGGTTGATCCTGAGACACTCACCAGATATATTCGGGTTATGTCAGAATTGTCAAATCAGATCCGTTATGCATCGCAAAAGCGTGTACTGATTGAAGTGGCGCTTATAAAGCTTTGCAGACCTGCCATGGAGACAAATTATGACTCCTTGTTGGATCGTATCCGTATGTTGGAAAAACAATTGGAACAAGGTGTGCCTGTGCAGATGGTATCGGCAGATGCATCAAAACAAAGTGCTGCACCGGTTAAGTCGCAGGCTGCCACAGAGGAAAATTATCAGGCACTTAAGAAGGCAATTCCTGAGGATTTACAGGAAGTTGCGAAAAATTGGGATCGAATTTGTGGATTGCTCTCCGGTTCATTGCCGGCAACATTAAAGATGGCAATTCCGTCTGTAGGAGAGGGAAACAGCTTACTTTTGATTGTTGACAATGAAATTCACAAAGATATGTTAGATACGGAAGAACATCTGGCAGAAATCAAAGATGCTATTGAGCGTCAGATACAAAAGGAAGTACAGGTTCGGGTGCAAATGGTGGATTCAAAGACTACAAATCCGGCAGATATGCTGGATCTTAGCAAGTTCACTAAAATGGCAATCGAATTTGAAGATTAGAATGATATGCCAATGATTGCAATACATATTCGAAAAATGATAGTATTTGTAATCACTTAAATAATATAAGAATTGAAAGGAGAATTATTATGGCAAAAAGAGGCGGATTCCCAGGTATGCCTGGAAATATGGGAAATTTAATGAAGCAGGCACAGAAGATGCAGCGTCAGATGGAAGAAAAGACAAAAGAATTAGAGGATAAAACATGGAGTGCTACTGTAGGTGGCGGCATGGTTACTGTTGAAGTAAATGGTAAAAAAGAAGTTGCAAGAATCGAGATTAAACCGGACGTTGTAGATCCAGACGATATTGAGACTTTGGAAGATTTGGTAATGGCAGCAGTAAATGAAGCGTATCGTGCAATGGAAGATGAAACTGCACAGGCTATGGACAGCATTACCGGTGGTCTTACAAGCAGTTTGGGCGGAGGATTTCCATTCTAATTGAATATATGTTGATAATTAAAGGCTAAAAATATGTTAGCGAAGAAAGGGTGATTCTTAGGAGTCACCTTTTTTATGTAATAGGAAATTGCGATGCGAGGATGCGCAGACCGCAGAGATGGAGTATGAAAAAAGTATGATAAAAATATTCAAAGATTAAGGAAAATCTGTTATAATAATAGGATGCTTACTTGACATCTACTTTACACCATCCTTTCGGTTTAAATATATGATGTCAAGTAAACGCTTGGATGATTTCTTAGAAAGAAGTGATATTACATGTCTTTATCAGAAAATTCAATTAAGGCAAATGCCACAACTGCCGCTTTTCGTAAGGGAAAGGCATTGGCGGTAAATGGGGATGTGTTTGATCTGCAGGTAGACCGGGATGAGGAAAACGGTATCCTGTTTTTAAATGGAAAAGTGCGTGGAAATGAGCAGCCTTATTATGAAGTGTCGGTTGATTTGGATACGTTTCGTGATTATGAAACAACCCAGACCAGATGCAAATGTGAGGCGAATCGTACCATTCCAGGATATTGCAAACACATTGTAGCATTGCAGCTTGCGTATATTGAAAAGGAACGTCAGGAGAAAAAAGAGGCGGTTCGTAATAAGAAAGACATGGAAATTTTTGATAAAAAGACAAAAGAAGACTATCCTTTAGTGAATGATTTTATAGAGTTTTTGCAGGATGTGGAAAAGATACAAAAAAATCGGGAACAAAGTGGAAAACGAAACAGTGCGGATGCTTTTGCAATGGGACAGAACATGAGGGAGCAGGCAAAGAAAAATCAGGAAACAAGAGAAGAACAGCTTCGAAGGCTTCTAGGCATGGGAACGGTAAAAAAAGGTGTGAAACCAAAACAGCTTCAGACGGATGCTACCATTAACCGTATTCTTGACCGAATGGCGCAAAACGTGCAAAATCGTATGTCCGGAAGTGTAAAAGTGGAAGATGCGGTGGAACTTGAACCACAGATTTATAAAAATTACGGCTACGGTCCTTTTATGCTTTCTTTTAAGATTGGTGGAAAGAAAAAATATGTAATTAAATCTTTGGAAGAGTTTGTGGAATTGATGGAAAAGAGAGAAAACTTTTCTTACGGTAAGAATCTTACCTTTGTTCATGCCAGAGAAAATTTTGCAAAACATTCCATTCCGCTTTTGGACTTTATTTTAGAACTGGTACATATGAGAAATCAGCAACAGCGAAGTTTTTATCGGGCTCCGCGAACAAAAGAAGTAGTATTAAATCCTTTGTTGTTTGAACGTTTGATGCTTGCTATTGAAGAGTCAGAGGCACTGATTCAATCAAAGACAACAGGCATTTCCTTTACTGCAATTGATGGGGGAAATCAGGGGGATATGTACTATTTACAACAAAGAGATCCGGATATGGATGTTTCTTTGGAAAAGGCAGAAGGGGGCGCATTTTTGCAATTTCCGAAAATGGACATTATGCTTGGAAGTACGGAAGTATTTCTGGTTGACCACAATATGATTTATCATTGTAGCGATGAGTTTTCGGAGGATATGCGAATTATATTGGAACAGCTTAGCGTCGGGGAAGCGCAGGAATTGTTTATTTCAGACAAGGATATGCAAAGTGTGTGTGCCGTGATTATTCCGCCTATTGCAAAGCATTTTCATCTGGAAGAAAAAAATATTTCCGTGGAAGCATATGAGCCGCCGGAAGCGGAATTTTTCCTGTATCTGGATGACGAGCCGGAGATTGGGATTACCTGTCGGGTGGAATGTAAGTATGGAGAGGAAAAATATCGTATTTTCCAGGAGACGGACAACAGTGTATACCGTGATTTCCCTAGAGAAAACGGTCTTATTAAGGCACTTGAAAAATATTTTGTCATGGCACGTAGAAAAGGTTCCGACTTCATGATTACGGAAGATGATAAATTGTATGAATTGTTGTTGGATGGAATTGACGAGTTAAATCAATTGGCAACAGTGTATGCATCCGAGAATTTCCGCAAAAACGGCATTCGTCAGACTCCGGCAGTGGAACTTGGAGTATCCATTAAAAGTGAATTGTTGGATTTGTCGATACAATCGGAACAATTGCCATATGCGGAACTGGATGAAATCTTAAACAGTTATAAACTTCGAAAACGGTATCATCGATTAAAAGATGGTCAATTTTTAGAGTTGGAAGATTCGGCATTGTCGGTGATTTCGGAACTTGCAGACGGTCTTGAAATTAGTGGAAAAGATTTAAAGCGTGGAAAAATACGACTGCCAAAACACAGAGCATTGTTTATTGATGCAGTGCTAAAAGATGCTGGAGAACATATGCATGTGCATAGGGATAATCTGTTCCGCGGACTTATACGAAATATCAAAAATGTGGAAGACAGCGATTATGAAATTCCACAAAGGCAGCAGCCAATTCTTAGAAGTTACCAAAAGAAAGGCTACCGCTGGCTTAGAACTATCAGAGAGTATGGATTTGGCGGAATACTGGCAGATGATATGGGACTTGGGAAAACGCTGCAGATGATTACTCTCTTTCAAGCAATCAAAGAGGAACGGGAAAGCCTTGCTGAAAAACCTGATAATACTCTTGCATTGGTAGTTTGTCCTGCTTCACTGGTTTACAACTGGGAAAATGAGATTAAAAAGTTTGCGCCGGATATGACAACGCAGGTCATAAGCGGAAGTGCGGCTGTTCGTAAAGGTTTGATGAAAGAAGGAAAAGACAAGGATGTCTGGATTACTTCTTATGATTTGTTAAAAAGAGATGTGGAACAGTATGAGAACTACCATTTTGAAGTACATGTCATCGATGAGGCACAGTACATTAAAAATGCACAGACACAGGCTGCAAAAGCAGTAAAAGCTGTATCTTCCAATACAAGATTTGCCCTTACGGGTACGCCGATTGAAAATCGTTTGAGCGAGCTTTGGAGCATTTTTGACTTTTTAATGCCGGGACTATTATTTAGCTACAAGCATTTTAAAGAAGAATTAGAAACTATAATTGTGCAGGGAGAAGATGGGGAGACCTCAAATAATAAGGCGGTCAGTCGTCTGAAAAATATGGTTCGACCTTTTATTCTTCGCCGATTAAAAGAAGATGTATTAAAAGACCTTCCAAAGAAACTGGAAAATGTTGTGTATTCCAATATGGAAGGGGAACAGAGAAAGCTTTATGATGCCAGAGTGCAGAATTTGAAAAACAGTCTGGAACATCAGACAAATGATGAGTTTAAAAATAATAAAATCGAGATATTGGCAGAACTTACAAGACTTCGCCAGATTTGTTGTGATCCGTCTTTGTGCTATGAAGATTACAAAGGCGATTCGGCAAAACTGGAAACCTGTATGGAAATGATTGAAGATGCGGTAAACAGTGGACATAAGATTTTGGTGTTTTCACAGTTTACTACAATGCTAGAACGCATTGGGAAAGAGCTGAAAAAGAAGAAGATTGCTTTTTATGAACTGACAGGAGAGACGAAGAAAGAGCGTCGTGTGGAGATGGCAAAGGCATTTAACGAAAATGAGGTGCCGATTTTCTTGATTTCCCTTCGTGCGGGAGGTACCGGACTTAATTTAGTCGGTGCGGATATGGTGATTCATTTTGATCCATGGTGGAATCTGGCGGCACAAAATCAGGCAACAGACCGTGCTCACCGAATTGGTCAAAAGAAGGTGGTTACTGTGTTTAAGATGATTACTGCAAAGAGTATTGAGGAGAAGATTTTAGATTTGCAGGAAAAGAAGAAAAATCTTGCAGATCAGATTATTTCTGATGAAGGTATGTCAGAAAGCAAGTTAAGCAGAGAAGAATTGTTGGAAATTTTGTCAAATTAGGAGGAAAAAAGTTGGATTTTTATAGCGGACAAATTAGTAAATTGATTGAAGAATTTTCAAAATTGCCGGGAATTGGTGCAAAATCAGCACAGCGTCTGGCTTTTCATGTGATTAATCTTCCGAAAGATCAGGTGGAAGAGCTGGCAGGTGCCATTGTGAATGCAAGAAACACAGTGAAATACTGTAAAAATTGCTGTACCCTGACGGACAATGATTTATGCCCAATCTGCAGCAATGAAAATAGAAATCACCGTGTCATCATGGTGGTAGAAAATCCTAGAGATTTGGCGGCTTATGAGAAGACACAGAAGTTTGACGGTGTGTATCATGTGTTACATGGCGCTATTTCCCCAATGCTTGGAATAGGACCGGGGGATATTAAGTTAAAAGAACTGATTCTTCGTTTGCAGGGTGATGTTGACGAGGTGATTATTGCCACTAATTCAAGTCTTGAGGGCGAAACTACGGCAATGTATATTAGCAAACTTATTAAACCGACAGGAATCAAAGTTTCAAGAATTGCAAGCGGTGTGCCTGTAGGCGGTGATTTGGAATTTATCGACGAGGTTACTTTGCTTCGTGCCTTGGAAGGAAGAACCGAGTTATGATGGACGAAAGCAACAAAATGCGGGCAGGCTTGATGTTGGGATAGTATGTTTGCTTTATAGTTTGGGTACGTATAATGCGAAAAATGACACATAAATGCCTTGTTTTGAATGATACTGTGTGCAAAATATACAATAAAAATTATTAATTTGTGAAGTTTGACAAAAAAACAATTGCTATTTGTGAAAAAATGATTGATAAATAGTCTTGTTTCTATGTGCAAATTTGAGTATAATTGTGCTAAGAAAGTTGGGTTAAGGACGTACTGTGCCTACAGTTTTTATCAGTAATCTGTAGTGAGTATGTATGAAATGAATGTAATGATTTAATTATGTCTGGAAATGTGTTTGTATATTTCTGGATAACAACGCACTTTTGGGGATAGGAGAAGGATGGTACAATGAGTACAAAATTTTCGAATTTTAAACAGATGATTAAGAGTCAGCTATTTAAAAAAGAAGCTGAGGATTTACACGGTATTAAGAAAGTATGGTATTGGACAAATCGTTTTTCGTTGTTCTTCCATATGTTTTTATCATGTTGTATAGTATTTGGTGTAGAATGGGTATCCCGAAGAGATTTTGTGTCCACCTGTTCTTTTTTGCATCTTCATACGATGGCATTTATTTATAATGCATTTTTGGTATTTTGTTCATATACAATTGTATTTTTAGTTCGTAGAAGGGCATTCGCCAGACTTATGATTTCTGGTTTTTGGATGTTTCTTGGAACAGTCAATGGTTGTGTATTGGCAAATCGTGTAACGCCATTCGGATATACAGATTTAAAATGTATTCCGGAATTGATGGCTATGTCAAATAACACGAATTATTTTACACCGGATCAGGCGATGCTTGTGGTTACAGGTGTTGGTGTGTTTTTGACTATTTGTATATTGATGTTTGTAAAGGGACCAAAATACCAGGGAAAACGTCATTTGATTGCGGTACCAATTGCAATGGTAATTTTAGTTGCAGTAGGTATTCCGATTACTACACAGGCAGCACAGAATAACAATGTTGTTGCTAACTACTTTTCAAATATCGCTCAGGGCTATGAAAGCTATGGATTTATTTACGGATTTTCATGTAGTGTAATAGATCGGGGAATGACAAAACCGGATAACTACTGTCAGGAAACTATTCAAAAAGTAATGGATAGAGTTGCTGATAAAACGAAGAAAACAAAGTATTCGAAGGATAATGCACCAAATGTTATCTGTGTGCTTTTAGAGTCTTTTTGTGATCCGGAAGAGATTAAATTTTTAAATACAAATAAAGATCCAATTCCAACATTCCACGAATTGGAGAAAAACTATTCAACAGGTTACGTTACTGTTCCTGTTGTTGGAGCTGGAACAGCCAATTCCGAGTTTGAAGTATTAACGGGAATGAGCATGAACTTTTTTGGAACTGGAGAGTATCCATACAAAACAATCTTAAAGAAAACAGATTGTGAAAGTGTGGCTGCAGATTTACATACAATTGGTTATGGTACTCATGTGGTTCATAACAATGGTGGAAATTTCTACAGTCGTGTTAATGCATTTTCTATGATGGGATTTGACAGTTTTACAAGTAAAGAACATATGCAGATTAAGCAGATGACACCAAATGGAAGCTGGGCTACCGATGATGTTTTGGTGGGAGAAACTATGAAAGTTATGGACTCCACAGTAAATCAGACAGATTTTACTTATGTAATTACGGTAGGAACCCACGGCGATTATCCAACCAAACCTGTGATTGAAAATCCTCCATTTGAGGCAGTTGGTTTAGAGGATGAAGAAAAGACAAATCAATGGACTTATTATGTAAATCAGTTAAATGAAGTTGATACATTTATGAAATCCTTGATTGAAGAGTTGGAAAAACGCGATGAGGATACGATGGTTGTATTCTTTGGAGATCATTTGCCAACACTTGGTCTTGAAAATAGTGACATGAAGTCAAACGATATATACAAGACAAAATATGTGACTTGGAATAATTTTGGATTAAAGAAACATGATGCAGATTTGTATTTATATCAGTTGATGGCAAGTACGTTAAATGATGCAGGCATTCATGAAGGTACAATCATGAATTATCATCAGACACAGATGAAACGTAAGAATAACGATGAGTACAAAAAGGGACTTGAGTTATTACAGTATGATATTTTATACGGAAAACGTTACGCATACAACGGAGAAGATAAATATCCGGCATCTGACATCGTAATGGGTGTGGATGATGTAGAAATTACATCTATTAGAAAGAGTTGTGCAGGCGTAAAGGCAGTTCTTAACGGTCATAACTTTACAAAATGGAGTAAAGTATATGTGAATGGTGAGTTTGTAAAAACTCAGTTTATCAATAATCATATGCTTACAATCCGTTTAGATGATATTGAAGATGGAGATGAAGTTGTAGTAAATATTTTAGGTTCCGGAGCGACGATTTTTAGAAGTTCCAATACTGTGATTTATTCAGATCCTGACGTGATAGAAGAAACAGAAAGTCCTGAGGAAAGTGCAGCAGCAACGGCTGAGGCAACATCTGAGGCAGAATAAAACAATCGNNCGCTAGAGTTTTGCAAGCAAAACTCTTTGTTTGAAAAATTCACAAATAGTAAAATTGCTGTAAAAAAACTATCTGTTTTGTGAAAAGTGATTAAAATATTAAAAAAATAAGAAAATAATGGAGAATAATAACTGTTTTGGCGAAAAAAGTNNATGTTTACATTGATTTTAAAAGGAGGATGTGCTATGAGGAAAAAAATTATAGCTTTAGGAATCGCATCAACATTGGCAGTTACATCAATTGCTTCAGGCAATACATTGTCTTTCAAAAATATAAAGGCAGCGGAAAAAGAAGTGGTAGTAGATGAGACTCAGGTAAATGCAGATGATGGATTGAAGAGTAACATTCAGGATGGAACGATTTTGCATTGTTTTGACTGGAAGTATTCTGATATTATCCAAAGCTTGGATGATATAGCAAATGCCGGATTTACTTCGGTTCAGACTTCACCTGCACAACCTTCTTTAGCAGGCGGCAATGGTTCTCAATGGTATTGGGTTTATCAGCCTACAGGCTTTAACGTTTGCAGTGGTCCTTTAGGTTCAAAAGATGAACTTAAAAACTTATGTTCAGAGGCGAAAAAACGCGGTATTAAGGTGATTGTGGACGTAGTTGCCAATCATACTGCTGGTCAGGAATTAGGTGGAGAAAACTATCATAATGATGGAAATGCCACTTATGGAGACCGTCATGGCATTACCCATGGAAGGATTGGTATGCCGGATTTGAAATCAGAAAATTCTTCCGTTGCAAATACGGTAAAAGGATATATTGAAGAGTTAAAAGGCATTGGTGTAGAGGGAATTCGTTGGGATGCTGCAAAACACATCAGTGTTCCATCAGAAAAGTATAATGATATGGATGGATGTCAGTTCTGGCCAACAGTTACAAGTGTAGGACTTTACAATTACGGAGAAATTTTAGTAGGACCTACAGAGGGTGGAAAAGGTGACAGTCATGGTGCATCTCTTATGAAAGAGTATACACAATATATGTCAGTTACAGATAGTTGTTTTAGTGATATGATGTTGTATTCTTTTGTAAATCACAATATTCAGGGCGCAAGCGGTTACTGGACGGATGCCGGAGTAGCTGCAAATAAACTGGTTTATTGGGCAGAAAGTCATGATACTTATGCTAATGATGGAGAATATGGTCAGAATACGTCACTTTATGATCAGAATACGATTGACCGTGCGTATGCCATGGTTGCAGCAAGAAAAGGAGCATCCGCTTTATATTTTTCTCGTCCGTCATCAAAATCAAAACATTCGATTATGATCGGAGAAAAGGGTAGCACTCATTTTACGGCAAAGGAAGTTGCTGCGGTAAATAAATTTCATAATGCAATGGCTGATTCGAAAGAGTATTATGTTGCTGAAAATAATGTAGAAGCTGTATGCCGTGGAGGCGGAGCTGTTCTTTGTATGGTAAATGGAAATAATCAGGATGTAACGATTTCCAATGGTGGAGGAACAGTAAAAGCCGGAACTTATAAGGATTTGGTTTCCGGAGGAACATTTACGGTAACTTCGGACAAAATTTCAGGACATATTGGAGATACGGGGATTGCTGTATTTTATGATGGAGCAGCGGCTGTAAGCGATTCATCGTCATCATCAAGTACTGTTACAGCAAAACCAACCCAGAAACCATCTTCGGATACAAGTACAACAACCGCAAGTGGAAAACAGGCAATCTATTTTGATAATTCGTCATACAATTGGTCAGAGGTATATTGTTATATGTATGCTGACAGCAAGACAAACAATGGAGAATGGCCGGGAGTGAAGATGCAGAAAGATTCGGCTACCGGATATTTTTATTATGAAGTTCCATCTAACCTTACGAATGGTAAAGTAATTTTTACGGAAGCAAAAAGTTCATCCAACCGTTATCCGGCAGATCAGGAACCGGGAATGGATGTAAGCGGAACTATGCTATTTACTCAGGGAAATAAATTGACTTCTTATGAGGCTCCATCGTCTGTTAAGGCAACAGAAAAGCCAAAAGCAACGGAAAAACCGAAGGAAACACAAAGTCCGACAAAGAAAACGGAGGCAACACAAAAGCCACAGGCAACGGAGAAACCACAGGATATCAAAGAAGATAATACAAGTAGTTCAGGTGGCACAAAGAAATATAAGATTACTTATCATTTGGATGGTGGATACTTCAGTGGAGCGGCTGTAACATCTTATACCGGAAGTAATTCAATTACATTAAAAAAACCATGTAAGAGAGGCTATACATTCGATGGTTGGTATAAAGAAGAGAGCTTTTCGAATGCTATTTCGGTAATTGAAAAGGGAACAAGCGGACAGCTTGATTTATATGCAAAATGGACGCATATTACAAAACCACAAAAGGTTTCCATTGGCAAACTTAAAAGTAAGGTAAAAGGAAAAGTTGTAGTGAAATTAAGTGGAATTTCGGGTGATGCAGACGGATATGAATTTGTGCTTGCAACAAATGCGAAATTCACAAAGAATAAAAAGAAGAAGATTTCAAAGAAATCTGTGTTCACGATTTCTGGTTTGAGCTCAAAGAAGAAATACTACATTTATGTAAGACCTTATAAACTGGATTCAGAGAAAAAGAAAGTTTATGGTAAGGCAAGTGCGATTAAGAAGATTAAAGTGAAATAAACTAGAAAGAAGTAGTTTCATTGCTATAAAAAGAATTGAATTTTAAAAAAAGGAAAACCTCCAAGNNTTATATAATAGGAAATTTACATGCAATTGCCGCCCAAAACTATTTGTTATAGGTAACTTCCGCCTTTTAATGTATAAAATTTGCGGAATTGTCAGATAATAGAAGTAAAACGATGATGGATGTTCTCTTGGAATTCATGTGTAAAAAACGCTGAGAGAACATATACGAAAAATGGAGGAATGATTATGAAGGCCACTGGAATGGTGAGAAGATTAGATGATTTAGGGAGAATAGTGATTCCGAAAGAAATTCGGAGAAATCTGCGAATTAGGGAGGGTGATCCCATTGAAATTTACACAAACGCCCACGGCGAGGTGATACTTAAAAAATATTCACCTATTGGGGATTTGGGGAGTTTTGCGTCTCAGTATGCGGAGGCACTGAATCAGACAACAGGGCATATTGTTTGTATCGCGGATAAGGATCAGATTATTGCTGCGGCGGGGGAACATAAAAAAGAGCTGATAAATCGTCCAATCGGGCAGCAGGTGGAGGATGTGATTGAAGAGAGAAATGTGATGGTGCTTGACGAGAAACAGGGGGAGCTTGCAGAATATATCAGAGAAACACAAAAGGAAGTCATTGCACCTATAGTATGTCAGGGAGATGCCATCGGGGCGGTGGTTATTTTAGCCAAGTCTGACCGAAATGAAAATGTGGAAATCGAGAAAAAATTGGCATCTACGGCGGCAAGTTTTCTTGGGAAACAGATGGAATAAGCAGAAAATCAATGGGCAAAGTGCCAAAATTATGGTAATCATATTGTGCAAATAGGCAAAAATACGGTGTTTTAGAGGTTTTATGAATTGATTTTCTTGACATTTATCCTGTTTATGTATATAAATGAATTTATGAGTGCAAACCCCACAAATACAAGGGTTTCACTAAGATGTAACAGGATACTTAAAAAGTTAGTTTCAGCACATATATGCTGACTGATTTTTTATAAGATCTAAAATATTTATAAATACCAAGAGGAGGAGTTCATTTATGAACAAAGCAGAATTAGTAGCTGCAATCGCAGAGAAAACAGAATTATCAAAGAAAGATTCAGAAAAGGCATTAAAGGCATTTGTTGACGTTGTAACAGAAGAGTTAACAAAGGGAGAGAAGATTCAGTTAGTAGGTTTCGGAACATTTGAAGTTTCTGAAAGAGCTGCTAGAGAAGGAAGAAACCCACAGACAGGAAAGGCTATGAAGATTCCTGCATCTAAGGCTCCTAAGTTCAAAGCTGGTAAAGCATTGAAAGATCAGGTTAACAAATAATTATGCGTTTGGATAAATATTTGAAAGTTTCTCGTCTCATCAAGAGAAGAACCGTTGCAAATGAAGCCTGCGATGCAGGTCGTGTGACGATTAATGACAAGGTTGCAAAGGCCGGAGCGGAAGTGAAAGCCGGAGATGTTATTGAGATTTCTTTTGGAACAAAGCCTGTGAAGGTGCGTGTTTTAAATGTACAGGAAACTGTCAGAAAAGAAGACGCTCAGAATATGTATGAAGTTTTGTAACTTAATGTTGAACTTTTCGAAGAAGTTGTTATGTGTTTTGCATAGCAGCTTCTTTTTTTGCATACAATGAAGAAAGATTGTATGTGAAAAAAACGCTTCGCGGTTACGTTAGAATTTTGGTGTACGGGAGATGATTTAATTTAGGAAAAGTGCTTTATGTGGAGTGAAGAAAATGTAATTTCGGAGAATGGGGGAGTGTGTATGGAAGAAAGAATGGGTACGGAAATTAAACAGCATCAGGTGCAATTGCAAAACAGAAAGAGTATTGTTGTGACAGGGGTTCGGGATGTGTTATCTTTTGATGCAATGGAAATTTTGCTGGACACATCTCAGGGTATGCTTTTAATCCGGGGAGATGAACTTCATGTGAACCGTCTGTCTCTAGACAAGGGAGAAGTGGATGTAGACGGTCACATTTCCAGTTTGTCCTATGCGGATGAAGGGGAACAGCAAAAAAATGAAGCCGGCTTTTTAAGACGGTTGTTTCAGTAGGTGGTATTAGAAAAAGAGATGATTAAAATGATTATTTCAGTAGGTAGTATTTGTGGAAGAAATGATTAAAATGGTTATTTCGGTAGGGATTGCTTGTGGAAGAAATTATAAATCAGCTTAGATTTTTTTTGTTGAGTATTTTGACGGGGATAGTACTGATGCTGGGATTTGATGTTGTAGGTTTTTTGCGGCTACCCATACGAAAAAGAAAAATTTTATTGTTTCTTTTGGATTATATATACTGGGTAGTTGGAAGCTTTTTTGTGTTTGTCATGATCTATCAAATGAATGACGGACAAATCAGGGGATTTGCTCTTTGGGGAATTGGACTTGGGATACTTTTGTATGAGCAAGGACCGGGAAAATTGTTGAAAAAATTAAAACAAAAGATGTTTGGCAAAAAGAAAAAATAGTATAGGATGCAGATTTGCAGCCAGTCTTGAAATAGAACATAGAATTGTTTATAATAATTATAATATAACTAAATTATGGACAGATGGTAGGAATGTGAAGATAATGCTAAAAATGCTTCCAATACATAATTTACAGCAGAAATTTTGAGACTTGATTGGCATTTGGAAAAACAAGTTTCCCTGACAGAAGGAGAGGAATGTATATGAGAAAGAAACGGGAGATATTACGTCGTTCCAGAAGAAATAGCTTTTTACTTATTTCGCTGGCGGTTCTTAGTTTGTGTTGTGTACTTGTATATAAGACGGTAACTTTGGATAAGAGCGCATCTCAGTATCAGGCAACCATTGATAAGTATGAAGATGATGTAAAAGATTTGGAAAAAGAAAAAAGTGAAATTGCAGATTACGAAGAGTATAAAAAATCAGAGCAATATATCGAAGATACCGCGAGAGAAAAGCTGGGACTTATATATGATGATGAGGTTATTTTTCAGCAATCAAATGAGTAATGTTTTTTGCAAAAAAAGATTGACATTCATACAGTGATTGTGTATAATCTTAATTGTCTGTGTGAGCAGATGATATATGGCGGAATAGCTCAGTTGGCTAGAGCACACGGTTCATACCCGTGGTGTCGCTGGTTCAANNAGATGGAGTTAATTGCTGCGCAATACCGCGGTCGCGCTAGAGTTTTGCAAGCAAAACTCTTTCTTCTTCTTGTACTGCCTTTTGACAAATTTTGCAGGCAAAACATGCTACAATACCCAAAAAAGGAGGGTGTAGCATGAAACTGAAAGGCATGAGTGAGCGAGAAATTGCAATGATTTTTGTGGGATTTTTGATAGGAAGGGTTCATGTGATAGACATGAGCCCTTTTGTGGTGAGCTTTTTTATGGCAATATGCAAGGAACGATTGCCGCTATTTTGGTATTTTGCCGGATTGGAAGTGGGAATTGTAGGTGAGTTTGGGATAAGAACAGGCGTGTTGTATGGAGTGGTGCTTCTTTTGTGTGCTTTGGGGAGTAAAGTGTTGGAACAAATCGGACAAAAAGCCCTTTTGTGGTATAGTCTGGTGGGAGCTATTAGTGTCTGGATTATAAATTATGCAGGGCAGATGGGACAGGCTGTGGGAAGGACAGAACAGATGCTTTGGATGTTGGAAAGCAGCCTTGTTGCCATATTTACCATTGTGATACATAGGGGCATTTATTTTTTTATGAGTGGAAACAAGATTACATACGCGGGAAATGAAGAAATGATTTCTCTGTTGTTTCTGGCGGCGTTGTGTATTTTCGGGATGCCTTTTCAAAATGCCATGGTTTTTGATTCGGTGGAATTGTGTATTGCTTTGTTGATTTTAGTGGTTGCATACCGGTATGGAGCGGCAGCAGGAAGTATGTCCGGTGCAGTGTGCGGGATTTTTTATCTTGCCATGGGACAGGGAATGGATATGCTTGGAATACTGACTGTTCTTGGGTTGGCAGTGGGAGCCTTTCGGGAACTTGGAAAATTAGTTAGTGTGGGTACATTTCTTGGAATCTATGGTTTTAGTGGTGTATGGATTCAGGAAATGCTGTTGGCACAGGGGCGAATTCGCGCGGTAGTAGTGGCTTGCTTCCTTTTTGTACTGCTTCCCAGGCGGTATGTGGAAAAAACGGATGGGATGGTCAGGGAACAGGAGTATGAAGAAGTCAAGGAACAGAGTGCGTACCAGATACAAAGGCGTTTAGAACGATTTGCGGAACCGTTTTTTGAAATGTCCAGAACCTTTTATCAGATGGCAAAACAGCGGGAAAATGTACAGGAAAAAGATATGGAATGTGTGCTTATGCAAGTTCGGGAACAGCTTTGTGACAGTTGTGAAAAGCGAAGTTATTGTCTTGGAAAAAGCAGATATCAACGGTTTCAGACCATCGGTTATTTACTGCCGGCTGTGCAGGAGCATGGTTTCGTGACGGTAGAAGATTTTCCAATGTATTTTTTAAATCACTGCGATTATGCGGAAAATTACGTTTCCGAAATCAATCGGGCATTGCAGCTTAGTTATCAGGAGGTGCAGTGGCAAAATAGACTTAGGGAAAGCAGAGGTGCTTTGGGGGAGCAGTTTCACGAGATTGGCTGTCTTCTTCGGGAGTTTTCTAATTCCATTTTGCAGGAACATTTGGTGGAATTGGAGGAAAAACGGGAGCTTATCATGATTTTGAAACGAAATCAGGTCCTTGTAAAAAGAGTGGAATGGGTGGAAAATAACTGTCAGTTGCCGGAACTTCATCTGGTGGCAAAAAGCAGAAAACATTCCTGTGTTACAACAAGGGAACTGGCAAAATGCGTCAGTCAGTTTCTTTGTAAAAACTTTGTACCGGGAACAAAGTCAAAAAATGTGCTTGGGAAGGAGTATGAACATATTGTTTTGGTTCAGGATACAAAATACAAAGTATTTACGGGAGTGGCGAGAACGAAAAAGCATGGAGAAGAGTGTTGTGGGGATAATTTTTCCTGCATGAGACTGGAACACGGAAGGGTGGTTCTTGCACTGGCTGACGGCATGGGAAGTGGGGAAAAAGCCTGCTTTGAAAGTACCTCGGTGGTGGAACTTCTAGAAAGCTTTCTAGATGTAGGAGTGGGAGAAAAAACTGCCATTCATTTGATAAATTCCGTGCTTTTATTACAGGGAGATTATCAATTGTTTTCAACTTTGGATATGTTAATTCTTAATCTATACACCGGAATCTGTGACTTCGTAAAAATGGGCGCTTCTGCCGCATTTATCCGACGGAAAGACCGGGTGGAAACGGTAAGTATGGACAGTCTTCCTGTGGGAGTAGTGTCAGAGATTTCCTGTGAGGATAAGAAAAGACAGTTGGAAGATGGAGATATGGTTGTTTTAGTGAGTGATGGAATTTTAGAATGTATTCCTGAAGTCGGACGGGAAGAAATTTTTAAGAGCCGGTTATTGCACTTAAACATGAATAATTCTCAGGAAATCGCAGATACTATACTTCAACAGGCAATTGTGGATTGTCGGGGGGACATTGTGGATGATATGACAGTTTTGGTTGCCACGTTGTGGACAAAATAGGAAATAGGAAGTGTTGAAGTAAGGGGCAGTGTTTGTTATAATCTAAAAAGGGGAGAATTAAATTATTTATTGGGATTTGTGTATACATAAGAGAGAGAAAGTAGGGAAGATGAATGAAGTTTTGGAGAGACTTGTTAAATAAGCGTTGGGCTGCCTACTCAGTAGGAGCATGCTCCGGTGTGTTATTATTTTGGCTGTTAAATCATATTAGCGTCGGTTTTTCGGCGTTATCGTCAATTTATGCAATTGCAAGACCGGTAGTTATGGGAGCAATCATTGCGTATGTTTTAAATCCTTTGGTGGAACTTTGCCAGACGAGGGTTTACAAAAAGATAGCCCACAGACCGAAGATTTCAAGAAATTTAGCGGTATTTACTACATTGATTGTGGTTCTTGCCCTTGTAATTTTGTTGATGGTGGCATTGATACCGCAGATTATCAATAGTATGGTTACCTTTAAGAACAATTTTAGTGAGTATGCAACTTCTTTTGAAAATTGGATTGATAAAATTGTTTCGAATAAACACGGGGTAGGGGCATTATTTAAAAATTCCGATATGACATGGAAAGAACAATTGAGTGAATTGTTAAACAAGGCATCCTCACAGCTTGTAAATGCGGAAAATGTTAATAGCATTATCGGTACATCTTACAGCGTAGGAAAAGGTTTTGGAAATTTTGCCATTGCCTGCATTTTAGCTATTTATTTTCTATTGGATGCACCTAGAATTTTTGAACTTACCAAAAAATTTGTGCATGTATGCACCACAGAGAAGAAATACAAAGAAATTGCTGAGTTTGGAAGCAGATGTAATAAAATTTTAGTCCGCTTTATTGTATGTGATATTATCGAGGGAATTATTGTTGGATTAGTGAATTTTGTTTTCATGGTGATATTCCGAATGGATTATGCGGTAATGATTTCCGTTGTTGTAGGTATCACTAATACGGCACCAACCTTTGGTCCGATTGTGGGAGCTGTTATCGGTGCATTGATTTTAGTATTGGTAAATCCATTATGGGCAGCATGGTTCTTAATATTTACCATTATTCTTCAGACAGTGGATGGTTATATCATTAAACCAAAGTTGTTCGGAGATACCCTTGGTATTTCATCCCTTTTGATTTTGATTGCCATTGTTGTGGGTGGAAGAATGTTTGGTGTCGTAGGAATTATACTTGGTATTCCTGTGGCGGCAATTTTTGATTATATTTTTAAAGAGATTATCTGGAAAAAGATGGAGCGGTGGAAAGAGATTCGAGAAAAAAATGCAACCGAAATAGAAGAACATTCAGAAATTGTGGAAGAATAATGAACAACTGGAAAGGTAGTTGGAATGAACCTGGATTTTGACAGACATTGTCCGCAAGGAGCAATTGTCGAAGATTAGGAGGAAATCATGGAATTATGGGATGTTTATGATCAATGTATGCAAAAAACAGAACGCACCCATCCGAGGTGTACCCCGATGAAAGACGGGGATTATCACTTGATAGTTCACGTATATCCTATTAACAGCAAGGGTGAGATTTTAATTCAAAAACGTGCGGAAAGCGTACAGACCAAGCCAAATATCTGGGCTACTACAGGTGGTTCGGTGCTTGCCGGGGAAGATATGTTTTCTGGGGCATTGCGTGAATTGGAAGAGGAATTAAGTATTAAAGCTGAGGAAAAGGATGTGCGTTTGCTTGGAGTGATGGAGCGACCAAACCGTTTCCGTTCTGTGTGGCTTGTTCGTACAGATGTGGAAATCGACGAGCTTACATTACAGAAGGAAGAAGTAGCGGATGCAAAATGGGCAACACCGGAAATCATCAGGCAGATGATGAAAGATGGCGAGTTCTGGAAATACGATTATATGGATTGGTTATTCCGAAAGATTAAAGAAGTACAGGAAGATGGTTGGAACCAGAAATTAGCATAAGGAGGGGGAAATATGGATATTTCAAAGGTGAAAGCGTATCAAGAGGGGATTGTTACAAAAGAAGTAATCTGTAGTTGGAACTGTGAAGTGCCAATGTCGGAACGGACTGGGGTATTTTCGTACATAAAACTGGTGTTGGAGGATGGAAGTGAGCAGTTCCTATACGAAGATGAAGAGTGGTTTCATAAATTTGAGGAAGACTTCCACAATAAGAGATTTACTTCCTACCATGATTTTTTCACTACAAAGAAATTACTGACGGAAAATCGTGGGATTATAAAACTGGATTATTTTGAGCGTCGTCCAAAGGAGTGTTACGAGATTTGCTCTCTTAAGGAAGCAAAAGAGGCATTAAAAGATGTGGAGAAACTTCCGGATGCAGTAAGCGGATGGGGAAAGTATCCTAGTAAAGTGGAATAAGGATAGAAAAAACGCTCCGCGAGGATGCGCAGACCGCGGAGATGGCGTTAATTGCTGCGCAATACCGCGGTCGCGCTAGAGTTTTGCAAGCAAAACTCTTTGTTCAGCAGTAAAAGTCAGTTGTTAACACAGCAATTGACAACACTTTTACTTGTATTCCACTTTTTTAAACTCCATAATCTGAAAGATCACAGCAACGCTAAATGCCAATGCATCCGCAATCAGTCCGGCATAGAGTAATCCATCTATTCCCCAGAACAAAGGAAGAATTAAAAGTAGTGGAAGGAGAAATAAAATCTGTCTTGTAAGGGACAAAAACATTCCTTTCACCGGCTTTCCAATGGCAGACATGAAAGTACTGGTAAGTGGCTGCACATTGTTGATAAAAGTAAAGAATAAAAAGATTCTCATGTATTTTGCGGCAAAGGACAAAAACAAAGGATTGGACTCGCCAAACAGCTGAAACAGTTGTTTCGGAAAAATCTGAAAGATTAAAAATGCAATGATTGCGATTACGGAACCAATATTTCTTGTTTTTGTAAATGCCTCTTTCGTTCTTTTGAAGTTTCCAGCGCCGTAGTTAAATGATGCAATAGGCTGCATGGCGTGGGTTAAACCGATACAAAAGGCAAAATAGATCATTGCCAGTTTGGTGGATATTCCAACAACTGCCAGGGTGATTTCAGAGTTGTAAATGGATTGCTCTCCGTAAACGCGGAAAGAGTTGTTTGACACAATCTGAACAAACATCATGGCAACCTGATTAAAACCCTGACTCATACCCAGATTGGAAACCCGAAGTACGCTGGATACATTGGGAATAAAATCCCTTTTGGAAAGTGTAACCGTTTGAAAATGGAATACATTCCAAAGGGCAATACCAGCGGCAAACATTTGTCCAATGACGGTGGCAGCGGCAGCTCCTGCCATGCCCCATTTAAAAACAATGACAAAAAGTGCGTCAAGAACCAAATTGGTGAAAGCACCTGCCAGATTACATTTCATGGCAATCTGAGGCTTTCCGTCTGCACGGATTACGTGTCCGCCTACGATAGACAAAATGGCAAATGGAAATCCAAGCGCGGTAATTCTTGTATATTCACAGGCGTAAGGTAAAATGATTTCAGAGGAACCGAACAATAACATCAAATTCTTTAGAAATACTTCGGAAATGATGGTTAAAACAAGTCCGGAAATCGCAGCGGCAGTAATGGCTGAACCAACATATTTTCCTGCGACGTTCTTTTTTCCAGCACCCATTGCCAGATTAAAGGCAGCAGCACCACCGATACCAAACAGTAAAGAGATGGCAGTGCAAAGGGTGGTGAGTGGAAATGTGATATTGGTAGCAGCATTTCCGATGGAATTTACATAGTTTCCGATGAAAAACTGGTCTAAAATGTTGTATAAGCTTAAGACCAGCATGGCGATGATGGCGGGAACTGCAAATTTTAAAAGGAGTTGGTTGATGTCTGCAGTTCCTAAAGGATTTGATTTATTTGTCTTGGTTTCGATGATGATTCCCTTCTTTCGTCTAAATATTCCTAAGAAAACATCATATCGCAAAATTGAAAAAATATCAAATTTGTTCCGCTTATAACCCGAAATATTCTCACACTTTTTTTGCTTCTAATTTTCTTTTTTGACTGACAATCTTTGCTTGAACAATTGTAAGAACCATAATTATCGCGAGGGAAATGGTCGGTAAAATACTTCCAAGGTAGATGCCCATAACCTGTAATTGCGAGACAGCTTTCGTTGGGGAGTTCCACATGTCAAACATCAAAAAAATGGAATATCCGCAACTTATGAAAATATGTATGCCGCAGACGATATAAACAGACCACGGATTTCGTCTTGTTTTTTGTTCAAAAAATAACAGTATGACTACGAGACAAATTAGTTCGGGAATTGCTGACAAAAGACCCTCATAGGATTTGGTGTATAATGAAACACAGGTGAAAAAGAGGACATTACTGCCTAAATACACTCCTGTAATACACGCTATCATTTTTGGTCCTACATTTCGTTTTACTGATTGGATGACAGCATAACACGATATAATTGCAAGAACTAAATTCGGCAATAGGGAAAATAAGTCATCGCGTGTAAAGCCGACGCTGGTGAAAGTGCTGTTCATAAGTACTTTCACATAGAATGGGAGTTTAATGGCTAATTGGTTTAAATATAAAAATGCGGCAATACTATATAAAGCTGTTTGAATGCGGGCTGTTTTTCCACTTTCAATCACCGGTTGTTTTTCGGCGAAGTCTTTCCAGTCATCTCCGGAAACAAGCTCATCAATACTTACATTTAAATAATCTGCAATTTTCTTTGTGGTCATAAGATCAGGATATCTTGAACCACATTCCCATTTGGATACGGCTTGGCGTGTGACATATAAATGGTCTGCAAGGGTTTGTTGTGTCATTCCTTTTTCTTCTCTTAATGATTTTAGTTTTTCTCCAAATTCCATAAAAAATTCCTTTCCTTTCAAAAAAATATATTATTTGCGGATGAAAAATCTTTATGTAGTGAAATGTATTACAAAAGTAATGGGAAATAAAGATTTGCCATCAAATATAACAGTTGTCTTCGAAGAACTTATGTTGGCATATAGCTGTCTGCCAATTGCAGATTTATTGTATTGGATTTGATAAAAAACCACAAGCAACACCTTAAAAATGTGTGTAGACAGAGTGGCTACATGGCGTATTTTCAAGGAAAAACGATGATTAGGGGGTTGTGATATTTTTGCTTCTCCTTTATACTTGTTTTATGTGAAATTATGAAATTGTGAGGTTGTTATGCAGAATTAAGAGCAAACTAAAGAAAAAGGTTAATAGTGGAAGGTGAGGAGCTTTTAAAAGAACTACGAATATTGAAAGAAAAATTTTCGATTGTGTATTTTGGACAGATTTGGAATGAAGAAGATGACACACTAAAAGAAAAAAAACAGTTAGGTATAGATGAAATGGACATAGAGGAATTACTTCATTTGAAGCTTGGAGAAATTATAACAATTGTTTAAATAACATAACCCTTGCGGCTTTTAGAAATAAAAATATTGGAAAAATTAGAGATGGAGGAAAAATATGTGGCGTATTAAACAGATTTTTGACGGAGATTATGGCTGTGAGGAAATGACAAATGGAAGGGCGAAGGTTTCTGTTACTTTAGTGGATGAACAAGGGGAAGAAAGTTTTCTTACGGTGGAGGATGCATGGCTTTTAAAGAAAGACTTGGATGAAGGAGATTGTTGGCCCTATAAATTCTTTGGAGCAGAGAAAGCTTCTATTTGGGTTGATAACAAAGAATTTCCGGGGATTCATACGCCTTACGATTTGTATGATGCCCTTTCAAAGATTTGGTGCGAGAAAACCTGTGCACCAAGATTGCGAGAGAGTTGGACAAAGGAAAATATGACTATGGGGCAATGTTCCATTACCGCTTTTTTGACACAGGACGTTTTTGGTGGAAAGGTGTATGGGATGCTAAGAAGTGGTGGAAATTATCATTGTTTTAACGTGGTTGGAAATTGTAAATTTGATCTTACTTCGGAACAGTTTGGTGATGAAACACTGGATTATGAAAATGTGGTAGAACAATCACGGGAAGTGCATTTAAAAGCAGAAAAGCTGGAGCGGTATGAATATTTGAAAGCCTGTTTAAAAGAAATGTGTCTGGAAATGAACAAAAAGCAGGAATAGTCTTGATGATATGGGCATTTGGTGTCCGTATTTTGTCATGATATGTTACAGTTGTAAAAATAATAATTGACAGAAAAACGATAACTGAAATAAAAGGGGAGTATCATGAAGTATTTAACAGTAAAGGAAGTCAGCGAAAAGTGGGATATAACACCGAGAAGAATATGTATCTTGTGTAAGGAAGGTCGAATCGACGGGGCAATAAAGCAGGGGAAAATTTGGATGATACCTGCATTTGCAAAGAAACCGGAGGATGGAAGATGCCATGAGATAGGGGAGAAAAAGCAGCCCATCGCATTGCTTTTAAATTCTACATATTGCGAATATAAAAACGAGGGGCAATATTCGAAGTTGGATTGGCAATTGTGTGAGGCGCGAAGAAAATATTTGGAAGGGGAACTTGAAGAATCCAAGAAAATGCTTCGAAGTTTTATAAAAAACTGTAACGAACCTCATTATCTTGTAGTTGCATATGATTACATGAAAATTGTGGCTGCGGCAAGAGGTGAGAAGGATTTGGCGATTAATAGCAGGTTAAAGGTTATTTCCTTGATAAAAAAAGAAATTCCCGGATACAGCATGGAGGAATTTTTGTTGGCAAAGCCGGAAAATCCCCTGCATAAGGATTTAAATTATATTTTGAATATCAATGAGGCTGATTATTGGGAGTGCCTGCCTATTTTGAGCCTGATGGAAATGAAACGACATTTGAATTACATTTTACAAAAAGGAGAAACTCAGGATTTGACATTTATGGAACTTGTCTGCCATGAGTTAACCTATAAACAGTGTCCGGAAATATTGACGTTTTACCATGTAATTTTATCCGTATATTACAATATTACGGGAAATGATAGTTTGAGTCATAAACATCTAAATAGAGCCCTTAGTATTGCGTTGCCGAGAAAATGGTATATGCCATTTGTAGAATATCGCTTAGGGGTAGATATGGATTATATCAAAGAAATGGATGAGGAAAGTTATAATATAATCAGAAAAATGAGTCGTGAGACATTGGAAAACTATACAAATAGTGATTTTCTGTCTGAAGTGATTGGAGGATTTGCAGATTATTCGAATTATATTATACAAATTGGATTTCAGATTGCCCAGGGAAAAACAAACGAAGAAATATCGGAGTATTTGGGGATTTCTATGTATATGCTAAAGAAACATATCAGCATTATGTATGATTTATGCGGTGTATCTTCCCGTAAGGAGCTTGGAGAAAATTTAAAAGGAAAATTCAAAGTTTGATTGTTCTTTTTAAAGAATAATAGAAAATGAGGTGGGAAAAACTGTAATTATGCTTGATGACATGATTTTGTTAAGTCAGTGAAATTTTAAAATCCATAGTTTTTTGGGTAAAATTTGTACTAAATCCGGTGGCATATGGGTTTAGTAAATTGGAAAAAATATGGTAATATGTGTGTGTGGAGATAATAAAAAGATAATTTGTTATTCGAAATGGTAACCGTTTTGATAAGTCCATTCGTAGAGTTGCAGAGGACGGTTACGGAAATCCTTTTTGATGATTAGTTTGTTTTATAGATTGTTACCCTGGAAAAGCCTGGTATGCATTTGCATATCAGGCTTTCGCCCTTTTTACTTGACAGAAACAGTAAAAAGTGGGTATACTAATATTTGTATGATAGAAATGTAAAAGACGTTGATGGAGACAGTAGACGTAAGAAGAAAGGTACAGTGAGTCAGGGATAGTGGAAACCTGATCTGAGTAGCTTACGTGGAAAATCACTCCTAAGTTGCAGGCTGAATACGCGTGATGCGTGGTAGGTCCCGCCGGTGTCCACCGTTATATGGAGCATGTATAAAGCGAAGGATTGCCTTTTTTATTGGGAGAGGAAATTGAGCGGAGTACACGACAAATAGGTGGTATAGCGAGAACCCTCGTCCTGTTTGGATGAGGGTTTTACTTATGTTAAAGGAGGATAATGACATGTACGAAAAAGTTTCGACAAACTTAAATTTCGTAGAACGAGAGAAAAAAGTGGAAAAGTTCTGGAAAGACAATGATATTTTCAGAAAAAGTATGGATTCAAGAAAAGAAGGAGAGACATACACATTTTATGATGGCCCTCCAACAGCAAATGGTAAGCCACATATCGGACACGTGCTTACCCGTGTAATCAAGGATATGATTCCTAGATACCAGACAATGAAAGGAAAGATGGTTCCACGTAAAGCCGGATGGGATACACACGGTCTGCCAGTTGAGCTTGAAGTAGAAAAGCTTTTAGGTCTTGACGGAAAAGAGCAGATTGAAGAATATGGATTGGAACCATTCGTTAAGAAATGTAAAGAATCTGTTTGGAAATACAAAGGAATGTGGGAAGAATTCTCAGGTACCGTTGGTTTCTGGGCTGATATGGATGATCCGTATGTAACATATGATAATGATTTTATTGAGTCTGAGTGGTGGGCACTTAAGACCATTTGGGATAAAAAATTATTGTACAAAGGACACAAAATCGTGCCTTATTGTCCACGTTGTGGAACACCTTTGTCTTCTCATGAAGTTGCGCAGGGATACAAAGATGTAAAAGAAAAATCAGCAATCGCTAAGTTTAAAGTAGCAGGTGCTGAGGACGAGTACATTTTAGCATGGACAACAACACCTTGGACATTGCCAAGTAACGTTGCTCTTTGTGTAAATCCTGACGAGACATACGTAAAGATTAAAGTACAGGTAAATGAGAAAAATGACGTTGTAAAAGAAGGAGAAGAAGATACAGCAGTTGCTACAGAATACTACATCTTGGCTGAGGCTTTGATTTCTTCTGTTATTGACGGTGCTTATGAAATCGTTGAGAAATACGTTGGTAAAGATTTAGAGTACAAGCAGTACACACCATTGTTTGACTACGCATTTAACAATGCAGACGGAACAGTTGGAGATCCAGGCGACCGTACTATGGTGAAAAATAAAAAAGCATTTTACGTAGTATGCGACAATTACGTAACACTTACGGATGGTACCGGTGTAGTTCATATCGCTCCTGCATTCGGTGAGGACGATGCCAAGGTTGGTAGAAAGTACGATCTTCCTTTCGTTCAGTTAGTAGACGATAAGGGTGAAATGAAGCCGGAAGTAACAGATATGGCAGGTGTATTTTGTAAAAAAGCAGATGAATTGGTATTCAAATCACTTGCTACTAAGAAGTTACTCTTTAAGGCTCTTAAGTTTGAGCATAGCTACCCATTCTGCTGGAGATGTGATACTCCGCTTATTTACTACGCAAGAGAATCCTGGTTCATTAAAATGACTGAGGTAAAAGATAAATTAATCGCAAACAACAACACAATCAACTGGATTCCTGCAACAATCGGTAAAGGTCGTTTCGGTGACTGGTTGGAAAATGTACAGGACTGGGGCGTAAGCCGTAACCGTTACTGGGGAACTCCACTTAATATCTGGGAATGTGAGTGTGGATGCCAGCATTCTATCGGAAGTATCGAAGAACTTAAGTCAATGTCTAAGAACTGTCCGGATGATATTGAGCTTCACCGTCCATACATTGACGCAGTGACTATTACCTGTCCGGATTGTGGTAAGGAAATGCACCGTGTACCAGAAGTAATTGACTGTTGGTTTGACTCAGGAAGTATGCCATTTGCACAGCATCACTATCCATTTGAAAATGAAGACTTATTTAAGGCACAGTTCCCAGCAGACTTTATTTCTGAAGCGGTAGACCAGACAAGAGGATGGTTCTATTCATTGCTTGCCATCTCAACATTGTTGTTTGACAAGGCTCCTTACAAGAATGTTATCGTATTGGGACACGTTCAGGATAAGGAAGGAAAGAAGATGTCAAAATCTAAGGGAAATGCAGTAGATCCTATGGATGCATTGAATCAGTTTGGTGCAGATGCTATCCGTTGGTACTTCTACAGTAATTCCGCACCTTGGATTCCAAACCGTTTCTATGATGAGGCTGTAACAGAGGGACAGAGAAAGTTCATGGGAACCTTGTGGAATACGTATGCATTCTTCGTATTGTACGCAAATATTGACGAGTTTGACGCTACAAAGTATACATTAGAGTACGATAAACTTGCAGTTATGGATAAATGGTTGTTGTCAAAACTTAACACGGTTGTAAAGACGGTAGATAATTGTCTTACAAACTACAAGATTCCGGAGGCTGCTAAGGCACTTCAGAATTTCGTAGATGAGATGAGTAACTGGTATGTTCGTCGTGGCCGTGAGCGTTTCTGGGCAAAGGGAATGGAGCAGGATAAGATCAATGCTTACATGACTCTTTACACAGCACTTGTAACCATTTCAAAGGCAGCAGCACCAATGATTCCATTTATGACAGAAGATATTTATCAGAACTTAGTTAGAAGTCTTGATAAAAATGCCCCAGAGAGTATCCATCTTTGCGATTATCCGGTATGCGATGAGAGCATGATTGATGAGACTTTGGAGAAAGACATGGAAGAAGTTCTTGACGTAGTTGTTCTTGGACGTGCATGTAGAAATGCTGCAAATATTAAGAACCGTCAGCCAATCGGAACTATGTATGTAAAGGCTGAGGAAGAACTTTCAGAATTCTACAAAGAGATTATCGAAGATGAGTTAAATGTAAAAGAAGTTATCTTTACACAGGATGTGAGAAACTTTACATCATACACATTTAAGCCACAGCTTAAGACACTTGGTAGAAGATTTGGTAAAGATATCAATGCCGTAAGAGAGATTCTTGCTACTCTTGACGGAAATGCTGCCATGGACGAGTTAAATGAAAAGGGAACACTTACTATTACTGTAAATGGAAATGCAGAAGCTTTGACAGAAGAAGATTTGTTAATCGAAGCAGCACAGATGGAAGGATTTATTTCTGAATCTGACCACGGAGTAACAGTTGTTCTTAGCACAACTCTTACATCACAGTTAATCGAAGAGGGATATGTGGCTGAGATTATCAGTAAGATTCAGAATATGCGTAAGGAAGCTGAGTTTGAAGTAATGGACCGCATCAATGTATATGCAGATGGCAGTGCAAAGATTGCAGACATTATGAAGAACAATGCAGATGCCATTAAAGAAAAGGTTCTTGCAGATAACATTATTCTTGGGGATGCAGATGGATTTGTGAAAGAGCAGAACATCAATGGCGAAACAGTAGTTATGGCTGTTGAAAAGCGATAATAAGGGAGGAATAGTATGGCAGAAAGCAACAACAAACAAAAACGTGGTGTGTTGATAGGCGTAGTTTTGATATTGTTTATCCTGTTGGTGGTGATTTTTACATTATTTGTGCGCAGTGAATTTCGACATAAAATTACACTGTACGACGCAATGGAAAATACCATTTCAGACACACCTATGTATTTGGATACGTTGTTTGCTTTCAGCCGTGATTCCGAGAATACAAAAGGCATAAACGTAAAAGTTCATGCCTTAAATTCTACCACGGTTACAGCTCATCTTGTAAATGGAAAACAGCACAAACAGTGTGTTGGTGATTTTAAATATATGGGGACAAAAACCTCATTTTATGTGGATTTGTCGCCTACAAAAGCTGAGCTTGCCATTCCGGAATATTCGGAAAATAAATTTATTTATACAGCAGGAACACATGGAATTTTAGACAAATTGGTGATTGGCGGGACAGAAACCATTGATAAACTATTATCCGGATTATTTACCAGTAGCGCAAATCAGGGGATACGAGCCAGAGACATTGTAAACTGGTATCGGGACGTCTTTGAAGGAACGACTCAGAAATCTATCCCCGGAAAAGATGTGGCTTGTGACGGTAAGACGATAAAGACGAAGGGCTATGAAGTGCAGATTACGAAGGAAAAATGGCAGGAGTTTTCGAAGGAAATTTCACGCATCTATCCTTTGGAGGTCCCTGAGAATCCGGAAAATTTTACATTTCGATTTTATGTGAATGACAAAAAATTGATTTTGATGGAAATCGAAATAAATGATAAGACCGCATCGTTAGCCTGGTTAGGTGAAAAATGCGTGTGGGATCATATTTTCATCCACAACTTTTCTGAAAATGAAGAAGAAATCCACATAAGGACAGTTCGGACGGAGAACAACGAAAAAACAGAAATAACATACGGTCAGGAGAAGGTGTGCGATTTTTCTGTGGAAGAAGAGGCTGGAAACGTTTCTTATGAGCAGATACCGGGAAAAGAGTTTAAGTTGGATGAAATGAGCTATGAAAACCTGTTTGTAGTCTATGAATTGATAGAGGCTGTTCGAAGTAATTTAGAAGGAAAAATCGGACAAGAATAACCCAGAAAGAAAAGCTGCCAAATGGGCGGCTTTTCCTGCTTATTATAGAATGTACTCTTGGAAACTGCTTGTTTTTGGCGTAGGAAAATTTTGAGAGTATATTAGAAAGAAGAAAGGAAAGATAATATGATGACGTATACTACTCAGATGGATGCTGCGCGTAAAGGAATTGTTACCCCACAGATGGAAATCGTGGCAAAGAAAGAACATATGGCAGTGGAAGAATTGATGCGGTATGTGGCAGAAGGAAAAGTTGCCATTTGTGCCAATAAAAAACATACTTGCCTTGATCCGGAAGGCGTGGGAAGTATGTTGCGTACAAAAATCAATGTAAACCTTGGAGTTTCAAGGGATTGTAAGGACTATAACATAGAGATGGAAAAGGTAATGAGTGCTGTAAATCTTGGCGCAGAGGCGATTATGGACCTTTCCAGCCATGGAAATACTCAGCCATTCCGTCAAAAACTTACAGGAGAATGTCCTGCCATGATTGGAACCGTACCGGTATATGACAGTGTCATTCATTATCAGCGTGATCTTGCTACATTGACAGCAAAAGATTTTGTGGATGTAGTCCGTTTGCATGCGGAAGATGGTGTGGATTTTGTTACCTTGCACTGCGGTATTACGCAAAAGACCATTGAGCAGATTAAGAAACACAAACGTAAAATGAATATCGTAAGTCGAGGTGGAAGCCTTGTATTTGCTTGGATGAGCATGACAGGAAATGAAAATCCATTTTACGAGTATTATGATGAAATCCTTGATATCTGNNGCAACGGATGTTTGTCAGATTGAGGAGTTAGTGCGTCTTGGAGAGCTTACCAAAAGAGCTTGGGAACACAATGTACAGGTCATGGTAGAAGGACCGGGGCATGTGCCATTAGACCAGGTAGCTGCCAATATGAAAGTACAGCAGACCATTTGTATGGGAGCACCATTTTACGTGTTAGGACCTTTGGTGACGGACATTGCACCGGGATATGACCATATTACATCGGCAATCGGTGGAGCTGTGGCAGCCATGAATGGAGCTGCATTCCTTTGCTATGTCACACCTGCAGAGCATTTGGCACTTCCAAATGTGGAAGATGTAAAACAGGGTATTATTGCGTCTAAGATTGCAGCTCATGCGGCAGATATTGCAAAGGGAGTAAAAGGAGCCAGAGATATTGATGACCGTATGGCAGATGCCAGAAGAAACCTTGACTGGGATGAACAGTATGCCTGTGCCCTTGATCCGGAAACAGCAAAGAAAATCAGAGATTCCAGACTTCCGGAGGAAGATCATAGCGATACATGCAGTATGTGCGGAAAATTCTGTGCCGTTAGAAGCATGAACAAAGCGTTAAATGGAGAATATATCGATATATTGTAGAATACGAAAGGAATCGGCAGTTGCCGATTCCTTTTGGGGTTGAAGTTCAAAGTCGATTTAGTCAGAAAGCAGTCAGGTCTTCTATTTATCTTTATTATTTGTAAACATTTCGTAAGGATTTTTTACATTTTCTGTGCTAATATAAGAAATATATAACACAAGTTGAGAAGAATTACCGTGTGAGAAAATGACATAATATAGTAAATGTGCCAAAAGGTCTGAAGAAAGGAGCATATCATGCCAAAAGAAAGTATTTTAGTAGTGGATGATGACAAAGAGATTGCAGATTTAGTAGAGATACATTTGATTAGTGACGGATATAAAGTGTTTAAGGCAAACAGTGCCAAGGAAGGATTGGAAATTTTTCAGCATGAGGATTTACAGCTTTTGATTATTGATATTATGATGCCGGAGATGGACGGGCTTGAAATGTGCGAAATTGTAAGACAGACAAGTAATGTGCCTATTATTATGTTGAGCGCAAAATCTACGGAATTAGATAAGATTGTAGGCCTTGGAAATGGTGCGGATGATTATGTGGTAAAACCATTTAGTCCATTGGAGCTTATGGCAAGAGTAAAGAGCCAGCTTAGAAGATTTACAACCTTTAATACGACAACCAATGCAAAGAAAAATGAAATCGTAGTTACAAACCTTCGTATTGACTTGGAAAATCACAATGTATTTGCCTATGACAAAGAAGTGAAACTGACACCGATTGAGTTTAAGATGCTTACATTGCTGGCTTCAAATCCCGGAAAGGTATTTAGTACGGACGAAATTTTTGAACAGGTATGGAATGAAAAAATTTATGAGGCAAACAATACAGTTATGGTGCATATTCGAAGACTTCGCGAAAAAGTGGAGTTAAATCCTAGAAATGCACAGCTTATTAAGACCGTATGGGGAGTGGGATATAAGATTGAAAAATAGTAGATGGACACGTTTTCAAAAAGATATGTTTTTGTACAGCTTAACGAGTATGATTCTGTCTGTGTTTACTGTAATGGCATTTCTTGCAATTGTGGTATTGATTTTGCGCATTACAGGCGGTGATGAACCACAGCTGTTACAAAATGCCAGTCTTTCCAATTCTTCCAGTGAAAACATAATACAGAATTATGGAAATCAGGTTGTTGCAGTTAACTATTTGCAAAAATACATTCCGTTTCTTATTTTGTTGATTGTTGCAGCAACATTGGTGGGTATTGGTTCTTTTTTGATATATTTTCAAATGTTTACAAGAAAAACTGCTCTCTGTGTGCATGAAATTTCAGCAGGAATTGATGAGATTGCAGCAGGTGATTTGTATAAAGAAATTCTGGTATCGGGAAATGACGAGATTGCAAACATTGCGGAAAAGTTAAACAGTATGACCGCGGAAATTCGTCAGTTGATTGAGAGCGAACATCAGTATGAGCAGGAAAAAGATACTCTTATCACAAATGTGGCTCATGATCTTAGAACCCCTTTAACATCTGTCATTGGGTATCTGGATCTGGTTCGTAGAAACAATCAGTTGTCCATGGAAGATAAGCAAAAATATGTAAATGTTGCTTATGATAAGGCGAAACGATTGGAAAAACTTATTGAAGATTTGTTTGAATTCACAAAAGTTGGAGCCGAGTTGCAGATACATCCTGTTGAGATTGACTTTAAGCGTTTTATGGAGCAAATGGTGGAAGAGTTTTATCCGAGTTTTGAGGCAGAAGGCTTAGAATGTCAGTGCGTGATGGACGATGAGGATATAATGATCGTTGCAGATGGAGATTTGTTGGCAAGAGGTGTCAGTAACTTAATCAGCAATTCTGTGAAATACGGAAAAGATGGAAAACTTATAAAAATCCGGTTAAAGAAAGATGAAGCAAAACGTCAGGTTTCATTGGAAATTATTAATTACGGAAAAATTATTGCACCGGAGGATATTGACCATATTTTTGATAAATTTTATCGTGGAGAGGCGTCAAGATCTACAGAAACGGGAGGAAGTGGACTAGGACTTGCTATTGCAAAAAAAGTGGTACAGCTTCATCATGGTGTGATTTCTGTAAAGAGTGACTATCATGGAACTAGTTTCAAGATGGTGTTGCCATTTTCAAAGGAGGATGCATCAAGCATTGAAGAAGAGGTGGAATAGCATGCATGGGAAAATGCGAATGCAGTTTTTAATGATCCTGTTGGGATGTTGTATGGTAGTTTGCAACTTTCAGATAAACAGAGATATTAAAGTGGTAAATGCCAAAAGTAGTTTGTATTTTATAGAAGCCCAGCTTGGGTATGATGGTAATCATACGGCAAGCAGGCATATCAATCGGGCGAATGTGACAGTATTTAACTATTCAGATAGTGATTTTAATGGTTTTATCAGTGTTTTAGTTCTTGGAGAAAATAAATCAAGTGGCAGTATTGTCACAGAGGAAATTCAGGTGAAGGCACATGAAAAAAATACCATAACCTTTGGTGTATATTTTGTATGGATGCCAGATAAAGTTACATTTGTACTCAAAAATGAAGATAAAGAGCCTGTTACAAATACAACAATTTCTGTGAAAAAGTTTCTAAGTGATGAAATGGTAATCGGTGTTATGTCAGACAAAAATACGGAGTTGGGAGAAAACAACGCCGAATTGCTGGAAGGTTGTTTTGTCAGACTTACAGAAAAAGAATTTCCGGAAGATGAGTCACTAATGGATATGTTTGACATTCTTTTGGTGGAAGATTTTAACCTAAGTAAGCTGAATGCAAAGCAATTTACAACTTTGAATGAGTGGGTTGCCGATGGTGGTACAGTGATTGTTGACAATTTAGAAGATTACATACAGGATAATATCAATGAATTTGGTATTGGAGCAAGTGTTGATTCGGATGGATTGCACATGGAAAACAAGGGAGAACACTATTATAAAGATAATTACATGGCATTTTGTTTTTTTAATCAAAATCAAGGCACCATTATGGTAATGGAAAAAGATGTGTCGAAGATGGAAAGTGATTCTTTGGTTTCCGTGTTTAGTTCCTACTGTGGAAAACGTGCTAATGAAAAGCGCTATCCGGATTNNGCCTATGGGAAAGATACCGAGTTTATTTTTTATTATTTGCATTTTTGTAATATATGTTTGCATTTTAACGGTAACTACAAGATATTTTTCTAACAAAAAAGGAAAACAGCAACTCATATGGAGTGTAATACCTGCGGTTTCCGTTGCTTTTGTTTTGGTGATATATTTACTTGGAGGAAGCACCAGAGTGGGAAATGTGCATTTGATGCATAACACCATTTTGGAATATTCTGAAGATTCATCTATTGCCAGAGGCACATCCTATATGACGGTTTGTAATCCGAATAATAAACCCTTTCATATGCTAATTCCGAATGGTATGAAAATATGGCAGCAGATGGGTATTGAGGATACCGATATTAGAACTCAGAAGGAAGATGAGCTGTTAAAGGCTACCGAGATTGATTATGCTAATAACAGTATTACTTTTAATGGATTTTCGGCCTTTGAATATGTTGATTTCTTAGGAAGTTTTCATTTGTTTCACAGTGGAAGTTATGAAGCGGATATTCGATGCTTTGATTATGATTATTCCGGTACCTTTACGAACAATATGGGACAAACCATAAAGAAAGCATGTTTTTTGGCAGGACGTAGACTTTATTATCTTGGTGACATTAAGGAGGGAGAGTCTGTTTACATTACTGAAAAAACGCCAAACACATTGTTACCGGATGCTACACAGATTAACGTAGACGGTATTGCAAAAACTTGGTTATCTTTTGGAGAAAAAGAAAGCCGGAACGAAAAAGGAGACGGTTATCTTTCAGCAGTTGCTTCGTATTTGGATAATGGTTCAGAGCAGAGAAATTGCATGGAACCAAAGGTAATGGGTATTATGGAAAAGCAGGATAGTATTTTAGGATATTGGAATGCAAAAGTGGTTGGGGCAACCATTAGTTCATTTGCTGTAAATGTGGACTATACCAGAGGAAATACCAGATTTGTATGTGATTTGGTTGGTGAGAGTGATAATTTCTGGAATTATGTGGATTCTGGAAATGAAAGTGAAGATGATAACGAAGTAGAATGTACCATTGCTGCAAACGAGAAAATTAAGAGTTTAAAATATCTGCAGAATGCAAATGAGCTTCGGGAGGGTAAAGAGAATTTTGAACAATCCAGTGGATTTAAGATTTTTGATGGAGAGATTCAGCTATATAATTACCGTACAAAAGCTTTTGAGACAGTGTTTAAAAAGTATGGTGATCAAATTGCAGGAGAGGAACTTGCTCCATATGTAAACAGGAAGCATTTGCGGATGCGTTATGTTTTGGACAATAATGGGGAGAATGATAATTATCTTATCTATAATGCATATCGTCCAATTATTTCTGCAGTTATGGAAGAAGGTGATAATTCGTGGTCGATGTAGTAGATTTGAAAAAAAATTATGGGAATTTTGTTGCATTAAATGGAGTGTCTTTTCATATTTCTGAGGGAGAAATGTATGGCTTTGTAGGACCAAATGGTGCAGGAAAAACTACCACCATGAAGATTATGGCAGGACTTCTTGCTGCAGATGGTGGAAGTGTGGAAATTGACGGTGTGGATATTTTAAGACACCCAAAAAAAGTGAAACAATTGGTTGGTTATATGCCTGATTTCTTTGGAGTGTATGACAATCTTAAAGTTAGCGAATATATGGAATTTTTTGCTTCTGTTTATGGGATTTATGGCAAAGAAGCAAGAAAAAGATGTCAGGAAAAATTAGATGTAGTTCATTTGCTGGAAAAGGAGGATTCTTTTGTAGATGTGTTGTCCAGAGGACAAAAGCAAAGATTATGTCTTGCAAGGTGTCTCTTATACCAACCGAAAATATTAGTGATGGATGAACCAGCTTTTGGTCTGGATCCAAGAGCCAGATATGAGATGAAAGAAGTACTTCGGGAATTGATGGATGGAGGAGTGACCATGCTTGTCAGTTCACATATTTTATCGGAATTATCTGAAATTTGTACCACGGTAGGGATTATTGAAGCAGGTAAAATGGTTGTAAGCGGAACGCTTGACGAAATTATGACGAAAGTTAACCAGTCAAATCCTATTGTTATGGAAGTGGTTGACGGATTGGAAAAAGCCATTGCGTTTTTAAAAGAGAAGGAAGATGTTGAAACGATTTCAACCAATGAGCAAAAGGTATATGTTGGTTTTCGAGGAAGTCAAAAAGATGAAGCATTGCTTTTGCAGGGACTTTTAGGGCAGGGAGTGTTGATTTCACAGTATGGAAGAGCTGAGAATAACTTAGAGTCCTTGTTTATGCAGATTACGGAGAAGGAAGAATAGGGTGAGTAGTATGAAAAATCCGGTATTATCAAAAGAATTACGAGCCACAGCAAGAAGACCAAGACTGGTTCTTGGATTATTTGTATTTAATACGGTGTTGGCGTTTATGGTAGTTGCAGTATTTCGCCTAAATTTTTATATTAGTGCATCTGAGGTTTCTTATTCCAACGTGATTCGCTTTTTTAGCTGGATAGAAATTGCAGAGTTTTTACTATTAGCATTTATTGTGCCGTCGTTGATGGCAGGTTCTATTGCGGGGGAACGGGAAAAACAGACATTGGATATTTTGCTTACCACACCAATGAGTACATTAACGATTATTGTTGGAAAACTACTGGCATCTACAGGGACTATATTGTTATTTATCTTTTCTAGTATTCCAATTATGTCGGTTGTATTTTTAATTGGTGGTGTTGGGCTTTTTGATATTGTATTGATTGTAGTGTATGCCTGTGTCTTTGCCATTTATATTGGAAGTATCGGTATTTTCTTTTCATCAATATTTCGAAGAACCATATTTGCAACCATAACGACTTATGGAGCATGTGTGTTTACCTGTGTGTTACCTTATGTTGCATACTGGATTGGTTATTGGATATATTTAAGTGGCGATGATGGGCTTTCTGATGGTTTTCAGGTGCCAGGATGGCTTATTTTGTTAGGATTGTTTAGCCCGGTAGATTCTCTTGTGAGTATGCTAAGCTACCAGATTGCAGGAAATACTTGGTATCGGCAAATCTGTCTTTTAAATATCAATGCGGATAGCTTTTGGCAGAGTGTAAATACAGGGGAGTGGATGTGTGTCAGTATGTTGCTTCAAATGTTAGTTGCTGCAGTGCTTATTTTAGCGTCAGCAAAGATTTTGGAGCCTGTAAAAGCAGGAAAAAAACATTGGAAAATAGAAGAAAAAAATGTATAATTTTAAGGTACATTTTAAAGAAAAGGAAGTGTTGAAATGAAAGATTTAACAAAGGGAATGCCCGCGAAAGTAATTCTTTTATTTGCACTTCCTTTGATTTTGGGAAATATTCTTCAGCAGGTATACAATCTGGCAGATGCAAAGATTGTAAGTGAGTATGCGGGGGAGATTTCTTTTGCGGCAATCGGGGCAACCATGGTTATCGTAAATCTCATGACAGGTTTTGTAAATGGACTTACCCAGGGGTTCGGAATATTAATCGCCAGATGTTTTGGGGCAAAAGATGAGATGCGAATGCGTAAGTTTATTGCAGGAACGGTGAAGTTGACGTTGATTGTGACAGTGCTTATGACTGTGATTGGTGAATTGGTAATCCATAATCTGCTGGTGCTTTTGAAGACTCCGGATACCATTCTTTATGAGGCGGAATTGTACATACGTATTCTTATTGGCGGATTTGTATGCAGTTGTGTATACAATATGCTGGCAAATATTTTGCGTGCAGTTGGTGACAGCAAAAGACCGCTTTATTGTCTGATGGGAGCTATAGTAATCAATATAGGATTAGATTTGCTCTTTATTCCGGTATTGCATCTTGGAATTAAAGGTGCTGCTATTGCTACCGTGATTTCACAGGGGATTGCAGCATTGTCCGTTGCTATGATTGTTTTGAAAAAATATAGAATGATTATTCCAAGAAGGAAGGAATGGAATCTTGATACAGACCAGTATCTAAATCTTTCCGTTTCTGGTTTGTCTATGGGATTTATGAATTGTATTGTAAGTTTTGGTACCATTATTTTGCAAAGTGGCATCAACGGTCTTGGAACGAATATTATTCAGGCACATACTGCCGGTCGAAAAGTGTTTGATGTGCTTATGGTGATGATTTTTACCGTAGGAATAGCCATGACAACTTATGTGAGCCAAAATCTTGGTGCCGGAAAAATAGACCGCGTGCGTCAAGGGGTAAGGCAGGCGATGATTGTAGAAACTGTTCTTACGACGCTGATGATACTTATTTGTTATACACTAGGGGGCAAAATGGTATGCTGGCTTGCCAGCAGTAGCGAGAAGGAAGTCATAGAACCTGGCGTTATGTACATACGTGTGGGGGTACTTTTCTTCTATGTGTTAGGGCCGTTGTTTGTACTTCGATGTTCTCTTCAGGGACTGGGAAGAAAAATCGTGCCGGTTGTTTCAAGTATTTTGGAATTGCTGGTAAAAATTGTATCGGTGTTATTTTTAGTGCCAAGATTACAGTATTTTGGAGTAGCATTAACAGAGCCCATTAGTTGGATTGTAATGACAATCTGGCTTGCAGTGGCATATATAAGATTGGATATAGACAATATTGTCAAAGGTGAGTAAAAAAGGCAAAAGGTATATGGAAAACACGCAATATATAGCGTTGTTTGGATACCTTTTGCCTTTTTATTCAGATGCGAAACCAAGCACCAAAGACTTGCGAGGGAAACTTGATTTAATAGGTGTTTTTATTGATATACGTAGGTGATAATTTCGAATACACAATTTTCTGACTGCTGTAAAGTCCGTAGTAACCGGAAAGCACATAGCTTATGGCACATGCAAAGCAATAGAAAATAAGTCCTTTTGCACCAAATAGCTCGATACTTAGAAACAGTGACGCAATCGGGCAGTTTACCACGCTGCAAAACATGGAAACCAAACCAACTGCAGTACCAAATATCGGATCAAAGCCGATGTAAGAAGCGATTACGCTTCCGCTTGTGGCACCGATAAAGAAGGATGGCACGATTTCTCCACCTTTAAATCCTGCACCTAATGTAATGGCTGTAAAAATAATTTTAAGAAGAAATGCTTCAGGTCTTGCAACTTTTCCTGATAAAGCCCTGGAAACTACATCCATTCCGGCACCGTTATAGTCATTTGTCTGCACCAATAAGGTAAGAACAACAATGATTAAACCACCTGCAGCGACACGTACAAATGGATTTTTAAATGTTTTCTTAAAAAATGTATGTGTGTTGTGAATGGTAAAACAAAATAACATACTGATAAAGGCACAAATACCTGCAATAATCATAACCTGAGTAATACTTGTGAGATTTAAATCCGGAATCTTTTCTAAAATATGAGCTTCCGAGCTGGAGTTGATACCTAAACAGTGAGATATGTGTAATGCTACCATGGATGAGAACAGGCAGGGAATAAATGCCACATAATAAAGTACACCTACACTGATAACTTCCATACTGAAAATTGTTGCAGTGATAGGGGTTCCGAACAGTGCGGAAAATACTGCGCTCATACCGCACATGGTAATAATGTGCATATCTTTAGGATTTAAGTGGAAGGCTTTTCCGACGGTAGAACCGAGGCTTCCTCCAATCTGCAATGCTGCACCTTCTCGACCAGCAGAACCACCAAAGAAGTGGGTGACTACTGTGCCAATAAAAATCAGGGGCGCCATACGAAATTGCAATGGTTTTTCGGTTCGAATAGACTTAATTACCCGGTTGGTACCACCGTCATCCAACATGTGACAAAGTTTGTATAGTCCGACGATGAAAAGACCGGCAACCGGCAATCCAAACACTAACTCCGGATGCTCGGTTCTTGTTGATGTGGCAATGGCTACACATTTATAAAATGCTGCTCCAATAAATCCGCATATTATACCTGTAATGATAGAACAAACCCCCCATTTTATGATAGATTTCATAAAATAGGAACCTAATCTTAGTTTTCGTTTTATTCGCATTTCTAAATTCTCGATATCAATTGTTGGTTTCATAGCTGCCTCCTATTTCAAATTAATCTGCTCCTACTATTATGATAACATAAATTTCTCCTAATTGTTGAAATAAAAAATGGAAAAAGTTTACAAAATGTGGTATAATAATGAAAAAGTGGGGAATTAGGGGTTTGGACAATTATATTTTGAATAAAATGTTTGTAATCAGGATAACAATCTTAAAAAACATTTGTATTTCGGTTTCGAATTTTATGAAGATGATAGTAAACCACGGGGGGGTGAGATGATGGAGTATACCAATTACATTGACAAGCTTTTACAGTCATTTAGTGATAATGCTTCTGCTAAATATATGTTTATCAAGCATTATAATACTATGGTTGTGCCTAGTAGTAAGCTTCATGATATTGTTATGAAGCCAAATAAAGATGCATGTCTGATGTTTTATGAATTTCCTATGCACATGATGCAGGGACCATTCTCGCCATTTTTGTCATGGATTAGGGAATTGTATTATAAGTATTATAAAAATGAGCAGACTCCGGAGGAATTTGTGGAGGCTGCCGGTGTATATTCCCTTGCTCAGGATATTTTTATCAGTTATATAAAATGTGGTCTGGGAAGACGAAAAGAATTGATTATGTTGCCGGAATTTTATTACGAGAGAGAACGTATGTTAAAATCCTTGGTGAGCATTTTCAGTTATATCTCTGAAAAGAGTACCCTTGTATTTTTCTTGGAAAAATTACATTTGGCAAATCAATCCTGTATACGGTTGTTGCATGAAATCATTAAATCTGAAAGTATAAAAAACATTCAGATTATTGGTATGTATAATGAGGTGTATCGTGCTCCAGAGTACATTTCAGAGGCGTGGAATGCATTTGTGGATACCATTGAAAAAAACAATTTACAGTATGAATGGAGTAACATAAATTCCGAAAATTCCATTGATGTTCAGGATGTGTTTATTCCACGTCAGGATTATGTGTTTAACTATTTGGAACAGGCTGAAAATATGGTGGAGTTTTTCTGTCTGGAAGATGGAAAGTATTATATGACGACTATTTTAGATAAGATTAATCAACAAACTATTGTGATGTCTTGTGAAGAAAATATTCGTTTTTATTATACATTTGCAAGAATTTTGCTGTTGTCCCAGGATTATACGAAGGCATTGCAGATGAGTGAAGCTATGGGAAGAATTGCAAAAAGGCTGAATGACAAGCAGTTGCTTTATGATTATTATATGCTTTCTGCTCTTTGTCAGTATGGCATGGACCAGTTGGAAAATAAAGTGGAATTGTATATTGGTGAGTGTAAAAGAATTGCAAAACAATTAGGAAATGAATATCTTTTGTTCAAGGCAGAGTGCGTGCGCGTGTTGTCAAATTTCAATTATTGGAGAGATGCATTTGAGGTTTATACCTCCTATAAGGTGGACGAAAAGTTTTTGGAAGATGCAGAACGTTTTGGATACCGTAATTTGGAAGCCCATCTTTGTGCATTTTATTTCGGAACAGGAAAAGGTGTAAAAGATAGAAAAGAGGAAAAAAAGTATTTTCAAAAAGCTCTTGAAATTGGAAAAGAACTTGATAATATTGAATTTTTAATCAGTGCACACACATTTCGAATTGTGGCAATTTCCGGTGACGGAGAATACGAAGAAATGGAGCAGTTGTATCGGAATAAGATTAAACTGCTGGAAGTTGATAATAAATTGATTCGTAAAGTGCATACTTACAATGGCCTTGGATATATTTCCGGTGTAATGGAGCGTTACCAGCAGGCAGAGGAATCTTTTGCAAACAGTTTGGTAGATGCTTTGAAGCTCAGGGATGCAAAGGAAGTTGCTATCACTCTTTACAACAGTGGTGTTAATAAGATGCTGGCAAGGGAATATCAGGAGGCCTCGGATGATTTTTCACTGGCATTACAGGTAATGGAAATGATGCGTTATCATACGCTTCATGTATGTGAACGATCTAAGATTTATAGTCTTCTTGCGTATTGCTATTTTAAAACCGGTGATGAGTATGTTTGCTATCGAAGCTTGAATTTGGTGGAAACTTATATCAGTCATTTGGCAAATATTAAAGATGAGGATAAATATACCCATTGGAATGGTACTTTGTTCATGTATTATTTAACCCATGCTGCCATGTGTACACTGGATGAGAATTACGAAAGAGCAGAAGAATACTTTGAAAAAGCAAACTTTCACCAGGAAGCTGACAAAGGGTATGATTTCTTTAACTACCCAATTTATGTGGTGGAAAGAGCAAAGTATTATGATGCACTTAATATGAAAGAAGAAAGGAAACAACTTCTGGAGGAAGCATTGGATTATTGTACCAGTCATGGATACCATAGTCGGTATAAATATTTACTTCAGGTTCTTGAGAAAAAACATTCCAGAGTGCGTAAAGAAACATTTCCACAAAGGCCTGTTTCAAAGGAACAGATTCTTGAGATTATTGGCAGTATTGCCATTGAACGCGATTTGGAAATGAATAAAAAAGATATTGATTTTATGGGTATGTGGCAGGATATGATGAACAAAAAAATGGATGCGGATCAATTACTTTCACAGGCAGTAACGGTTATGAAGAATTATTTCAATCTGGATGGTGTGGTAATGCTTCATGGTAATCGAAAAAATCTAGAATTTATGTACGTTGACGTGCCAAAGAGCAATGGTAAGGATACCTATGTGACAGATACGATTCAAAAGTGGGATGATTTGCAGCTTGAGAAAGTCATGGAATACTTTAAATATAACAAAAGACCAATCCTTATTAATCGAATTGACAAAGGATTTTTGGAGTATAAGGAATTGACTACTCTTATGGACATCAATCATATCATTACATTGTTTGCATATCCGGTTGTTTCTATAAAAAAAGAAGTGGAAAGTGTTCTTTTAGCATATGTGGAAATGAGAAACAATTACATTGCAAATAAATATCTGCTTCAGGAACATGATTTTACAATTCTTAAGTTTTTCTGTAGTCAGTTGTATGTTTCTTTGGAACGACTGGAAAATATGGAACTGATCAAACGAATGAACAGCCAGTTAAGCGATATGGCGGTAACTGACCTTTTGACCGGTTTGTATAACAGACAGGGATTTGAGAAACGTGTGATGGAGGAGCTTGAGAAGGAACCGGTAAAAAATATCATTATTTATCTGGATTTGGATAATTTCAAATACTACAATGATACTTTTGGACATGAGTTGGGTGATTATGTGTTGACGCAATTTGCACAGCTTTTGGATCATGTGGTAGATGAAATCGGCTATGCCGTAAGATACGGTGGTGACGAATTTGTGTTGATATTAAGGGATAAAGACATTGAATTTGCAAAAAAAGTTGCGAAAAATATCATTTTCATGATGAAAGATAGTTTCTCTACAACCATTCAAAAGAAAATTGGTATGGATGTGATTATTCCAAGAGAACGAATGTTGTCTTGTTCCATCGGTATTTCAGAATGCATGAGTGACAACAAAGAAGCAATCTTAGAAGCTTTGAATAAGGCAGATAAAGGACTTTATTATGTAAAGAAAAATACTAAGAATGGTTATGTGGTTTGGGATGAATTAAAATAGGTAAAAATTTCCAGTATTATTTTCTGAATATGAGCCATAATAAGATTACGATAAGGCACAGCAAATCGCCTTGTCGGGAAACAATGTTAACCGCAGGAGGTGTGAATTATGGCAAGTAACAATTCAGGAAGAATGGAAGTTCCTAACGCAAAGGATGCTATGGATCGTTTCAAAATGGAGGTTGCTGACGAATTAGGAGTACCTTTATCAAACGGTTATAATGGTAACCTAACAAGTGCTCAGAATGGTTCTGTCGGCGGCGAGATGGTTCGTCAGATGATTAAGAAACAGGAAGAGGAAATGTCGGGTAAGAAGGATCAGTAATGGTTCAAGTAAGAAGAGAGTGCCATAAGGTGCTCTCTTTTTATGTTATTAAAGAATGCAATGTATTTTCGGGTTTAGCCCACGACGGTCCTACATTGACGGTCGGAATTGTGCATGATACAATTAGGCGTAACGCATTGTCAGTAGACATGCTTTGTGACAGTTTGGGGAGCAGGAGGTTATATCTATGAATAAATGGAAAGAAAGCTTTTTTTATAAATTTCCCACAGGAATGTTGCTTTTATTAAGTGTATACATAGCAGGAATTTCACTAGTAACTATGGGAAATCAAAAAGAAAGGATGAATGGTGGATGTTGTCCCATCTTTTTGATACTTCCCGGGGGAGTTTTGTTATTTGCACTTATTCTTTATGTTGCAAAAAAAATAAAAGATTCCAAGCATGATTTCCTATTTGGGGTAAGTGGTTTTTTCATTATTTTGTTTGTTCAGTTGTTTATTGTTCTATGTGTGGCGAAAATATATCCCATTACAGATTCTTTTCGCACCTTAGATGAGGCGGTGGCCATGCCATTACAAAATGGACTGCTTGATAATTCGGAAGGTTATTATGCACATTATACAAATAACTATTTGTTTACTATTTTGATGTACTATGCTTTTTTTATTGCAAGATGGCTTGGGATACCTTACGTTTCGTTTGCTACAGCCTTAAATATCTTCGCTATCGATTTGGCGATTCTTTTAGGTTATTTTATTGTTAAGCAATTGTTTGGAAGGAAAGGTGCAAATAGATATCTGTTTGTTACGATGTTATCTCCGACAACCTATGTATTTGTGTACTATACGTATACCAATACTTTTAGTATGCCGTTTATTTTAGGAATAATATTATGCGGCTTGAAAAAAGGCATACCATCCAAAGTTGGTTTTATTGTCTTAAGTATAATTGGGTATGATGTGCGACCAACAACGGTATTTGCAACTATTGCCATTTTGGTATATTGGGCAGTCAACGTAAACAAATCCCATATAAACAAAAAGAATATACTGACGTTAGGCTGCTTGTTACTTATGGGGGGAATGTTACTTTTTACAGAAAAATCCTTTATAAAAGCGCATCTTGTAAATCCTCATAATACCAAAGGTTTTCCAATGACCCATTGGATCATGATGGGGTTACACGACACAGGAACATATAATCCTGGAGATTACAAATTAACGGCATCAAAAGAGGGAAAAGAGAAAAAAATAGCTGCAAATCTGCAGGTGATTCAAAAAAGGGTAAAAAAATTAGGAATCACCGGAGTTGCAAAGGTATATCTCATTAAGGTGGGAAGAGATTGGGCAGTTGGAACAGATGATTTTCAGGTTCACAATAATAGTGATGCAAATTTTTCACGTTTCTATGAGAGTATATTTGGAACAAATAATACATGGTTGCTTCTTTATTGCCAGATGTTTCGATGCGTGACCTTTGTGTTTATCATTGCCATGTTAATTCGAATGCTTTTTTCTTCAGAAGGGATAGAACAAAGAATTGTTTTTATTATGGCGCTGTTAGGAATCATTTTGTTTTTAATGATGTGGGAGACAAGCAAAAAGTATTCCATCTGTTACACACCAATTTTGATGATAATGATGCAATGTGGAATTGATGACGTATGTACATGGATGGAGCGGTTAAACATTGAATATCTTTATAAGTATTTGAAACCGGGAAGGTTAAAAAGGTATGCGGTAATAGGGGGGGGCTTTATTTGTTTATGTATGGTTGTAATTGTGGTTATGAGGAATCCATTTCCTTTGGAGCAAAAACCTTACGAAAAGAAAATTATTTTTCGGGCACCTAGTACAAGATATTTTTCTATGGATAAATTAAAAGAAAAGGATATTTGTCAGATATTGGACATTAAGAAAAAATTTGAAATTATAAAATTATATGCGAAAAAAGGAAAGGCAAAAGGGGATGGATGTGNNAGGACAAATGGGGATTGTTCCTATGCAAATATTTCATATGAGGAAGGAAAAATATTGGAAAGATATGAAAACTCCCAGTTGTATTTTGGAAAAAAGAAAATGGGAACTTCAGCCTTGTCTGTCAGTGTCTATGATCTGTATTCGTAGGGGTTGTTAGGTAAAGACTGTAATTTAAAAAAATATTGTGGTGGTCGGTTTAAAATAGACCACCACAATATTTTTTTATGTAATAGGAAATTGCGATGCAATTTCCTATTACATAAAAAACGCTCCGCGAGGNNAGTTAATTGCTGCGCAATACCGCGGTCGCGCTAGAGTTTTGCAAGCAAAACTCTTTGTTCAACCTTAGGACACCTGTTACATCAGAAAGAGGTTACCTATTTATTTAGTTTAAATTTACTAACGATTTCTTCCAATTCTCCCGCAATCTTTTGCTGGTTATCGGACATATCATTTACTTCATCAACTACATCTGCTACATCATCCACCGCTTGTAAGATATTTCCGCTGACTTCTGATGTTTCCTGAGAAGATTCTGCAATGCTTTGGATGGCATCTGTCACTTCGTGCATAATATGAGTGATTCCATCTGCCATGTTGGAAATCTTGTCGGCACTTTGGGCAAAATATTCGGCGTCTTTTCCGTATTGATTTGCTGTTTCAACAAATGCTGCATAATCAGGCTGTACCCTGTCTTGTACGAAGGATAACAAGTCTTTTGCATCGTTTGATAAATTTTTGAAAGCAATTTGTACTTCGCCGATAGTTTTTTGAATTTCATCAACTGCAGAAGCGGTTTCTGATGCAAGATTTCCGATTTCTGAAGCAACAACTGCAAAACCTTTTCCCTGTTCCCCGGCTCTGGCAGCTTCGATGGAAGCGTTGAGGGCTAACAGGTTAATCTGTTCTGCAATTCCTGCGATTACTTTTGCCATTTCTCCAATGTTAGCTACAACCTTGGAATTTTCAATACTTACTTCTAATTGTCGTTCAAACTGACCGGACAGATTAATTGCAACTTCTTGTGATTCTTTGGTGGTAGTACCAAGAGTGTCGGCACGTTTTTGGATTTCAGCAGACATGTTTTTATTATCCATTGTTTCCTGATTAAGGAAGCCGACAGAGGCTGCAACTTCTTCTACACTGGCATTTACCTCTTCGGTAGCGGCACTGGATGATAAAGTAGCCTCGTTGATGGTTGACATAGATTTTTGGATATTTTTAAAACCATCAAGCAAAATGCTGGAAGAAGTTTTTAACTTTTCACTGGAATCATTAATATGTATTGAATGCTCCGAAATGTTTTTAATTACCGTACGGTTGCTTAGGTACATGTCGTTCAAGGCATCGCCCATCAATCCTAATTCATTGTTCTGTGTTACAGTTAGTGGCTCCAAAGTAAAGTCTCCCTCGGAAAGTGATTTTGAAAAACCACAAACTTTTTTAATGGATTTTGCAATGTTATTTACCTGTAACAGTACAATGACAATGGTTAATGCTAATGTGATAATTGAAATAATCACCATGAATAATACGAGTTTTTTCACAGGTTCCTGTAATTCGCTTTGTGACATTTGAACGATAACGGTCCATTTTACTGTTTCTAACGTTTGGAAATATGCGGACTGTTTTGTACCTTCGTGGTCTTTGTAAATGGCATCGCCTTTATCACCACTCATTACTTTTTTTCCGAAATCATTAAATTCGCCACCAAGATTCTGAATATTTTCTGCAGCTTGTATCTTATCGCTATCCACACCACCAAGTAATACACCACTTTCTGTAATCATCATGGCTTTACCTGTGTCACCAATGGAAATATCGTCAATCATTTTCTGTAATGTGGAGATTTCAATATCTACAGAGATACATCCTAAATAGTTGGAACCATCACGAATTGGCATGGTACAAGTAGACATGATAAGACCTGATGTTTCATCGTAATATGGATCTGTTAAAATTGCCTGTCCATCGGATGCTTCTGCAATTGTATAGTATTCCTGATTAAAATAATCATACTCTGCATTACTGTAATCATAGGTTGTAACAATATTGCTACCATCCTTATAAATGTATGGTCCTACGTATTGTTGTTTTTTGTCGTAGGCGTATGGCGCAAACCAGATACCACTTCCAAGTACCATATCATTGTCTGCAACAATTTTTTTTAGTGTACTTTCGTATTGGTCTAGCGTTTCATAAGTATAGCTGGTCGCCACCATATCGGAAATTGTTGTAGCGGTGCTTTTTATGACGCGTAATTTGGCATCAAGTTCATGAATTCGTGCGTCAAGATTAGCTTCCATAATTTCCGTATTTTGGTCTTCTGCCATGTCGTAGCAGGAATATGCAGAATACGCAGTAAGTATTACCATGGCTATAACGATAACGGAAAGTAATGAAGCAAGCATTTGCCTGCGGATTTTTCTGTTCCTCTTTTTTTCGCTCATTTTTAGCGCCCCCCTTTTTAGAATGTTCTCTTGGCATCTATGAAAAGACTTCGAGAGAACATATATGAATTAATGTACATCTCAAACTTATTATACCATAAATGGGGATAATTGGAAAGACGTTTTGTGTGGAAAGAAGTGATGAATGGTGTTATAATGTCTTTAAAAATGTTATCAGCAGATGTGTTCACATAAGTTGTAACAGTTTAGTTGCTTTTAAAGGAGAAAATAAGTAATGGTTGCTGGTGCAACAAAACATAAATATGTTCTCTTGAAATTATGGTATAAGGAGTACTCCAAGAGAGCATAAATATAAAATGGAGGAAGAATCATGGGTAAATATTTTGGTACAGATGGATTTCGTGGAGAGGCAAATGTAGGACTTAACGTAATGCATGCGTTTAAAGTAGGACGTTTCCTCGGACATTATTATGGAAAAGATCATAAAGCAAGAATTGTCATTGGAAAGGATACCAGACGTTCCAGCTACATGTTTGAAGATGCTTTATCAGCAGGTCTTACTGCAAGTGGAGCGGATGTATATTTGATTCACGTTACGACTACACCTAGTGTGTCGTATGTAGTTCGAAGCGAAGATTTTGACTGTGGAATTATGATTTCAGCTAGTCATAATCCATATTATGACAATGGAATCAAGATTTTAAATGGTTTGGGACATAAGTTGGAGGCGGAAGTTGAGCAACTGATTGAGGAGTATATTGATGCACCGGAGGATACCATTCCTTACGCTACAAAAGATCAGATTGGTCGTACTACCGATTATATTGTAGGACGTAACCGTTATGTAGGATACCTGATGAGTCTTGCTACAAAGTCATTTAAAGATATGAAGGTGGGACTTGATTGTTCCAACGGATCGTCTTATGAAATTGCAAAGGCAGTATTTGACGCTCTTGGAGCAAAAACATACGTAATCAATAATCATCCGGATGGAACAAACATCAATATGAACTGCGGTTCTACCCATTTGGAAGTATTGCAGCAGTTTGTAAAAGAAAAACAGTTGGATGTAGGATTTGCTTTTGACGGCGATGCAGACCGTTGTCTTGCAGTAGATCATTTGGGAAATGCGGTAGACGGAGACTTGATTTTGTACGTTTGCGGAACTTACTTAAAGGAAAAGGGCGAGCTTGCCAACAATACAGTAGTTACTACCGTTATGTCAAATCTCGGTCTTTACAAAGCTTTTGACAAGAAAGGTATTTCCTATGAAAAGACAGCCGTTGGAGACAAATATGTATATGAAAATATGATGCAGAACGACCATATTATTGGTGGTGAGCAGTCAGGACATATTATTTTCAGTAAATATGCGGCAACAGGTGATGGTATCTTAACTGCACTTATGATTATGGAAGTTATTTTATCAAAGAAAACTACTTTGAATGATTTGACACGTGAAGTAACTATTTTCCCACAGTTGTTGGAAAATGTCCGTGTGACGGATAAAAATGCAGCTATGTCTGATGCGGAAGTTTTAGCAGAAGCGAAAAAGGTGGAAGAAGCACTTGGAGACGACGGAAGAATTCTTCTTCGTCAAAGTGGTACAGAGCCTTTGGTTCGTGTAATGGTGGAAGCTGAGACGGACGAACTATGTGCGAAATACTGTAAACAGGTGGCAGACATCGTAAAAGCCAAATATGGCGCATAGTTGAGAGGTTATTTGGAGGATTATCGTGTTAAGATGAAAAAAGCGAGTGATGACTAAAAATATATGTTTTAAAAAAGAAGAGAGTATGGTTAAACACATTAACCATACTCTCTTCTTTTGTTCACAGGATAATCACAATTTTTACACAACCCTTTCACAACTCATACACAACCAAAACACAGATTTATATTATCATTTTTATAACGGTTGAAACATAACTGATTGTTTGATGGTAGAACAAATAATTCTCGTAAAAAGAGAATTTTGAAAAGGAAAGGGATGGACTATGAGAAAATTCAAGAGAAAACTTACGAAAAAGAAAATTTTTGTATCAGGAATTGCACTGTTGTTAGTCGGTGCTTTAGGAACCGGATTATTTGTTTGGAACAGTAGAAATTCTGTTGACCGGATTGTGATGGGAAAAACATTTGCAAATACTATTCGTCTTGAAAAACAGGATTTAGTCACATCCATAAGTGCTACAGGAACCATTGAAAGTGCAAAGCAGGCAACGGTTTCAGCTAGTGTTCAAAATGTTACGGTAAAGAAATGGAACGTATCTGTAGGAGATACCGTAAGCGAAGGCGATGTGTTGCTGGTATTTGATCTTTCGGATTTGAAAGAAAGCCTTTCTGAAGCAAAAGAAAATCTTTCCGATGCAAAAGAGGAAGCAGCAGAGAGCGTAGCGGAAGCTGAGGAAAATCTTTCAGATGCCAAGGAAGAATACAATGACAGCATTGATACACAGGCTTCGAAAGTAAGTAAAGCAAAAACTGCATGGACGGATGCAAAAGCAGAAGTGACAGCGTTACAGAAAAAGATTAAAAGTGCATCGGCAGAAGAGAAAAAAGCATTGCAGGAGGAACTTACAAAAGCACAAGAGGCAGTGAGTCAGGCAAAAAGTAGTTATGAGTCAGCGCTTCAGGAACAAAAGAGTGCAAAAAAACAAAGTGCTTCCAGCGTAAAGCAGGCAGAAAAAGAATTAAAAAATACGAAATCCCAGACAGCAAAATCAGTGAAGGAAGCAAAAAAACAAGTAGAAGAAATACAGGAACAGATTGATAATTGCAGTGTAACAGCACCAACAGACGGTGTGGTTACATCCATCAGTGTCAGCGAAGGAGATATTTATAGTGGTGGAGCATTGGCTGTAATTCAAAGTACAGATGATTTACAGGTAACTTCTTCTGTGGATGAATATGATATCAATGATGTGGCAGTAGGACAAAGAGTTGTGATTTTAACAGAAGCAACCGGTGATGATGAATTGGAAGGTGAGATTACTTTTGTGGCACCTTCGAAAGACAGCACAAGCAGCGTAAGTTCCAGCAGTTCTTCTAACAGTGCAGGAATGAGTGGAAATAGCAGTTCAACAAGCAGTTCTTCCGGATATGAGATTGTTATTTCCGTAAAAAGTGTTGATGAACGTTTAAAACTTGGACTTACTGCAAAATGCAGCATCATTAAAGAAGAAGTAGATGATGTGTTTGCTGTACCATATGATGCAGTACATGAAGACCAGGACGGAACAAAATATATTTATGTAGATGAATCGGCAACAAATGAAAGACCTGGATTTGGCAGTGAAGATGCTTCAAGTGAGTCTGGTGACTCAAATTCAGACAGTCAAAGTAAGTCTGACAGCACAAATTCAGAAGTGGCAAATGGTACAGACAGTAAAAATGCAAATAATTCTTCAGATACTTTAGAAGAAAACTATACAAAAGTTACGGTAGAAGTTGGTATGGAAAGTGATTATTACATAGAAATTTCCGGAGATGACTTAAAAGAAGGAATGAGAGTTGTTATTCCAACGGATGAGACAGAAACAAAGAGCGACAGCAAAGACAGTGACAGCGCTTTATCAAGCCTATTTGGCGGAGGACATAGCGGTCAGATGGGTGACATGGGTGGCGGAGCTCAAGGAGGTCCGGGAGGTAACCCACCATCTGGAGGCGGGAGATAAATGGTAATAAAAAGATATTTAATCATTTATGTTGCAAAGGATGATGCGAGTACGAATTGGGGGTTCTTGAAGGTGTTTTCCAAAAGAGAACCCAAAGTACAGAACGGAGGTCTACATGGAACAAACGGTAATTGATTTAAAAGGAATTGTAAAACGCTTTTACGTGGGACAACCAAATGAATTGGAAATATTGCACGGTATTGATTTACAAGTGCAGCAAGGAGAATTTGTATCTGTAGTAGGCGAATCAGGTTCTGGAAAAAGTACGTTAATGAACATCATCGGAGCCTTGGACAGACCTTCCGAAGGCACTTATGTGTTAGGTGGCAGAAATGTTGCAGATGCAAAAGATAAAGAATTATCTGAAATTCGAAATAAGAAAATAGGATTTGTATTTCAGACCTACAACTTAATTCCCCGTACTACTGCTTTGGCAAATGTGGAACTTCCTATGTTGTATGCGGGAGTGAAGAAATCAGAACGGACAGCCAGAGCAAAGGAACTTCTTCAAATGGTGGGTATGTCTGAACGAATGACTCACAGACCGGATGAATTGTCCGGTGGTCAGAAACAGCGTGTGGCAATTGCCAGAGCTATGGCAAACAATCCGGATATTATCTTAGCGGATGAGCCTACAGGAGCTTTGGACAGTCAGACCGGTCGAGTGATTATGGATATTTTTCAGAAATTACATAAGGAACAGGGAAAAACCATTGTGTTAATCACGCATTCTAATGAACTGGCAGATGAAACAGAGCGTATCATCACCTTGAAAGACGGAATGGTGGTAGGAGAAAGAAAGGGGAGTTTGTCATGTTGATTTTAGAAAATATTAAACTTTCTTTTCAGGCGCTTCTTGCAAATAAAATGCGCTCCCTCCTTACTATGCTTGGTATTATTATTGGTATTGGTTCCGTAATCGGAATTATGACGGTAAGTTCTTCCTTAACTTCTTCCATTTCCACTTCTTTTCAGGAAATGGGTGCAAATAACATAACTGTTGGACTGAAACAGGTGAGTGAAGAAACGGAAACTTATTCCAACGGAATGAAATTTGGAAGTATGGGACGAACATCTTCCATTGATGAGGACGACCGAATTACGGATGAAATGTTAAGTGAATTAAAGAGTACATTTTCTGATGAAATTGATGCAATTTCAGTCAGTGAGAGTGTTGGAAGCGGAAGCATCGTATCCGGAGAAAACAGTGCAAGTATTTCTATTACGGGAATTAACGAGGAATATTTTGAAAGTGATGATGTGACGCTTTTAGCAGGAAGATACATTACGTCGGAGGATATTTCCGGCAATAAAAAAGTAATCATGATTTCTGATTTGGCGGTAGACAATATTTTTGACGGAGATACAGAGTCGGCATTGTGGCAGAAAATCAGCGTGGAAATTGACGGAGAGTACACATATTACTATGTGGTTGGTGTCTATGAGTATGAGTCAAACAGTGAATTTTCATCTTCTTCAGATGAAGATACTACCACAAGTGCTTATATTCCGATATCTACCGGAAAAGAGCAGCTGCACAGTGATGACGGTTACGAGAAATTTACGGTAGTAACGGCTACGACAGTAAGCAGTGTATCGGATTTTGCAGACCAGATTGAACGGTTTTTCCAGACTTATTATAACGATAATGAAGATTATGAGATTTCCACTACAACAATGGAATCTATGACAGAGTCAATGACCAGTATGATTGAAACTGTATCCATTGCCATTGCATTTATTGCAGGAATATCTCTTTTGGTAGGTGGAATTGGCGTAATGAACATTATGTTGGTATCCATTACGGAACGAACGAGAGAAATCGGTACAAGAAAGGCCTTAGGAGCGAAGAACGGTTCTATTCGGGTACAGTTTATTGTGGAATCAATGATCATGTGTCTCACAGGCGGAATTTTAGGAATACTCCTTGGCTTTGGTATTGGAGCTGTGGCTTCAGAAATCTTAGGTTATTCGGCAACCGTGCCTGTAGTAGCAATTCTTGTATCGGTAGGATTTTCAATGGTGATTGGTTTATTCTTTGGATATTATCCAGCAAATAAAGCAGCGAAAATGGATCCGATTGAAGCACTCAGATATGAGTAAAAATAAATGAAAGAAGCCATACTTTGGTGGAAATCAAAGTTATGGCTTCTTTTGTGTTATAAAAATTATGATGTAATTTTCCTAAGAATTTTACCAATCCCGACGGAAGAACAAGATAGAAATAGCTGTGCGTCGTTTAGGCTCATCCGAGTCAGGAATTGGTGATTTTGGCTTTTGTGTTTCCTTCGGCAATAATAAATGCAGGTTTGTACTACTTCCAGTTGCTGAACCACCAGAACCTGAAGAACCGGTTGCGGCTCCGGGACTTGCAGTTACTGCACTTGGACTTACGGTAGTTGATGCCGTAGGAGTAGGAGTGACAGTTCCAGTTGTTGCACGTGGTGTAACTGAAGCTGTTACCGTAGGTGCAGGTGATACAGAAGCTGTTGCTGATACCGTAGCCGTAGGAGTTGCTGAAATTGTCGGTATTGGTGAATATACTGCAATTGTTGGCATTGGTACACTGGTTGGTGCATCCGTTACGGTTGGTATTGCTGTAAGAAACGGCGGTACCTCTGTTGGAAGATTTGTAGGATCGGCTGTAAAGTATATATAACCAGGATCCGGTTTTGGTGTAGGTGTAGGCGGATGCCAAGTAGTTGGGTGATCTGTGACTACATACGGTTTCGTTGTTTTTGTCACACCAGGGTATGTATTTTCGTCATATACGATAATTTGACATACAAGGACAAACGTATATGTTTTCTTTTTATAAACGTATTTTACTTTTGCGGTAACAGTAGTCTTTCCGATTTCGTATGTTCTTACAAGGGCTGTATAAGTACTTTTCTTCTTTACTTTCGCAATTTTTGAATTTGAAGATGCCCAAGACAAAGATTTAATCTTTGTATTCTGTTTGTTTACTTTTATGAGAGCCGTGTTACCGATATAAACATCACGTTTTGAAGTCATGGTTGGCTCTGATTTTTTTGCTGCCAAAGTGTCAGTCGAAAATATGGTCACATTTAGGCTTATAATTAGAATACAAACTAGTATTTTCTTTAAATGTTTCATATAAGTACCTCCTGATTTTAATGTTCTCTCAAAGTTCTTGTATAAAAGCTCTGGGAGAATATTTCAAAAAATGATGAAGGATTATCTCGTCAAATGCATTAATCTTTCATAATAGAAAACTCTACATATGTTATATCGAAAAAAATAGTGGGACGGTTCAGTTTTAAGGTTGAATATGTGCAATTTGCATGATAAATTGAGTTGAAAAAATACAAAATGCACATAAGTAATTGGTGGTGAAAAGAATCCAATTAATACCAAACTGTGAGGCGGATAAAAATGAAAGAAACGGAGAATATGATTATAAGCGTATCTTTGAAGAGTAAGCGTTGACTAACAAGGTTGGATTTGTAAAAAAAATAAAAAAAATAAAATTTTTATAGTTGGTATATGGAAAAATGTGTTATAATATCATGGTGTTTCGCTGAGTGAAAAGGAGAGGAAAAATGATTAAAGTAGTAAAAGGTGATATTACAACATTAGATTCTGTTGGCGCTATTGTTAATGCAGCAAATACTTCATTACTGGGTGGCGGTGGCGTTGATGGGGCCATACATAGGGCTGCGGGACCACAGTTGTTAGAAGAGTGTAGAACTCTTGGAGGATGTGAGGTCGGAGAAGCTAAGATGACAAAGGCATATGATTTGCCTTGTGAATATGTTATTCATACGGTGGGACCGGTTTGGAACGGTGGAGGAGCGGAAGAAGCAGAGCAGCTTGCAAACTGTTATTACAATTCTTTGAGTTTAGCAGCAGAAAATGGAATTCGTAAGATTGCATTTCCAGCCATTTCCACAGGGGTATTCAGATATCCGCTTCAACAGGCAGAACGAATTGCGGTACGCACGATATATCGCTATCTGGAGGCGAACCCTAAAACTATGGAAGAAGTAGTTCTTGTGGCATATGATGATGAAATGAAAAAGATTATTGAAGCAGAGATAGACGCGGCAATCGCGTTATAAGAAAAGGAACCAGCAGAAAGGTTGAGGAGTATGAAACGTATTGCAAGTTTTACGGTGGATCATTTGAAATTGTTCCCCGGTTTATACGTATCAAGAAGAGATGAAAAAAATGGATGTGTCATCACTTCCTTCGATATGAGAATCACAGCACCAAACAGAGAACCGGTGATTGATATGCCGGCACTTCACACCATTGAACATTTAGGTGCAACATATTTGAGAAATAGTGATAGAAAAGATGAGATTGTGTACTTTGGACCAATGGGGTGTCGTACCGGATGTTATATTGTAATGTTTGGTGATTTGACATCCGAAGATATCTTGGAACTTGTGCTTTCTATGTGTCAGTTTATTATTGACTTTGAGGGTGAAATTCCGGGGGCAGCACCGGAACAGTGCGGCAATTATTCCGAGCAGAACCTGAATATGGCAAAGTACTATATAAAGAAGTACAAAGAAGAGTTAGAAAAAAACAAACGATTTACATACACGATGCTATAAGATTAAAGTAGAGCCTAGGCTCTACTTTTTTATGTAATAGGAAATTGCGATCGGAAGCTGTTTTTAAGCGGTCAGCGTTCGCCAAGGGAAAACTGTGCTGTCTTGACAATATATAGAAGTAAAGAGTATACTGAAAGATAATTGGGAATTGAAGACGCAAGGCGTTTTCGTTCTATAGTAATGAAACAAAGGAGAGTTTTGAGCATGGAATTTAAAGTAGCAGTGATCAAGGGCGATGGAATTGGTCCTGAGATTGTAACAGAAGCGCAGAAGGTATTGGATAAAGCAGGAGAAAAGTTTGGTTTTTCTCTTTCTTACACAGATGTATTGATGGGCGGATGCTCAATTGATGCTTGTGGAGAACCATTGACAGATGAGGCCATTGCAACATGTAAAGCAAGCGATGCAGTATTGTTAGGAGCCATTGGTGGAAACACAAGTACATCTCCATGGTATAAATTAGAGCCTTCTAAGAGACCGGAGGCAGGACTTTTGAAACTTCGTAAGTCTTTGAACTTATTTGCAAATCTTCGTCCTGCATATTTGTATGACGAATTAAAGGGAGCATGTCCTCTTAAGGCTGAAATCACAGAAGGTGGTTTTGATATGATGATTATGCGTGAACTTACCGGAGGATTGTATTTCGGTGCTCGTAAAACCGTAGAAGAAAACGGCGTTTTGAAGGCGTATGACGAACTTACATATGATGAAAATGAAATCCGCAGAATTGCTAAGCGTGGTTTTGACATTGCTATGAAGAGAAATAAAAAGGTAACTAGCGTAGATAAGGCAAATGTACTTGACTCTTCAAGACTTTGGAGAAAAGTTGTAGAGGAAGTTGCCAAGGATTATCCGGAAGTTTCTTATGAGCATATGTTGGTTGACAACTGTGCAATGCAGCTAGTACGTGATCCAAAGCAGTTCGACGTTATTTTAACAGAGAATATGTTTGGAGATATTTTGTCAGATGAGGCATCTATGGTAACAGGTTCTATCGGTATGTTGTCTTCTGCTTCATTAAACGAGACAAAGTTTGGATTATACGAGCCAAGTCATGGTTCTGCACCTGATATTGCGGGAATGGACAAGGCAAATCCAATTGCTACTATTCTTTCAGCAGCTATGATGCTTCGTTTCTCATTTGATTTGGATGAGGCAGCAGATGCCATTGAAGCAGCAGTTAAGAAAGTGCTTAAGGATGGATATAGAACAGTTGATATTATGTCTGAGGGAAAAACTCAGGTTGGAACAGTAAAGATGGGTGATTTAATCTGTGAGCGTATTTAGTTTATTTAAAAAAGGTGATCAACAAAAAAAGAGAGCCTGCTTTTATGAAAAGTGGGAGAAAAACGGAAGATATTATGTACGTTTTAAGACGATAGAGGAAGAGGAACTTCTTGATTTTGAAGTGATGCATGAAGTTTTTGTCGAATTAAAGGCTGGATTAGAGGGTAAACTCACTTATGCAGGTAACAGATTTATAAAATTTAAGTGGGAAAAATAAGAAAAAGAAAGGAAAATAACATTATGAAGAGTGATGCAGTAAAGAAGGGCATTGCAACAGCACCACAGAGATCGTTGTTCAATGCATTGGGATTAACAGAAGAAGAATTACAGAAACCATTGGTAGGTATCGTAAGTTCATACAACGAAATCGTACCAGGACACATGAATATTGATAAAATTGTAGAAGCAGTTAAAATGGGAGTTGCCATGGCAGGCGGTACTCCAATCGTATTCCCTGCAATTGCCGTATGTGACGGTATTGCCATGGGACACACAGGAATGAAATATTCTTTGGTAACAAGAGATTTGATTGCTGATTCTACAGAATGTATGGCACTTGCTCATCAGTTTGACGCTCTAGTTATGGTACCAAACTGTGACAAGAACGTACCTGGACTTTTGATGGCAGCAGCCAGAGTAAATGTACCAACCGTATTTGTATCTGGTGGTCCTATGCTTGCAGGTCATGTACAGGGACATAAGACAAGTTTGTCTAGTATGTTTGAGGCTGTTGGAGCACATGCAGCAGGAAAACTTGACGAAGAAGGCGTGCAGGAATATGTAAATCACGCTTGTCCTACTTGTGGTTCATGTTCAGGAATGTACACAGCAAACTCAATGAACTGCTTAACTGAAGTTCTTGGTATGGGACTTCCAGGAAATGGAACAATCCCTGCTGTTTATTCAGAAAGATTAAAACTTGCTAAACATGCAGGTATGAAAGTTATGGAGATGTTAGAGAAAAACATCCGTCCAAGAGATATTATGACAAAAGATGCTATTTTAAATGCGCTTACTATTGATATGGCACTTGGATGTTCTACAAACTCTATGCTTCATTTGCCAGCAATCGCACATGAAGTTGGATTTGATTTTGACATTTCATTTGCAAATGAAATCAGTGAAAAGACACCAAACCTTTGCCATTTAGCTCCTGCAGGTGCTACTTATATGGAAGATTTAAATGAAGCCGGTGGCGTAAGTGCTGTTATGGCTGAAATCAACAAGCTTGGATTGCTTCATACAGATTGTATTACGGTAACAGGTAAGACAGTTGGAGAAAATATTGCAAATGCAAAGAATAAAAATCCGGAAGTTATCCGTACAATAGATAACCCATACAGCAAGACAGGTGGACTTGCTGTTCTTAAGGGAAATCTTGCTCCAGACGGTTCTGTCGTAAAGAGATCTGCAGTTGTTCCTGAAATGATGGTACATGAAGGACCAGCTCGTGTATTTGAATCAGAAGAAGATGCTATTGCAGCAATCCGTGGAGGAAAGATTGTTCCTGGTGATGTAGTAGTTATCCGTTACGAAGGACCTAAGGGTGGCCCTGGTATGAGAGAAATGCTTAACCCAACATCAGCAATTGCCGGTATGGGACTTGGCTCATCTGTAGCGCTGATTACAGACGGACGTTTCTCAGGTGCATCCCGTGGAGCTTCTATCGGACATGTTTCACCGGAAGGTGCAGTAGGTGGCCCAATCGCGTTGGTAGAAGAGGGAGATATCATTTCTATCGATATTCCTTCTTACAGCTTAAATGTGAAAGTTTCTGACGAAGAGCTTGCTAAGAGAAAAGAAAAATGGCAGCCAAAGGAGAAGGAAGTAAGCGGATACCTTGCAAGATACTCTAAGATGGTTACTTCTGGAAACAGAGGAGCTGTTCTTGAAGTAAAATAATAGGACAGGAGAGAAAATCATGCAATTAAATGGTTCACAAATTATCGTTGAATGTTTAAAAGAGCAGGGCGTAGATACTGTATTTGGTTATCCGGGCGGAGCTATTTTAAATGTATATGATGAATTATATCGTCATCAGGACGAGATTAGACATATTTTGACATCCCATGAGCAGGGAGCGTCACATGCAGCAGACGGTTACGCAAGAGCAACAGGAAAAGTAGGAGTTTGTCTTGCTACCAGTGGCCCAGGTGCTACAAACCTCGTTACCGGAATTGCAACTGCCATGATGGATTCTGTACCAATGGTAGCTATTACCTGTAATGTAGGAAATGCCCTTCTTGGAAAAGACAGTTTCCAGGAAGTTGATATTGCAGGTATCACCATGCCAATCACAAAGCACAGTTTCATCGTAAAGGATGTAAAGAAACTGGCTGGTACTATCCGTCGTGCCTTTACTATTGCAAGAACTGGAAGACCGGGACCTGTACTTGTTGACGTGACAAAGGATGTTACGGCAGCAAAGGCTGACTTTAAACAGCTTGTTGTAAAGGAAAATGTTCGTATTACAGATACCATTCGTGAGGAAGATATCGATAAAGCCTGCGCTATGATTAAAGCAGCAAAGAAACCGGTTGTATTTGTAGGTGGTGGTGCTGTAATTTCAGGTGCAAATAAGGAATTAAAGGCTTTTGTAGAGCGTATTGATGCACCGGTTTGCGATACTTTGATGGGAAAAGGTGCATTTAGCGGTGAGCATCCATATTACATGGGTATGCTTGGAATGCACGGAACAAAGACAGCAAACCTTACGGTAACAGATTGTGACTTGTTGGTTGTACTTGGAGCACGTTTCTCAGACCGTGTTACAGGAAATGCCAAGAAATTTGCAAGTAAGGCTAAGATTTTACATATTGATGTGGATCCAGCGGAAGTAAATAAAAACATCCATGTAAATGCCAGCATAATCGGTGATTGTAAGTCTGTTTTGGAAATTTTATTAAACCGTATCGATCCAATGAAACATGAGGAATGGATTAAGAGCGTACTTAAGAGAAAAGAAGAACTTCCTTTGACTTATCCTACAAATGTGCTTACAGGACCTTATGTTATGGAAGCAATCAACAAATATACAAAGGGTGACTGTATTATTTCTACAGATGTAGGACAGCATCAGATGTGGGCTGCGCAGTTCTTCAAATACAAACAGCCTAGAACATTGTTAACATCCGGTGGTCTTGGTACAATGGGATACGGACTTGGGGCATGTATCGGTGCACAGGTTGGATGTCCTGATAAACAGGTTATCAATATCGCAGGTGACGGATGTTTCCGTATGAACATGAACGAGATTGCAACAGCAACCCGTTACAATATACCTATCATTCAGGTAATCTTTAATAACCATGTTCTCGGAATGGTTCGCCAGTGGCAGGATTTATTCTATGGACAGCGTTATTCTCAGACGGTATTAAACGATAAAGTTGACTTTGTGAAAGTTTCAGAAGGAATGGGAGCAAAGGCATATCGTGTAACAGAGAAAGAAGAGTTTGACAAAGTATTTAAGAATGCACTAAAGGCAAAAGAGCCTGTTGTCATTGAATGCGTTATCGATTCAGATGAGAAGGTTTGGCCAATGGTTGCTCCTGGAGCTGCTATCAGTGAAATTGTGGATGAAAATACAGTGAAAAATAAATAAATAATTAATATGGTAGATATAAATGTTCTCTTGGAATCTCGAAATTCTAGAATAGAAAGACTTCGAGAGAACATTAGAGAAAAAGGCGTAGAATTGTAATAAATCAGTTTCTACGTCTTTTTTCCGTCAAGTGGTTTTTGTTTGAAAAGTTCACAAAAATAATTGGGGGTTACGAAGAAAACTCAATTAATTGAAAATGGTTCAACCCCGCAATTTTTCTGCATTCTAAAGATTATAAAAAAGATGCAAAATCTAAAATAAACAAAAATGTTAGAAAATGTGAAAATGGTTCAATTATAATTGACAAATCATGGAAAATGTTATAAATTAATTGTAGCTTAATAATTAGCGGTTTAAGATGTAACTATTTAACAAAGTTGTAACAATTCAATGATTAGCAAAGGAGCGTATTATGAATAAGAATTTTATGACAATGAAGAGAAGAGCATTTGCATTTGCATTGAGTATGTCTATGGTAACTTCAACATTTAGCGGAGCTGGATTTACTCTTGCAGCAGACAATAACGAAGTTGTGACAGCGACAGAGCAGATTGCAACACCTTCATGGGCAAAGAGTGGATGTGTATATTTCCACACAGCTGCAAACACACCATCAAATGCAGAAGCATGGGTTGTAGTGGAAAATGAGAGCGAAAAGTTTTCAGTTTCAGGAACATACAGTGGAAAAGTTCGCGCATTCTTGCCAAAGGCAGCAAAGAACAGCGACGGAAAGTACTTAGTTTACAATAACAATTCAAGCACAGTAAAAGTTGCAGGAACAAGTATTGCATCTAAGAAGACAGGATACGTTACTTTAGGAACACCAAATTCTTCTGGAAAGATTTCAACAACAATGGCAGTTGGAAGCAAGTCTTACACATTGACAGTTTATGTATCAGAGTCAGAGGAAAATGTGTATTTTACAACAAATGGTTCATCTGTTGACAGAAATAACAACAAAATTACATCAGCAAATGGATTGGCATCAGCATTAGCTGTAAATCAGTCTACTGGATTAACAAAGAAACAGGCAAAGGTTATTAATCCACAGATTACATTGGTTCAGGCAGACGGAACTATTGATGTATCAGAAACAGGAAGCAAAATCCAGGGTAGAGGAAATACAACTTGGGTAGGAAAACCTAAGAAAGGTTGGAATTTCAATTTAACAACAAAAACATCTGTTGGAAATATGCCAAAGACAAAGAAGTATTCTTTAGTAGCAAACTTTGGTGATCCTTCATTATCAAGAGACCGTATTGCATTTGACCTTGCAGATTCTTGTAATATTGCATCTGCAGACTCAAGATATGCTAATGTATATATGGATGGTTTATATGTTGGTGGATATCTTTTGACACAGAAATACGATACAACAGTAAGTCTTAGTGATGAAGTATTGTACAATTCAGATGGTTCTGTGAAAGACATGGAATTCATGGTAGAGGTTGCTTGTAAGTCACAGGGGGACTCTTGGGAAATCACTCCGGCAAGTGGATATGGTATCCTTTCTGTAGTAAAACCATCTATTGAAGATGTGACATCATCACAGAAATCAGCAATATCAGCTTTTATGAAAGCAAAATATAAAGGACTTTATAATGCAGTTTGTAATTCAAGCACAACATATGAAGAGTTAAGCAAATGGATTGACGTTGAGTCACTTGCAAAGATTTATTTATTAAATGAAGTAGATAAAAACTACGATGCAGGTGCACAGTCATTCTATCTTTCATACAGAAATGGTAAATTCTTTGCTGAACCGGGTTGGGATTATGATAACGGTTTAGGTAACCCTAACACAACAATTGATTACGGTAACTGCCAGTCTCCAGCTGATTGGTGGTGTAAGTATAAAAAAGGTAATTCACAGCAGTTTGAAGGAAACCTTTTAAATAAAGTTGCAAACTACAGCACAGTAACAATGAACGTAGCACGTAAGATGTGGTTTGGAGAATCAAAAGATGATACACGTTCAATGTTGTATCAGATCCGTAAATTTGCAAAAGCAACAACTACTGATGTTAAGCTTGGAAAGAATACAGGACTAATCAGTAAAAATTATTACTACAACATTTTAAAAACATATGGATACAGCAACTACAAAAAATGGAGCATCATTTCTCAGGAATGGAGTGACGGACACAGTAAGTTAACATCGTATTCTGTTGATTATGATGCATTGTATAAGAGTCTTAACACAAATGATTTCTCAGCAAGCAATGTTACTCTTTCAACTGGTTCTAAATCATATTCAAAGGGAACTATTGATGGCGAGTTAAATTACGCATGTGACTTCTTACAGTACAGAGCTGCATGGCTTTCATACCAGTTTGCTAAGAAGATGGCTACTCATTATTATTTGACAACAAAAGATGCTGGATACACAACATCATCTACAAAGAATGTTCTTACATTAGAGGATATTACTTCAGATGTATTTATGATCCAGGATGTAGATGCATCAAGCTTGAAGAACGGATTTAAGTTCAACAACGGTTCATCATACATTGGATGCAGCCAGAACACAACAGTAAGCACAAGCACAGTTTACGGTGACAGAGAAGCATACAAAGCATCAGGAGCTTCTTCATCAGCAAGTGCAGAATTTGTATTTGAAAATAAAGATAACTGGAATAAGGTAGATGTTTTCTACAGTCCAAAGACAAAAGAAGTATATGTAGTTAAAGCTGACAAGACGGTAGAAGTTGAAAACGTACTTACACAGTTTAGCTATGACTCAAACGGAAAGACAGCTGAGGCTGACTTAGATGAATATGCAAAGAATGATGATACATATACATATGTAGCAACAAGCGGAAATGCAACATTAAATGCAGTAATTACTGCAAACACACCAAAGCACATTTCATGGTCAACAGATGAGTATTTATCTGAAGGCGGTGTAAACTTAGGTTTAGTACCAGTAGTAGCAGCAAGTAAGACAAATCCTTGGACAGCTGATGCAGGTGTTACTGTTAACACATCAGCAACAGGATATAAGAATATGAAGTTTGCATTTACATTAGGTGCAAGCAAGAAGGGTCCTGCTAACTACAGCATTTACGTAACTGATGGTACAAACAAGACTGTTTTAGGAACATACAGTATTGCTTCAAACAAGACAATGTACAATGTAAGTTTTGATGTTCCTTCTCAGTATGATTATGCAAGTAATTTAACATTTGGAATTACATTAGCTGATACAATGGCAGTAAATGGAAAAGATCTTTCTGCTGCAGCAACAAGCGGTGAGTTTGCAATCAATAACGTAGTAATTTCTGGTACAACAACAACTGTTGTTACACCAACAATTGCACCAACAGCAACACCAACGGTTGCACCAACAACAGCGCCTACAAAAACACCAACTGTTGCGCCAGTAACAACAGCACCAGTAACTGTAGCACCAACACAGGCACCAACACAGGTACCAACAGTTGCACCAACAGCAACACCAACCGTAGTACCAACACAGACACCAGTTGGTAATACAGTAACTGTATACTACAAGAGAGCAGCAAATACATCATGGGCAGATGCATACGCTCATTACAAAGTGGACGGTGCATGGACTACATCACCAGGTGTTAAGATGGAAAAAGTAAGTGCAGGATACTGGAAACTTACAATTGCTTTAGGAAATACAACAGAAGCTAAGATTTGCTTCAACAACGGAAATGGATCATGGGATAGCAATAGTAGTAAAAATTATATGGTTTATGCTGGAGCATATTTAGTAGACCAGACAACAAAAACAGTTACAAAGATTGAGGTTCAGGAGCCAACAGCTGTACCAACAGCAACTCCTACAACATCACCTGTAACTTCAGGTAACCCAACAGTTGCACCAACAACAGTACCAACACAGGCACCAACAACAGTGCCAACACAGGTACCAACAGTTGCACCAACAGCAACTCCAACTGTAGTACCAACACAGACACCAATCGGAAACACAGTGACTGTATACTACAAGAGAGCAACAGATACATCTTGGACAGATGCATATGCACATTACAAAGTAAATAATGGTAAATGGACAACATCACCAGGTGTTAAGATGGAAAAAGTAAGTGCAGGATATTGGAAGGTTACAATCGATTTAGGAAATGAGACTGAAGCAACTATGTGTTTCAACAACGGAAAAGGAACATGGGATAGCAACAGTAGCAAGAACTATA